>ENA-ORBV01001318-ORBV01001318.1-microbial-mat-metagenome-genome-assembly--contig:-NODE-1318-length-55479-cov-9.615429_pt1 | contig 55479 bp, 54 predicted proteins | sample MGYA00237777_ERZ505514 | MGnify/ENA primary metagenome ERZ505514 (study PRJEB26160, sample SAMN06269048) | microbial mat metagenome | isolation source: Oligotrophic lake microbial mat | place... | reverse complement strand
CAACCTTCCCCCGCAAGCAGGGGAAGGAGAAAGATGACTGCGTGATGATCGACTGCCCATCCTGGCCTTCCCCCGCATGCGAGGGAAGGAACCTTAGGTCAGCGCCATTCGCGCCTGGCGGCGCTTAATACGTCGTGCGCGGCCGGAAATACTGATCGCGGTCGATGGACTTCACGTCCATCTTGCGGACTTCGGTGCCTTTCAGGACGTCGAGCACCACCACGGAACCCGCATCGCCGGTCGCCCACAGCCGGCGGTAAAAATCCGCCTGACCGGAAATCGGCTGCCCGCGCACGCCGACGATGATGTCACCCTGTGACAGCCCCGCCAGTTCGGCCGGGCTTTCCGGCGAGACCCGCGACACAATCAGCTTGCCCTGCACGTCCTGCGTGTTCACGCCCAGCCACGGCTTCGGTTTCAGCGGGCTCTTGCCGTTGGCGATGAGGTCGCCGAGGATGGGTTTGAGCAGGTCGATGGGCACGAACATGTTGCCGGGCAACGTCTGGCGGCCGCCGATCGCGTCGTTCACCGCCAGCGAGCCCACGCCGAGCAGTTTGCCGTCGCGGCTCACCAGTGCCGAGCCCTGCCAGTTGACGGTGGCGGGCGCGGTGAAGATCGCCTCGTCGAGCAGATATTCCCAGGGGCCGGCGAACGGGCGCCGCGAGACGACGTAAGCGGGCGCGACGCCGTCGAAACCGACGATCAGCACCGGCTCGGCATCCGCCACCTTGGACGAGGCGCCGAAATCGATCGGCTTGATCGTCAGCGGCTGGATAGTACGCAGCAGGCCGAATCCGGTCGCGTTGTCGTAGGCCACGATGGCCGCCGGGATCGTCTTGCCGCCGGCATCCACCACCTCGACCTTCTCCGCCTCGATGATGAGGTAGCCGATGGTCAGGATCAGGCCGCTGGAGTCGATGACGATGCCGCTGCCCTCGCGCTGCGCACCCAGATTGAGATTGCTGCGCGCATCGCGCACCGCCGTCGTGCGCACCAGCACCACGGAAAGGTCGTTGACGGTCATTTCCCGCCCGCCGCGCGGCGCAGCGGACGCGTCAGGCGCCGCGGCGGCATTGCCGGACCCCGGCAGCGCCATCAAACACGCGAGCATCGCCGCAGCCAGCAACCGGGCGCCGGGGATACGGTATCCATAATGATCGAATAGGCAGTTCATGGGGGCAGGCGTCCGGTCGGAGAGGGGGAAGAGCTTACGGGAACAAGCGTTGCAAATAGTATGCCCGTGATACCGGTTCCGCAATCGGCGGCGGAACGGGCGGCGGCGGAACGGGCAGGCCGCCCCACACGTCACGTGCCGCGCAAATCGGCTACAGTCGGGGACTGCGCGCCAGTGGTTCCAGGTTCCACTGTGATCCGGAACCGCGCAGCCGGAACCCCTGGTTCCCCGCATCTCCCTCATCGACAACGCCAAACGCAGGAGCAGCACGGACATGGAACTGGGACTCAAGGGCAAGGTCGCCGTCATCACCGGCGGCACGGAGGGTATCGGCAAGGCGGCGGCGTTCCTGTTCGCAGCCGAAGGCGCTAACGTGGCGATCTGCGCCCGCAACCAGGAACGTTTGGACAGCGTCAGCGCCGCGCTCGGCAAGGACCACCTGGCCGTGCAGGCCGACATCGGCACCAAGGACGGCGTGGAGAAATTCATCGCTGCCGTGGTCAAGCGCTACGGGCGCCTCGACATCCTCGTCAACAACGCCGGCACCTCCATGCGCGGCAAGTTCCTGGAAGTGGACGACGCCCAGTGGCAGTCCGACCTCGACCTCAAGGTGTTCGGCGCGATCCGTTGCATGCGGCTGGCGATCCCGCATATGCAGAAACAGGGCGGCGGCCGCATCATCAACATCGCGATCGTGAACGCCAAGACGCCTGCGGCGGAATCCATGCCGACGTCGATCTCGCGCGCGGCCGGCATGGCGATCACCAAATCGCTGTCGAAGGAATTTGCGCGGGACAACATCCTCGTCAACACGGTGTGCATCGGCAAGATCAAGTCCGGCCAGCACGAACGTCGCTCGGCCAAGGAAGGCATCACGGCGGACGTCTATTACCAGCGCGAAGCCAAGGGCATTCCGATGGGCCGTTTCGGCGAAGCCGAGGAAGCCGCAGCCGCGATCGTGTTCCTGTGCTCCGACGCCGCGAGCTACGTGACGGGCACCAACATCAATCTCGACGGCGGCGCGTCGGGCACACTGTGAGCACCCCCATGAACGCACCCGACTTCACGGCGATCCGCCACGAATTCCCCACGCTCGAACGCTGGGTCTACCTCGACTCCGCGCGCAAGACCGTGCCGCCGCGCTGTGTCGAACATGCGATGCAGGCGTATTGCAAGGATATCTATGAGGAAGCCGGTGCAAGCGCGTGGGACTCCGCCCATCTCGACACCACGCGCGCGCTACTGGCGGACCTGCTGGGTGCTGCGCCCGCCGAGCTGGCCTTCGTCAAGAACACCACCGAAGGCCTCAACATCGCGTCCCACGGCTTCGACCTGAAGCCCGGTGACAACATCGTGATCACCGACCGCGAACACGTCAACAACGTCTGGACCTGGAAACACTGGGAGACCAAAGGCGTCGAGGTGCGCGCCGCCCGGCACGAGCAGGGCCGACTGACGCTCGACTGTTTCCGGCGCGTGATCGACGACCGCACCCGCATGATCAGCACGGCCTGGGTCACCTACGGCAATGGCTACCGGGTCGACCTGCCGGCGCTGGGCCAGTTGTGCCGCGAGCGCGACATCCGCCTCGTAGTGGACGGCGTGCAGGGCGCGGGCATCCTCAACCAGAGGTTCGACAGTCTGGGCGCCGACGTGATCGCACTCGGTGGGCACAAGCATCTGCTGGGACTGACCGGCACCGGGCTCGTGTGGGTGCGCGAGGCCCTGATCCCGCAACTGAAGACCCCGTTCATCAAACCCCTGTCCGCCGTCGGCGCCCAGGAGAACCGCCAGTTCGACTATGTGCACGATGCGCACCGGCTGGAAGGCGGCAATCTCAGCTTCCTCGGCCTGCGCGTGCTGGCCGCAACCGGCGCATTCCTGCGCGCCATCGGCCTCGACCACATCGAAGCCCGCATCCAGACGCTGACCACCCGTTTCATGGAAGGTGCGCAGCGCGCGGGCATTCCGGTGCTAACGCCAGCGGCCTGGAACGAGCGCGCGCAAATCGTCAGCCTGGGCGTAAACGACCCCGAGGGCCTGCGCCGGGCGCTGCACGCCGAGAACATCGTGGTCAACGTGAAAGACGACGCGCTGCGGGTGTCGGCGTCGTTCTACAACAACGAAGAGGACATGGACCGCTGCCTCGCGGCGATCCTGCGGCTCACCCGCTCGCGGGCAGCGGCCTAACCAACCTGCACGGCTCGCGCCGCGCCCAAGCCTGAGCGCGGCAGGCTGGAAATCACTGGTGCCGCTGGCCGGATTCGAACTGGCGACCTTCGCATTACGAATGCGCTGCTCTACCAACTGAGCTACAGCGGCGGACGGGAAATTTCGAGCGCGCGATTGTATCAGGCCGCGGGGCGGTCAGCCCCCGCTGGCGCGTGCGGCCCTGACGCGCACGATCACATCCACGCCTTCGGTCTTCAGCCCGGGCGGCAGCGGCGGCAGGCCGCTGATGGAAACGCTGTCCGCCGGGATATCCGTCAAGCAGCCGGTATCGAGGTGATACAGGTGGTGGTGCGGCTCCGGATTCGGGTCGTAGAACGTTTTGCCGGGATTCACGATCACTTCGCGCACCAGCCTCTTCGCAACGAACAATTTCAGGGTGTTATAGACCGTGGCCTTCGAGGTCTCGGCCGCGTGCTCGTTGACGAGCGCCAGGATCTGCTCGGCCGACAGATGTTCCATGCGGCTATACAGCGCGGCGGCGATCTCGATCCGCTGATGCGTTGGTGTAATCCCATGATTGCGAAGAACTTCCGGGATTTCCTTGCGTTTATATTTCGGCGCCATGGCAATTTGATTCTAGGCGAGGGTTTGGACTCTGTCTAACCTCTACCCGACTGCGAACGCCCTGCAGGGTCGCGCGACCGGCTTCCCCTAGCCCCATCCTCACCTCGCACCGGGATCGGGCCGATCACGAAGCGGGTCGGCGTCGAGTGCTAAGATTTTCCTGCGAGTACGGGACTGCTGGCGTGACTTAAGTCCCCGTTCACACGACCCGAAAAGCCGAGGAAAATCCGGTGGTTCCGTTCATTCCCGGACGCCGACCGCCCATCGGGATTGAGTAGAGTCCACCCACCGGCATCACTACCATGCCGCACATCAAGGAGTACCCGGCCATGCGCCAACTGCATTTCCACCAACGAACCCCCAGCCTGCAGCACGGGCTCACGCTGATCGAGATCATGATCGTGCTGGTGATCGTCTCGATCCTCGCGGCCATCGCCATCCCGTCCTACCGCGACCACATCCGCCGCGGTGCGCGCGCCGCCGGCCAGCAGTTCATGCTCGATATCGCGCAGAAAGAGGAACAGTTTTTCCTGGATCAGCGCGCGTACACGACGCTCTGGGGTCCCCCCGGAACCGCCGGCTCCCTCAATCTCGATTTCGCCAACTCGCCTGCCGCCAAGTATTACCAGAACCCGGTGGTCGCCTTGGTGGCCGGGCCGCCGGTCGGTTACCTCATCTCACTCTCCCCGATCGCCGGCAGCCTGGCGGACGGCGACGGCGTGCTGGTGCTCGACAATCAGCTGCGCAAATGGCGCGAAACCAACGGCAACCTCACGTTCGAAGCGGGTCCCGGCGCCGACTGCCGTTGGGAGGAGCAGAGTTGCAAGCCGCTGTAACATCGCCGCCCCCCCGCGCACGCCTGCGCGGCTTCACCCTCATCGAAGTGATGGTGGTGATGACGATCGCCGCAGTGATGCTCGGGATCGGCATGCCCGCCCTGCAGGAACTGCTGGTCGATCAGCGCGTGCGTGGCGCGGCCTCGGACCTCATGACCGACATTACCTTCGCCCGTGCGAAAGCCATCGAGAACAGCCGGCGCGTCTACATCCAGCGCACCGGCACGGACTGGAAGGACGGCTGGCGGGTCTTCGTGGACCTCAACGGCAACGCCACTTTTGATGCCAACGAGATTCTGCTGACCAATATCGGCCTCGAAGGCCGGCTACGCGTGTGTTCGACGGTCGCCGAACTCGGTACTAACATCATTTTCCGGCCTGACGGCCGCATCGTGCGGACCACCGCCGGCGCCAGCACCGACGGCATCTACGTGGTGGACGAACTCGGCGACACCGTTATCGCCAACAACAAAATGCGCGCCCTGCTGTTTACCGTGTCCGGCCGCGTGACCAACGTAAAAATGAATGCCAGCGCGCCGCCATGCTGACCCCCCGCCCGCCTGCTCCGTCCGCCGCGCCGCACGGCTTCACGCTCATCGAAGTGCTGGTGACGCTGGTGATCCTGACCTTCGGACTGCTGGGCATCGCCGGTCTGATGGCCAAGGGCCAGCGGGCCTCCTTCGAAGCCTACCAGCGGCAGCAGGCGCTTTCGCTGGCCAACGACATGGCGGAGCGCATCCGGACCAACCGTGCCATGGCGCAGAACTACGCCGATGGCGCGCCCGTGGCAACCCCGCTGGGCGGCACCGGCAGTTTCTACAACGATCTCCTGCTCGGCACCATTACCGACTGCGGCGGTGGCTCCGCCTGCAGTACGGCGAACCTCGCCACCTACGATCTGGCGATGTGGGACGGTCTCCTGACCGGCTACACCGAAAAGCAGGTCGTCGGTGGCGCCTCGATCGGCGGCATCGTCAACGCCGTGGGCTGCATCGAACTCGCGAACACCGTTGCTGCCTGCCCCAATCCAGCGGGCTTCTCGAACCTGATTTACCGTGTCAACGTCGCCTGGCAGGGTAACGAAGACACGGTCGCGCCGACGCTCTCGGTGCGCGGCAACGGCCTCTACGGCTCGGCAGCGCGCCGAAGGCTGGTCTCGCTGGACGTGCTGATCTCCAACCCCTGCTGACCCCGCCATGACCCACGCTCCCCGCTCCCTTTCCCGCCTCCGCTCGCTCGGCCTGTCATTGGTCGAGATGATGGTGGCGCTCACCATCGGCCTGCTGCTGACCGTGGGCCTGTTCTCGATGTTCACCACCTCGTCCCAGGCCTTCAAGGTGCAGGACGACTTTGCCCGCATGCAGGAGAACGCCACCGTCGGCCTGCGCTACATCGGCGATTCCGTGCGTCACGCGGGTTTTTTCGGCTACGTGCTGGACGCCAACAACATCGTCAACCAGGGCGTCGCGATGGACGCCACCGACTGCGGCCTCGCCAACTGGGCGCTCAATCTGACCCAGCCGCTGACCGGCTTCGACCTCACCACGCTCAATGTCAACGCCACGCTGCCCTGCATCAATGCCTCCAACTTCCAGAACGGGCAGGTGCTGGTTACCCGCTCGGCCATTGGTATCCGCATCCCCGACCCCAATAGCGACGGCGACGTGTCGGACGGCATCGCCGCGCAGACCAACTTCAACACCACGATCTACGTCCAGTCCGATCCGAACGCAGGGCTCATGTTCTACGGCAGCAACTTTGCCGCGCTGCGCGGCGCCGGCACGACGCGGCGCTTGCCCAACAACAACGACGTCGACGTGTTCCAGCTTTCCGCCCTGGTCTATTTCATCCGGCCCTGCAGCCGCCCTACCGGGAGCGCAGGCACGGTGTGCCAGGCGGGCGATGACGGCGGCCAGCCCATCCCCACCCTGGTGCGGAAAGAGCTGACCGGCAGCGGCATGGTGGAAGCCCCTCTGGTGGAGGGTATCGAGCGCATCGATTTCCGTTACGGCCTCGACGACAGCAACGACGGTGTGCCGGACCGCTTCGTGCGCGCGCCCACCGCCGCCGAATGGGTCAACGTCGTGTCCGTCAAGGTCTCGCTGCTGGTGCGCTCCCCCTCGCTGATCCGGGATTACGACGACAGCGGCAAGAACTACGATCTGGACGGCGACAATGTCGTCGACTTCAACTGCAACCCCGCGCTGGCGACGCCGTTGCCGGTGGCCTGCTACTACAAGCGCAAGGTGTTCTCGCAGAGTTTCCAGGTGCGCAACCTCGCGCAAAGGAGAGGCGCATGAAAGTGCTGAACAATCATCCGCCCGCGATGTCCGGCGGCCGCCAGCGCGGCGCGGTGCTGATCGTCGGTCTGATCATGCTGGCCGTGATGACACTGTTCGTGATCTCGATGCTGAAAGCCTCGATCATCGAGCTCAAGATCGGCGGTTCGAGCCAGATCGCCGCGCTGAACTTTTCGAATGCGGAAACCGCGATCGGCAACTACATCCAGATCAACAGCGGCCGCTTCGCGCCCAACTTCCTGCCGCTGTCCCCCGGCTCCGGCGGCCCGCTCACGACGGCGGCACCGCTGCAGGCCGGCGGTTCGGTCGCGGTGGCGGTCACCCAACTCGCCTGCGGCGCCTGGGCGACTTTCGGCAACCAGATGGGCGGCTCCTCTTTGCAAGCCGTCCAGTTCGACGTCCGCGCCACCGCCGTGAATACGACGCTCGGCGGCTCGACCACCATACATCAGGGCGTGCAGACCCTCGCCACGGCCGGCTCGTGCTGAGCGCGCCTGCTCCACACATGATTTCTTTGCATGCTGACCCTCGCCACACAGAGGTGTGAAATGAAGAACCGGATCCTCCGCCAATGCCTCGCCTGGACGCTGATCGCGCTCACGGCGAACCCGCTTGCGATCACGGCCGCCTACGGCCGGGACTCGGACATCTACCTGTCCGTGACCAGCGGCACCGCGACGGCCGAGCCCAACATCCTGATGATCCTCGACACCTCGGACTCCATGAACATTCCGGAACCGTGGCGCGAGTATCCGGGCGAATACGACTCGCACGTCGAATACCTCTGGAACGACACGACCTTCGTGACGTCCTCCATCAGCACCGCTGCGCCGACGGTACTGGCCGCGGCGGGTTCCTGGGCAGGCGCGACACTGCCCGACCGGCAAGCCCTGCGCACCTCGGCCATCAACTACGCGGCCGCCACCGAACCCGGCGACCCGGGCAACCGCAACACCTACCGCAACTACAACGACGCCGCGTGGGTTTACTGGCTGGAAGCCGGCGCCGCCGAAACGGACGCGCGGCTGCGCTCGCCTTCGTTCAACCGGTGGCGGGGCCACATCAATGCCATCGGCGGCACCCGCGGTGGCATCGGCTACACCGGCACGACCGACTTCCGTGCCAATAACAAATGCCGCGATTCTGGCAGCCCCCCTGAAACCAGCCTTGGGCACGCCATCGCTGCGGTGACGCAGTTCGGCACCGGTACTTCCAGCCAGTTCGACCCGGCGCGCCCGACCGTATTGCAGGGGCTGACCCCGTCCACGGTCTACGCCCCCAGCGCGGCCCCGCGCAACAGCGGGCGCTATCTCGACACCGTCTGGCGCCGCTGGAATCCCTTCGACAAGCTGCGGACGGGCCGTCTGACCAACAGCGATACGGGCTACTCCATGACCAGCGGCGCGGCGCTAGCCGCGGGCAGCGGCGGCGACTGGATCGACTGGCGGGCGGCAACACCGCCGGTTCCGACGGCTACCGGCGCGGAGGACTGCAACGCGGCCAGCGGCATCTATTGCCGGCGCATCAGTGCGCCCGGCAGCACCATCGGCTTCGGCAACGATAACGCCCGCATCCGGGCGCTCAACGAATTCCTCGCCGGCGGCGGCGCCTTCGGCACCAACGTCCGTGACAGCTGGCCGGCACCGCCGAACCACGCCGACGGCATCTGGTACCTCGGCTACGTGGGCCAGCCGGTCCGCGTGCAGGTGGACAAGGGCACGCGCGGCATCGTGGACGATGGCGACGACTCGCGTTCCCGCTGGGCACGGCTCAACGCCGACCTCGGCGGCTTTGTCTTTGCTGACACGGTGCGCTTCATGAACGCGACGGTGCTGACGAACGTGCTGGCCCCGTACAATGCCCAGGTCGCCATCCCCGCCGGCTCGCCGCAGAACCGCGCCTGGCTCGGCAATCGCACCGTCAGCAATTCATCCGGATCCAACTGGCACTCCATCGTCGGCACGCCGGCGTACGTGAACTCGCAGGTGACCGAAGCCCGGATCCTGGGCGGCGCGCTCAGCACGGTCGAGTTCAAGTCCGACCAGGGTGCCAACGGCTTTGCGGTGGGCAACTGGATCAACATCCCCACCGCGGGTATCGCTGGCGCTGCGCATATCGCGCAGATCACCGTACTCAACACGAACGTTTCCTTCACGATCAGCCCCGCCGCCCCACAAGCGAGCACCAGTTGGCAACAAGTCACCCGCAATCTCCGGCTCGTCACGATCGGCACCGCGTCTGTAAATCGCTGCCAGGTCAGCTACACGCTGGACGCCGACCCGGGGGTTGCCGGTAATCAGGCGGCATTTGCCGCTACCAGCAACAACGACGCCGCCAACCGCGTCATTACTTACGTCAAGAATCCCGTCGCCGGCGCCTGCAAGGCAGGCGTGGCAACCCTAGCTGGCCCCGGGAATGACTGCACAGGCGTGGTCCCGACCAACAAGGCGCCCAGTGGCGCCAGCAACTACATCACGGCCCGCTACTCGGGCTGCGGCTGGAGCGGCCGGCAGAGCCTGTACGTCGAGGGTGTCGGCACCTATTATTACGGCGGCACCTGCGGCGCGGCCTCAAGCTGCCGCGGCGCGGGCTTTGTGCTCGGCGCGGCAAGCTGCGCCGCCGCCGGCTCTCCCACCACCACCTTCGGCTCTTCGAGCTACCAGGTGAACAACAACTGCACGGTCAGCGGACTCACCAACCTCACCGTCGGCGGCACGTCCATGGCCGGCGCAGTGCTTAACAACGCCACCAGCGGCTGCGGCAATAAGGGCGACGTCTTCGCCGCCTGCAACCCCCGTGAAGGCACCGCCATCGCCAATCCATGCACTTACTACGCCAGCCCCACCTGCCCCACGGACACCTGGACCACCACCCCGACCACCTCGACTACCGATTACCAGGTCTTCGAGAACATCAACCGCACCAGCGAGCTGGTCCACGACTGCCAGGCGGACGACGGCACCGTCGGCAACCCGGGCAGCGGCTATCTGGCGGACGTGCAGGACCGTCTGTTCGCCACGGCCTGGAACGCCGCCGCCAACCTCACCGCCAACAGCACTGCGCCTTACCGCACGACCGCCACCAATACCTTCGCGGGCAACCCCGCGCGCTCGGACCAGTACTCGGTCAATTACCTCAACTGGCGCTTCGGCCCGAAAGGCCCGAACGGCAATCCGATCGGCCGCAAGACGCGGCTGCAGATCGCCAAGGATGCGCTCACCGGCCTGGTGGCCACCACCGACGGGGTGCGCTTCGGGCTGATGGTGTTCAACCGCACCGCGGGCTGCACGTCGTCCGTGGGTTCGATCGACATCGCGACCAATGCAAGCCTCATGTTGTTGTCGGACAACCCGGGGTTCGCGATCGGGCAGACCGTGTCCATCACGGGCGCGGGGTTGGCGGGCGCGACTTACATCACCACCATCACCGATATCCAGCCGGACAATACGTACGATCCACCGAAGACCACGCTGACCCTCGCCTTGGCGGCCCTCACCTCGATCAACGACCAGCAGATCGCGGCCAGCCCCTGCACCGGTTCTGTGGGCAACGAAGGGGCCAACGTTGCCCAGCGCATCCAGCGCATGGGCAGCAACAACACCGACCTGCCGGACTTCAACAACCGGGCCGCGCTCAACGTGGCGGTCAACGCCGTGGTGGCGGCGGCGCGCACGCCGCTGACCGAGTCGCTCTACGAGGCGTACCGCTACTACTCCGGCCGCACGCCGCGCTTCGGCACGCTGACGGCCAGCGCCCTCATCGGCGGCACTGTCACCCAGGGCCGCGACACCCTGGCGGTCTGTCCGGGCGCGGTCGCGGGCTGTCCCTACGGCGCTGGTTTTTACCGCTCGCCGATGCTGAACAACCCCAACACGACCACGCCGGCGGGCTGCCAGAAAAACTTCGTGATCCTGCTGACGGACGGCGGGCCGGAGGACGACTGGAGTGCCAACGCCGATATCAAGCGCTTGCAGCATGCGGGGGTCCTCGGCACGGTCGCCACACGCACCACCATCGACGCCAATTCGCTCGATACCCCCACTGACCAGTTCGAAACCAGCGGCGTGCGCTACGGCCCGGTCGACCTTGGCGGCACGGCGAACGACGGCGGCTACATCTGGCTGGACGAGCTCGCCTACTTCCTGTCGGTCGCTGACGTCAGCCCGGGTGCCCGCAACACCCTGACCGATACCACGACGGACCAGATCGCCGGCCGCCAGTCGGTCGTCACCTACACGATCGGCTTCGCGGGGGGCAATTCGCCCGTGCTCTCCAATGCGGCGGTCAAGTCCGGCGCCACCTACGTGGTGGCGGAAGACAGCCAGACGCTGCGCGATGCGCTCACCGCCGCCATCACCGCCATCCGCGACTGGAACCCGACGGCGGCATCGCCGACGGTGCCGATCTCGGCGCTGAACCGCTCGGAGAACGCCACCGACGTGTACCTGGCTTTCTTCCAGCCGGATCCGACCTCGGCGTGGAAAGGCACGGTCAAGCGCTACCAGTTGAGCCAGAGCGAAACCGACTGCGGCACCGGCATCGGCCTGTGCCTGATCGGGCAGTCGATCCTCACCAAGGCGGCGCCCAACCCGTCGCCGGCGAAGAACATCGAGACCATCGATGTCGATCCGGTGACCAACACCCAGCAGGTGGTGGTGGACCCGAACGCGGTCAGTTTCTGGGGGCCGAACACGCTCACGGACGGCAGCGCGCCTGACAACGGCGGCACGGGCTATCAGTTGATCAACACGGCCGGCTACAACCCGTCCACCCGCAATGTCTACACCTTCCTGTCGGGGGTTTCAGGGAGCACCAACCTGGCGGACCCCGGCAACCGGTTCAACGAAAGCCACACCGGAATCACGAAGACGATGCTCGGCAATGCCGGTATGACGGACGCGGCGCGGGCCACGCTGATCAACTTCGCGCTCGGCGGCGACGCCGGCACTGCGGCCTGCTCGGATGCCAGCACCGGCACGGCCTGCACCGCGTGGCGGGCATGGCCGCACTTCGACGTGCAGCACTCGAAGCCCGCGGTGATCACTTACGACATCAGCACCAGCCCCGTCGTGCAGGTGATGTACTACCTGGGCAACAACGGCATGCTGCACGCCGTCAACACGATCACCGGCCAGGAGCTGTGGACCTTCCTGCTGGAAGAGGCCATCACCAAGATCCCGGGCCTCATGGCCGATATCAGCGGGCCGCAGCTCGACGCCGGCGACGGCTCCATCTCCGTGTTTCAGGAAGATCTGAACAACGACGGCATCGTCAACGGCGCGGACCGCGCCTGGATTTACTTCGGTCTGCGCCGCGGCGGGCGCGCGATGTACGCGCTCGACGTCACCAACCGGCTCGCCCCGCAGTTCAAGTGGAAGATCACCGCTGAATCGGGCAGCGGGCAGCTCTGCTCGGGGCTCAGCGCCTGCGCCGGCGCGGCTGCCTACAACGAACTGGGGCAGACCTGGTCCATCCCGACGGTCGGTCGTATCCGCGCGCTGGGCACCACAACCCCCGCCGTGATCTTCGGCGGCGGCTACGACGTGCAAGAGGATGCGGTTCCACCCGCCACCTCGGCCAACACCATGGGCCGGGCGGTCTACGTGGTCAACGGCGAGACCGGCACGGTGGTGAGCTGGTTCGGCACCGGCGGTCCGGGCACACTGCTCTCGGGGGCTATGAGCTACGCGATCCCGTCGGACGTCACGGCGATCAACTCGGACCTCGACGCCCAGAACTACCTGGACCGGATCTACGTCGGCGACATGGGCGGCAACGTCTGGCGCTTCGACATCAACGACGTCGTGCCAGGTAACTGGCAGGGCAAACTGCTGGCGACGCTATCGGCCGCCGCAGGACCCAAGCGGAAGCTCTTCTTCCCGCCGGCCGCGGTGAAGCAGATCAACCCGGAACGTTTCGACGCCGTTTACATCGGCAGCGGCGACCGGGAGCATCCGCGGTTGACCACCACCACCACTCCGGCCACGACCACGGACGTGTTCGCCATGATCATGGACCGTGACGTGGGTCTGGCGATGTCCGGCGCGAGCACCGCGAGTCTGGTGGGTGGTGACTTCATCCAGATCGCCAACAGCAACCTGACCGGCGTCGTGCTGGGGGACCTGACGACGAAGAAGGGCTGGTACCGCGACCTGGACGACGGCGAGAAGGTGGTTAACTCACCGACCGTGTTCTTCCAGAGGCTCCGCTTCGGCACCTACGCGCCGCTCTCGCAGACCAACGCGTGCACGCCGCCGGGTGAAGGACGGTTGAACGAGATCGACGCCCTGTCGGCGGGATTGTTCAACCTCAACGCCGCCGATGGCCTGACGCCGACCGACCGTTACTACTCGGGCTTCATCACACGGGGGTATGTCTCAACCGGCCAGATCGTGGTGATCGGCAAAAACGTGTACCACATCGTAGTGTCCGACGCGCGGCTGAAGGCCAACCTGGTCGGCTCGATCGGCAACGCGACCAAGATCTACTGGTACATGGAGCCGGAACAGTAATCCCGGCGCATCGGCGACAATTAAAAGCCCCGTGCAGGCGATCCTGCACGGGGCTTTTTTTTCGTCCGGCGCTCGGCGCCGGAACGGCCTGGGGAACTAGGGAACCCCTGAATAACCCCGTCACACCAGCGAAAGCTGGTGCCCATTTTATTGATTATCACTGGATTCCAGCTTTCGCTGGAATGACGAAAGTAGTGTTTTTCAGGGCTTCCCTAGGCGGTTTCGCCGGCGGTGAGGTTGCGTGGCAGCGGGAAGGTGACGCGCTCGGTGATGCCCTCAAGCTCCGTCACGGTATCGGCGCCCAGCGCACGCAGGCGGGCCACCACCTCCTGAACCAGCACTTCAGGGGCGGAGGCGCCCGCCGTCACGCCGACCACGGCGGCGCCGGCCACCCATTGCGGATCGAGCTGGGTGGCGTTGTCCACCATGTAGGCCCGCACGCCCTGGTTCTGCGCGACCTCGCGCAGGCGGTTGGAGTTGGAACTGTTGGGCGAGCCGACCACGATCACCACGTTGCAGCGGAGCGCGAGGTCCTTCACCGCATCCTGCCGGTTCTGCGTGGCGTAGCAAATGTCGTCTTTCTTGGGGCCCACGATGCGCGGGAAACGCCGCTTGAGCGCGGCGATGATGGCGGCCGCATCGTCCATGGAGAGCGTCGTCTGGGTGACGAAACCGAGGTTCTCCGGATCGCCCACCACGAGCGTTTCGACGTCGACAGGTGATTCGACGAGATACATCCCGCCGGCGCTCTGCCCCATGGTGCCCTCGACTTCCGGGTGGCCGCGATGCCCGATCATGACGATCTCGCGGCGCAGTTCCCGCATCTTGGCCACTTCCACGTGCACCTTGGTCACCAGTGGGCAGGTGGCGTCGAACACCTTCAGGCCGCGTCCCTCGGCTTCGCGGCGTACCGCCTGCGACACGCCGTGCGCGCTGAACACCACCGTACCGCCCTCCGGCACCTCGGTCAGTTCCTCCACGAACACCGCGCCCTTGCTTTTCAGGTCGTTGACCACGAAGCGGTTGTGCACGACCTCATGGCGCACGTAGATCGGCGCGCCGTGGATGGCGAGCGCGCGCTCGACGATCTCGATGGCGCGATCGACACCGGCGCAGAAACCGCGGGGTTTGGCGAGGAGGACTTGCATGGCGCGGATTATAGACCCCGCCTCAAACGTGCCGCGCCAGCAGCTTGAGATCCGCGTTGCCGCCGGAAATGATGATCCCCACGCGCTGGCCGCGCGCATCGAGCTTGCCCTTGAGCAGCGCCGCCGCGGCCAGCGCCCCCGTCGGCTCCACGACCATTTTCATGCGCTCCCATAGAAAGAAGGTGGTCTCCAGCAGTTCCGCGTCGTCCACCGTCAGCATGTCATCCACCAGGGCCAGGATCAGCGGGAAGGTGATCTTCCCGGCGGACTCGGTGCGCGCGCCGTCCGCGATCGTCTGTGGGTTGTCGACACGCTGCAGCGTCTTCGTACGGAACGACCGCGTCACGTCGTCGCCGGCCGCCGGCTCGACGCCGATCACCCGGACCCCCGGCGACAGGTGTTTCGCCGCAGTGGCGCAGCCGGTCAGCAGGCCGCCGCCCCCGCAGCACACCAGCAGCAGGTCCAGCGGGCCGGTCTCCTCCACCAGTTCCTTCGCCGCTGTGCCCTGCCCGGCGATCACGTGCGGATGGTCGAAGGGCGGAATCAGCGTCAGGCCGCGTTCGCCCGCCAGGCGGGCGGCCAGCGTCTCGCGGCTGTCGACCCCGCGCTGATACACCACGACTTCCGCGCCATAAGCGCGCGTCGCCTCCATCTTCACGGCCGGCGCGTCATGCGGCATCACGATGACGGCGGGCACGTGCAGCAACTGTCCGGCCAGCGCCACGGCCTGCGCGTGGTTGCCGGAAGAGTACGCGACGACGCCCCGGCGTTTGGCCTCGGCGTCGAGGTGATGGAGCGCGTTGTAGGCGCCGCGGAACTTGAAGGCGCCCATGCGCTGCAGGTTCTCGCACTTGAAGAAGACCTGCGCGCCGGTGCGGGCGTCCACCGTGCGCGAGGTCATGACCGGCGTACGGTGTGCATGACCCTCCAGCACGCGCGCGGCGGCCGCAATGTCATCCCAGGTGACCGGCAGGCGGTCAGGCGCATTCATCGGTGCAGGTCCCGCGTCAGCTGCCGGTGCGGCGCGCACGGAAGGGCACCGGCTCGCGCGGCGAGCTGCCTTCGCCGCGCACCGTGCCCTCGATCGCTTCGCCCGCCACCCGGCCTTCGAAGCGCCAGCGTTTGTTGTAGTCGACCTCGTCGATCCAGACGAACGAGAAACGGTCGCCGTCGAGCCGCGTGTCAAACGTGTTGGCCGGGCGCCCCTTGTCCTGCAGGGTGAGCGTGACTTCCTGGAAGGCCTGCTTGATCTCGCCGGGGTAGCGGCGCTCGCCCTTGGGATCGGCGATGGTGAAGTCCCAGCGGCCCGCAACCTGGGCCGGGATCACCCAGTAATAGAGGGTGCTGCCGGACCCGCGCACACTCGCCGTGATGTCGGCACGCCATTCTTCCATGTGGAAATCATGCGAAACGACGCGCGTGCCGGGCTTCAGTTCCTTGAACAGCCGCGGCCGCAGCAGGAGGTTCACGCGCGGCAGCAGGTACATCGTCACCACGGTGGCTTCGGCGAGCGGCGTCTCGAAGATATTCTGCTGGCGGAAGGTCACGCGCTCGGCCACCGCCGGCGGCAGGCCGCGCAGGTTTTCGGCCGCTTCCTTGAGGCGCTGTGGGTCAAGGTCCACGCCCAGCGCCCGTGCGCCGTGCACGCGGGCAGCGGTGATCGCGATGCGCCCGTCGCCCGAACCCAGATCGATCAGGACGTCATTGGGACCGACATTGGCGACGCGCAGCATGGCCTCGACGGCCGGCTGGTTGGTCGGCACGTACGGCACATCGAGCGATTCGGGAAACTGCAGGCGCGGGGGCTGCTGCGCGGACACCGGCAGCACGGCGGTTAATGCCAGCAGCCAGGGAAGAATCGCAGACCAGCGGAGGAGCTTCATCGGGGAACCCTGTCGCGAAGGTGCAGGCAGCGTCGTTGGAACGCGCGGCGATTATAGCGGGCGCCCCGGGCTGTCCACGGCAGTGCCCTCGGCGGACGGACGCCGGCCCGCCAGCAAGCCACGGCGCCCTGCCCCCGCGACGGCCCTGCGCCATGCATCACGCTCCTGCGCCGGCATGCTGTCGAAATGTCGGGGCGACTGTAGCCGCCGTCAGCGGACTGGACCGGTTACCCCCGGGACCTCTGGGCACCAGGCTCCCCATGACCGGGAAGCCATCTCCTGGTGAACAAATAAAACCATTATTAATCAAAGAGATAGATGTGACAGTGTGACGCGCTCCGCAGTCGGACCGGGCCATGGCATGCAATCTGCAGTATAGGGAGCAGACAGGCAGCGATGGAGCAACAAATGGTCATCTATCTCGATCAATACCGGAATGTGACGGCCACGGTGCCGCGCACGCCCCGCTACGGAGACGACATCATGAATGCCAGCTGGACCCCTGAACTCGCGGCGGTTGCCGCAGCGATCCCCCCGCAGGCGCAGACGCCGGAACTGCCGGAAGACCTGAGCCTGATCAACGTCGACGAATTCATGAGCCGGATCTACAGCCTCGCGTCCCAGATCTAGGCGACCCCGGACCCTCCGAATACCCAGCTCCCTCTCGCGCCGGTGACTTCGGTCCCGGCGTCTTTTTGTACGGCGGGACTATACTTTCGGTGTGGCGAAATCCCTGACCGACGAAGAACTGGCCGCCCTCCAGCGCGAGATCGAGAGTCTCCGGCTGGAACATCGCGACCTGGACGACATCATCAACCGTCTGGCCCTCCAGGCCGGGCAGGACCAGTTGCAGCTGCAGCGCCTGAAGAAGCGCAAGCTCCACCTGAAAGACCTGATTTCGCAACTCGAAGCGCAGACGGTGCCGGACATTCGGGCCTAGGTCCGGCGGGCGGCAAGCACGGCCGCTAGGCGCGGCGCACCCGCAGGGTGAACACGATTGTTGCGACGATAAACAGCATGAAACAAAGCAGGGACCAGCCTGCAATCGACAGGCCCAGGAAGGTCCAGCCGACTTCCGCGCACTCCCCGGAACCCTTGAGCACCTTCTCGATGACCTGCGCGAACGGCAGCCTGTCGAGCATGTATTCCAGAGGCGGCCCGCATTGGGGCACACGGTCCTTGGGCAGGCTCTGCAGCCAGACCTGGCGGCCAGCGAGCGCGGCGCCGGTCCCTGCGAACACCAGCAGGAAACCGCCATAGCCCCAGGCGCCCGCGCGCGCGGGGCCATGCAGCGCGGCGACCAGGCACACGGCGCCGAAGCCGATGTAACACAGGCGCTGGAAGATGCAGAGCGGGCACGGCTCCTCGCCCTGCCCATGCTGCAGGTAGAGCGCGTAACCGACGAGGGCAGCGCAGACGGCGAAGCCGGCGGCGTAGGCAGCGCGTTGTTGGGAGCGGGTCAGCATGTGGCGACGAAAAATGTGCCGGAATTTTAGCACCCGCGTACACTGGTAGACATGATCGTCATCGCCCCCGGCATCGAACTCGACGAGCGCGAACTCGAATTCCGCTTCGTCCGTGCCAGCGGCCCGGGCGGGCAGAACGTCAACAAGGTGTCGTCCGCGGTCCAGTTGTTTTATGACGCGGCGCACTCCCCCGCGCTGACGGATGCCGTCCGCCGTCGGCTGCTGACGCTGGCGGGCCGCCGGGCGACGCCGGACGGCCGCATCGTCATTGCTGCGCAGCGCCACCGCTCGCAGGCCATGAACCGGGCGGATGCGTTGGAGCGCCTCGCGGACCTGATCCGGCAGGCCTTGGTCGTCCCGAAACGCCGCATCGCCACAAAGCCCTCCCGCCGCGCCAAAGCAAAACGGATGGACACCAAGCACCTGCAGGGCGAAAAAAAACGCACCCGCCGGAAGGGGGGTGCGTGGGATTGAGTGTCGATAGCGCTATTGCTTGAACGCTTCGATGCCGATGCCGATCTTCACGTCGTCGCCGATGCCGGTGGCGCCCCGCTTAAGGCCCCATTCCGAACGCTTGATCTGGGTGCGGGCATCCGCCCCGCAGAGGTCGCGTTTGTTCGACGGGTGCTGGATGCAGCGGAACAAGGTGACCGTCAGCGTGACCGGCTTGGTCACGCCCATGAGCGTCAGGTCGCCGTCGATTGCCGTGAGATTGTCGCCGTCAAACTTGAAATTCGTCGACTTGAACGTCATGGTGGGAAACTTCTCGACGTCGAGATAATCCTCGCTGCGCACGTGCTTGTCGCGCGCGGCATGGGCGGTATCCAGCGAGGCCGTTTCGACGACGGCCTCCACCGAACCCTTCTTCGCGGCGCGGTCGAGCGTCGCCTTGGCTTCCACCTTGCCGAAACGTCCCTTGATCCAGGCGATGCCGAGATGCCCCGTTTCGAAAGTGACGATGGTATGCGCCGGATCGCTGACATAGATGTCCTGCGCCCAGGCGGGTGACGCGATCGCTGCGCTGGCTAAGAGCACGCTCAAAAACTTCATGGATAAGTCTCCTGGCTGTGGGTGAGTGACTACGGGGACTGCTTCTTGCCCGGTACCGCCGCGGGTTTGCCGCCCGTCATCACGAGACGGAAACGCACCTGCACCTCGTCCGCCACGGTATCGGTGTCTTTCCACACGCCCTCGCCGATGTTGAAGGCAAGCCGCTTGATCGGAAACACCCCTTCGTAGACGGCGGCACCGCCGTCCGCCTTCACCGTGAACGGGATGGTGACGGTGTTGGTCTTACCCTTGATCGTCAGCGGCCCGGTGACTTCGAACCGCCCGGGACCGGCGGCCTTGACCGCCGTCGACATGAACCTCGCCTGCGGGAAATTCTTCACGTCGAACCAGTTTTTGCCCTTGGCCTCGTCGTCGATCTCGGCATTGCCGATGCTGAAGCTCGCGGTATCGATGGTGAACTCCGCCTTGCCCGCATCGGGTTTCGACGGATCGAAGGCGATCTGGCCTGTGAACTTCGTGAATTTGCCTTCCACCGGCACGTTCATCTGGCGGGAAACGGCTGTGATCGCGCTTTTCGCGGGATCGAGCGTTTGCCCGGCCACGCCGAAGCTGGCGGCGGCCATCAGCAATGCGGTGATACAGCGCTTCATGCGGGTTCCTTTTGAGCGCGCCCGGGCCACATGCGCGCGAGCAGGCCGTCCTTGTCGACGAACTGGTGCTTGATCGCCGCGACGCCGTGCAGGAGAACGATCGCCGCGAGCGTGGTATTCAGCAGATAGTGCACGGACTTCAGCCGGCCCGCGAGCCCCTTGTCCGGCGAGAGCAGGTCGGGCAGTGGCACGAGCCCAAAATAGACGGTCGGCACGCCCGCGGCCGAACTGTAGAGCCAGCCCGAGAGCGGCACGGCCACGATCAGCCCATACATCAGCAGATGCGAGAGCGCCGCGGCTTTGCGCTGCCACACCGGCATGGTGGCGGGCAAAGGCGGCGCCGGGTGCGTGAGCCGCCAGGCGATGCGTGCGATCGCGAGCAGGAAGACGGTGACGCCGATCCACTTGTGCCAGGAAAAATATTTGAGTTTCGTCGGCGACAACGGCAGGTCGACCATGCTGAGACCGATGCTGAAGCCCCACGCGATCAACAGGAACATCAGCCAGTGCAGGCCGATGGCGGTGGTGGTGTAGCGGGAAGCGCTCATCGAGCTTCGTGCGGGAGGAGTGAGGAGGACGGCGGACGGTTGGCGCAGCGGCAATTGGCATTCTCATGTTAACACCGGGCCGCGCCGATTATTCCGCCCCTGCGGCCGGCGCGCTTACCGTGTGCGTCACGAGTACCCCGTCGTGCCACGCATGCACCTGGAAACCAGGCGCCTCGCGGCTCGCCGCATCATCGGCGTCCGGGGCCAGATCGAGCCGCCCGAGGCGGGCCACGCTGGGGCAGACCGACAGCACGGTACCACCCCACGCCACGAACAGCGGGCGATGCACGTGCCCGCAAGTGATACGGACGATCTGGGGGTGGCGCCGCACGATGCTGGCGAGGCGCGCCGCGGCCGCGTCGGCCAGGCCCATGGCGTCCATGGTGCGGATGCCGGTGACGCGCGGCGGGTGATGCATCACGATCAAGGTGGGCGTGTCCGGTTCCGCCGCCAGCGTCCGCGCCAGCCAGTCCAGACGCGCGTCGCACAGGTCCCCCTCCGGCCGCCCGGCCACCACGCTGTCGAGCGCGATCACCCGCAGCGCGGGCGTCCTGAACGTGTACTGGGCGAACTCGGATGCCGGATCGAGATAGCCATCCGCCGCAAATGCCGCCATGAAGGCTGCACGCTCATCGTGATTGCCGGGGATGGCGTAGACCGGGACTTCCAGCCGCCCCAGCAGGCGACGCAACACGGCGTACTCTTCGGCGGCGCCATGTTCGGCGAGGTCGCCGGTCGCCAGCACGGCTGCCGGCGCGGGCCGCAGCCGCGCGATTTCGGCGAGGCATGCTTCCAGACGCGCCGCGTTCACGCCGGACGGATCGTCGCGATCGATATGGATGTCGGAAATCTGGACGATGATCATGACGCCACGCCCGCCCCGCTGCTGAATCTGCGAGATTACCAGCGAGCCGGCTGGTACCGCCGCCGGCGCGCTGCCGGTGTCTGCCGATCCCGCTGGCGCGGTGCGGGGCGGCGCATCTCAGTGCTTGCGCTTCACTCCTCGCCTTCACCGCTGGAGGCGACCAGCGCAAGACGGGTGCGGTCGGCCAGATCCTTCAGCTTCACATAGTCCGTCTTCCCGCTGCCGAGCATCGGCAGTTCCGCGACGGGCACGATACGCCGCGCGACCGCCAGATCCTGGCTCCCGAGCAGCCGCGCGGAGCGGTGCAGCAACCCCCGGCTCAACTGCGGATCCGTGGTGAACAACACCGTGCTCTCGCCGAGCCCCGGCACCATCTCTACCGTCGCGGCGTGCAAATGCTGCGGCGAGGCGTGTATGGCGACGCGCTCGACCATCTCCAGCGCGACCATTTCGCCCGCGATCTTGGCGAAGCGCTTGACGCGCCCGAGGACCATGGCGTAACCCTCGTCGTCGACGCTCACCACGTCACCGGTGTCGTACCAGCCGGCGCCAAACTTCGACTGCGGCGGCTCGATCACGCCGGGCTGCTCAAGCCTGAGGTATCCGAGCATCACGTTGGGCCCGCGCACGTGCAGCCGGCCGCCCTGATCGATGCCCTCCACCTGCTCCAGCCGCCATTCGACGTGCGGCAGAAAGCGGCCGGTGGTCTGCGGCCGGTAGGCGAGCGGCGTGTTGAGGGCGAGCACCGGCGAGCACTCGGTGGTGCCATAGCCTTCATAGATGCGCACCGCAAACTTCTGCAGCCACAACAGCCCCACCTCCGGGCTGAGTTTCTCGCCGCCGGAAATGACCACGCGCACGCGCGCGAAATCGTAGGGATGCGCTTCGCGCCCGTAGTGGGCGAGGAAGGTGCCGGTGCCAAACAGCACCGTGCAGTCGCGGCGGTAGGCGACTTGGGGAATCACCCGGTAGTGCAACGGCGTCGTATACAGGTACAGGGACGTGCCCGCCAGCAGCGGCATGAGCGTGCAGGCGGTCAGTCCGTAGGAGTGAAACAGCGGCAGTGCATTCAGAAAGCGGTCGGCCGGTGAAAAGTCGAACACGGCGTGCATCTGGGCGATGTTCGCGAGGATGCCGTCGTGCGACAGCACCACGCCCTTGGGCTGCGATTCGGAGCCGGACGTGAAGAGAATGACGGCGGGTCCGCCGGGGTTGCGCGCGGTGACCAGGCTGCGCGGCGCGAACCGCGCACGCGTGACCAGCCACAGCTTGTCGCGCCAGCCGAAGCGCTCGCGCAGATCCTCCACGAACACGATGCGGTGGCGGCACAGCGCGTCGAGCAGCGGATACAGCCGCGCCGCCTCGATGAACTGGCGCGAGGTGATGACGGTCCGGATCCCGGCCGCCGCGCAGGCCCCCGCGATCGCCTGCGGTCCGGCGGTGTAGTTGAGCAATGCCGGCGTGCGCCCGGTGGCCGAGAGGCCGAACACGAGTCCGACCGTCGCCGCCACGTTCGGCATCAGCACGCCGACGGGCTCGCCCGGCGGCGCGAGGCGGCTGCCGAGCCGTCCGAGGGCGAGCGCCGCGCGCAGCAAGTCGCCGTAGGTCAGCACCTTGCCCTTGATGTCTTCAAGGATGGGGGTCGCGCGGCCGAAGGTTTCACTGGCGTCCACCAGCGCCTCGAACAGCGTGCGGCGCGGACGGGCTTCGACGGCCGCCCGGTGGAGTATCCCGGCCAGCGCATCGGAGGCTTCGCGGCGGCGGGCCTTCGCGCTGACCAGCGCCCGGTCGGGCAGGGACACCGGGGCATGCACCGTGACCGTGACGCGCGGCCGGCGCAGGCGGCGGTGCATGCCCGGCGCGCCGCCAAACGCGGAGTAGGTGAGCCCCGCGATGGTCACCGGCACGATCGTGACGCCGGTACGCGCCGCGGCGGCAGCCACGGAGTCGTAGAGCCGCATCATGGCACCCGTCGCTTCAACCCGGCCTTCGGGAAAGACCGCCACCGGCCCGCCAGCCTCGAGCAAGCGCACCAGTCGCTTCACGGCCGATGGCTCGGCCAGGGTCAGCGTCTCGTGCCGGAAAGCCCGCGCCGCGACGCGCGCGGGCATGGACCGCAGATCCTCTGCGTCCAGCACTACGGTGGCCTCTGGCGGCAGCACGGCGCCCAGCACGATGCCGTCCAGCACCGATCCGTGGGCGGCGATGACCAGCGTTTTGCCGGCCCCCAGTGCCGAAACGTCGCCACGGACCTCCAGCCGCCACCAAAGCTTAAGTATGAGTTTAAGAAGAGTACGCATGTGCTCGAATTCAATAAAGTTTCTATATCACGGTAGCAGTGAATTTTCGCCGCTGCAGCACACCTCTCTGGCTACGACCACCACAAGTTTGTCAAAAGTGTGACTTTTTTCCAACATCGGCGCATCAATATTTTCGTGACGGCACCGTGACGGTCTACTGTTACGTCCTGTTTCTAAACAGAAAAAGTCAAATCTATCAGTTTGTTAGATTTGATTCTGAATTGCCGCTCAATTTCTAATCAGAACAAGGCCGTTGCAACGGCCGATTCCGCAGAAAACCAAAACACCCGTTGGACTTTTTCTCGAGGGAGAAACGCCATGAACTTCGATGTGCCACGTGACATCCTGCAAACGCCCGAACTGCCCACCGCCACCCCCTGCGAGCACGGCGCCGAGATCGCGTTCTCGGAACAGTTGCGCGCGGTCTATCGTGCGGATCAGAACGCGATCTACTCCCGCTGGACGCCGCTCCCCCGGCCCTGCTTCAACCCGCGCCTGCTCGCGGACCTGCGGGCCTACACGAATTTCGTGGCCACAAGCGGCGCCCGCTTCGATCACGGCGGTGTGTCCGGTCCCATCGAATACGTGGTGGTGGCCTCCGACGCGCCGGGCGTCTTCAACCTTGGCGGCGACCTGGACCTGTTTACCCAACTGATCTTCGCCCGCGACCGCGCCGGGCTGCTGCGTTACGGCCGCGCCTGCATCGACGTGCTGCATCCGAACTACTGCGGCTACGGTCTGCCGGTCACCACCGTCTCACTCGTGCAGGGTGAGGCGCTGGGCGGGGGCTTCGAGTGCGCTCTTTCCTCCGATGTCATCGTCGCGGAGAAAAGCGCGCGCATGGGCTTTCCGGAGATCCTGTTCAATCTGTTCCCGGGCATGGGCGCCTATTCCTTCCTCGACCGACGGGTGGGTCAGAAGAGCGCGGAAGCCATCATCACCAGCGGGCAGATCTACACCGCCGAGCAGATGCAGGCGATGGGCGTGGTCGACGTGGTGTGCGAGGACGGCGAAGGCGAGGCCGCGCTCGCCGAGCTGATCCGCAAGCGCCGCCGCAGCCAGAACGGCATCGCGGCCACCGCCGCGGCCCGGCGCCGCGTGCACCGGCTCGAGTTCCAGGAACTCCTGGACGTGGTGGAAATCTGGGTGGACGCCGCGCTGCGCCTGAACCCGGTCGACCTGAAGCTCATGCAGCGCCTGGTCAAACGCCAGAACCAACTGGGCGAACCGGTGGCCGCCGGTATCCTGCACTGAACGGAATTTCATGAAAAAACAATGCCAATGGAGGCTGGGGTCCCGGCCGGTCGCACCGCCGCTTGGCGCGGCCGGTCGCTTGGACTAGCATCCGGCATGTGTTTTGCTGTGCTATGAGGTACGTGAGCATAAACGCGCACGCAATTACCGGTTCGGTCGGTCCGGTCAGTCTGACCTGTCCCGCCCGCCGCAGCGAACCACGGAGTCGTCCATGTCCGACGTGAACTATTACTCGATCCAGGAAGCGTCCGAAAAACTCGCCATCCCCATCCAGAAGATGCGGCGCTGGGACGAGCAGGGCGTGCTGGTGGCGCAGCGCTCGGTCGGCGGACACCGCCGCTACCCGCGCGAACTGATCGACCGCCTGGCCGCCGCCGCCGAAAATCCGGAAGCGGAGCGCCAGTTCAAGGAACTGGCGACCGTCAAGAAATCACTGGCCGAGAAACACCGCATCATCCAGTTGCTGCTGGAAAGCGAGCACCGCTACCGTGACCTCGTCGAGACCTCCCACGACCTGATCTGGGCGACCGACGCCCAGGGCCGCTTCACCTACCTGAACAACGCCGCGCACGACATCTTCGGGCTCGCGCCCAAGGAACTGCACGGCCGCTGCTTCTTCGATTTTGAATCGGGCGACGCCCATATCAGCAACCGGCGCTTCTTCTCCCTGCTGCGCCGCCATGGCGAAATCAAGAATTTCCTGTCCCACCTGGTCAACGCCAAGGGCGAAGGCCGCTGGGTCGGCATCAACGCGCGCGTCCTCTACGACGAGAGCCGGCGCATGAACGGCATCCGCGGCACCGCGCGCGATATCACCGAGCAGCACATCGCCAGCGAGCGCATCCAGCACCTCGCGCTGCACGACCCGCTGACGGACCTGCCGAACCGCATCGCGCTCGACAAGCAGATCGAGGATGGCATCGCCTCCGGCGCCGTCGGCGCCGTCGTGTTCCTCGACATCGACCATTTCAAATACGTCAACGACAACGTCGGCCACCGCGCCGGCGACCAGTTGATCCGGGGCGTCGGCAGCGTGCTGCGTGAAGTCGTGCGCGGCAGCACCGCGCAGCTCTACCGCATTGGCGGCGACGAGTTCGCGATCCACCTGCCGGAGGCGCTGCGCGAAGCCGCCGTCGACCTGGCCGACCGGGCGCTCGACGCCGTGCGCCATTACCGCTTCCAGTCCACCGGCGAGCGCATGGTGTCCAACCTGTCGGCCTCGGCCGGGATCGCGCTCTACCCCTTTCACGGCGGCGACCTCGGCACCCTGCTGGCCAACGTGGACATCGCGCTCTACCAGGCCAAGGACCGCGGCCGCAACCGGCATGTCCTCTTCGACCACGATTCCGAAAGTCTGCGCCATACGCACCGGCGCGTGCACTGGTCCAAGAAACTGCGCGAAGCGCTGGATGACGACCGCATCATGCTGTTCGCGCAGCCGGTGGTGCGCCTGGCCGACCAGTCCGTCGTGCACCACGAGGTGCTGCTGCGCCTGCGGGACGACGACGGCAAGGTCATCCCCGCCGCCGCCTTCATGGAAACGGCGGAGTCGCTGGGTCTGATCCAGGAATTCGACATGCGCGTGGTCGAAAAACTGCTGGTCTTCATGCACCACAACAACCTGATGGGCAAGCGTCTGCGCTACTTCGTCAACCTGTCGCGCGTGTCGATCTCCGACCAGCACTGGGTCAAGCGCTTCGTCAACATGCTGTCCATCAGCAAGGTCGACCCCAGCCAGCTCGCCTTCGAGATCACGGAGACGGCGGCCATGACCGAGATCGACGTCACGTTGAACTTCATCCGCCAGCTGAAGGAGCTGGGCTGCCGCTTCGCGCTCGACGACTTCGGCGCTGGCTTCAGCTCTTTCTATTACCTGAAGCGCTTCGACGTCGACTACCTCAAGATCGACGGCAACTTCATCCAGGGTCTCGCCACCGACAACGGCAACCAGGTCTTCGTGCGGGCGCTGAACGACGTGGCACGCGGCCTGAACAAGCAGGTCATCGCGGAATGGGTGGAAACGCCGGACGTGCTCAAGATCCTGCAGGACATGGGCACCCAGTTCGGGCAGGGCAACCTGTTCAAGCCGCCCTTCCCACTCGAAGGTTCTTCCCCCGAACCGGGGCTCTCCATCGTCGCCTAGCGCATCCGGGAGGCGTCCCGGAGCCATCGCCTGGACGCGCCTTACCAGCCCGGGGTGCCCCGGGCGATCTTCTCGGCCCACAGCAGGCCGACGATCGTCTTGCCGTCCGTAATACGGCCGTCACGCACCCACGCCAGCGCCTCGTCCAGCGCCACCGGCAGCAACTCCAGAAACTCACCCGGATCGCGGGCATGGCCGACGTGGGTCAGGTCGCGGGCGGTAAAGATTTCGATCCGCTCGTCCGAGTAGCCGATGCACGGATGGGACGTGCCGAGGTGGCGCCACTCGCCGGCCGTGTAGCCGCACTCCTCCACCAACTCGCGTTGCGCGGCCGCCAGCGGCGTCTCGCCCGGGTCGATCTTGCCCGCAGGCAGTTCGAGGAAGTGGCGCCCCGCCGGGAACCGGAACTGGTGCTCCAGCAGGAGCGTGGTGGCGTCGAGAAAGGGAATCATCATCGCGGCGCCGGGATGCCGCAGGTATTCGCGGCTGGCACGGCCGCCGTCCGGCAGCCGCACCGTGTCCTTGTACAACGTGAGAAAGCCGCCCTGATAGACAGCGGTCGAGTCGAGCGACGACTCGGTGAAATCCGGGAGCGGTGCGGGGGGAGGCTTCGGCGTGCCGCTCACGCCGCGCCTACAGCGACCACTGGATGGCCAGTTCGCACAGCAGGGCGACCGGCTGCGGGAAGACGCCGAAGAGCAGCACCAGCAGTCCGTTGATCGACAGCAGCAGCCGCGTGTCGAGCGGCGGATGGACGGGTGTGGTGTCGAGCGGCTCGTCGAAGTACATGAGCTTCACCACCCGCAGGTAGTAGAAGGCCCCGATCAGCGAGAACAGCACCGCCACCACGGCCAGCCACACGTAGCCGATCTCCACCACCGCCTGGAGCACGCTCAGCTTGGCGTAGAAACCAACCGCTGGCGGCACGCCCGCCATCGAGAACATGGCAAGCAGCATCAGGAAGGCGTACCACGGACTGCGGCGGTTCAGGCCCTTTAAGTCGTCCAGGTTGTCGGCCTCGAAGCCGCGCCGCGAGAGCACGAGGATCAGGCCAAACGCCACCAGGGTGGTCAGCACGTAGGTGATCACGTAGAACAGCGCAGCGGTGTAGCCGCCGGCATTCGCGGCCAGCACGCCCAGCAGCAGAAAACCCATGTGCGAGATGGTCGAATACGCCAGCATGCGTTTGAGGTTGGTCTGGGCGATGGCCGCCAGGTTGCCGACCGCGAGCGACGCCACCGCCATCAGCACCAGCATCCACTGCCACTGCGCCGCCAGTTCGTCGGCGCCCAGTCCCTGCACCAGCAGCCGCATCAGGAAGGCGAACGCGGCCAGCTTGCTGGCCGAGCCGATGAAGAGGGTCACCGGGGTCGGCGCCCCTTGGTAGACGTCCGGCACCCACATGTGGAAAGGCACGGCGCCCAGTTTGAAGCCAAGGCCGGCCACCACGAAGACCAGTCCGAACACCAGCAGCACGGCATGGGCCTCACCGCTGACCGCCGCCTCGCTGATTTCCCGCAGGTCGATGCTGCCGGTTGCGCCATAGAGCATGGACATGCCGTAGAGCAGCAGCCCGGAGGCCAGCGCGCCGAGGATAAAGTACTTCATGGCCGCTTCGGTGGCGCGCGTGGAATCACGCTGCAGCGCGGTGAGGGCGTAAAGCGACAGCGACAGCAGTTCCAGCCCGAGGTACAGCGTCAGCAGGCTGGCCGCCGAGATCATGATCATCATGCCCAGGGTCGCGAACAGCGCCAGCGTGAAGAACTCGCCGCGGTAGAGGCCGCGGTCAAGCAGATAGGTCCGGCCGTAGACCAGAATCGCGCCCACGGTCAGGAATACCAGCAGCTTCAGCACGCTGCCCAGCAGGTCGTAGACGAACATGCCGCTGAAGGTGTACTGCACTTCCTCGGCGCCGGGGCCGATCAGCGTCACGATGAACGCGCCCGCCAGCGTTGCCAGCGTCAGGGCGTAGGTCACCCAGCGGCGGTCTTCGGGCAGAAAAAGGTCCACGAGCAGCACCACGCAGACCATCGCGAGGACGAAGATCTCCGGGTACGCGGGATGCAGAGGCAGGATGGCGTCCATGAAGGTCCGTTGTTTCGTCCGCTATAGCCCGGTCTTGGTGCGACCAGCGAGGTCCAGCACCTGGGCGACCGACTGGTGCAACAACTCACCCAGCGGCGCCGGCCACAGGCCCAGCCCCAGCACCGCGACCGCGAGCACGCCCAGGACGAACAGCTCGCGGTGGTCGGCGTCCTGCAGTTCGGCGACATGGTGGTTGGCCACCGCGCCGAACAGCACGCGCTTGACCATCCACAGCGTGTAGGCCGCGCCCAGGATCAGCGTAAACGCGGCGGCGAAGGCGTACCAGAAGTTCACCTGCATGGCGGCGAGGATGACCAGGAACTCGCCGACGAAGCCGCTGGTGCCCGGCAGCCCGGCGTTGGCCATGGCGAACAGCACAAAGAGCGCGGCGAACTTCGGCATACGGTTCACCACACCGCCGTAATCGGCGATGTTGCGCGAGTGCACGCGGTCGTAGAGCACGCCCACGCACAGGAACATGGCGCCGGAGATGAACCCGTGCGAGATCATCTGCACGACCGCACCCTCCAGGCCACGCGGACTGAACAGGAACACGCCCAGCGTCACGAAACCCATGTGCGAGATCGACGAATAGGCGATCAGCTTCTTCATGTCCGTCTGCACCAGCGCGACGAAGCCGATGTAAACCACGGCGATCAGCGACAGCGCGATCACGAAGCCCGCCAGGTGGTGGCTCGCATCCGGCACGATGGGCAGGGACAGCCGGATGAAGCCGTAGCCGCCCAGCTTCAGCATGATGGCGGCCAGCACGACCGAGCCGCCGGTCGGCGCCTCCACGTGCGCATCGGGCAACCAGGTATGCACCGGCCACATCGGCACCTTGACGGCGAACGCCGCGAAGAACGCCAGGAAGATCAGGAGTTGTGCGCCCAGCGGCAGCGGCAGCGCGTAGAAGTCCGCCAGCGCGAAACTGCCCCCCGCGGCGAGATACAGGTAGATCAGCGCCACCAGCGTCAGCAGCGAGCCGGCCAGCGTGTAGAGGAAGAACTTGAGCGACGCGTAGACGCGGTTGGGCCCGCCCCAGATGCCGATGATCACGAACATCGGGATCAGCGTCGCCTCGAAGAAGACGTAGAACAGCAGCCCGTCCAGCGCGGCGAACACACCGTTCATGAGCCCGGACAGGATCAGGAAAGCGGCCATGTACTGCGAGACGCGCGACGTGATTACCTTCCAGCCGGCGATCACGACCAGGGGCGTGATGATGCAGTTGAGCAGGATCAGGGCGATCGAAATGCCGTCCACCCCGAGGTGGTAATTGACGTTGAAGGCCGGGATCCATGCTGCCAGTTCCTCGAACTGAAAGCCGCCTGCGGCGCGGTCGTAGTGCGTCCACAACGGCAGCGCGGCCAGCAGACCCGCCAGCGCGCCGATCAGCGCCAGGATGCGCGCCACATGGGCACGGCGGTCTTGGCCACCCCCTGCGGCAAGCACGACCAGCCCCGCCACGATCGGCGTCCAGATCACCCACGACAGTACAGGGAAGCTCATGTCGACGGCCCCGCTACCACAGCTGCGCCGTCACGAAGCTCAGCAGCACGAGGATGCCGAGGATCATGGTGAAGGCGTAGGTGTAGAGGTAGCCCGTCTGCAGGCGGCGCACGAGGCCCGCCGTCCACCCCACCACGCGGGCGGACCCGTTGACGAAGAAGTTGTCGATCACCGTCACGTCCCCGCCGCGCCACAGGCCGCGCCCCACGGCGCGCGCGCCGCCGGCGAAGAACCAGTCATTGAAGCGGTCGAAGCCGTATTTCTCCTCCAGGATGCGCACCAGCGGCCGCAATCCCTGCCGGATCTTCCCGTGCAGATCGGGTTTCAGGAGGTACAGCACCGCGGCGGTCGCCATGCCCCCCACCGCCAGCCAGAACGGCAGCGTGGTCAGGCTGTGGACGATCATCGGCAACACGCCGTGGAATTCCGCGGCCAGTTCCTCGATCACGGCATGCGTGGGGGACACGAAGATCGCATCCCCGAAATAGTCGCCGAACACGAAGCTGCCGATCACCCAGCCGGCACAAACCGAGGGGATCGCCAGCAGTACCAGCGGCAGCGTGACCACCCATGGCGACTCGTGCGGCGCGGCGCCATGGCCATGATCATCGTGAGGGGCGTCGTGGTGCGGATCCGCCGCCGCAGCGGCAGCAGCGACCACGGCCTTTTCCGCGTCTGCCGCCAACACCGCGGGATCGTGCGGATCGCGGAAACGCTCCTTGCCGTGGAAGGCGTAGAACACCAGCCGGAACGAATAAAGGCCGCCCGCGAATACGCCGCCCAGGGCCAGCAGGTAAGCGAAGCCCGCACCGGGGATCTGCGAGGCATGCAGCGCCTCAATGATGGTGTCCTTGGAGAAGAAGCCCGCGAACGGCGGCAGGCCGGCGTTTGCGAACGCGCCGATCAGCACCGTCAGATAGGTAATCGGCATGTATTTGGCGAGCCCGCCCATCTTGCGCATGTCCTGCTCGTGGTGCATCGCGATGATGACGGAGCCAGCGCCGAGGAACAGCACCGCCTTGAAGAAGGCGTGCGTCATGAGGTGGAAGATCGCCGCCGAATATGCCGAGGCGCCTAGCGCCATCGTCATGTAACCCAGTTGCGACAGCGTCGAGTAGGCGACCACGCGCTTGATGTCGTACTGCACGATCGCGATCAGCGCCATGAAGAACGCCGTGATGGCGCCGATGATCATGACGAAGGACAACGCCGTCTGCGACAGCTCGAACAGCGGCGACATGCGCGCCACCATGAAGATGCCGGCCGTCACCATGGTGGCGGCATGGATCAGTGCGGAAATCGGGGTCGGCCCTTCCATCGAGTCGGGCAGCCACACATGCAGCGGGAACTGCGCCGACTTGCCCATCGCGCCGATGAACAGGCAGATGCAGATCACGGTCATCAGCGACCAGGCGTGGCCACCAAAGATCTCGTACGTGTTGCCGGCCAGCTGCGGCGCCTTGGCGAAGACCTCGGCGTAGTCCAGGCTGCCGAAATACGCCAGGATCAGCGCGATGCCGAGCAGAAAGCCGAAGTCGCCCACCCGGTTGACCAGGAAAGCCTTGAGATTGGCGTAGATCGCCGTCGGCCGCGTGTACCAGAAGCCGATCAGCAGGTAGGACACCAGCCCCACCGCCTCCCAGCCGAAGAACAGCTGCAGGAAATTGTTGCTCATCACCAGCATCAGCATCGAGAAGGTGAACAGCGAGATGTAGCTGAAGAAGCGGTTGTAGCCCGGGTCGCCGGCCATGTAGCCGATGGTGTAGAGGTGGACCATCAGCGACACGAAGGTGACCACCAGCATCATGGTGGCGGTCAGGCGGTCGATCAGGAACCCGACCTCGAAGCGGATGCCGTCGGAGACCAGCCAGGTGTAGACAGGGCCGTTGAAGGTATTGCCGGCCAGTACGTCGCGGAACACCAGCCCGGCGGCGATCGCTGAGACCAGCATGAACCCGATCGTGACCGTGTGCGCGGCGCGGTTGGACAGCCGCATGCACAGCAGGCCCGAGATCAGCGCACCGGCGAGCGGCGCCAGCGCGACGACCAGGTAAAGGGTTTTCATCTCCACCGCTGCATCACCCCTTCATCTGGTCAAGGTCTTCGACGTGGATGGTGTTCAGGTTGCGGAACAGCACCACGAGGATGGCCAGTCCGATCGCCGATTCGGCGGCGGCGACGGTGAGAATGAAAAACACGAAGAGCTGGCCGGTGACGTCGTCGAGCCAGTACGAAAAGGCGATGAAATTCATGTTGACGGCCAGCAGCATCAGCTCGATCGCCATCAGCAGAATGATGATGTTCTTGCGGTTGAGGAAAATGCCGACGATGCTGATCGCGAACAGGATCGCGCCGAGCACGAGGTAATGGGGCAGCGTGATCATCGGACGACTCCGGTCGTCCGGGATTCGGGATTCGGGATTCGGGATTCGGAAAGCCCGCTCATGGCTTCGCCTCTGAATCCTGAATCCCGGCTCCTGAATCCTGCTTCTCGGACGGCATCGACACGATCCGGATCCGGTCCGCGCGGCGCACGCGCACCTGCTGCGCGGGATCCATGAACTTGCTCGGCTTGCGCACACGCAGCGTGAGCGCGATTGCGGCGACGATCGCCACCAGCAGGATGACCGCGGCGATCTCAAAGGGATAGACGTACTCCGTATACAGCAGCAGCCCGAGTTCCTTGGTGTTGCTGTGCCCCGCCGGCAGCGACGCGGGCGCCTGCGCGCCGGCGAGGTCGGCGCGATACCAGAGGACGAAGGCCATTTCCGCCACCACCAGCAGCCCGACCAGCAGCCCGACCGGCAGGTAGTTCCAGAAGCCCTCGCGCAGGCGCGACAGGTTGATGTCCAGCATCATGACCACGAACAGGAACAGCACCATCACCGCGCCGACGTAGACCAGTACCAGCGTGATGGCGAGGAACTCCGCCTGCAGCAGCAGCCACAGGGCCGACGAGGTGAAGAACGCCAGCACCAGAAACAGCGCGGCGTGCACCGGGTTGCGGGCCGTGATGACGCGCAGCGCTGAAATAATCAGCACGGCGGCGAATCCGTAGAACAGATATTCGTGAAACGTCAACGTCATTTTATGTGGCTGGGGCCCAAAGACCGATCACCGTCGGGATGCCGACTTTCCGTTACCGGAACGCCGCGTCGTCCGCCCGGTCCTTCGCAATCTCTGCTTCATAGACATCGCCCACGGCCAGCAACATCGGCTTGGTGTAAATCAGATCGCCCCGCTGCTCCCCGTGGTATTCGAGGATGCGCGTCTCCACGATTGCATCCACCGGGCAGGATTCCTCGCAGAACCCGCAGAAAATGCACTTGGTCAGGTCGATGTCGTAGCGTGTCGTGCGGCGCGTGCCGTCGGGGCGCTGCTCGGACTCGATGGTGATGGCGAGCGCCGGGCACACCGCCTCGCACAGTTTGCAGGCGATGCAGCGTTCCTCGCCGTTCGGATAGCGGCGCAGCGCGTGCAGCCCGCGGAATCGCGGGCTCTGCGGGGTTTTTTCCTCGGGAAACTGCACCGTGATCTTGCGGGCGAACAGGTGCCGGCCGGTCAGGGCCATGCCCTTGACCAGTTCCCAGAGAAGGAAGGTGCGGAAGAAATCCTGTACGCGTTCGATCATGGGGTCACCAGAGCCACCAGGCCGGAAACTGCATCCAGGCGCCGACGACGACGATCCACACCAGCGTCACCGGGATGAAGACTTTCCAGCCCAGCCGCATGATCTGGTCGTAGCGGTAGCGGGGGAAAGTCGCGCGGAACCACAGGAACAGCGTCGCCACGAAAAACACCTTCGCAAACAACCACAGGACGTGTGGCGCGCCGGCCACCGGCCACGACGCCGGGAACGGCGACAGCCAGCCGCCGAGGAACATGAGCGACGCCAGCATCGCCACCAGCAGGATGTTGATGTATTCGGCAATGAAGAACACGGCGAAGGTCATGCCCGAATACTCGACGTGGAAACCGGCGACGATCTCGGACTCGCCTTCCGCCACGTCGAAGGGCGCGCGGTTGGTCTCCGCCACCCCGGCGATGATGTAGACCACGAACAGCGGCAACAGCGGCAGCCAGAACCAGCTGAGCAGCCCCGCCTCGCCGCCCTGGCGGTTCACGATGTCCACCAGATTGAGGCTGCGGCCCGCCATCAGCACGCCCACCAGAGCGAAGCCCATGGCGATCTCGTAGGCGACAATCTGCGCCGCCGAACGTAGCGCGCCGAGGAAGGCATACTTCGAGTTGGAAGCCCAGCCAGCGATGATCACGCCGTACACCCCCATCGAGGTCATCGCCAGGATGTAGAGCAGGCTTGCGTCGATGTTGGCGAACACCGCTTCCGGCGTGAAGGGCACCACCGCCCACGCCGCGATGGCCATCGTCACCGAAATGACCGGCGCCAGCAGGAACAGGAACTTGCTCGAGCCGGAGGGAATGATGATTTCCTTCGCCAGCAGCTTGATGCCGTCGGCGATCGGCTGCAGCAGGCCGAACGGCCCCACGCGGTTGGGGCCGATGCGCACCTGAACGTAGCCGATGAACTTGCGCTCCCACAGCGTGAGGTAGGCGAAGGTCAGCATCAGGCCGACGACCAGGATGAAAATCTTGACCAGCGTCCACAGCGCCCCACCCCAGGTCGGGCCGAGCAGCTGGCCGAACAGTTCGCCGATCGCCGCGTCCATCAGACCGCCACCTTCTGCTGCGCGGCGACGCGCACGAGCTGCACCGTCGCCGAGGGATCACCCAACGCGGCGGTACCCGCGCAGGCCAGCGCCAGGCGCACGCAGTTGGTCGGCAGGCGATCGTCCCGCACGGCCGGCAGCGTGACGGTGCCGCCGTCCTGCGTCACGGTCACGAAATCACCGTCCTGCAGCCTCAGTTCCGCGTACAGCGCGCCGGGGAGGGCCGCCACCGGCGGCAACGCATCCCGGGTCTGCTGCAACGACGGCGCCCGGCGCACGATGGCGTCAGCGGCATAGATCGGCACTTCCGCGATGCGCTCCGTGCCGGCTGCCGCCGCCGGCAGGCTGACCGGCACTGACTGCAATGCGTTGTCGAGCCGGCTGGCGACATTGCCGTCTGCGATCGCCTCGCGGCGCGCATCCTCGCTGGAGTTCTGCTCGAAGCCGGCGACGCCCAGCAGGTTGCCGAGCACACGCAGCACCTTCCAGGCCGGACGCGTCTCTTCCAGCGGTTTCACGACCGCGGCGAAGCTCTGCACGCGGCCCTCGGTGGAGACGAAGGTACCGCTGGTCTCGCTGAACGGCGCGATCGGCATCAGGACATGGGCGTAGTCCATTGCGTGATGCCGGTAGGGCGACAGTGCCACCACGAATTCGGCCTGCTTCATCGCGGCCAGCGCCTGCGCCGGATCCATGCAATCCAGTTCAGGCTCTACACCCAGCAGCACGTAGGCCTTGCGCGGCTCCGCCAGCATGCGTTGCGCAGCGAGGCCGTCCTTGCCCGGCACCGCGTTGGCCAGATAGCCGCCGACGCTGTTGGCCGCCTCGCCGAGAAAACCGAAGCGGATACCGATGATGCCGGCCAGCGCCTGGCCCAGCGCGTGCAACACGCTGGCCTGCGGATGGTGTTCGGCGAAATTGCCGAGGAATACGCCGGCGGATTTGCCAGCGGCGAGGCTGGCGGCCACCGCTTTGGCCGCATCGCCTGGCTGAACGGTAGCGAGCGCGGCGGCCAGTTCTGCAGGCAACGCGGCGCCTTTCAGCCCAGCGGCGGCCTTCACCACTTCGGCCAGCGCCGCCGGCAGCCGCGACGGTGCCACGATGAATTTGTGCGCGACCGGCATCAGCAGATCATCATCGGCCGCATGCAGGATGGACAGCTGGGCCCCCTTCTTTACCGCCTGGCGCAGGCGGCCCGCCAGCAGCGGATGGTCCTTGCGCAGCGTGCTGCCGACCACCAACGCGCGGTCGAGCTGCGCGAATTCGGCGACGGACATGCCGAGCCAGGGCGCGCCGGCACGTTTGCCATCCGCCGAAGCATCGATCTGGCGCAGACGGAAATCGACGTTCTCGGAACCGAAGCCGCGCGCGAGCTTCGCCAGCAGGTGCAATTCTTCCAGCGTCTGGTGGGGCGTGGCGAGCAAGCCGATCGCACCGGCACCGTGCTGGGTCTTGGCACGCTTCAGCCCCGTGGCGACGGCATCCAGCGCGACCACCCAGTCAACCTCCTGCCATTGCCCGTCCTGCTTCACCATCGGGCGCAGCAGGCGCGCGGGGGAATTCAGCCCTTCGTAGGAGAAGCGGTCCTTGTCGGACAACCAGCACTCGTTGACTGCTTCGTTCACGCGCGGCAACACACGCATGACTTCATTTTGCTTGACCTGCACCGTCAGGTTGGCGCCGAGGCCGTCGTGCGGACTCACCGAGGGACGACGGGTCAGTTCCCAGGTGCGGGCGCTGTAGCGGAAAGGCTTGGAGGTCAGCGCGCCCACCGGGCACAGGTCGATCATGTTGCCGGACAGCTCCGAGTCCACCGTGCGGCCGACGAAGGACATGATCTCCGCGTGCTCACCGCGCCCGCCCATGCCGAGTTCCATGACGCCGGCGATTTCCTGCCCGAAGCGCACGCAGCGGGTGCAATGGATGCAGCGGGACATCTCCTCGGCGGACACCAGCGGGCCGATGTCCTTGTGGAACACCACGCGCTTGGGTTCCTGGTAACGCGATCCACTGCCACCATAACCGACCGCGAGGTCCTGCAACTGGCATTCACCGCCCTGGTCGCAGATCGGGCAGTCGAGCGGATGGTTGATGAGCAAAAACTCCATCACCCCCTTCTGCGCCTGCACGGCCTGCGCGGAATGCGTCCACACCTTCATGCCGTTCGTGACCGGCGTCGCGCAGGCCGGCAGCGGCTTGGGCGCCTTTTCCACCTGCACGAGGCACATGCGGCAGTTGGCCGCGATCGACAGCTTCTCGTGATAGCAGAAGTGCGGCACGTAGATGCCGAGCTTGTTGGCGGCGACCATTACCGTGCTGCCGTCGGGCACTTCGACCGGTTTGCCGTCGATTTCGAGCTGGGCCATGTCAGTGCGGCATCAGAAGTAAGGGGCGACCAGGCATTGCTTGTGGTCGATGTGGTGCTGGAATTCGTCGCGGTAGTGCTTGATGAAGGCGCGCACCGGCATCGCCGCGGCGTCGCCCAGGGCGCAGATCGTGCGGCCCTGGATGTTGTCCGCCACGGAGTTCAGAAGATCCAGATCCTCCTGCCGTCCCTGCCCGTGCTCGATGCGGTGGACCATGCGCCACAGCCAGCCGGTGCCCTCGCGGCAAGGCGTGCACTGGCCGCAGGATTCCTCGTAGTAGAAATACGATAGCCGCAGCAGCGACTTCACCATGCAGCGCGTCTCGTCCATCACGATCACCGCGCCGGAGCCCAGCATGGAGCCGGCCTTGGCGATGGAGTCATAGTCCATGTCGGTGGCCATCATGATCTCGGCCGGCAGCACCGGCATCGACGACCCGCCGGGAATCACCGCCTTCAGCTTCTTGCCGTCGCGCATGCCACCCGCCATTTCGAGCAACTTCGCGAACGGCGTGCCGAGCGGAACCTCGAAATTGCCCGGCCGCGCCACATCGCCGGACACGGAGAACAGCTTGGTGCCGCCGTTGTTCGGCTTGCCCAGTTCCAGGTACTTTTCGCCGCCGTTGATGATGATCCACGGTACCGCCGCGAAGGTCTCGGTGTTGTTGATCGTGGTCGGCTTGCCGTAGAGCCCGAAGCCCGCCGGAAACGGCGGCTTGAAGCGCGGCTGGCCCTTCTTGCCTTCCAGCGACTCGAGCAGCGCGGTCTCTTCTCCGCAGATGTAGGCGCCGAAGCCGTGGTGCGCGTGCAACTGGAAGCTGAAATCGCTGCCGAGGATGCTGTCGCCGAGGTAACCGGCGGCGCGGGCCTCGTCGAGCGCCTCCTCGAAGCGCTCGTAGGCGTCCCAGATCTCGCCGTGGATGTAGTTGTAGCCCACGGTGATGCCCATCGCGTAGGCGCCGATCGCCATCCCCTCGATCAGGATGTGCGGGTTGTAGCGCAGGATGTCGCGGTCCTTGAAGGTGCCCGGCTCGCCCTCGTCCGAGTTGCACACCAGGTACTTCTGGCCGGCGTACTTCTCCTTCGGCGGCATGAAGCTCCACTTGAGCCCGGTCGGGAAGCCCGCACCGCCGCGTCCGCGCAAAGCCGACTTCTTCAGGGTATCGATCACGGCCGATGGCGGAATTTTCTCGGCGATGATCTTTTTCAGCGCCTGATAGCCGCCGCGGGACTCGTAGTCCTTGAGACGCCAGTTGGTGCCGTCGAGTCCGCCAAGGATGATCGCGGCGGGGCCGAAGATGCTGGTGGCGAACGGCGGAACGGGCAGGCCCATTACTTGAACTCCGCGATCATTTTGTCCAGGGCATCGGGCGTCATCGAGCCGCGCATTTCGCGGTCGTTCACGATCACCACCGGTGCATCCCCGCAGGCGCCCATGCATTCGCCTTCCTTGAGCGTGAAGCAGCCGTCGGCGGTGGTTTCGTTGAACCCCACGCCCAGCTTCTTCTTCAAATGCTCGGCGGCGTGTGTCGCGCCCTGCAACGCGCACGGCAGATTGGTGCAGATCGCCAGCTTGTACTTCCCGACCGGCTTCAGGTTGTACATGGTGTAGAAACTCGCCACCTCGTAGACCGCGATCGGCGCCATGCCGAGCACGGCCGCCACGAAGTCCATGGTCTCGGTGGACAGCCAGCCCTTTTCCTTCTGGGCGATGGCGAGCGCCGCCATTACCGCCGACTGTTTCTGGTCGGACGGATACTTGGCGACCTCGCGCTCGATCTTCGCGAGCGAGTCGGGCGCGAGGAGCATGGGCGCGTTCACCGGTCAATTTCCCCGAACACGATGTCGAGCGTGCCGATCATGGCGACCACATCGGCGATCATGTGTCCGCGCGACATTTCGTCCAGCGCAGCCAGGTGCGGGAACCCCGGCGCGCGGATCTTCACGCGGTACGGCTTGTTGGCACCGTCGGACACCAGGTAGATGCCGAATTCGCCCTTGGGATGCTCGACTGCGGCGTAGGCCTCGCCCGCCGGCACGTGCATGCCCTCGGTGAAGAGCTTGAAGTGATGGATCAGCTCCTCCATGTTTTCCTTCATCGCCAGGCGCGACGGCGGGGCGACCTTGTGGTTGTCCACGATCACCGGGCCGGCATTCTGGCGCAGCCAGTCCACGCACTGTTTGACGATGCGGTTGGACTGGCGGAATTCCTCGATCCGCACCAGGTAGCGGTCGTAGCAGTCGCCGTTCACCCCCACCGGGATGTCGAAGTCCATGCGGTCGTAGACTTCGTAGGGCTGCTTCTTGCGCAGGTCCCAGGCGATACCGGAGCCGCGCAGCATGGGACCGGTGAAGCCCAGCGCCTTGGCACGCTCCGGCGTCACCACGCCGATGCCCACCGTGCGCTGTTTCCAGATGCGGTTGTCGGTCAGCAGGGTTTCGTATTCGTCCACGTACTTCGGGAAGCGGTTGACGAAATCCTCGATGAAGTCGAGCAACGAACCCTGGCGGTTCGCGTTCATGTCCTTCATCGCGGCTGCGTTGCGGGTGTGCTGCGCCTCGTACTGGGGCATGCGGTCCGGCAGGTCACGGTAGACGCCGCCCGGCCGGTAGTAGGCCGCATGCATGCGCGCGCCCGACACCGCCTCGTAGCAGTCCATCAGGTCCTCGCGCTCGCGGAAGGCGTAGAGGAACACCGTCATCGCACCCACGTCGAGCGCGTGCGCACCCAGCCACAGCAGGTGGTTGAGGATGCGCGTGATCTCGTCGAACATGACCCGGATGTACTGGGCCCGGATCGGCACCTCGATGCCGACGAGCTTCTCGATCGCCATCACGTAGGCATGCTCGTTGACCATCATCGACACGTAGTCGAGGCGGTCCATGTAGGGCAAGGACTGGATGAAGGTCCGGTGTTCCGCCAGCTTCTCGGTCGCGCGGTGCAGCAGACCGATGTGCGGGTCGGCGCGCTCGATGACTTCGCCGTCGAGCTCCAGCACGAGGCGCAGCACGCCGTGGGCCGCCGGATGCTGAGGTCCAAAGTTCATGGTGTAGTTACGAATTTCAGCCATGAACTTTGGACCTCAGCAATTCGTTACCGCGGCCCACAACACGCCGGGCGCCTTGGCGTCCCGGCTTGTTGCGGCGCAGACTAACCTTTGCGAGTAGCGCCAAGCTTATGTCGGAGGCAAAGTTCATGGTGTAGTTGCGAATTTCCGCCATGATCAGCCCTTGCGGAACCCTTCGCCGCCGGCGTAATTCTCTTCGCGGATGATGCGCGGCGTGATCTCGCGCGGCTCGATGGTCACCGGCTGGTAGATCACGCGCTGCTGTTCAGGGTCGTAGCGCATTTCTACCGTGCCGGAAATCGGGAAGTCCTTGCGGAACGGATGCCCGATAAAGCCGTAGTCGGTGAGGATGCGGCGCAGGTCAGGATGGCCGGTGAACATGACGCCGTAGAGATCGAAGGCCTCGCGCTCGAACCAGTTGGCCGACGGCCAGAGGTCAACGACCGAGCCGATCACCGGAAAATCATCGTCGGCCGCGAACACGCGGACACGCAGGCGCCGGTTGTGCACGATGGACAGCAGGTGATAGACGATCGCGTAGCGCGCGCCTTCCCAGACCCCGTCGCCGTAGGCCGAATAGTCCATCCCGCACAGATCGGTCAGCTGATCGAACGCCAGTTCGGGGCGATCGCGCAGCGACTGCAGGGCCACCAGCAGATCCGCCGCTTTCACCACGGCCGTGACCATCCCATGCGTCTCTTCGACCGAGACGAGGCGTTCGCCCAGCGCGGTCTTGAGGCTTTCGGTCAGCGTGTCGTTGCGTTGGGTCATGGGGCTGGCGGCTGGCGTAAACGTGGCGTTCAGCGTGCAATGGTGCTGGTGCGCTTGATCTTGTTCTGCAGCTGGATCAGCCCGTAAAGCAGCGCTTCGGCCGTCGGCGGGCAGCCCGGCACGTAGATGTCCACCGGCACGATGCGGTCGCAGCCGCGCACCACCGAGTATGAATAGTGATAGTAGCCGCCGCCGTTGGCGCAGGAGCCCATCGAGATCACCCAGCGCGGCTCGGCCATCTGGTCGTAGACCTTGCGCAGGGCCGGCGCCATCTTGTTGCACAGCGTGCCGGCCACGATCATCACATCCGACTGGCGCGGGCTCGGGCGGAACACGATGCCGAAGCGATCGAGGTCGTAGCGCGCCGCGCCCGCGTGCATCATTTCCACCGCGCAGCACGCGAGGCCGAAGGTCATTGGCCACAGCGAGCCGGTACGCGTCCAGTTGATGACGGTATCGATGCCCGCCACCACGAAGCCTTTTTGTACGACGCCGCCGTCAGGCATGTGATACCTCCGCTGCCAAGGTCAGTCCCATTCCAGCGCCCCCTTCTTCCATTCGTAGATGAAGCCTACGGTCAGAATCCCCAGGAACAGCACCATCGCCCAGAATCCGAACAGGCCGATCTCTTCCAGCACGATGGCCCAGGGGAAAAGAAACGCGATTTCAAGATCGAACAGGATGAAGAGGATGGCCACGAGGTAGTAGCGCACATCGAACTTCATGCGTGCGTCCTCGAAGGCCTCGAAACCGCACTCGTAGGGAGACAGCTTTTCGCTGTCCGGACGGTTGACGCCGAACAGCGTCGACACGATCCAGCCGCCCGCGATGGGGGCGACGCCGAAGAAGACCCCGACGCCGAGGAAGAGCAGCACGGGCAGGTAGTTGTCGAGCATCAGAAACGAGAAACGAGGTCTAAGGACTGAGGACTGAAGACCGGGAATCGGGCAATACGGCGGACGTGGCGACGCGACATCGCGAAAAAACAAACACCTGGTCTGTCGCCGTGCATGCTCTGCTTTGCCTCAGTCCTCAGTACTTGGTCCTGCAACCTACCCATGGTGCCGACGGGGAGACTCGAACTCCCACGGCTTTCGCCACCGCCCCCTCAAGACGGCGTGTCTACCAATTCCACCACGTCGGCCACGCTAAAAAGTTATTTCGGTATTTCCTTCGCTTTCGGCTCGTCATCGACCTTGGGCGAGATGTCGCCCGGAACCGCCGACGGCGCCGGGCCGCCCTTTTCGAGAATCACGCCCGTCGAGTCGGTCTTGTGCGTGGAAAACCACGTCAGGCCGAGGCTCGTCAAGAAAAACAGCGTGGCCAGGACCGCGGTCGCCCGGGAGAGGAAGTTGGCCGACCCGCTGGCGCCGAAGAGACTGCCCGAAGACCCGCTGCCGAAGGCCGCACCCATGTCGGCGCCCTTGCCGTGCTGCAGGAGTACCAGCACGCAGATGGACAGCGCCGCCAGCACGTGAACGACCAGAACCAGAATTTGCATGACCTGCCCTCGTTAACCCGCCGCCGCGGCCACAATGGCCGCGAAGTCCGCGGCGACCAGCGCCGCGCCACCGATCAAACCGCCATCCACGTCCGCCATCGCGAGCAGTTCGCGCGCGTTGCCGGGCTTCATGCTGCCGCCGTAGAGGATGCGCAGCCCCGAGGCCATTCCCGCATCCCGCCGCGTCGCGGCCCCCCGCAGGTACGCATGCACCGCCTGCGCCTGCTCCGGCGTTGCCGTGCGCCCGGTGCCGATCGCCCAGACCGGCTCGTAGGCCACCACGCCGGCCGCCAGCCCTTGCGCGCCCACGACATCGGCGACGGCCGCGAACTGGCGTCCCACCACCTGCTCCGTCACGCCGCCATCGCGCTCTGCCAGCGTCTCGCCGACGCACAGGATCGGCGTCAGCCCCGCGCCCAGTGCCGTCGCGTACTTGGCGGCGACCTGCGCATCGGTCTCCGCATGCAGCGCGCGGCGTTCCGAGTGCCCCACGATGGCATAGCGGCACCCGAATTCCGCGAGCATCGCCGCCGCTACCTCACCGGTATAGGCACCGCCAGCGTGGGCGCTTACATCCTGCGCCCCCCACCGGATGGGACTGCCGGCGAGCCGCCCCTGAACCTGCGCGAGGTAGGGAAAAGGCACGCACACCGCGATTTCAGGCCTCGCGGCGGCGGGTACCAGACCCAGCAAAGCACCCAGCAGGGCCTCGTTGGCGGCCAAGCTGCCGTGCATCTTCCAGTTTCCGGCCACCAGCTTGCGACGCATTGACGGGCCCAACCTCGCTAAACCATTGAATTTTACAGGTTGCGGCGGAGGGGGGTCAATTTCTGGCATCCGGGTGCTGCTCCGCAGCAGAACCGCTCAGGCGCGAAGCCCGGCATCGGCAAGGAAAGCCGGCAACAAAAAAGCGGCCCGCAGGCCGCTCGGAAGGGTCCAGGCCGCGGATCAGCCGAAGCGTCCGGTGATGTAATCCTCGGTTTCCTTGCGCTTGGGCTTGAGGAAAATGGTGTCGGTCACGTCGAACTCGATCAATTCGCCCAGATACATGTAGGCCGTGTAGTCCGACACCCGCGCCGCCTGCTGCATGTTGTGGGTGACGATGACGATCGTGAACTCCTTCTTCAGGTCGTGCACGAGCTCCTCGATGCGCAAGGTCGAGATCGGATCCAGCGCGGACGTCGGTTCGTCGAGCAGGAGTACCTGCGGCTTGACCGCGATGCAGCGGGCGATGCACAGCCGCTGCTGCTGGCCGCCGGAGAGGCTCATGCCGCTTTGTCCAAGCTTGTCCTTGGCCTCGTCCCACAGCGCCGCCTTGCGCAGCGCCCACTCGACACGCTCGTCCATGTGCGGCTTGGACATGCGCTCCTGCAGACGCACGCCGAAGGCGATGTTTTCGTAGATGGACATCGGAAAAGGCGTTGGTTTCTGGAACACCATCCCCACCTTTGCGCGCAGGTCGTTCACGTCAACGCTCTTGTCGAGCATGTTCTGCCCGTCGAGCAGCAGTTCCCCTTCCGCACGCTGGTCCGGATACAGGTCATACATCCGGTTCAGGGTGCGCAGCAGTGTCGACTTGCCACAGCCGGAAGGCCCGATGAAAGCCGTCACGCGCCGCTTGTAGATGTCGAGGTTGATGTCCTTCAGCGCAAGGAACTTGCCGTAATAAAAATTAAACTTCTTGAACGAGATCTCCGTGACCTCGTTGCCGGAGTCGAGAGTAGCCGCGCCCCCTCCCCGGAAGACCGAGGGATTGATGGCCTTCTGCTGCGGCGTTGCGGCATTGGTGGTCGTCATGTTTTGAGTCCGTCCTTGAATAGATACCGGGCCATCATGTTCAGCAGGAGAACGCCCATCGTAATCAGGAAAACTCCCGCCCAGGCAAGTTCCTGCCAATCCTTGAACGGGCTCATCGCGAACTTGAAGATCGTCACCGGCAGATTGGCCATCGGCTCGTTGAGGTTGAGCGACCAGAACTGGTTGGAGAGCGCGGTAAACAGCAGCGGCGCCGTCTCGCCGGCAATGCGGGACACGGCGAGCAGAACCCCGGTGATGATGCCGGCACGCGAGGCCCGCAGGGTCACGAGGGTGATGACCTGGTAGCGTTGGGCGCCCAGGGCAAACGCGGCTTCGCGCAGGCTGTTCGGGACGAGGACGAGCATGTTTTCGGTGGTGCGGACGACTACCGGAATGACGATCAGCACCAGGGCAAATACGCCGGCGAGGCCCGAGAAATTGCCGACCTTGGCCACATAGATGGCGTAGACGAAAAGCCCGATCACGATAGAGGGCGCGGACAACAGGATGTCGTTGACGAAGCGGGTGGCGTGCGCGAGCCATGAACCCCAGCCATACTCCGCGAGAAACACGCCCGCCATGATCCCGATCGGGGTTCCGATCAGCGTGGCCAGGCCGCACATGATCACGCTGCCGATGATGGCGTTGGCCAGGCCGCCGGCGCTGCCGGGCGGCGGCGTACTCATCGTGAACAACTGCAGCGAAAGGCCCGACACGCCCAGCGCCAGGGTCGTCCACAGAATCCAGATCAGCCAAAACAGGCCGAAGGACATTGCGGCGAGCGACAGCGTCAGCGCGAACTTGTTGACGAACTTGCGTTTGGCGACGAGTTGCATGGCTAGGTCCTCGACCCTTCGGACACCTTGAGCTTCATGAGCAGCAGTTTGGATGCGGCGAGTACGCAGAACGTGATTACGAACAGAATGAGGCCGAGTTCCATCAGGGACGCAATGTGCAGTCCCGGCGCGGCTTCGCCGAACTCATTGGCCAGCGCCGACGTGATGCTGTTCCCGGGGAGATACAAGGAAACGCCGCTGAGAAAATTGGTATTGCCGATGATGAAAGTGACCGCCATCGTCTCGCCAAGCGCGCGTCCGAGTCCCAGCATGATGCCGCCGGTCACACCGACCTTGGTGTAGGGCAGGACGACGTTCCACACCACTTCCCAAGTGGTGGCGCCCACGGCGTACGCGGACTCCTTGAGCATCTGCGGCGTCACCTCGAAGACGTCGCGCATGACCGCCGCAATGAAGGGGATCACCATGATCGCGAGAATGATGCCGGCGCTCAATAGCCCGATGCCGATGGGCGGCCCCTGGAAAAGCGCCCCGATGAAGGGGATCTGGCCGACGGTGGCGGTCAGCACCGGCTGAAACTTGGCGAAGATCGGTGCGAACACCAAGAGGCCCCACATGCCGTAGACGATGCTGGGGATGGCGGCGAGCAGCTCGATCGCGGTGCCCAGCGGCCGGCGCAGCCAGCCCGGCGACAGCTCCGTCAGAAACAAGGCGATACCGAAGGACACCGGAACGGCGATGATCAGCGCAATCGCCGAAGTCACCAAGGTGCCGTAGATGGGAACCAAGGCACCGAACCGCTCCATCGGCGGGTTCCATTCGGACGTCCAGAGGAACGCGAGGCCGAACTTCTGGATCGCGGGCCACGACGCGTAGAGCAGGGAAACGATGATCCCCGCGAGCACCAAAAACGTAAAAAACGCGAATAGCCGGGTCAGGTTGTGAAAGACCCAGTCGAGCGCGTGGCCGCGGGGCTTATGGGTGGGCGGCATAGACCCGGATGTTACCGAATTCGAAGCCTCACCTCCGCCGCCGGCGGACGTCTGTATCACGCTGCTCAAAATGTCTCCCTCGACGCCGATGCGGAAAGAATGTCCTTGCGGGGGCCAGATTCGGTACGGACCTGCGGCGGGCGCCCGGCGGTCAGCCGATGACGCCCGCGAGTCCGCTTACTTCCACAAGGCCTTGCCGGACGCGTCTTTCACGTTCTGCGCGAGCGACGTATTGATCAGGCGAACCACGGAATCCGGCAGCGGGACGTAATCAAGTTCCGTGGCCAGCTTGCCGCCGTTCTTCAGCGACCAGTCGAAAAACTTCATCACTTCGACCGCGTTGGCGGGCTTGTCCTGCACTTTGTGCATCAGGATGAAGGTCGCGCCCGTGATCGGCCAGCTTTGCTTGCCCGGCTGGTTGGTGAGAATCTCGTAGAAGCCCGACTTCACCCAGGTCGCGCCAGCCGCGGCCGCCTTGAAGCTATCGTCTTCGGGCTGGACCCACGTGCCGTCGGCGCTCTGCACAAGCGCATAGCTCAGCTTGTTCGCCTTGGCATACGAGTACTCGACATAGCCGATCGAGGACGGGATGCGCTGGACGAACGCCGAAACGCCCTCATTGCCCTTGCCGCCGAGGCCGAGCGGCCACTGCACGGCGGCGCCTTCGCCAACCTTCTGCTTCCACTCGGCGTTGACCTTGGACAGATAGTTGGTGAAGATGAACGTAGTGCCCGAGCCGTCGGCCCGCCGCACTACCGCGATGTCCTGATTGGGCAGCGTCAGAGTGGGGTTGAGGTCAGTGATGGCCTTGTCATTCCACTTGGTGATCTTGCCGAGGTAGATATCGCCCAGAACCGCGCCGCTCAGCCGAAGCTCGCCCGGCTTGATGCCCGGGATGTTGATCGCCGGCACGATCCCGCCGATCACCGTCGGGAACTGGATCATCCCATCCTTCTCAAGTTCTTCGGGTCTGAGCGGGGCATCCGTGGCGCCAAAATCCACGGTCTTGGCCTTGATCTGCCGGATGCCGCCGCTGGAACCGATCGACTGATAGTTGATCCTCACGCCGGTTGCCTTGTTGTACGCTTCGGCCCACTTGGCATAAATCGGCGCCGGAAACGTCGCGCCGGCGCCGGTAATATCTTGAGCGGACACGGGTCCGGTGGCCATGAACATCGCCGCACAGGCAGCGGACAGCAATTGCAGGGGTTTTACGCGCATGATCGCCTCGTCTGGAAAGGGGAATGACGGAAGAGCAAAACGCGTAGTCTAGGGAGCTATTGTTACAATCGTGTTACGTCCAGAAACAAAACATGTAATAGTTTCAATAGTTTAGCGCTTCGCGGCAAAGGCCGTTCACCCGCGCACGGACGGCGGGGCGACCACGTGCGCGGCTACGCGCGCGGTCAGCGCGCCCGCGAATTGGGCCAGGACGAAGCCGGGCACATCGGCAGGCCGGATGCCGGCGAAGGTGTCGCTGGCAGCGCGCGCGAGGGTGACCGCGGGGTTCGCGAACGACGTCGACGCCGTAAACCAGTACGCCGCCACGATCCAGCAGGCGATGGCGGCCGCCGTCACCGGCAGCCCGCGCGGCCCGACCAGGCGGATCACCAGCACGAGCCCGAACGTGGCAACGCCCTCGCTCAGCCACTGCCCGCCGCCGGTGCGCGCCGTGGACGACGCCGAAAACAGGGCCGGGAAATCGAACATGAGATGCGCCAGCGCGACACCCGCGAGCGCGGCGACCGTCTGGACCAGCACGAACGCGATGCCGTGGGCAGGCGTCAGTGCCCGGTCCATCACCGCCGTGAGCGTCACGACGGGATTGAAATGCGCACCGGAGACCGGTGCGAACATGAGGATCAGTCCGAACAATGCCGCACCGGTGGCCACCGTATTCGCGAGCAGGGCGATGGCCGTGTTTCCGCCCGCCAGCCGCTCGGCCATGATCCCCGAGCCAACGACGGTCGCGAGCAGCAACGCCGTGCCGATGCCCTCGGCAAGCAGCCGGCGGGACAAGACGGACGCCGTCACGCAGGCGTCCGGGTACGCCCGATACCGTCGAGCTTGTCCTTCAGCGCAACCCGGTCGAGCTTGTCGAGCGGGAGACTGACGAGAAAGTTGATGCGATTCGACAGCACATGAAACGCCTCGAAGAACGCCCGGCGCTTCTCGTCGTCGGTCCCCTCCACGGCGGCCGGATCGGCAACGCCCCAGTGCGCGGTCATGGGTTGTCCGGGCCAGAGCGGGCAAGCCTCGGCGGCGGCGCTATCGCACACGGTAAAAACGAAATCCATCTTCGGCGCGCCGGGCACCGCGAACTCGTCCCAGTTTTTGCTGCGGAGGTCGGTCGTGGGCAGGCGATTTTTCTGCACCAGTTCGATCGCAAAGGGATTGACCTTGCCCGCCGGATGACTGCCCGCGCTCCAAGCTTTGAAGCGTCCTTGACCGACTGAGTTGAGGTACGCCTCCGCCATGATCGAGCGCGCGGAGTTACCGGTGCACAAAAACAATACGTTGTAGGGTTGGTCCGACATGAGCGATTCCTCGAAAAGGGTTGTCTGAAAGCTCAGCAACAGGATTTAACCGGAACCTTGATGGCGCTTTTCGGCGCACAACAGGCGGTAGCCGGCGCCGCGTCCTCGCCGGCGCCCAGCACCGGGCGGGCACTGCCGAATACGGGGACGGCGCCCAGCGTGTGATAGCCCTCCCACGCGATGCCCTGCGGGTCCTGCACCCAGTACTTGTCCGCGCGCGCGTAGCAGCACTCGCCGCTTTCCGCCTCGACGCCCGCATCGGCGGCGGCCAGATTGCCGCGGACGGACTCCAGCTCATCCGCGCTCTCCACCTGTATGCCCAGGTGGTCGAGGCCCGGCTGCGCGCCGCGCGTTGAGATGGCGAAGTTCACGCGCGGATCGTCGAGCATCCATTTCGCGTAGTCGGTCTTGTGCACGGTCGGCGCGGCGCCGAACACATGCGAATAGAAAGCGATATTGCGGTCGAGATCCTCGACGGCGAGATGCACATGCATGCGTTTCATCGGACGGTCTCCTTCTTCGGTTTGGACGGGCGGCACGCTGCGGGCAGCGGCAGACAATCGTTGCCGCCACAACAGTTCTCGGTCAGGTAGCCAAGCACGGCGGTCATCGCTGCAAAATCGGCGCTGTAAATGACGAACCGGCCGTCCTGCCGCGATCGCGCAAGGCCCGCCTGTTCGAGTGTCTTCAGGTGAAAGGACAGGGTCGCCGGCGGGATGGAGAGTTCTTCCCCGATGCGGCCCGCGGGCATGCCTGCGGGACCGCGCTGCACGAGCAGTCGATAAACCGCCAGGCGGGTTTCCTGCGCCAGCGCGCCCAAGGCAGCCACCACTTGTGTCGTTTCCATATTTCCACAATAATCGAAATATGGAAAAGCCGTCAAGCCCGGCAGCCGTCACCCGGGTGGTGATTGTGCTCGGGACGACCCAGACCCTGGCGTGGGCCTCGAGCTACTACCTGCCGGCGATACTGGCTGAACCCATCGCCGCTGCGGCAGGCGTATCGGTCACCACCGTGCTCGCAGCCTTTTCCGGCGCCCTGGTGCTATCCGCGCTGATCGCTCCCCGTGTCGGTCGCGCGATCGACCGCGCCGGCGGTAAAGGCGTGCTGTGCCTATCGAACCTGGTGCTGGCCACCGGGCTTGCCCTGCTGGCCGGCGCGCAGGGTCCGGTCACGCTGGCGCTGGCCTGGGCGATGCTTGGCCTGGGCATGGGGATGGGGCTGTACGATGCCGCGTTCGCCACCCTCGCCCGGATCTATGGCGCAGCCGCACGCGCCCCGATTACCGGGATCACGCTCATCGCCGGTTTCGCCAGCACCCTGGGCTGGCCACTGACTGCGGCCATCGAAAGCGAATGGGGCTGGCGCACCGCATGCCTCGTCTGGTCCGGCATCCACCTCTTCGTCTGCCTGCCGCTCAATCGGTATGGCCTTCCCTCGCAAGCCTCTCCGGTTGACACGCTTGCTCCGTCGTCCGCTCGACCCGAAGAGAACGTTCACCGGACATCGGTACTGTGGCTGCTGGCCTTCATATTTGCAGCGACCTGGTTCGTCACCGGGGCAATGGCCACCCACCTGCCCCGCCTGCTGCAAGAGGCCGGCGCATCACCTGCGGAAGCGGTTGGCTATGCCGCACTGGTGGGGCCTGCGCAAGTCGCGGCCCGGCTGGCCGAGTTCGGCCTCCTGAGGCGCATCCATCCGATCGTTGCCGCGCGCATCGCAGCGACCCTGCACCCGCTGGGCGTCGGAATGCTGGCGATCTTCGGCATGCCGTTGGGACTGGCGGCTTTCGCCGTCCTGCACGGCGCGGGCAATGGAATGCTGACGATCGCCAAGGGCACGCTGCCGCTCGCGCTGCTGGGCCCGAAGGACTACGGTTACCGTCAGGGACTGATCGGAGCGCCGGCCAGAATGGCGCAGGCCACGGCGCCGCTGCTGTTCGGCCTGTTGCTCGACCGGTGGGGAATCTGGTCTCTGGCGGCTTCGGCGCTGATCACGCTCAGCGCAATGGTCGCCTTGTTTATCCTGCGCTCGCCGCCGCCTTCACAGCCGCCGCGATCGCATTCGCGCACTGCCTGACCCTGGCCCGCGAGGCGCCTTCCACCATGACGCGGATCAACGGCTCCGTGCCGGAGGCGCGCAGCAGCACGCGGCCAGCGCCGTTCAGGCTTTTTTCCGCGCTGGCGACGGCCTTTTTTACGCCAGCGTCGCGCGCGAAATCGAAACGCCGGGACGTTCGGACGTTGATCAGAATCTGCGGCAGCAGTTTGACGGGCTTGGTGGTCTCCGCCAGCGTGGTGCCGGTCGCCCGCAGCGCCGCCAGCACCTGGAGGGCGGACACGATGGCATCGCCGGTGGTGTGGCGGTCGAGGCAGACGATATGGCCGGAATTCTCTCCGCCGAGTTGCCAGCCCTTCTGCCGCAGCAATTCCAGCACGTAGCGGTCGCCGACCTTGGCGCGGGCGAAACCGATGCCGAGCTTCTTCACCGCGAGCTCGAACCCGAGGTTGGTCATCTGCGTGCCGACCACGCCGCCCTTCAACGCGCGCTCGGCCTTGCGATGCGCGGCGATCACATAGAGCAGCTGGTCGCCGTCGTAGACCGTGCCGTCCGCCCCGACCATCAGCAGACGGTCGGCATCGCCGTCGAGCGCAATGCCGAGGTCGGCGCGGTGCCGGGCCACCGCCGCGACGAGCGCTTCGGGATGCGTCGCACCGACGTTCTTGTTGATGTTGAAGCCGTCCGGCGCGGCGCCGATGGCCGTCACGTCAGCACCGAGTTCGTGCAGCACCGGGGGCGCTACCTGGTAGCCGGCGCCGTGCGCGCAGTCGACCACGATCTTGAGGCCCTTGAGGTCGAGCGCGGCCGGAAACGTGCTCTTGCAGAACTCGATGTAGCGGCCGCGGGCATCCTCAATGCGGCGCGCCTTGCCGAGCTTCGCCGAGGGGCTGCACTGCAAGGGCTTGTCGACTTCCGCTTCGATCGCCGCCTCGACCGCGTCCGGCAGCTTGTAGCCGTCACCCGCGAAGAACTTGATGCCGTTGTCCTCGAAGGGGTTGTGCGAAGCACTGATGACGATGCCGGCGGAAAGCCGCAGCGCGCGCGTCAGGTAGGCCACGGCCGGCGTCGGTATCGGGCCGGACAGCATGACGTCCACGCCGGCGGCCGCAAAGCCCGCTTCCAGCGCGGCTTCCAGCATGTAGCCGGAAACGCGCGTGTCCTTGCCGATGAGCACCGCGGGACGCCCCCTCCCCCGGCTCCGGGCCAGCACCTTGCCGGCCGCATAGCCCAACCGCATCACGAAGTCCGGTGTGATCGGCGACACGCCGACCAGGCCGCGCACGCCATCGGTGCCGAAATATTTTCTGGCCATCGTTATCGGGTGATGAGTAATGGGTGATGGGTAATGAGCGACGAAGCCCGCTCAGGACTCGGCGCGGATGATTTTACCCATTACTCATCACCCATTACCCATCACCGAAGTCCACACCGCCAGTGCGTCCCGCGTTGCGGCCACATCGTGCACGCGCACGATGTGCGCGCCGTGCTGCACCGCAATCAGCGCGGCCGCCACGCTGGCGGGCAAGCGGTCGCCGACCTCGCGGCCGGTGATCCGGCCGAGCATGGACTTGCGCGACAGCCCTGCGAGCACCGCCACGCCAAGATCGCGAAACCGGCCGAGGTGACGCAACAGGTCGAGATTGTGTTCCTGCGTCTTGCCGAAACCGAAGCCGGGGTCGACCACGATGCGATCGGACGCGACGCCGGCCAGCCGCAGCACCTCCACCCGCGCGGCGAGAAAGCCGTGCACATCGGCCACCACGTCGGCGTAGCGTGGTTCCTGCTGCATGGTCCGGGGCGCTCCCTGCATGTGCATCACGCAGACCGCGGCGTCCGTCGCGGCGACTGCCTCGAGCGCACCCTGCGCACGGAAGGCGTTGACGTCGTTCACCAGGACAGCACCCGCCGCCACCGCGTCCCGCATCAACGCGGGCTTCTGCGTGTCCACCGACACCGCCCAACCTTCGTGCGCGAGCGCCTCCACGACCGGCAATACGCGGCGGCGCTCTTCATCCAGCGGCACTTCACCGGCACCCGGCCGCGTGGACTCGCCGCCGATGTCGAGCAGGTCTGCGCCCTCGTCGTGCAACCGGCGCGCGTGGTCGATGGCCTGCTGCGCGGTCGCCAGGCGGCCGCCGTCGGAAAAGGAGTCGGGGGTGACGTTGACCACGCCCATAATCAACGGGCGGTCCAGCGGGAAGGAAAATGTTCCGCAGCGAAGAACGGACATGGAAAACCGAAAGACGAAAGAGGAAATGCGAGAGAAGGTTTCAAGCGAAAACGCGGCCGGAGCCGCGTTTTTCGTCTGTCGTCTATCTTCTCTCGTCTATCTTGAAACTAGGCTTCGCGCGCCGGCGCAGCCGTCGCGGTCGGCTGCGGACCGGGGTCTTTCGGCGGCGGTGGCGGCTGTACCGTCACCGGTTTCGGCGGACGCGGCGGACGGCCGGCCATGATGTCGCCGATCTGCTCGGCATCGATGGTTTCCCACTCCAGCAGCGCCGCGGTCATCGCCTCGACCTTGTCACGATGTTCTTCCAGCACCTTGCAGGCCCGCGCGTACTGCTCGTCCAGAATGCGGCGGATCTCGGCGTCCACCTTCTGCATCGTAGCTTCCGAGATGTTCTTGTGCGTCGTGATCGAGCGGCCGAGGAAAATCTCACCCTCGTTCTCGGCGTAGACCATCGGCCCGAGCGCCTCGGACATGCCGTAGCGCGTCACCATTTCGCGCGCGAGGTGCGTCGCACGCTCGAAGTCGTTCGACGCGCCGGTGGAAATATCGCCGGTGAACATCTGCTCCGCCACCCGCCCGCCAAACAGCATGCAGATCTGCGCGAGCATCTGATCGCGATAAACGCTGTAGCGGTCCACCTCCGGCAGCGAAAACGTGAGGCCGAGCGCGCGGCCGCGCGGGATGACGGTGACCTTGTGCACGGGATCGTTGCCGGGTACCGCCATCCCGATCACCGCGTGGCCGGACTCGTGATACGCCGTTTTCCGCTTGTCCTCGGGCGTGATCACCATGGACTTGCGCTCCGCGCCCATGAAAATCTTGTCCTTCGCCTGCTCGAAGTCCTCCATGTCCACGAGGCGCTTGTTCTTGCGCGCGGCGAACAGTGCGGCCTCGTTGACGACGTTCGCCAGATCGGCGCCCGACATGCCCGGCGTGCCGCGCGCGATGACGTTGGGATTCACGTCCGGCGCCACCGGCACCTTGCGCATGTGCACCTTGAGGATCTCCTCGCGGCCGCGAATGTCGGGCAGCGGGACCACCACCTGGCGGTCGAAACGGCCCGGCCGCAACAGCGCCGGATCGAGCACGTCGGGGCGATTGGTCGCGGCGACCACGATCACGCCGGCCGCCCCCTCGAAGCCGTCCATCTCGACCAGCAACTGGTTCAGCGTCTGCTCGCGCTCGTCGTTACCGCCGCCGAGGCCGGCGCCGCGCTGGCGGCCGACCGCATCGATCTCGTCGATGAACACGATGCAGGGTGCATGCTTCTTGGCGTTCTCGAACATGTCGCGCACGCGCGCAGCGCCGACGCCGACGAACATCTCGACGAAATCGGAACCCGAAATCGAAAAGAACGGCACCTTGGCCTCGCCGGCGATGGCGCGCGCGAGCAGCGTCTTGCCGGTGCCGGGCGAACCGACCATCAGCACGCCGCGCGGAATGCGCCCGCCGAGCTTCTGGAACTTGGAGGGATCGCGCAGGAACTCGACGAGTTCGGCGACTTCTTCCTTCGCTTCTTCACAGCCCGCGACGTCGGCGAAGGTCACCGTGTTGTTGTTCTCGTCCAGCAGCCGCGCCTTGCTCTTGCCGAAGCTGAACGCACCGCCGCGACCGCCGCCCTGCATCTGACGCATGAAGAACACCCAGACGCCGATCAGCAGCAGCATCGGGAACCAGGAAATGAAGATCTGGGTCAGGAAGCTCTGTTCTTCCTCCGGCTTGGCTTCGACCTTCACGCCGGCCTTGAGCAGGTCCGACACCAGCCAGATATCCGACGGGGCGTAGACGTTGAGTTTCTTGCCGTCGACCGTCGTGGCCTTGAGCACGCGGCCCTCGATCGACACTTTGGCGATCTTGCCGGCCTTGACCTCGTCCAGGAACTGCGAATACTCGAGCGTGTTCTGCACGGCCTGGCGCTGGTTGAACTGATTGAACACCGTCATCAGCACCAGCGCGATCACCAGCCAGATCGCCACGTTCTTCACCAGATTGTTCAAGGCAGCTCCTTAAAGCACCAAAACGCACCAAAACAGGAAACGCGCACGACAACGACATACACACAACGACGAACGACGAACGACGAACCACGAACCACGAACGAGGAACAAGGAACAAGGAACAAGGAACAAGGAACGACGACTACGACTCCGCGGGGAATGACCTAAGTCCCCGGATTCACAGTCATTCTA
>ENA-ORBV01001316-ORBV01001316.1-microbial-mat-metagenome-genome-assembly--contig:-NODE-1316-length-55550-cov-11.744200_pt1 | contig 55550 bp, 37 predicted proteins | sample MGYA00237777_ERZ505514 | MGnify/ENA primary metagenome ERZ505514 (study PRJEB26160, sample SAMN06269048) | microbial mat metagenome | isolation source: Oligotrophic lake microbial mat | place... | reverse complement strand
TTAACGAAAAAGATAGGATGGATGGCGGCAAAAGAATGGCATCAAATTGGGAAGTTATTTTGACACCGTTCCTTACCTGCTTTTCCAGATTTTACTTCCATTGGGATTAGCCGATTTTCAAAGGGCAGCACAAAATCTACTTCTGCGCTGCTTTGATTCCAGCAGCGTTTCAAATAGAGAGCCTGCCGCTATGACGAAAATCTCAGGGAACTGTTCGTAGAAATACCTCAACCATGCGACTGCCTTTGGCTCCGTCTGGATTTCGTCAATAAAAAGGAGCGTCTTTCCGGCCCCAGCAACTACATTATTGGCAAATAATATTGCCGCTACAGCATTTTCGATCCGTTCATAACCGGTAAAAAATGCCCGGTCGTTGCTTTTTTCAAGGTTTAGGGCAATGAAATGGTCGAATTCATTTCCAAACACCTGTACCATAGTCGTTTTCCCCACCTGACGAGCACCCCGTAAAACGAGCGGTTTCCGGCCAGGGCGTTCTGACCACGCTCGTAGTTCGGTCAGGATGTTTCTGTTGAAATTCAAGGTTATTTATTTTTTACACAAAGTAAGGGCAGTTTTTACAAAAAAACCACACAAAGTAAGGGCAATCTCCGCGCCACGGGCCGCCGTTACAAACGCTCCTTCAAATAAGGTATTCCTACCTGCTAGTTTTGTGCCTTGCCACAGCGGCACAAGCCCAGTACTCCGAACAGTATCATAGGCCAAAGCCAGCCCGCGAACATCCAGCAGCCATACTTGGACATTAACTATGTGATTTGCGTGTACGGGATATTCCCTTCGCGCAATTGATTTAATGAGCGGACAAGGGTCAGCGGGTTTTCGGTTTTTTGGGAAACCTGCTGACCCTACCCAAGTGTTGTAACCCGGAATGATATTCCGGCGCGCGGAATTCTACTGCCGTGTCACCAGACCTATAAGGTTTTGAAAACCTTATAGGTCTCGAATTGCGAACTTCTCCCCTCCGCACCGAAGCCCAAATGACGCTCGCCACCGCTTGGTGGAAAGGCCTTTGCCATTGGTCGTAGTGGTTTCGTGATACACCCGCACCATTGCACCGACCACTGGCTCCCCCGCTTCGTCCACCACCTTTCCTTTGAATGAGCTGACCACCAAAATAGTGGGGTCATCTTCTTCCACGATGACTTTGTTGATAAGTTCGCCTTTCCTGCAGCCAAAGAGCAGGAGGGCTATGAGAAACAGAAGATGTATCTTTTGCATGATCCTTGTTTTTGATGAAAATGATTGTTTGGCGCGCCGTTCCCCCATAAGATGGGAATGGCAGCCAAAACGCTACAAGGCTCCTCATTTTTTCCAGAAAATAAAAAAGGCCACCCCAAGGCGGCCTCAAAAAATGTCCACAACAAAAAGCCTCCTTCGGCAAGTCTATGGCGCGGGTAGGAAGGATACCCATAACTTTTCCAGATTCAGAAGTTTTTAGGCATTCCCAATTTAAGGCTTTACTTTGTGTAATAATTTTTGACACAAAACAATACTTTATGTTTGAACGCCAAATTTTTTCGAGTTTAGAGGCGCATTTTACTGAAAAGGAATTCACTGTCATAACAGGTATGCGCTGCACGGGGAAAACGACCGCGCTGCGATTTTTGCTCGAAAAAACGCCGCACGCTATCTTTTCAAATTGGTTTCCCTGCTCAGCGCACGAATTGGAAGCAAATTGGATTACCAAAAAATCGGGATCACGCTAGGTCTCAGCCGCCACAAAGTCAAGGATTATATCAAGCTGTTCGAAGCGACTTATTTTCTGCACCTCGTCAGGCCTTTTTCACGAAGCATTGATCGGGAGATTGCCCTGCAACCCAAGATTTTTCTAGCAGACACCGGACTTGTCAACCAATTTGCCCGTGTTGATTCCGGGACTTTGTTTGAAAACGCTATCGCGGTACAACTGATGGGAATCGGGAAGGTCAATTATTGCCAAAAGAAAACCGGGCAAGAAATTGACTTCATTCTAAACGAAACCCTGGCCATAGAGGTCAAGGAAACGCCCGTGCCCTCCGATTTAAAGCTGCTTCGGGAACGTGCACCTGGCATTGGCATGGAAGATACAATGCTCGTGGGCCGATACCCGGCTTTGGGCGATTTTACAGATTTCATCTGGGGCGGCAGTGTTTTTGGAGAAGCGCCCAGGTGAATGGAGATGGAGTTGGTGGATTGAAGGTACTCTTAATGCTTAATTACAGAGACTGTCTTTGTAAAACCTTCGCCGACAATCTGCACATAATATGAACCGGATGGCATTTTTTTAAGGCTTATGGTTCGTGAAATTCCGTCAGGCACCGAATCTTTATCTTCCAATATTACCTTGCCCAGATGGTCTATTACCTGTACCCTGGAGCTTGAACTTCCGTGACAAATGATGAATAATAAATCATCCGTGGGATTAGGAGAAACGGATATTGTATATCGCTTACTTGCCTCGTTCGTGGAAGTGGTCATAATAACAATATTGTCAGTAGCCGTGCAACCAGCGTTAGTGGACACCGTTACAGCGTATGTCCCTAGTGAATGGACACCAATGGTTGCTGTTGTTTCTCCGGTTGACCATAGGTAGCTCTGGCACGCACATGTTGCGTCAAGAACTGCCGTATCTCCTGCTGGCAAACTGATATTAACGCCCAAGTCTACCGTTGGCAAGGGATTAACGGTAACGGTGCCGGCAACAGAAGCACTACAATTCGCCGTTGTTCCTGTCACGGTGTAGGTAGTCGTTGTGTAGGGGATGACCGTGATGGCATCTGTCGTCGCCCCAGTGCTCCAAAGATAGTTTTCTGCCCCGTTTGCCGTCAAAGTTGCCGTTTGTCCGAAGCAAATGGTTTGACTGTCCGATGTCACCGTCGGGGCAGGGTAAATCGTTAGATGGAGCGTAATGGTACTGTCACAGCCGGCAACATTGGTTAAGGTTTGGGTGTAAACGCCACTGGAGGTAAACGTTTGATTGTTCAAAATATAACTATTACAGGCCACGGCAGTAAAAATAGTATCCGTGGGTACGCCAAGCATTATATCTTGGATTACTTCAATTGCATCGGGTGCATAGGCATTTATTCCACTCTGGAACGATGTTATGGCTATGCACTCCTTCTGGTCAGAGCTGTCCCATACCATGAAATTATAGGCTGAATCTACTTTCAGGCCCTCAAAAATAGCAGGAGTACTCGGATCATCACCCCATACCGTAATCGCCAAATTTTCTCCTTGATGGTATTTGGCCATTCCACAGAGTACTCCGGTTGACGTAAAAACCCCGATTTCATCTCCCGAGTCAATAACATTATCCGCTATCGAATCCATCAATATTATGACAGCATTATTGCCCGTGTTTAAGTTACTGTCTAATATAAAATGAAGTGTTTCGGTCTCTCCCGCGTTTTCAGCCCGCTCGGCCACTGGGTTTCCTGTAAAATTAGGACGATACGACAGCGTGACGTTCGATAATGCCTTCACCTTATATCCCTGACCAGGAATCATATTCCCAATCGTATTGATGCCAAACTGTGGTGAATATATCTTGCCATCATTGTTTTTTACCAGATTAATCTGTGTCTTAATAGATTTAAATACCGTATCTATATTCATTGGGCTATCGCGCAAATAGCCGATAATTTGCCATCCTGTCTTTAGGAGCATTGGGTTAGCCTCCGGGATGGCCTTCTGACCTGTTACCACTAAGGTGTCCTTTTGATTGGCCTTAACCTGATAGCCTTCCTGCAAATTCCAATCGCCAATGCCATTAATCATCAACAAAGGAATGTAACTATCCCCTGCACCATCTTTTACAAGGTCTACACTTGAAGCAATGGGATCAAACACGTCTTTCATGTTTGGGTTGGTAGGCACCACATAACTGGAAATCATATTCCATCCATTGTTCAACGCAATGGCATGGCTTGCCTTGGTAGTAAGTGCGTTCATCATGCTAATGCCATCATCCGCAAAGGCATTTGTATGGGTTATTAATCCTGCGAGCCATCCAACGGGCGCGTACTGCACCGATGCATCAAATATCTCGCCTGTGCTGGCGCGCCAATATTTTATTTTAAATACTTCACCAGTATTAAATCCATTTGGGGGCAGCGGTGCGGCATCGTTGCCGTAAGCGGCAAATACAAGCGTCAAACCTGACCACACACCATATCCGCCACATTTAAGGGTGCCAGATGAATCATAAAATACGCCGATTTGGTCTCCTATTTGCAAATTGCCCCCCAAGAGGTCAGTTTTCAGGGTATCAGGAATAATAATCGTATGGTTTCTACTGGTCGGAGTAACGGTCCAAGGGGATGTATTTGGTATGTTGATATCCTGACAGATAGAAGAACTACAGACGGGGTTAAATGCGGTTAGGCATACATTGTAAACACCAGCATTGGCAAATGTAATCGTAGGGTTCGCCGATTGGCTTGTCTGTCCATCGCCAAAAGTCCATTCCCACCCGCTGAAACCAAGGCTTGCAGTAGTGGATTGGTTGGTAAAAGTGACCGTATGGTTGCTAATTGAATAGGTAAATCCAGCCGAAGTTGCTGCATCTTGAACTTCAAAGGGGCTGCTCGTAAACGGGCAGCTGTATTCATCCTTCAGGCTAAGGGTATAGACGCCTGGTTCATCAATTGGAAGCGTAGGAGTCGAAGTCGGGATATTAAAATTCTGCCCATTGGTATGCTCAAATACCCATTGTATGTCATTAAAAACCAGTGCGTTAGGGTTGATAATGTTAAGTGCGTTATTGCCGCTGTTTGGACATATATAGATCGGCCCCGTAATTACAAGCGGTCCATTAAAAAAAGGGCCGGTCGCTACATATTCCTCGAGAAAATGGTCGCATCCAACCGTCGAATAATCCCAACTCCATGCTCCAGGAGGAGTAACGATAATCTTGTGCGCAGTTTCGCCGGTGTTCCAAGTAGCGACGTATGGGATAACTTGCCCCGAAAACAGATATTCAACCCAAGCTGACAACTCTATTGTATGGTTCTGGCAATTGACCACCGACTGGATAATCGGCCCGCAGTGCCCCAGTTTCAATGCAGTTGCGATTGAATCAGGGCTTGCAGGGCCACCATTGGGCGGATTTCCGTTCGGTTCACTATTGGCGTGCAACAGGGACGGAATGACAACAAGTGCGAGGAGCGGTAGGGCCAATCGAAAAAAGGTGTAGGGCTTTGTCATAAATTGGAATTTTAAATAAACGCTTTTCAGCCGCTAAGGAACGGGGGAATAATGGCTTTGTTGATGCTATGTCGCTGTAGAAAAGACAATATTTTATTTGTTCCCCATTTCGCGCTTCAAGTGCTCTGCTTCTTTTTGAAAGCGGTGATGGTTGCCGGGAGCAGAAATCTCACGCAGTTTCTTCAAAAATTCAGGCTTATGGTTTTGGTAGTCTGCTAAGTAAAACTGAAGCAAACGCCAATCTGAAGCGGGATCGGCGCTTTGACGGACAAAGGATTCATAGCACTGAGCGGCTTTTGAATAATTCTTTTCGCCGAGGTATATAGATGCCAACATCTCCTGGGCTGAGGGGAAATACGGATCTGTTTTCAAGACTTGGAGCAGGTCCTTTTTGGCGGTCTTTAAATCATTTTGTTTAAACGCCTTCAGCCCCGTCACAAAGAATGGATTCTCCTCGTCTTCATCGCCCATCGTTTGTCCGTATTGTTGCAGGATCGCCCCGCGCAAATCGCTCAAATTGGTTTCTGCCATTGCGATCAGTCGCTGAGAATTTACACCTTCCGTATGTTTCGGGTCTTTGTTTTCATCTTCGGGCTTCTCTTGTGGTGTATTCGCAATGGGGACACCCGGTTGGATTTGCGGCGGTGTGTTCTCTTGACCGGGAGGGGTATTTGATTGCTTTTCTTCAGTTGGCCAAAACCAGTAGGCTGCCCCAAGCAACAAGAGCCCAAACAATCCAAAAAGGGTGCGGCGAAGCCAATTCTTCGATCCTGTTTTCGGAAGCTCATCCACAGGCGGTGCAGGAAGTTCATCCATAGATTCCTGCCAACGAACCATGTCGCCTTGCAGCGCTTGCTCGGCCAAGCGATCAAGCCCTTCCCGGCCACGCCGATGACGATCCACTTCGGTAGCCAACGCGGCATCAGTAGCGATTTCGGCCTCAAATGCGCGCGCTTCTGCTTCCGGAAGTTCGTTCGAGAGCCAGGCTTCTATTATTTCGAAAGTTGCGTCCTTGTTCATGTTACAATTCGTCGGTTAATTCGAGTAGATTTCGATGGCATTTCCCCTTGGCATTTTTGGCACTTTGTTCGTTGTCGTAACCCAATTCCATGGCAATTTCTCGCATCGAATAGCCCATTGCAAAGCGTGTCAAGATAGTTCGACATTTTTCTCCAAGCTTTGCGAGTAAGGCATCAAGCCTTTCCATGCGTTCCTGTCGAATAAAATCCGCTTCCACGCTGTCCTGCTGTCCGGTCATGTAGGTTTGCGTATCCAGTTCCACCGTTTGTCGGCGTTGTCCGACCACACGTGACCTTGACCAGGCCCGCACGATTCCCTCTGTGAAATAGGTTCGAAACGAGGCTTCACGCATTTCAAAATCTTCTTTCAATACCTGCCTTTCTACATCCAGAATCACCTGGCTTAGCACTTCATCCACCTGTTCAGGCGTGCCCCCCGAGCGCAGTACCGGGGAAAGGTAGTAGCCACGCCAGGCTTTATAGATATGCTCCCATGCCCTGTTACGCCGCTGCCCACCCGCGCGGATTTCGCGGAGGAGGGTTTGGTCGGTCCAGACTTGGGATTGGGTGTTTGACATAAGAGGGAGATGGATTGGATTTGGTACTCGAAGGAAAGGAGTTTTTTAGATATTTGGGCAAAAATACATTTCAAGGAGGGTTGACCTCGTATATTTCAGGCTGCTTTAAGCTGGTTAAATCCCTTTATCTTTCACTCAATATCTTGTTTCGTATGGCACGATTGCTACTTATCGGATTTTTATTGATTCCTGTTATTGGTGCAGCGCAAGTGGTGGATACGGAGGCCACGTGGATGGTGGTGGATAGCTTGGTGCAATTGAACCGCGAGTTGGTTGGTCAATCAAAATTTGAGGAGGCCCTGCAAGTTATTGAAATGGCGGATAGCATGGCCCTCGTTGCCTTTGGGGAAAACCAGCTTTTGCATGCGCAGTGTCTGTTTAATCATGGGCGGACTTACTCCGTTATGGGTAAATTCGACAATGCTGAGCCGCTGTATTTGGAGAGCCTTGCCATCCGAGAAAAAGTGCTGGGAAAAGAACACCCGGATTACGCCGCAAGCCTGCACAATCTGGCAAACCTTTATCGGAACAAAGGGGAATACGACAAGGCCGAGCTGCTGTATTTGGAAAGCCTCGCCATCCGTGAAAAAGTGCTGGGAAAAGAACACCCGGATTATGCTATGAGCCTTAATAGCCTTGGGAATTTTTATAGTATGATGGGCAACTACGGAAAAGCTGAGCCGCTATACCTCGAATCTAAAGCCATCAAGGAAAAGGTGTTGGGAAAAGAACATCCTGTCTATGAGACGGGCCTGAACACCCTGGCGACTTTGTATGAAAACCAACATAGATTTAGCGAATCCGAACCATTGTTGGATGAATATTTTATCATGTCCAGAACCGAACAGATCAAATCTGCTGCTTTTCTTTCTATAAATGAACTTGCCAACTACACGGTAACTTTCCGGGAAAGTGGAGACGAATTGTTATCGAAGTTACTTTCCCGACAAGTAAAAAAAGAACGGAACGGCATCTTGCCTGGGCTGATTTACGACAATGCCTTGTTTCAAAAAGGCTTGCTACTCAGCGCTGCCGTCCGGCTGAATGCCTTGCCGAATGCCTCCCCCGAAATCACAGAAATCAACAACCGCCTCAAAGGCTACCGCCGCCGCCTAGCCGCAGAATACAGCAAGCCTATCACCAAACGAAAAAACGTGACCGAACTCGAAGAAAAAGCCAACGTCGCCGAAAAAGAACTCTCCCGCAGGGTTGAAGGCTACGCCGAAGCCATCCGGCAGGTCAAGTGGCAGGAGGTGAGTGACGCCCTCCAACCCGGAGAGTCAGCCATTGAATTTGTCCATTTTCGGGTCAATTTTCCCGAACAAACAGACAGTACGATGTACAGCGCGTTGGTTACGTTGCCAGGAGGCCACGCCCCATACTTCATCCCTTTGTGCGAAGAACGGCAACTCGACGCTCTGGTCTATAAATCCGATGGCGCGCGACATAATTATCTTCAAAACCTTTACGCCTCCCCCAGAGCCGATGGTTTGCCGTCACTTTATCAACTCCTGTGGTCGCCCATTGAAAAATTATTGTACAAGCAGGGTATCAAAACGGTTTATTACGCCCCCACCGGTCTACTGCACCGCTTAAACCTCGGCGCTATCGGTGCAGGAAAATCCGGTTTTCGGCTCGCTGACAGATATCGTTTGGTTCAATTGGGCAGTACACGTTTACTCGTGGGAAATTCAAAGGCAGATACAATCGCCGAAGAAACGATACCGGGAGCGGCGACACGCCATTCCGCACTCCGCACTCCGCATTCCGCACTCATCTACGGCGGCATCCGTTACGAAATGGACAGCAGCGCCATCACCCTCGCCAACGAGAAAAATAAAGCAAATCCACAAGACACCACGGGTGGACTTTTCAGCTTCGCCCACATGACCGAAGACCAACGCGGCGAAAACTGGGACTATCTCCCCGGCACTGAAAAGGAAGCCCGTTACTTGGACAGCCTGCTCCGCCGCCGTGGGATCAGCACATCAATGCGGCTTGTATATGAAGCCACTGAGGAGTCCTTCAAACAAATCGGCCAAAACAGCCCCTCTCCAAGCCTGCTGCACATCGGCACGCACGGCTTTTTTTTCCCCGATCCACAGGATACCAGCCGCCACCGGGCTTCCCTGAGCGGCGACGAACCTGTTTTCAAGATTTCTGAATATTCCATGATCCGCTCCGGGCTGAAACTGGCGGGTTCGAGGTACGCCTGGGAAAACGGCCATCCTCTGCCCGGCGGTCACGAAGACGGTATCCTCACCGCCTACGAGGTCAGCCAGATGAATCTCTCCAATACGCAACTTGTGGTGCTATCCGCCTGCGAAACAGGCTTGGGCGATATCCGGGGCAATGAAGGCGTATATGGCCTCCAACGCGCGTTCCGCATCGCTGGGGCAAAAAACGTGCTCATGAGCCTCTGGAAAGTGCCGGACCATGCGACGGAAAAACTGATGACCCGCTTCTACCACAATTGGCTTGTAGAAAAAAAGCCTTTGCGGGAGTCCTTTGAAGAGGCACAGTTGTGGTTGCGGGGGCAGGCTGGGTTTGAGAATCCGTATTTTTGGGCAGGGTTTGTGCTCGTTGAGTGACTACGGCGGCTAAATCAGGGTTTGTGTGAGTGGAGGAGTTGTTTATTTACACCCGCAACTGTTTGGGTATTGTGATTGGAAGAATATCCAGTAGTCATCTCCATCTGTCTTCCAGCGATGGTCCAAGGTACGAGCCTCGTTTAACCATGCTAATGTGTCACAGGATGAAATTACTACGGTATCAGTGTAGCTTGTGTAGGACAAAACCACAAGGGTTGAGTCTGTGGGGGATACGACACATACCACACAACTGTTGTTAACCGTGTGATAGCATGTGGATGTCGTTCCTTCGCAAGTATCAACCTTACTACAAGACTGAGCGACCAATATGGTAAGTATAAGTGCAAAAAAATTCTGATTCATGTTTGCTTGTTTTTAAGTATTGAATGCTTGAAATTTTGAAACTTTACACCATCTGAGGAACGTCAAAAAAGAAACGTACTCGGCTCAGCACATTATTTTGAAAAAAAAATTGCTGAGTCATCTTTGCCCACCATGCGATCACAGCAAAAAACATCCAAAATCTGCAAAAAACGCTTCTTTTCTACAAAAAAACCAACAAAAAAGGCCGCCCTAAGGCAGCCTCTAAAAATGTCCAATGTCCAATAAGGAATTTCCAATGTCCAAATCTACACGGCAAAACTCTCCCCGCACCCGCAAGTCCTCGTCGCATTCGGGTTGTTGAACGAAAACCCTTTGCCATCCAGTCCGCCCGAAAACTCCAGCGTGGTATTGAACAGGTAAAGGAAGCTCTTCAAGTCAGTCACGACTTTGATGCCGTTGTTCTCAAAAACCTGGTCGTTGGGCTTTGATTCGTTGTCGAAGTCCAGTTTGTACGACAAGCCGGAGCAGCCCCCAGAGGTGACACTGACCCGGACGAAAAAGTCGTCGGCCATCTTAGAAGATTGGCGGACTTCCTGGATTTTTTGCTTGGCGCTTTCTGCTACGAAGATCATCGGTATTAATGATGAATTATGCCCTCCTCTGCTTCTACCGTAGTTAAAACTGCGGCGGATAAATTGGCTTCGGCGGGTAAAAATGATAAATGATGAATACCGAGCGCAAATTGCGTCTCCATGTATTATTGATCATTATGGTGAAAATTACGCGAACACTTCGGCTACTGCAGCGGTGGCCGTGATACCGTTTTTCTGTTGGTAGTCAGCAATCGCCGCTTTGATCGCGTCTTCGGCGAGTACGGAGCAGTGGATTTTTACAGGCGGTAGCGCGAGTTCTTCCACGATGTCCATGTTGTCAATGCGCATGGCGTCGTCGAGGCTTTTGCCTTTGAGCCACTCGGTGGCAAGGGAAGACGAAGCAATTGCCGAGCCGCAGCCGAATGTTTTGAATTTTGCGTCTTTTATGAGGCCGGTTGCGTCGTCTACTTCAATTTGAAGGCGCATTACGTCGCCGCACTCAGGTGCGCCAACGAGGCCCGTACCTACGTTTTTAGCGTCTTTGTTAAGCGTACCTACGTTGCGTGGGCTTTTGAAGTGGTCGAGAACTTTTTCTGAATATGCCATATTGTGGAGATGTTGAATCGTTGATTTGGTTATTGTTGATTTGGGGATTTGGGGATCTGATTATTTGGGGGGCGTTTCTTGAAAAGCGAATAATACAACCCTTTGATCCCGTAATAAATCCGGTACATCAGTTGGGTAAAGGGATCTGGAGGGCTTTGGATAGGCATTTTGTTGCGTATTTGGAATTGAGATACCTCAATATCCCAATTAATTTCAGTGTGCGCTCCATTCAATTTTCGTCAAATCCACCCCGTCTTGGTACATTTCCCAGATGGGGCTTAAGTCGCGCATGTGGTTCACGCCGTTGCGTACCAGTTCGATGGCTTGATCCACTTCTTCTTTTGTAGTAAAACGACCCAGCGAAAAACGAATGCTCGAGTGCGCCAGATCATCGCCCAGGCCCATACCCACCAGTACATAGGATGGTTCGAGTGACGCCGAGGTACAAGCTGAGCCTGAAGAGACTGCGATATTCTGGTTGAAGGTCATCATAAGGCCCTCCCCTTCAACGTGTTTGAAAGAAATATTTGACACATGCGGCATTCTGCTCTGTTCGTTGCCGTTCACTTTCGTTTCTTCCATTTTTGTCAACTCTTCTTGCAAGTGGTCACGGAGTTTGCTCAAGCGAGCCGCGTCCTGCCCCATTTCTTCGCGGGCGACTTCTGCTGCTTTGCCAAAACCTACAATACCAGGAACGTTTAAAGTGCCAGAGCGCATACCGCGTTCGTGGCCACCACCGTCCATTTGTGCCGTCACTTTCACACGCGGATTTTTGCGGCTCACATAAAGTGCTCCAACGCCTTTGGGGCCGTACATTTTATGCGCGGTGAACGACATCAAGTGGATGCCCACCTCGCGCGGGTGGGTCGGAATTTTGCCCACAGCCTGCGTCGCGTCGGAGTGGAAAAGCACCCCGTGTTTTTCGCAAATCATAGCAATTTCGCGCATCGGTTGGATCACGCCCGTTTCGTTGTTGGCCCACATAAGGGAAACCAGGATTGTGCTGGGCTTGATGGCCGCTTCCAATTCGGCTAAATCAATCAGGCCGTCTTCTTTGACTTTCAGGTAAGTAATTTCTGCACCGGCCTTTTCCAAGTGGTCACAAGTGTCGAGAATCGCCTTGTGTTCCGTCTCCGCTGTGATAATGTGATTGCCTTTTTTGGCATACATTTCAAACACCCCTTTGAGGGCAAGGTTGTTGCTCTCGGTAGCACCAGATGTAAAGATAACTTCCTTATCCTCAACATCTAAGAGTTTGGCTATCTGCTCACGCGCATAGTCCACAGCATCCTCGGCTTCCCATCCAAACTGGTGACTTCGGCTGGCGGCATTGCCGTGTTTTTCGTAAAAATAGGGTATCATCGCATCCACCACCCGAGGGTCGCAAGGCGTGGTGGCGTTGTTGTCAAGATATATCAGTCTGCGCTGGTTCATTTCTTATTTAGATTGATTCGCAAAGATAAACAGGCTTCTTGAAAAATGGTTTTTCTTTTTTTGATAAATTCTAAAGAGTGTTGGTTTCTTCTAGAATGGGTCATGCTGAGCGTAGCAAAGCACACGATTGCGAAGGAAAATACAGATACTTCGCTACGCTCAGCATGACACAATTGCCTGAGATTCAAAATGACTGAAAGGAGCGCAAGCCCTGCGCCGAAATCTTTACTTTTGCCCCGACTCCACCTTCCACCCTTCTTCGTCCATGCAAGACCTTTTTCAAGAGTTCCCCTCCGTAAGTAAGGCTGATTGGCTGCGCCAAATCGCCAAAGATTTGAAAGACAAGCCTTTAGAAGACCTGGATTGGCAATTATCCAACGGCTTGGTGGTTTCACCTTTTGTCCATGCAGACGATTTTGAAACAAACCCTGCACCACTTTCTGATCAGCCCAACCCTTGGGAGATTTGTGAAGATGTGAAGGTGGATGACCCAAACACTGCCAACCGCCAAACACTGGACGCACTGGAAGCCGGGGCTGAAGGACTTTGCTTCTGGCTCGACCGGCCGCTCGAGGCGGGAGATTTTAGGCAATTGCTAAGCGGAGTTCACCTCGATTTTATCGGACTCCATTTTGCGGGCAGCGCAGTGGCTGAAAATCCCGGCATGGTGCTGGGAAATCTCGAAAAACTGGCACAACAACGCGGCCTTTCCACCACCCAGTTGCGCGGCTCTCTGGCGTATGATCCGGTGCCCGTTTCAAAAATAGTAGACTGGAGTTATCTGGCTGATTTGTTGGAATATGCGCGGGAAAAATTTCCACATTTTAAGATTATACAGGTAGGTACCCCGGAACTCCGTTTCGGGGAGGTTCCAAGTGCGGAGCTCTCCCCGGAACGGAGTTCCGGGGTACTATTACGCAACGCCAACACATACCTCCAAAAACTCTCCGAACGCGGCATCCCGGTAAAAGATGTCGCTGCGGCGATGCAGTTTTCCGTTCCCCTGGGCAAAAGTTATTTTCTGGAAATTGCCCGTTTACGCGCCTTTAAACTATTGTGGTTCAATGTGTTGAATGCTTGGAACACGCCATTGCAGCCGCCCAGCATTACGGCCCACTTTCAGCCTGCGGCCTATTCAGAGGATCTGTATTCCAATATGATACGGGCAACCACCATGGCCATGTCCGCTGTACAGGGTGGTGCTGGGCGACTCACTGTCCTGCCCTACGATGCCAGGCGCGAGGCAAAGGCTGCTTACCCGCAGGCATTTAGCCGCCGCATTGCGCGAAATGTGCAGCACTTGTTGAAAATGGAAAGCGCGCTGGACGAAGTGGCCGACCCGGCAGCGGGGAGTTATTACATAGAGACTTTAACGCTGCAATTGGCGGTGAGGACTTGGAGGGAAATTGATTTACGATATCCGATTACATGATTTACGATTTACGATCTGGTGCGATCTCCAGATATTTTGCCCTGTCGTTAAATCTCTAAAATCGGATATCGTAAATCATGTGATCGGATATCGTAAATCAACTTGATCCATCGCCCGCTCGCTGATCGCCGTTATAGACAGCGCAGGATTCACGCCAGGGTTTGCAGAGATCATTGAACCATCGCAAACCAGCATGTTTTTATAGCCAAATACCCGATTGTTGTAGTCAATCACGCCATTTTCAGGCGTGTCGCCCATCACAGCGCCACCGAGAATATGCGCCGTGCCTGGAATTCCCATCAAAGGGGTCAGCCCAAACGCAACGGCCTTTCCTTTTAAAATCACCTCGAATCTTCGGGCCAATTCAATAGCACGCGGAATAAAAGCCGTCGGTTTTTCTTTGCCCACCACAGCAGTGCGCATACCGCCCCACCAAGATCGGGTAAAAGTCACTGTGCTGTCCAGCGTTTGCATAAAAAGCATGACGGAAGAACTTTTGGCCCAGTCTTTTACTTGCAAGTATTGCCAGTATTGCCTCGGATGACTAAGCACTTCCCAGATCATTTTGAACAGCCGAACAATGAGGTTCGGGCCATCCACAAACGGCAAAAACGTAAGTCGCCAAGCACCGGAACCAGCGCCGTAACGGCATAATTCCAAGTGACTGTGCTCGTCCGTATGCAGGATGGCTCCAATGGCAATACCCTGAGATTGATCGGAGGAATTGTCCAGCTGCGTGACCGCGATCAGGCTTTCGTTGTTTGTACGGACTTCTTTACCCACCATATCAGACAGGAGTGGCAACGATGATTTTTTCAATTTGAGCAGCAAGGCTACCGTGCCCAACACCCCGCCAGCGAAAATCACACCTTGGGCTTGATGGCTTTTTTTCTTTTTAAAAAATCGGGTAGAATCCTGAAATTCAACCACATAACCCTCAGATCCGTCAGATGCTCCTATTGGACGAACATCGGTCACTTCTTGTTCAGCCAAAATTTCTGCGCCATGTTGTTGGGCAAGGTAGAGGTAGTTTTTATCCAGCGTATTTTTGGCATTGTGCTGGCAGCCTGTCATACATCCCCCGCAGAATGTGCAACCGGTGCGTTCCGGACCTTTGCCACCGAAATAGGGATCGGGCTGCGTTTTGCCTTGCTCGCCGAAATACACGGCTACGTTCGTGGCATCGAGGTTTTCTTTTTGTCCTATGTCTTCAGCCAGTTGCTCCAATGCGTGTTCGCCATCAAAAAAGCGCGGGTTTTTGGTCGCCCCCAGCATTTGGAGGGCACGTTTGTAGTAGGGAAGCAGTTCTTGTTGCCAATCAGCCAATTTGGCCCAGGAGCCGGAATTGAAAAATGCGGGTTTTGGCACGGGTAATGTATTGGCATACACCAGTGATCCGCCGCCAACTCCTGTACCTGACACGATGCCTACATGTCGGAAAATCGTGATTTTCATGATGCCATACCAGCGCAGAGAGGGCAACCAAAGCCATTTGGAGAAGCTCCAGTTCGTTTTGGGAAAATCTTCGGTATGATACCATTTCCCTTTTTCGATGACCAGGACTTTATAGCCTTTTTCCGAGAGCCTAAGCGCGCTTACGGAACCGCCGAAGCCGCTTCCGATGATGATGTAGTCGTAGTCCACTGATTGCTGGATTTATTTTCTGATTCAGATAGTGCAACAAATGTAGTGTGTGCAGGTTTTTAAACCACATAGCAAACATAGTTAAGGTAGGTTATCAAAACTATGTGTGCTATGTGGACTATGTGGTTTAAAAAACCTACGATGTGACCTCCAAACAAGCCGCCCGCAATAACTGCATATACTTCAATCCTTTTTCTTGTGCAAATGCAATGTTCCGCTCAGGAATTCCCTCCGGGTCTATGTAATGATCCACAGCCCGGGTAATGCTCTCCTCCCGCAACAGATGCAGCATTGGATAAGGGGAGCGATTGGTATAATTCGCTGGATCGTCTTCATCCGCCCCTGCAAAGCAGTATTGAGGATGAAAACTGGCGATTTGATACACGCCTTCGTAGCCTTCCGCAATGGATAATCTTTCAGCCAATTCCACCAAATCGAGGTAGTCATCAAAATCAGCAAAGTGATTGGGGAAAATGAGGAGCGTCGTTTCAATATCTTCTGTGCGGTCAAGGAAGCGTAATTCTGCAATAACGGCCTCTAAACCAGTCTCCAGTATAGCCTCTGGAATTACCACATAGCGAATGCTTTTTCGAAGCACTGCTTTAGCCGCAAAGGGGCAAAAGTTGCATCCAATAACTACGGAATTGACCCACTGGGAAGTTTGGGCGATGATGATGGAGTCTGTCAAGTGCAAGTATGTGGAATTGAATAAAGGTAGAAAGATAGGGGATTTCTGTTATTTAATACTTTTCTGCCTGCGCTTATAACTGTGTTCGTTGTTGTTATTAGAAACCGTCAATAGTTCGATGAATATTACACCACCTATCACAATTAATTCACCCGAAAAATATAAGATTCCCAGGATAGTAAGAGACTGATATAATGCTATTACTAGCCCAATTGTAAGAAAACTATACATCAGATTAGCCATTGCAATTGCTTTTAAGAAAGGGCGCCAATTTTTAGCAACAAAAAAATAGCAGCCAATTGAGTATAAAGCGTAAACACAGGCCAATAATGATAAAGGATAAAGGACTTTTCGTGGCATACCAAAATCCCCTTCATACCTTGTTAGAATGGTGCCTAACAGAAATGCTGTAAGAAAAGCACCTAATCCATCAATTAGAAAAAGTCTTTTCGGGTTGGAGATTGATCTATCAAGTATTGATCGAAAATGCTTTGCAATGCTCATTGTTTTGCTTTATCAGTATTTATCAGCGATTCGTCTCGATTTTAATGGGGTTGTTATTTCATCGGTACTTAGGAGGCATGAAAGGTAGAGAATTTATGTTTTCTGCCCAAACTCCCCCCAAAATTGTCAATTCTTTTACCTTTCCTACCCTTTTAACTTAACTCTAACAGCCCAAGCACATATTTTTTGCGTCTGGCATTGTTAAACAGCCGTATGTATTTGGCAGGCCATAATTTGGCGTCAAACACATTTGCATTCAAACACTCGCATACCATGAAACAGACACTCCTTTTCGCGCTCTTCTTCGCAGCGCTTTTTGCCAGCCCCCTGCAGGCACAGTATTTCGGGCGCAACAAGCCCCGCTACAACCAACAGCCTTTCAAAGTGACTGAAACCGAGCACTTTGTCATCTACGATTATCTCGACAATCCTGAAAAACTGAAGGAACTCGCCGCAGCTGCCGAGTTGTGGTACTCCATGCACTCCAAGGTGCTGGGGGATACTTTCACGGTCAAAAACCCGCTCATCATCTACAACGACCACGCGGGTTTCCAACAAACCAATACCATTCAGGGCGACATCAGTGTGGGCACTGGTGGCGTGACAGAAGGCTTGCGCAACCGCGTCATTTTCCCGGTTGCGCCCACCAACCAACAGACCCACCACGTGCTTGGCCACGAATTGGTTCATGCTTTTCAGTACAACATGATCCTCAATGGCGACTCAACGAGTATGCGCAACCTAGCCAACATCCCCCTGTGGATGATAGAAGGCTTGGCCGAATACCTCAGTATTGGGCGCATTGATCCGCATACCGCGCTTTGGATGCGCGATGCGGTGCTAAACGATGAGGTGCCGCGCATCAAGGACCTGGACTCCGGCAAATATTTCCCTTATCGTTGGGGACAAGCCTTTTGGGCTTATGTCACAGGCGTTTACAGCGACGAGGCCATCAAACCACTTTTTGAAAACACAGCCAAATACGGCCTGAAGCCCGCGGTGCAGATGACGCTTGGTATTTCAGTGGATTCGCTCTCCAATGCTTGGCGCAGCACCTTAAAAAACCATTACGGCCGATGGGCAATCAAAGGCAAAAAAGAGGATTTGCCCGGAAAAATCCTGCTCGACGACGACAACGCAGGCCAAATGAACATCTCGCCGGTGCTCAGCCCGAACGGTAAGCACGTCATTTTTCTTTCGGAAAAAAACCTGTTTACCACCGACCTTTTTCTCGCCGATGCCAAGACCGGAAAACTCATCCGGAAAATTGCCAGCACAGCCTCCGATGGGAATGTTGACCATTTCAATTTTTTAGAAAGCGCCGGAACCTGGAGCCCTGATTCAAAACGTTTCGCGTTCGACGTGTATGAAAAAGGGCGCAGCGTGCTGGTTATCAAGGATATTTTTAAAGGAAAGAAAACGAATAAAGTACAAATCCCCGGAGTCCCGGCATTCAGCAACCCTGCCTGGAGTCCTGATGGGAAGACCATCGTTGTGAGCGGCCTTGTGCATGGCCAAACTGATTTGTACGAATACAATTTGAAAAGTAAAAAGGTAAAACGCCTCACCAATGACCGCTATTCAGAAATCCTCCCAACCTGGAGTGCCGACGGCAAATCCCTGGCGTTCTCGACCGACGAACTGAGCATCCAACGCGGGCGCACCAACGGCGCCTGGACGATGAACCTTGCCGTGATGGACATGGCTTCAGCCGAATCAGAAAATATTGACATTTTCTCTGGTGCCGACAACATGAACCCCCAGTTCGACAAAAACGGCAACCTGTTTTTTCTCAGCGACCGCGACGGGAGGCGAAACCTTTACCGCTATGACGTAGCGACAAACAAGGTGTTCCAACTCACCGACCTGATGACGGGCATCACGGGCATCACGCCTTACTCGCCCGCCATTACGGTAGCGGACGACCGCGACCGCATTCTGTACACGCATTACAACAAAGGCCGCTACACCATCCACCAAGCGAAAGATGCGGATTTCGAAGCCAAAGAAATTGACCCGCTGGCAGTGGACCAGGTGCCTGCGTCTCTACCGCCTTTCAGCCCCAAACAGCGCGATATGGTGAACACAAGCCTCCGCCTTATGGACTCCGCTCCGGACAGCACTGCGATGAAAGCCAAGAAATACAAGCCGAAATTCCAACTCGATTACCTCGGAGGCAGCACGGGCGTAGGCGTCAACACAGGCAATAGCAGTTTTGGCACACAAACGGGTTTGGCGGGTGGTATAGACGCGCTTTTCAGCGATATATTGGGCAACAACCAACTCTATGCTGGTGCTGTGATGAACGGCGATATCCAGGACGCTGGCGGGCAATTGTCGTACATCAACCAAAAGAACCGCATCGGTTGGGGCATAAACGCCTCGCACATCGCTTATCAGACGGGGGGGTATCAATACATCATAAATGAAGATAAAGAAATAAACGGGGTGCAAACGACCCTGCTAAAAAGCGTGTTTGGCCTGGGACGGGTATTCCAACAGCGCGTCGGAGGAACGGTCTTTTACCCATTCACTGTCACAAAGCGGGTAGAAATGGGTGCTGCAACAGAGTTTTACAGCAGCCGCGTCACGGAGTATGCCGACTATTACTTTCTCGACGGCAGGTACTTCGGTTCGGATCGCCAAAAACAGCCCAAGGGGCCATCGCTCAACCTGAACAATGTGAATGCCGCATTCGTGGGCGACAACTCCTATTTTGGCATGACCGCGCCCTTGCAAGGCTGGCGTTACCGATTCGGCGTGGAGCAATACTTTGGGGGCGATTACCAGTTCACGGCTTTTCTGGCGGATGCTCGGAAATATCTCTATGTAAAGCCCTTCACCTTTGCGGTTCGAGGCTTGGGTTATTTGCGCACGGAGAAGTACGAAGACAACACCTTTAGTGTTGATTATCCGCTCTTTGCAGCCAACCCTTTCTTTGTGCGGGGCTATGACCGAGCAGTGTTCAATACGGAAGAAGACCCTTATTTTTTCCAAAGAACCATCGGCAGCAAAATGTTCGTCGGCAATTTTGAAATCCGGATTCCATTCACGGGGCCGCGCAGGTTGTCCCTTATCAAATCGAATTTTCTGGTCACTGATTTGAATTTGTTTTTTGACGCGGGCCTGGCTTTTTACGAATTTGACGAATTGAAAAAGGGTGCCGAGTTCTATCACGAGCCCATCTTTTCGACAGGGGTATCCTTAAGAGTGAATTTGTTTGGCTACCTGGTATTGGAGCCATACTTCGCCTTGCCACTTACGGCGCCCGAAAGTGAAAGGAGTTGGCGGTTTGGGTTGAATTTTATCCCGGGATGGTAGGTTTTTGGACAGGATTTACAGGATGGACAGGATAGTAGAGCGTGTTCAAGAAAGTGTGGCACACCTCGAATTTAGGTGTGCCACACTTATATGAACAATAGAATTCAGACATTTGTCCCACTTTTTTAAACATAACACAACCCAAACGCATCCGTACCGTTTGAGTGATCCAAATAACCAAATCCACAAATCTTCGCATCAACAATATATTATGACCAAAATCCTCTGGGCCGACGACGAGATTGATCTCCTAAAGCCACACCTGATGTTCCTCCAAAACAAAGGCTACGATGTGGTGACCGCCACCAACGGCCACGATGCCGTGGAAACCTACTACGAGCAAGCCTCCGACATTGATGTAGTATTCCTCGACGAGAGCATGCCCGGCCTCACCGGACTGGAAGTTTTGATGAAAATAAAAGCCCGCAACCGCAATGTGCCTGTGGTGATGATTACCAAAAACGAGGCAGAGCACGTCATGGAAGATGCCATCGGCGGACAGATTTCTGATTACCTCATCAAGCCCGTCAACCCCAACCAAATCCTGCTAACGCTCAAGAAAATATTGGACAACAAGCGGCTTTTGAGCGAAAAAACCGCGCAAAATTACCAGCAGGAGTTCCGCGAAATTTTCATGGAAATCACAGGCGGCCTCAACCAGACAGAGTGGGTGGATGCCTATAAAAAGATCGTGAACTGGGAGATGCGCGTGGATGCCAACGAGGCCACTGGGGTTAGCGAAATCCTCTCGCAACAAAAAGAGCAGGCCAACACGGAGTTCTCAAAGTTCGTGGTGAAAAACTACTTTGATTGGGTGGACAAGAACAAAGAGGTTGGACCCATTATGTCGCACTCCGTGATGCGCAAGCATATTTTGCCGCACGTTGGCAATGGAACGCCGACTATCATGTTGTTGCTCGACAACCTACGTTACGACCAGTGGAAAACCATTGAGCCTATCTTGAATGAACTGTTCAGGACCGAGGAAGAAGGCTATTTTTTTAGCATTTTACCTACGGCCACCCAATACAGCCGCAATGCCATATTTGCAGGCATGATGCCCTCTGACATCGAAAAAAACTTTCCCGATAAGTGGAAAAACGACACCGATGAGGGCGGGAAAAACCTGTCTGAGGATTTCTTTTTGGGCAAACAAATCGAACGCGCCTTCCGCAAACCAATCAAGTGGGACTATATCAAAGTCACCAACGTAAACCACGGCAAAGACCTGAACGACAACATCCTGAACTGCCTGAACAACGACTTGACAGTCATCGTCTATAACTTCATTGACATGCTCTCCCACGCCCGCACAGAGATGGAAGTATTGAAAGAACTTGTGGGCGACGAACGCGCCTACCGTTCGCTCACGCGCTCTTGGTTCTTACACTCGCCTCTCTGGATGGCATTGCGCAAACTTGAAGGTCGCGACGTACAGCTATTTGTCACTACTGACCACGGCACCATTCGAGTGCAAACACCTTCCAAAGTCGTCGGCGACCGTGAAACCACCACAAACCTCCGTTACAAAGTAGGCCGAAACCTCCAATACGAAGCCCGAGACGTGCTCGCGATCAAAGACCCCCAGAAGGCAGGATTGCCCCGCCCCAACATCAGCAGCACGTTTATTTTTGCCAAGGAGGACTACTTTTTCCTCTATCCGAACAACTACAACCACTACAACAACTACTACAAAAACACCTTCCAGCACGGCGGGATAAGTCTGGAGGAGATGATTTGCCCGGTGGTGCGGATGCGGAGCAAATAAAAAATTAAACAGGAAAACCGCAAAACAGGAGAACCGCAAAATTTAAAACTGTTCTCCTGTTTTGTGGTTTTGCGGTTTAACCCAATAAAGAAAAATCCCCCTCCACAGTTACTGCGGAAGAGGACATCCCAAAAACCGATTACATCTTTATATTGGCGGCGCTATGGCCGTAATAAGGTCAATTTGTTTTGCCCGAATTGGGCGCGTTATAGTGTTGAAGAAGCCAGCAATCACGAGACTTGAAAGTCTTTGAATATTCTGGCAGGGATTAAAAGGAATACTGAAATTGTTAACGCAAAAGTAACGCCACTTTCAATTATTTAGCATACTCATATTTTATATTTAAATGAAACCCGAATGACTTCCAAATGCAAAAGAAAGGGTTTTATCAAAAATCCTTTATGATTTTACTCATCTGATTTCCAGCGCGTTGTCCAGTGCTTCAAGCCTTTGCCGCAGGGCCAAATGTTGTGTATTGAAGTGTGCTATTTGGGTTTCTTCATTGGACAAAAGGGCATCTATTTCTCCAAAATTGTCTCCAATACGACCCTTTATAGTGCGCACATAGCCGCGCAACTTGCCTTCAAGCGCCTCTTGCATCTGCGTCCGGCCTTTAGAAATCTCTTCATCGTACCCTTTCACGATTTTGCTGCGTTGTGCCCGAGCCGTAAATCCGGCGAACAACACCCCGATCCCCGTCAGCACCCCGCCCGTTATATCAAACACTGCCATTTTTGTTACACCCGCCAAAATGAGGCCGATGATCGCCACCCCACTCCCTGCCGCGATGTTGGGCGAAACGCTGGCATTTTCGGGAAACAGCCTCCCGTCGTTGAAACTTTCGGAACGCGACATGAAGCGGGCAAATGCTTCCTGAAGTTCTTTCATCACCGAGGCTCGTTTTTCTGAGATGGTTTCGAAAATATAGGAATCGCTTTTGACCACCGTGTTGGCAGCGCGGATTTTGAGGTCAATCATCTTCGCCATTTGCTGCACTGAGTCGGCGAGATCCACCACGCCATCATTGAGTTTGGTGCGAAGTTCGGCGTTGAGTTGGAGTTCGAGTTGCTTGGCGAGGCCGTTGAGCCAGTCGGTGATGCTGGCTTGTTTGCTGAAAAGGCCCATAAACGAACGTTTCAGCAGCGAAGGGAACGAAAGCCCGTCAGCCAGTTCCTGACCAATGCCTCTGGTGATACGGTCGTATCCATGGAGCAGGTTTTCAATCAATAAATTGACATGGTGGTTGGATTTTTTCTCCTGATTGTCCAGCGTCAGGCTGATGTCGTTTCGAAATTCAGTGTCTTCCAGGAATTGCTCGGCACGTGTATCCAGATCGCTGCGCAGGCGTTCGAGGATGTGGTGTGAAGTAGTGAGGTTGTTCTTTAGTTTCAATGCTGCAGCTCGCCCGCCCGTAACATGGGTGCGGATATAATCACGCACAGCAGAGAAATTACTCTGGTCGAAATGACCTTCAAGTTCAGCCTTGGCGCTGGTAGCGAAAATGGCTGGCTCACCCATCCCTTTTTTGATCGCAAAATCGTACAACCCGCGTTCGTTCACAGCCAAATCAGCCTCCGAAAGGAGGTCTTTTTGCTGAAGCACGAAAATGATTTTTTTATGCCAGTCGCGGTGAATGAAGTCAAAAAAGTCCCAGGCCGATTGCCGGTAGGGATTTTTGGCCTCAAAAACAAAAATGACCAGATCGCTGGCGGGGATAAAATTCTCGGTGATTTCCTGGTGTCTTTCAATGATGCTGTTGGTGCCGGGAGTATCCACCACCGCGATGTCGCGCAGAATATCAATGGGCAGGAAAATCTTTTTCAGGTAAGGATTTACTATCACCGTCTCCTCTTTTTCGCCGTACAAGATTTGTTGCACCGTATCGGTCATGGGCTGGGGCGCAACGGCGCAAATCTCGCGGTTTGACTCTAAAAGGGCGTTGACAAAACTGCTCTTACCAGCCTTCACTTCGCCCACGACGACGAACATGAAGGGCTCGCTCATCCGATTGCGCAACTCGCCCACCATGACGGCCAATGCTTTGTGCCCGATTTCCTGGCTAAGTTGCTGGAGGTCTTTCACTAAGTCTTCGCACTGGGCGCGAAGCGCGACGGTGTGTTGGTTCAGAATCATGGGGTAAACGTAGGGAGAATTGGGGAAAACGTTGGAGCCCAATAAGGTTTCCGAAAACGCTACGGTATGTACACGTTGTGTAGTCTTCTCCGCTGCGCTACGACATGACAATTCAGAGGGCACTTCACCGGTTCATTTTTTCGGGGAGGGGGCAGGGCAGACGCATATAAATTTGAAGATTAAATCTCCAAACACAGAATTTTATTTGATTGACGAATGGCGAGTACATGATTGAAGATTGTTGAAGTAGGCGTTGCGCTCAAGTGTTGTGGCTTTTGCGAAAAATCGACGAAATGGGAATAATACTTGTCTTGTTTGACCACCAATACCAAGCGAGATGGCACTTCAACAATCGTCAATCATGTACTCTGCATTCGTCAATAAAATAAAATTTGGAATTTCACCTTCTTACTTCCTGATTTTCATGCGTTTGCCCTGCCCCGCTCCCCCCCGTCCACGCTGCAAAAACTGCGGAAAGAAACTTTCCAAGCAAGGCGTTTTCTGTCCAGCTTGTGGACAACGTGATTTTGATGGGCGTATTCGGATGCGCGACCTCTTGGCTAAGTTTTTCTCTAATTTAACCCATCTCGACAACAAATTCGTGAAAATGTGCTGGCAACTTTTCGTGCCAGCCCGCGTAACACTCGAATATTTTCAGGGGAAAATCAAGCGCTATCCGCACCCGCTACAGTTCTTTTTCATCGTCATGTTTTTCTTTTTGTTGATGTTTAGCAAGCGCTTTGATGACGCTGGGTTCAATATGACGGACGGCAGCATACACATCGGGGGAAGCGATAGCTTAGAAATCAAAAATGGACAAAAACTGATTGCCGAAACGGGCCTGTTCGAATCGTTCCAACGCAGTGTGATTGCCCAGGAGCACCGCTCAGCCTTCGATTCGCTGCCAGCGGAATGGCGCAGCCCCGTAGTCCGTCAAGCCATTGACTCAGTGGTTCGGGTCGTGGACGGGCCTTGGGAAGATGCCACCAGATATTTCTTGTCTCTTGCGGATACTGACACCCTGAATCCTACTGTTGGTACTGACACCGTTCCGCTAACCTTCGGCGTTACGCAGGTTCGGATCGCTACCACTGATTTGGTGCATTTGCAGCCCGACTCAATTATCAAAAAATATAACTTGGACACCTGGACAGAGAAGATAACGGTACGACAGGGCATCAAATCACTCAAAGACCCAAAGGGCTTGATAAGGCAGTATGTAGGAAGCCTTGGTTGGTCATTATTGGTACTTATAGGGCTGATGGCTTTTGTTTTGCGGCTGCTCTATTGGCAGAGAGGCGGATACTATGTTGAGCATTTCATCTTTCTGATGCACCAGCAGTCGGGCGCGTTTCTATTAGTCACCTTTGCATATTTGGTGCACGATTATTTGTTCAATCTGCAATGGGGATGGCTCGTGGTTTTGGCCTGGATTGGTGTAACGTTGCTGGTGGCCATGAAGCGTTTTTATAGAGAAAAATGGGGTTGGACGATTGCCAAGTGGCTGTTGTACTGTGTGCTATATTTGTTTGCTTTGATGGTGCTGTTCATTGGGACTTTGCTGGTAGTGTTTGTGGTTTTTTGAATTTAAGTAATCAAGCATAATTAATATGAATATCCTCTTGGGCGACCGCGAATACTTCAAAGGAATCCCCCAAATCAAACACGAAGGCGCAAAATCCGACAACCCATTGGCTTTCCGATGGTACAATCCCGAACAAAAAGTCGGCAACAAAACTATGCGCGAACACATCAAATTCGCGGTGGCTTATTGGCACACACTGGGAGGTACGGGCGGCGATCCCTTTGGCCCGGGCACCAAACAATTCCGATGGTTGGAAGCAAAAAAGCCGCTTCAACAAGCCCGCGACAAAATGGATGCGGCATTTGAGTTTGCCACCAAAATCGGCATTGATTACTACTGTTTTCATGATTTTGACCTTGTGCAGGAAGGCGAAACGCTCCGTGAAAGTGAACGGCGGCTTGCAAAAATCACGGACTATGCGCTGGAAAAACAAAAGGCTTCAGGGTTGAAGGTTCTTTGGGGGACGGCCAATTTATTCAGTCACCCGCGGTATATGAACGGCGCTGCCACGAACCCTGATTTTCAAGTGGTTGCCTGGGCAGCTGCTCAGGTAAAAAATGCCCTGGACGCTACCATCAAACTTGGCGGCGAAAATTATGTGTTCTGGGGTGGTCGAGAAGGCTATATGAGCCTACTAAACACCAACATGAAACGGGAATTGGATCACCTCGCCCGATTCCTCCACATGGCCAAGGACTATGCCCGGAAATCGGGGTTCAAGGGTACGTTTTTGATTGAACCAAAGCCGATGGAGCCAATGAAACACCAGTACGATTTTGACGCGGCTACCTGCATCGGCTTTTTGCGGGAATATGGCTTGGAAAAGGATTTCAAACTCAATATCGAGGTGAATCACGCCACACTCGCGCAGCATACGTTCCAGCACGAACTTCAGGTATCGGCCAATGCCGGGATGCTCGGCTCCATAGACGCAAACCGGGGGGATTACCAAAATGGCTGGGACACAGATCAATTCCCCATCAATGTGTACGAACTTACAGAGGCAATGCTCGTTATTCTCCAAGCGGGCGGACTGGCGGGCGGCGGCATCAATTTCGATGCGAAAACCCGTCGAAACTCGACTGACTTAACAGATATTTTCTACGCGCACATCGGCGGGATGGATGCATTCGCAAGGTCGCTTTTGGCCGCACATGAGATTTTGGAAAATTCGGAATACCGCAAAATGCTCACAGAGCGCTATGCTACTTTTGATAGCGAGGAAGGTCGCGCTTTTGCATCAGGCAAGTTGAAAATCAAGGATTTGCGCAATATTGCGCTCCGCGACGGAGCGCCTAAACAACGGAGCGGTCGGCAGGAATTGTTTGAGAATTTGCTAAGCCGTTTTGCCTAACCACCTTTTTCGTCGAAAAATTTGCCCTTTGAGAAATTGCTCGGCACCAGGGTTTCAATCAAGCCCGTTTGAGCACTGCGCCAGATAAAACGGAGGATACCATCGGTGGGTTCGCGTCGATAGTAAATCATACCGACTTTGAAAGGATGATCTGCAGAACCGTGTTCGTTTTTCCCCCGAAGAATTATGTTGGCTACCGCGGAGACTAGATTTTTTTTGCTACCATCTTTTCCACGCAAAACGCTTATTTTCAGACCCTCGTAAGTGGCCTCTATTTTACCCTGGGCCAACCCGTTCCGGACCTGCACTTCCATGACAATTTTTTGGGATTTGCCGGAGTCCACGCGGAAATTGTTTTTATCCTCCACAAGCCGGTTTATAAAAGTCATGTCTATCTGACCCAGATGGGCTGCAATATCACATCGAAAGGTTTTGGACAGCAGCGGTATTTTGAGCGTTAAGTCGAGCAGTCCGGCGCCCATAAGTTCGGCCCGGGCGTATAAGCAGGCGGGCATTGTATCGCTCATTTTGAGGCTGTCGTTCGTTATATTGAGGACAACGCCATTGGTATTTTCGAATTCGAGTTGTCCTTCATTGTTGCCCAGGAGTTCCGTATAAAGGATATTCGAGTTGCGTATTAAAATGGTATCAATATTCACATAAGGCTTCAGGGTACGAAACAATTCATGGGGCATCCTTTTATGCCGGGAGAGCGGCAGGTTCTTGTTTTGATACACATCAATTCGGGCGCTTTCTACGATTACCGATTCCATGCTCAATTCATTTTTGTGCAGCGCCCTAAAGAGATCTAATTTATTAATCAGGATTTCCTGCATTTTGATCTTGAGTCGCGGTATGCGTAGTTTTAATCGTTGCATGAATTCCGCATCGGTTGTTTTTGGCCGGATGGTAATCCCTTCCAGTTTTGTCAATTCCTTTTGTCCATCAATGCTTGCTGACTTGATGCGATAACCATAGAGATCACCAGTTGGGTACAATTCGTAGTTGTGCAGGTTGAGCGAAATATGCTCGGCGTATAATGCCCGGCCCGTTGCTGTTGTGTCGTTGGCAACGATATTGATATTGGTCAAATCTAATCCAATACTATCGGCTAGTTGGAAACTGGTCTTACTGTTTAGCAAAGTACGGAAAGACATTTTCCCATTCGAAGCCGTCAATGAGCCAATGTGTATGCTTTTGGAGAAGGGGGCAATAAGTAGCGGGAGGCGGTCGAGCATCCCTTTTACGAGGGAATCATTTTTTGAAGATTTTGCCAGTGCAGTGTCACTGACGGATAACAGGTTTAGTTGAGGGTCACGGATCAATATCTTATCCAGAGAGATGTCTTTGGTTCTCCAGTATTGCAACAGGTGGAGGTTTTTAATGCGCAGGCGGCTAATTTGGAGATCAATTTTCAGGGGTGTTTCATCAGGGTTTACCAAGTGAATCGAATCCCAGCGTATCGAATCGGTGCTCAACTGTATTTTATCGGCTTCTGCTGATCCTGTGAATATATTGACATGAAGCCTTTCTATCTTCAATGCGTACATCTGCTGGCTGGAATGCGCAACCGCATCCTCCAATTTGTCTTTTAACAATGGGTCTAGCCAGAATTTGGCAAAGACCCATCCAGCAAGGAATATCAGCGCAAGTACAACGAAAAGCGCAATCAACCAGCTGCGAACAGTTTTGGACATGGAGAAACATTGAACACAATGAACGCCCGTGCAGCGGCACGGGCGTTAGAGAACAAAGTGCTTCTTAATAAAGTTGTGCCAATGGCTTCTTCCTTCGCCTGGGCAACCCGACTTGTGCCGCAACCACCGAATAAGTTTGCAGATGCTCATTCAAGGGCTTTTCACAAATCTGCCATGCAAAATCATGTGCTCTGCATAAATTGTCACAAGATAAACCCCTGTTGGAAGCGCTGTTATATCCAGTCGCCAAATAGGCCTTTGAAAAATTTGAGCAAATTTTTTTCTTTATAATTCTTCCAACCACGCTGCTGCCGGGTTCCCCTTGGGCCGCAACGCCACCGACTTTTCCCAGGCAGCTTTTGCTCCCGGCTTGTCGCCCTTTGCCAGGCAACATTTTCCAAGTCGGTTCCAGGCCACTACAATGCGCGGGAAAAGCCTGGTGTATGTTTCAAACAGTGCGATGCCCTCCTCCCATTTTTTGGCTTCTTCGAGTCGTTCGCCCACGCCAAGGAGCTGCATGTCGTTGTCAAAATCAAAGCCAGCGGTTTTCAGGATTTCATCGCTGTTTTGTGAAAAATAGGTCGCACCGCGCTCTGTAATTGCTTTAAAAATCGCATCTGTCACAGGGTTGTTTCGATAGGGTTCTTCGCCCGCTTCGACCCCGAACTGCTTGCCCCAGAGGATGCCCAACAGTTGTAGCGCCACATTATCTGAAATGTAGTCGTTGGAATTTGAAGACACGATCACGCACAGATCGTCGGCAGGTGCCATGGTCATATTGGAATTGTACACGCCGTTGCCACCGTTGTGCCAGATGATTTTGTGACCATCCATTTGCTGTATTGTCCAGCCGTAACCGTAATGACTCAAACCTCGAGGCCCCTCCGCAACCTGCGGGGTAAACATCTTGTCTGTTGTCGTTTTGGGCAGTACCACGTTGTTTTTCAATGCTTTGTACCAAAAGTACATATCGTTGACGGTACTGAGTACGCCGCCATTGGCACGAAGGTGCCAGCCGGGGCCTTCGGGCAGCCAGGGGCGATCCATGGCAGTGCCCCAACGTTCTCCGTCGCGATATCCGGTGGCCAGTTGTTCCCTTTGAAAAGCGGGCAAAACATAACCTGTGTGTTTCATTCCCGCAGGCAGCCAGAGGTTTTCGCGGAGGAATTTCTCATAGCCCATGCTACTGGTTTTTTCCACAATAATACCCAGCAGGCTATAGCCTACATTGGAATATTCGTATTGCTTTCCTGGTGGGCCAATCAAAGGTGCTGCGAATGCCATTTGGGCAAATTGAGCCGCATCCACGTTTTCATAATCATCGCCGATTGCACCTGGAAAACCCGCGGTATGAGTCAGCAATTGGTGGATTGTGATATTCGCTTTGTCCGTCGGCGCGTCTGTGAAATACTTGGAAATCGGGTCTTCCAAGCGGAGTTTGCCCGTGCTTTCAAGTTTCATAATGGCAGCGGCTGTGAACTGCTTGGTGATGCTTCCTATGCTAAACACCGTTTCGGCAGTTTGTGCCCGCTTGGTTTCGCGGTCAGCATAGCCATAGCCTTTTTCCACTAAGACCACCCCGCCCTTTGCAACAAGGGCGCTGCCCGACCAACCTTTGGCAGCAGCTTCTTGGAGACAGGCTTCGAGTGTAGCGGCGATGTTGGGACTTTGGTTTTGAGCGAATAGCAGGCTTTTGGAAAAAAGCAGGAAAAGGAAGAGTGGGAATGTTTTTGTCATAACTACGATAAGTTTCGTAGTAGAGGTACAGCGACGTTTAGGCTCACTGTTTCATTTCTAGGTTAAAAAAGGTTAATTTCTTTTCTGCTTTGGAAAATGAAAACACGCCCGACGACGCCCCCACTTTTGTCGCCCATCTGTCAAAGCGTAATTTATCTTGTTCGGTCTTCTCAAAAAAAAATATTTTTCGAGCTGTTATGAGGTTTTTATTGAAAAAGCCTCTAAAACAGTTACTTTTTAGCATTGGTTGAAAAACCTGCCTTTAATATTACCGATTATGAGAAAACCGATACACCAGCCTTTGGGGAAAGGCTTGAGCGTCTTTATTGGACTTGCGCTTATTTCCCCCTTTTGCCATCTTGAAGCGCAGCAATGTCCCAGCATTGTCAATTGTCCTCAAAGTACCCTTACTTACTGCGATGAAAGTCCCAACGATCCTGCCCTTTGGAACGTTGATCCTTTCACGTTCAGCCCAACCATTTGGGTTGCTGACCTGCATGAAGGTGCCATAGACCTAAACATTCGCTTAAAAGGTTGCAATGGTGGAGGATTGGGCACAATTTCTTACATTCTTTATCTTGATTTGGACAACGATGGCCATCAGGAAACCGTGTTGACGAGCGGAAACCCTCCATCTCCTGGTCTTGTAATGGCGAACAATTCTTTTAACCCCGGATTTTCTGGGGGCGATACCGTCCATTTTGACCAGCGGCTCTTGCCAGACTCCATGCTTTATCGCTTCGCGCTCGAAATAAATTATTCAGGCGACACTACCATTGGTTGGATGCGCTTCAACACCAATGCCGCCCCTTTTGATTTTGTGCCCGTAATTCTGCCCGAAGGGCGCCATCGGATCGAGTGGCGTGCCGCACAAGATGGGGTGGAACGATTTTGTGATCGAAATTTTAAAGTAAAAGACTGTAAAACGCCTACTATAACTTGCAAAACCGGCTTGGCGGTATACCTTGATGTAACCCAGACTGCCACCCTCCCGTTGGCACAAGTATTGGAGGAAGTATTTGACAATGTTACCCCTGACAGCCAATTGGTTCTGGGCATTCGGCGTGTTGGCACTGGTACGGGCTTTCCACTCAATGCAATGGGCAATCCGCAGGATACGGTCATGTTCAATTGCGAAAATGCTGACAATCAATACATAGAATTGTGGGTGAGAGACAAGGCGGATAATCTTGAATTTTGCACTGCTCAGGTATTGGTCTATGATACGACAGGTTTTTGCCAGTTCACTCCATTACCCAGCATTTGTGCCCGGCGTTATTCGAATAACGAGATTATCCGCGATGTTACGTTTAGTACCAATTGGAGCATTCCAAACCAGCCCCCCGGCTACAATCACCTTTTTGACAACACTATGGGTTGTACCGAACTTTCATCCTTGCCACCTAGCAATTTCTCGCTTGTTGCGGTCAAGGACACTTTGCCGCTCAATGGTGTGACTACATACGACCTTGTGCTAATCTCAAAACATATTCTCGACCTGGAGCCTTTGGATGCAGGCTGGAAAATTGCTGCTGCCGATGTAAACCTCAGCAATTCGGTGACTACATTCGACATCGTTGAATTGCGCAAACTGATTTTGGGACTTACAGTCAAATTACCCGGCGGAACACCTTCCTGGCGCTTTTTTGTGGACAGTTGTACTGTATGGGGCAATCCCTACTATGGCAATTGTCCCTCTGAGTACGCTTTGCCACTGCAAGCCATTAGTTGGTACCCTCCACTGCTCAACTTCAAAGGAATAAAAATGGGCGATGTCAACGGCACTGCTTCCAGCATTGACACGCTGCAAAGCACTTCGCAAACACGCGGCCATGCGGCATTTTTGGAATTGCCCGACCTGACTATTAAAGCGGGCGAAACGCTTGAAATCCCGCTCCGGGCTGTTGATGGCGGCAATTGGGAAGGTTTTCAGTTTTCTTTAGTTTTTGACCCTGAAATCCTTGAAATAGAAGAAGTTGTGCCGAGTACTTCAATTGCTTTGAATTCAGAAAACTGGGCAAAATCTCAAGCAGGGGCACTAAACCTGAGTTGGTCTGATGCCGTACCAAGTTCCATCTTGCCAGGAGATGTTTTGTTGTATTTGCGCGTGAAAGCGCGTTCAACGGCACGACTTTCGGAGCTGATTGGTATGCCAATGGATGTGCAGATTCAGCCAGAAGCCTACGAGTTGACGGGTGTAAATAGGCCCTTTGAACTGGTTTTTTCACAAAAAACAAATACCGATGAAACCGCTCGCAAAGCGCAGATATTCCAGCCTTTGCCCAACCCCACCACAGGTTCTGCTCGAGTGCCTTTGCGCTTGAGTGTGCCGGAAATAGCAACGATTGAGATCATTGACCTGTCTGGTAAAATGCTCTGGCGTATCAGTTCTCTCTTGGAATCGGGGGCGCATTTTTTGGAAATACCCGCCTCCGCTATTTCCCAATCAGGGGTGTATGTATGGCGCGTTTGTGCCGGAAGTTTAGTGCAAAGCGGGCGGCTCGTTCGGCTTTAGAATTTTACACCTTCATTTTCTACCGCCGAGGCACCGAAGCACAGATTTGTTATGCAAAACAACATCTGGCCTACTTGTCTCGGCTTTTTTATGCGTCTGTGTAAAATGCCGACACATTCTTGTTCAATTAGGTTAAATATTTCAGATAATTGGCGTAAACCTTGCAGCAGAATACTTTTAAACTACTTAATCTCATGTACAAGTTTTTACTCCCAGTTCTCGCCCTGTTTTTCATATCACAAGGAATTTCAGCCCAATGCGAGCCGCAATTCCTCAACTGCAACACTGCCGTTCTTGCCTGTGACCTCTCGCCCAATGCCGCCCATTATTGGAACGAAATTTACTGGTGGGACGATGCCATCCAAACACATAATCTGGCAGAATCTAAAATTGACCTGAATCTTGCAGTGCGAGATACCTGCGCTGGCGACAGCCTCTCGGTTCGCTGTCTGCTTTTCTTAGACCTTGATGGCAATGGGACTCAAGAAACCGTAGTGGACAGCGATAACCCGCCGGCTGCCGGAATGGTCAATTATAACAATGCTTTTAACCCTAATTATTCGGGCGGCACCCCACGCACTTTTGACCAGCGATCTGTGCCAACCAACCTGTTCTGGCGTTTTGCATTGAAAACCACTGTAATAGGTGACACCCTTACATACAACCTTAAATGGGTGAACGATGCTGCTCCAGGTGTGGCCGAACTTCCTGAACTTGCCTATGGCAACCACACAGTCCGTTGGATAGTGACCAACAGCGCGGGTGCTGTGAAAACCTGTGAAAAGCAATTTCTTGTCAAAGATTGTAAAGCCCCTACCGTGGTGTGCCTCAATGGTTTGAATGTAAACATCATGCCGACACAAATGATACAATTGTGGGCATCTGATTTTCTGCTATATGCCGAAGATAACGTGACACCAGCTGGCCAAATCAAAATAGGTATTCGCAAGACTGGCACAGGAGCAGGATTCCCAACAGATGGAAATGGAATCCCTGTGACGAGCGTGATTTTCAATTGTGACGAACTTGGGAAGCAATCCATAGAACTCTGGGTGATGGACGTGGCAGGCAATGCGGATTATTGCGAAACCTATGTGATTGTGCAGGATAACCTGGGCTATTGTAGTGGTAACCTTCCAATAAAAATTTGTGCAAAAACGGCTTGTGGAGACGGGGTTGAAGAAGCAAGTTTTATTGTAAGCAGTCCTCCTTTTGTCCCTCCTCTTTGGATAGGGTTAAGCAATGCCGATGGTTGCCTAACCATTCCTACCAACATTCCAATTGCACAAGGATCAGTCCTTTCCGCAGAAAAGGACGACAATCCGCTTATGGGCGTTTCGCAACTTGATTTGCTGACCATTCAGAAGCATATTGATGGCATTGATCTTTTTGACACGCCCTACCAATGGGTGGCTGCGGATGCGAACAATGACAAAATCGTGGATACTTTGGATATCTTGGAATGCAAAAAATTGATCCTTGGCATATACACTCAGCTTCCGGACAATAGCTCCTGGCGTTTTGTGGACAAGGAATATGTGTTCCCTAGCCCCGACCCGCTCTCCGTGCCGTTTCCAGAGACAATAGTGGTGGATTTTAGTAATCCTCCGTTTGAGCCCGAGTTTGTGGCAGTCAAAATATGCGACCTAGCCTGCGGAAACCTGGTCGGATTCTACGATCTGGAGCCTGAAAATCAGCACCTTTTCGGAAGCCCACAACCCAACCCGACGAACGAAGGGGCCTTGCTTCCACTGCAACTACTGGGCGCTGAAACAGTGCTTTTAGAAGTGATGGACTTCTCTGGGCGCTTGCTTTTCCATAGCGAAATGTTTTTGCCCGCCGGACCAGCCCTGCTTGAAATACCCCCTTCTGTTATGCCCCAGGCAGGAGTATATTTGTGGCGCGTTTGGGCAGGGGATGTGGCGAAATCTGGGAAAATAGTGCGGTATTAATGCTAGAATAGAGAACTTGGGGTTGCGTCAAAAGGATCGATTGGAAAAAATGAACCAAATATTATTTTTTATCGAGTGCCAGACCTTCCAGGTTTTAAAAACCTGGAAGGTCTACGATGAAGATATCGAAATAAAAATTCTCACATTTACTGATGCCGATCCTTTCTACACAACCCCAAGTTTGATTTGGTTACTACCTTCTTGCAAACTTTAAACTAATGCTCTCATGAAAAAATTTAGCCTCCTCCTGCTTTTACTCTTGCCTGCATCAGGGCTTTTAGCGCAGAAAAAGATTTTCCCAAACGCGGAAAAAAACGCCCCAGCATTCGAGCCGGCACCAAATGCGGATAACACGCCGCCAACGGTAAATTGTCTCAATGGCCTGAGTGTCAACGTCTTGCCGACCGGGGCGATTCAACTTTGGGCTTCTGATTTTTTGCTTTCGGTTTCGGATAATGTAACGCCGACGGATCAAATAAAAATCGCCGTCCGAAAGGCTGGCACTGGTATCGGATTTCCCGAAGATGCACTGGGAAACCCCAACCTTAATGTGATTTTTGATTGCACCCATTTGGGTATAAACGCCGTGGAACTGTGGGCGAAAGACCTGGCCGGGAACGCAGCCCATTGCCTTGCCAACATCATTGTGCAAGATAATATGCAATACTGCAATGGATCACCCATAATATTTGATTCAGTGCTAGTATGTATCACTACTAGTTGTATTGATGATCCAATGCCGGGAGTGGCCTTTAGTATATATGGTAGTGCAGCATGGGGGCCACCAGCCCCTGGTTATGTTTCGGACACTATGACAGGGCCTGATGGCTGTGCGAAAATATACTTCCCTGCCTCGGTTGATGCGTTTAACATCGTCCCAGAATTAGAGGATGACCCCAAAAACGGTTTGACAACCTATGATATTCTGCTACTTACAAAACATATATTAGGGATTGAACCCTTGGACAGCCCCTATAAAATGATCGCAGCCGATGCCAACAAGAGTGGCTCGCTTACGACTTTCGACGTGATTGAGCTTCGAAAACTGTTGCTGGGTATTTATACAGAATGGCCCAACAATACTACTTGGCGCTTTATTGATGCAGATTTTGAATTTCCAAACCCATCAAATCCTTTCCAAAACCCGTTCCCTGAGACCCATCTTCTTGGAGGTGGTGAAATTCCTGATTCTATCGCGATTGTCGCAGTCAAGATTGGGGACCTGGATTGCTCAGCCATACTTGGTGGTGGTCCAGCCCCGGATTACCCGGACGCGTTTTTGGCTATGCCCGATACTGTTTTACTTGCAGGACAAGTGTATGATATTCCGCTTTACATGCTCGAAAACAGTACTTGGCAAGGGTATCAATTCGCTTTAGATTTTGACGAACAAAAACTGGAATATCAGAGCATTTCACTTCATGCTAGCACGGGGCAAGGAAATTGGAATTTCCAACTTGCTACGGAGGGCATCCTGACAACGAGTTGGATCCAATTCGATGTGCCTGTTGCATTCGGGCCAAGCCTGCCGATTGCTACCATTCGTTTCCGAGCATTGGAAACGGTTTCTCTGAAAGACATCGTGGCCATCAACCAACAACTCCTTCGTCCAGAAGCTTATGCCGGATTCGGCGCAGAAAAAAGAGACCTGCTCTTGACTTTTGTTCCACAATTGAAACCCGCTCCCAGTGATCCTACGGCAGATAAAAACGCGCCAAATTTCGAACCACGCCCAAATCTGGACCTTACGCCTCCGGTGGTTACCTGTCTCAATGGCCTGAGTGTCAATGTCATGCCGACTGGGGCGATTCAACTTTGGGCTTCTGATTTTCTGCAATCAGTTTCGGACAACAAGACACCAACTGATCAGATAAAAACCGCGATCCGCAAGGCAGGCACTGGCTTTGGCTTTCCCATGGACCCGCTTGGGAACCCAATCCTCACTGTGCTGTACGACTGTGATGAATTAGGGACAAACACAGTAGAATTATGGGCGAAAGATTTGGTGGGTAACACTACGCATTGCCTTGCATACATTATAGTGCAAGACAATTTGCAAAACTGCAGTTCGGTAAAGAATTGGCTGATAGAGATTTGTGCCACAACAGTAGCATCAGATGGGATAGAGGAGCTTCAATTTGAAGTGACGGGCACAAACCCCAATGTACCCTTTTATGCCGTTCAGGTCACAGGAGAATATGATGGATGCGGCTATTTTGATGTACCGCTTGGAAGCAATATCACTGCGGTGCCCATCAAAGACGACAATCCATTGAATGGTGTGACCTCGTACGATTTAGTGCTCATTTCCAAACATATCCAAGGAATCGAGCTGCTCAACTCTCCTTACAAAATGATTGCGGCTGATGCAGATCGGAATGGTGTGATTGATTCTACGGATATTGAAGAATTTTGGAAACTCATCTTAGGGATCTATACCGAATTGCCGAACAATACCTCCTGGCGTTTTGTGGACAAAAGTTATGTTTTCCCAGATCCGAGCAATCCTTTTGCAGAAGATTTTCCAGAGTCTATCACTAACCAAAACATCCAGTTTTCGGTCTCGGCTGATTTCGCAGGAATAAAAGTCGGTGATGTGAACAACACCGCAATCGCCAATGGGACAAGCCCCGAGGTTGAAGAAAGGGCTCAAATTTCGGAAAGCACCGTCATTGGCTCGCCGAGACCGAATCCCATAGAAAGCAATTCGGTGCTGCCAATTACCTTGCCAACGGCTGAAAACCTACGCCTCGAAATCTGTGACCTTACTGGTAAATTGGTCTGGGTCAATGACTTGCAACTTGAAAAAGGCAGCCATAATTTGGAAATTCCTGCTTCAGCAATGCCGGGTAAAGGGGTGTATGTGTGGCGGATTTGGGCAGGAGAAGTGGTGAAGGCTGGGAAATTGGTGCGGTTATGAGAAACAACCCGTCCAATCGTTTTATCAACCCAACATCTAAATTATCGGAGCCAAATTCTCACCCCACCCCCTTCCCCGGATTCAAAATCCCTCTAGGGTCAAACACCTTCTTGATCTCGCGCATCAACCTCAATTCCACTTCAGAAAACACGATGTCCAGATAAGGCCGCTGTACCAGACCGATACCGTGCTCCCCGGACAGCGTACCCCCAACACTTTTTACAAACTGGAAAATTTCGCGGATGCCTTTTGGAACTTCCTCATTCCAGGAGATTTCAGAGAGCTCGCCGCGCAGGATGTTGACATGGAGATTCCCGTCGCCCGCATGGCCGTAGCACACGGATTCAAAACCGTATCGTGCGCCCACTTCCTTTACTTTTTTGAGCAAATGCGGGAGTTCTGCACGGGGCACCACCGTGTCTTCTTCCTTGTAAATTGAATTGCGTTTCACGGCATGGGCCACGTTTCGACGGAGTTTCCAGAGTGCCGTTTTGGTGGCGTCGTCATCGGCAAAAAAAATATCGCCACAATCGAAATGTTCTAAAACAGTCGTAATCGTCTCACAATCAGCCACAAGGCTGTCCAAATGGAAACCATCCACCTCGATGAGCAAGTGCGCCGCGTCTTCTTCACGAATCGGCACAGGTGTTTCTCCCACATAGCGCACAGACCAATCAATGGCATTTCGCTCCATAAATTCCAATCCGCTGGGTGTAACGCCCGCTTGAAAAATAGCTGCCACTGCCGCACAGGCACTTTCTGCAGAGCGAAAAGGCACGAGCATTAGCAGGTTTTGGGTAGGGTAGGGCTGGAGTTTCAGCACGATTTTGGTCACGATGCCCAGCGTGCCTTCGCTGCCCACGATGAGTTGGGTGAGGTTGTAACCCGTGGAATTTTTGAGGGTATTTGCGCCTGTCCAAATGACCTCTCCACTGGGCAGCACGACTTCCAAATTGAGCACATGGTCTTTCACCACGCCGTATTTCACGGCCTTTGGGCCGCCTGCGTTGGTACTTATGTTTCCGCCAATGAAACTCCAACCCCGGCTGCTTGGGTCTGGCGGATAGAACAATCCCTTCTCTTTCAACGTGTTTTGCAGTGTTTCTGTAATCACGCCAGGTTCCACCGTGACTTGGAAATTTTGCTGGTCAATGTTCAAAATCTGGTCAAAACGCCTCATCGAAATCACCAGTCCGCCGTGGGTAGGCAATGCCCCGCCCGCCAGTCCTGAGCCACCACCCCGCACAGTGACGGGGATGCGTTCGCGGGAACAAAGCTGCATGATCTGGCTGATCTGTTCGGTGCTGGCAGGTTCCAATACTGCTTGAGGGAGGAACACCAAGTCTTCAGTCTCGTCGTGTCCATGGTCATGGCGGGCGATTTCGTCCGTCAGCAGGTAGGTTTCGCTCACTATGTCGCGCAATTCCGAAAACACGGCAGCGGAGATGGCTTGGAGGGCGTTACTTTTGCCCTCGGTTGACTGTTGACTGTTGACCATTGACTTTTGACAATTTTTTCGATAATAATGTTTCAAAAACTACTTTTTGGTTTGTGCCTGGTGAAAACACCAAGCACAGCGAAGGATTGGCGCTGGAAACCCGTCCTACGGCTTCAAGCCGTAGGACGGGTCGTATTTATCCTGATATTTTTCGCTTCAACACTTTTTGCGCAGACATCCCCAGAGGCAAAGAAAACTGTTAGAAGCACCAAAAGTAAGGGAGTGCTTGCGCATTTCGCGCTAGGCGGGCATATACCTGCAGCTGATTTGGCCAAGCGTTTTGGTGTGAACGGCTCCTTGGGCGCGGGCGCCGAATTTATCACCTCCAAGAACTGGGTCTTTGGTCTGGAAGGGGCCTTTATTTTTGGCAGCAAAGTCAAGGAAGACCCGCTATCCATTCTTCGCACCCCTTCCGGCGACATCATCGGGAACGATCGTGCTATTGCTGTCACGCGCCTTCAAGAACGTGGCATGTATTTGGGTGCAACCGTAGGCAGACTCTTGAGTTTCAGCGACAAACGCGCCGGACTTCGCGTTACATTTGGTGGCGGCTGGTCACAACACAGCATCCGGGTGATTGACGATTCGCGTACGGTGGCACAAATCAGAGGCAATTACAAAAAGGGTTACGACCGACTTTGTGGTGGTCCGGCTTTGCAACAATTCGTGGGTTGGCAAAGGGTTGGTTACGGGCGCGAGATGAGTTGGCTTTTTGGTTTTGAATTCAACCAGGCTTTCACGAATACCCGTCGCGATTGGGATTTTTCTGAAATGCGCAAACTCGAAGGCAACCGCGTGGACCTCCGGTTTGGCGTCCGCCTCGCTTGGACATTGCCGTTTTATACGGGGACTGCGGAAGAGATTTATTATTGAACAGCCTGTTCAGAATGTACCCGGCTCTAATGACAACAATTATCCGTGAAGCGTCCAACCACAGTATTTGCAATGGGTAGCGTCGTCGTCATGTCCTTCTTGGGAACAATGTCTGCATACCTGTGAGTTGGTTTGCTTTTTGTTTGCGATCAATTCGGCGGAAACTATTCCCGTAGGGACTGCAATAATGGCGTAACCGGTCATCATCACCAGTATGGACAAAAATTTTCCCAGTGGGGTGATGGGCGTGACATCGCCAAATCCTACCGTAGTGATGGTCACCACTGCCCAATAAATACCGGCTGGAATACTCGCAAAACCGGGGTTGATGGGGCCTTCGATGAAATACATCAGCGCTCCAATGATCACAACCAATTGCGCAACGAAAAAAACAAAAATCGTCAGTTTATGCCGACTGGCTTTCAAAGCTTTTGAAATAATATGCCCTGCCCATAGAAAACGCCCCATACGCAGTATTCGAAACACGCGCAACAATCGAAGGATACGGATTACCAGCAAAGCTTGCGACCCAACAATGAACAAACTGAGATAAGTAGGAAGAATCGAAATCAGGTCAATCAGCCCAAGGGTACTTGTAGCATAGCGCCTGGGCGATTTAACCACATAGAGCCGAAGCAGGTATTCAACGGTGAAAATGATTGTAAAAAACCATTCTGCAGCATAAAACAAGTCAAAATAATCCCGGTGTAATAAAGGCACTGTTTCTACCACGACAACCACAACGCTGGCCAAAATAAACCAAAGCAACATCAGGTCAAAGCGTTTTCCCCAAATCGAATCGGATTCAAAAATAATTTCGTGCAGTTTTGTCCTAAGTGTTTGATTTTGCATAAAAGTCCAGTTTACTTAAGGCTGATTATGAAGAGCTTGTACTTCGCTGTATTCGGAAGTGAAACAAAATGAGCAATATTGCGACCCAAACATCGCGCTAAAAGTAGACTACCTCATGCTTTTGATGTACGAAATTGCCATCCGATTATTCACCTTAGGCATTCACCTTGTAGCCATTTTCAACGTTAAAGCCCGGCAATGGGTACAAGGACGAAGCAATTGGCGCAAAGAACTAAAGTCTAAAGTCAAACCCCAAAAGTCAAAAGTCCTGTGGCTTCACGTCGCCTCTCTCGGCGAATTTGAGCAAGGCCGCCCCATTATCGAAGCCTTTCGTGAGCAATTTCCCAATTGGAAAATCGTAATGACTTTCTTTTCCCCGTCTGGTTACGAGGTTCGAAAAGACTATCCCCACGCGGATTTGGTTTGCTACCTCCCTGCTGATACGCGCCAAAATGCAAGCGATTTCCTTGACCTTATCCAACCCGATGCTGCCATTTTTGTCAAATACGAATTTTGGGCAAACTACCTTTTTGAACTCAAAAAACGCGGCACTCCAACCTTGCTTGTTTCTGCCTTGTTTCGCCCTTCGCAGCCGTTTTTTAAATGGTATGGTAATTTTTGGCGAAAGATGTTGGGTTGCTTCTCGCATATTTTTGTTCAAAATGAAATGTCTGGAAAATTGCTGCAAAGCATTGGCATTCAAAACTATACCATTGCAGGAGATACGCGGGTGGATCGGGTTTTGAAGATTGCGGAGACTGCGGCTTCCAATGAAATTGTCCGAGATTTCGTAGGCGTTGATTCAAATCAGGTGCTGGTAGTGGGCAGTTCCTGGGAAGCGGATGAGGTGGTAATTTTTCAGGGGCTACAACTTTCCGTCCCGAGTACTCGGGATAAACTTTCGGAAAGTATGTTGAAAATCATCATCGCGCCCCATGAGCCTTCGGAGGAGAATGTTGAACGAATTTGCAAACAGGTCGGAAAAACAATACGTTATTCACGCTGGTTTGAGCTGACACCTCCTCGTTCCTCGGAGATGTCAGATCAAGCGAAGTCTTGCCTTGTCATTGACAACATAGGCCTCTTGAATACACTCTACCGATATGGCACCATCGCCTACATAGGTGGCGGCTTTGGCAAAAGCATCCACAACACGCTGGAACCAGCGGCCTTTGGTTTGCCCATTCTCTTTGGACCGAAGTACGAGAAATTCGAAGAAGCGCGACAATTTGTTGCACGAGGTGGAGCGTTTTCGGTTCAAAATGCCGAGGAGTTGGCAGGAATTTTATTAAAACTTCAAGACCCCGTTTTTTACAAAAAAGCTTCCCAAGCGGTTCGGAGTTATTTGGGAGAAAACAGGGGCGCAACAGGAATGGTGATGGGTTTTCTAGAAGAAAAGTTTGAAAGAAATTGATCTGATGGCAATTTTGCACCTGCTTTTGTAAACATTCGTCCAAGTATAGTTATGGAACTGCAACATCCTAAATTTCCCCGAATCACCATGGGGTAAACCATGCATTCGAGGCATACGGTTTCCCGTCGCGACGCTACTAGGTTACCTTGCAGGTGGAATGAACCATGAAGATTTGCTTGAGGATTTTCCTTTTTTGGAAGAAGAAGATATCTCTGAAGCCCTTGCTTTTGCCGCGCTTGCAATGGATGAACAATACCTCCCACTGCGACGCATCGCGGCATAAAATTTCTTTTGGACGTTGGCATTTCTCCCGCGTTAGGAACGGTGTCAAACAAAACACCCGATTCTGGAATTCTTGAAATAGCCCTTGAAGCGGGGGAGGTAATCATTACTCATGATCTTCTCCGAGAATGTTGGGAGCAAATTGAAGAACCACTGGCAAATGGGGCATTCGTAGTTATTGAAACAGAATCAGTAAGAGTAAGGATGCTTCCCATCTTGAAATCTTGAAAATCAAGCATTTAAAACAACCAGCCCCCGGAAGTTTCCAAAACTTCCGGGGGCTGACAACAAATCCCCAAATCCCCCAATAAACAAATCCCCAATCCTCAATTCACCACTTCCACCCATTTCCCAGGCTGCACTGCCCGAATTCGATTGTCATACATCGCTTCACAGGCCACAGCAGGCAAATAATATCGTCCCGTGTATGCTGCGTTCAGTTGGATGCGATATGTGCGCGATTGCTTTGCGTTTTTGTCGTTTGTCCAGTTGAATGGCAGGTCAAAATAGGTAAACACCCGGTCATCGCGCACGTCTTGGTAATCCATAGGGTCGGATGTTGATCCACCTACAAGATTCATGCGCGTATTTAGAATTTCCCAACCGGAGGCGAATATTTGCGTGAGTGCCAATTCATTGAAATCGAAGCGCATGGTGCCTGTGCGCGTCACGGTTACTTCGGCGAGGAAATCCGTCCCTTGCTTGAGTTTGGCCGGGTCAATAGCCGATCCTTTCAAGTCGGTGTAACGCACTCCAAGTGTAATATTGCTGCTTTCAGCAGGTAAGTCGGCAGAAGCAGGTCTGCCCCGCATCACAATCCGGCTATAGAGTTTTTGCTTGCTTAGATTTTTCACGGATACCCCGGCAGCGACCTCATCGCCCAATGGGTACAGATAATACGATGTCGTGCTGTTTACGGGGATTTCACGCCCGCCAGCCTTGATTACGAAATCTGATTTGTCACCTAAAGTCGCTTTTTGGGCAAATTTGCTCAACGCACGCAGGCAAGTGCCGACTTCCTGCGTAGAAAACCAACGCGCTGCATCACCTATTTGGGAGGCCACTTGTATTGCCACCTCAAGACCGCGCTTGTTGTCGCCTACTGCGGTTAATGTTTCAAGTTTCAAGGCCAAATCGCGCAAATCCGAGCCATAAGTATACCCCCACCAAGTATAGCTGAATTTTGTGGCATTCAGGTCGTTCAGCAAATCCCGGGCAGCCTCGCTTTTTCCCGCCGAAGCATAAGCAGCAGCCAACAAGGATGCCGCACTTTCAAATTTTTTCTTTTGTTCGCGCATACGGTTCATGCCCGCCAGATCGGGTTTGCCAGCCAGTGAAAGTGCGTAAAGCCTGTAGGCTTGTGCCATTTCAGTATCATGCCGCCACCAACCATTCGGGTCATTGTCAGTACCCGGCTCCCAAGTACGGGAGGTTTTCTGCTGATAATCAATCCATTTATCCAGTATTTGCTGCGGTACCGCGTAACCACGAGCACGGGCTTCTATCAAGAAATGTCCTGCATACGTGCTTGCCCAATCGGCCACCTCGTTGCCGCCAGCCCAGTACGAGAAGCCACCTGAAGCCGTTTGGAAATTTTGCAATTTTGCAATCGCTGCTGTCAGGTTTTTTTGGATTTCCTGCTGCTGCTTCTGGGTAAGTGGTGCAATGAGGTCCACGTAAAGTTGTGGAAACGCTGCAGAAGTCGTCTGTTCAATGCATCCGTGCGGATACCGGATAAGGTAATCCAGTTGCTTTGAAAGGTTTATGGGCGGGATGCTGCTGATTTCCAACACTGCTGCTTCCAGCTCGCTGAAATCGGTGGATTTGCCAGTTTGTGCCCAGGTTTGTCCAGGGTCAATAACACCGTCCAACACCCGTGTGATGACAGGATTTGGGTTGCGCACTTCGATTTCAATCTCAGAAGTTGCAGTTTCTCCGCCGCCTGTAGCAGAAATGTTGAATTTAGCAACGCCTGTCTTTTCCCCAACTTTCAAATCAAAGTAAGCCAGTTTTTGACCTGGCTCACTGAAAGTCAAACTGCTTGAACTGCTCGCTACGCTCACCAAACCGCTCGATTCCCGAACATTGACTGTCGCGCTGTTGACCGATTTTTCCATGGCAAATACCTCCACCGGCAAACGCAAGGTCTCGCCCGGCCCAAGTACCCGGGGAAGGGTCGGCATAATCATAAGCGGTTTGCGCACCGGGCAGGTCTTTTCGGCATTGCCATACGCGCCTTCGCCACCCGCAGCCGGAGCAGCAAGCACCGCCATTACCCGCACCGAACCGACGTAGTTTTCTATTTTTAAACGGTGTTTGGCTACCTGTCCTTTTTCCAGTTTAAATGGCCCAAGGTGAATAACGCAGGGTTTGAAACGGTTGACCTGTGTGGCGTTCTTTGCCTTCTGGTTGATGCCATCACCACCAATGGCGAGAATACGGGATAGTTCAGCGCCGTATGCTCCCAGCACATAATCGTATATGTCCCAAGTCTTTACGCCGTGTGCCTCGCGGGCGTAAAATGCCTCCCAGGGGTTGGGAGTTTTGAATCGTGTAAGGTCAAGCAATCCTTCGTCCACGACATCAATGGTGTACACACAAGCCTTGCCACCCTTTTCTCGCAAGGAAATGTTGAAGAACTCATCGGGTTTCAACTGGTCGGGCATATCCAGTTGCGCTTCGAGGCGAGTGGCCGGGTTTTCGATGTTCACCGGGGTCACGCCGTACATCCGGATTGGCAGGTCGTTTTTCGTTTGCGCATGGGGTTGGATAAGGCTGACATGCGCGTATACTGTGGGCGCCATATCTTTTTCTGCCTTGAATTTCAAGAAGTTATCGCCGGCTACTGCGTCAAACCACAGGTGACGTGCCACGCGGGTACCTGTTTCTAAAGTCAATAGTATCCGTCCGTTTTCGCTTGCTGGCACCTTCAATACCACCTCCTCTCCGACATTGTATTTCTCTTTTTCTGCGGTGAAAGGCAACATCGCCGCAGCATTTCGGCTTTGAATATCGTCCAATTGTTCGGGAGATCCTGACCAGAAAAAGTCGCCCGCAGTGTGTCCTTCTTCGGTGTCGGCAACGCGAACGAGGTAACGGCCCCAGCCGCTGGGCTTTACGCTCCAGCTTGCCTGGCCCCTCGCGTCGGTGGTCAGTTCAGCGTGGGCAATGGCATCGTTGAGTTCGCTGCTATTAAACTGCCCAATACCGGATTGTGCGTCGTCGTCCCACCACCAGCGCCAGTCCACACGATACAATGCGACGGTAATTTTATGATTTGCAACGGGTTTGCCCAAATTGTTCAGCACGGCAAAGTTCACTTTGCTGCTACCGTTGCGGTCGAGTGTTTTGCTGCCCCATTTGTCGGTAGGAATGAAAACGCCGACAAAACGATCGTATGGAAGCAAGTCGAGCGAGAAATTGTCGGTGCTAAAATCGCCACCCGCCTCGAAGGCCCGGACTTTGAAATTTGCGATGAGTTTGCCAGGGGCTGCACTGACCTGTCCTATTTTGAGCGGCACATTTGCCTGCCCGTTTTGGTCGAGATTTGCGTCGAACAACACTTCGGGTTCGGAATGAAAATACCGCGAGGGGTCGTCGAAAGCATAGCCTTTATAACCTGTAAATTCTGTCTTCACAGAACGCACCTGCATTTCAACCGTGGATTTAAGGTTTTGCGCTGATGCGCCATGTAACCATTTGACTTTCAATGCCCCATTGATGCCCGCTCCTTCGCCGCCAACCGAGAAATCTTTGGCCGTCAGGAAAATGCGCGGCCCAAAATCCAAGTCCATTTTGAGGCGATTGGGCTTTACCGTCTCAATTTTCAATGGGCGTGAAAAAGTCGCTCCACCTACCATGACTTTGGCACTCCAGTTGCCCGTTTTTGCCTCTGCGCGGGTAGTGCAATAGAAAGGGTAAACGCCGTTCACACCCGCCGTTTGCACGTTTCGGTATTGAAGTGAACCAGCGGGATCGCGAAGTTCAAAAACCACGGGGTGACCCTGCGGCAATCGGCCTGTTTTGTCTTCTAAAACAAAGTTCAAAAAGAGCGAATCGCCCGGTCTCCACACCCCGCGCTCACCGTAGATGTATCCTTTCAACCCTTTTTGCGACTCCACGCCTGCTACGTCGAAACGACTGAGCGACAAGGCGTTACCATCAGCCATGCGGAGATACCCACGCCGGCCCTGAGATGTTGCTACCGCCAGAAATGGCGTTTCACGCAATCCTTCCACCATCACAGTGCCGTCCCCTTCAGTGCGGGTTTTGGTGATGGGTTGTAGTTGGTAATTGAGCAATTCGATGTCAATGCCGCTCACCGGCTGCGCCGTGTGCAAGTCGGTGACGGCGAGGAACAAGGAACCGTCGCGACCGCGTTTAGCGGTGAGTCCGAGGTCACTGACAAATACATTGCGCTTGCTGAAATGCTCGGAGTTGTAGTATTCCTTTGAACAGGGGATTTCTCGGCTGTCCCAGTTGTAGTCGTCTTCTTCATTCCACCAATATTCGCTGTCGCCTTCGTCCCAGTAAACACCGCGATAACCGCCCATGATGCTTGTTACAACACCATCATCGTCATCTCCTTCGGTGGCTGCAATAGAGGCCGTTGGGCAGCTGGTATAGTCCATTTTGAACGCCAGGCGAACCTGATAAATCGCGCCGGGGTCTTTCTGAATCATGTCCTTTAGGTCGAGAGCGTAGCGTTGCCAGACCTTGGAAGAAGCTTCGGGGTTGATGGCTGCGAGGTCAAATTTTTTCTGCAAAACGATTTTTCCCACGCGTTGCAATTCTTGTTCGCCCTCAATTTCGTTGACTTGCAGGAATTGTAAAATGTTGGAATTGAATATTTTAAACACTTCCACATCCACGGCGGTCAAGCCAACGGCCTCGAACGGGAAAATTACGCCGCCGCCTGCCTGCTGCGGAATAATTGCTCCGCGGCCTACGAGCCGTACACCAGGTTTGAGGTCTTCAAAGTTCAGGGTCCACTCGCCAGCGGCGTTCAGGCTTTGCCCGGCGGCGTTGCGAATGCTGCCGTCCACCATGATTTTTTTTGCCCCTGTAATGCGTTCGCCGGGGTAGACGCGAACAAAATTGCCATCGGTGACGTAGCGCAATTTGCCTGTATAATTGTCAATGCGCACCAGTCCCGCCAAGTCCTGAGCAGCAGAAATCGGGTCAGAAAAATTGAGCAGCACATATTGCTCTTCCACTTGTACAGCCTTGGCCGACAGCACCAGAAATTCGCCAAGAGGCGGCACGGGCTGCTCTTCTGAAACGCTTTTTTCTACACCGATGGGCGATCCTGACCACGCGAGGCGCACACTGCTGGCAGCATTTGAGCGCTCTACTCCAGCCACCGTCCATTGGTGCGAAAGGCCGTCCTGACTGTGTTGCCAACTGACGAGCAGGGCTTTATTGCCTTGTTTGGCAGCGAACATCTGCTCGATTTTGGCAGCATCGCAGGATTCGTTCACGCGGATGCGCCCCGTGACGCGCTGTTGCCGTGGATCGTTCGGGTCGGCGGAAAGGCCGTCCGTGACCACGTCGTAAGCGAGTTCGCGTACGTTGAAGTCAAATTCAAAGGCTCGGGCGAGGCTTGGCGCATCGGAATAAATGCGTTTAACTGAAACGTGGGCTGTGTAGCGTTTTCCGGGTGTAAGTGCCTGATTTGGAGTCAATTTTATAGTTCGGTCGTCTTCCCACACGGCTTTTCCTTCTATTTTTGGATCGGTGGAAAACACACTTGCTGGCACGTCTTTACCAACCTGCTCTTGTGAGATTGCGGCATTGACAAATCTTACGCGCACCACATCGTCCCGGCTGATAGAGCCAGAAGTGAAGGCATAGATGTATTGGGAGACGGCCTCGTAGTAAGCCTCGTTTTTGACGACTTTTTGGCTACGGACGAGCAAGAAAAGGCCAGCAGCCGCGGCTGTGGCGAGGAGAGCATACGCTAATTGCTTTCGCATAGTTTGGGTGGAAATGGAATGATGTATGATGTATGATGTATGATGTATGATGTATGAAGGTCCATACATCATACATCATACATAGATCTGTTTGGTGGGCTAAAAGTAGCGCGGTTTTCGGCTCTGAAAGCAGGATTGTGTGGGAAAATATTAATCATTTGGGGCGGGGGAGGGTTCGTGGCTATTGCGCTGATTATTTCTATAAAAAAAAGCGAGCCACTTCATCAGTGAAGTGACTCGCGACCAAGAAATTCTTCATTAATTCTGCGCTCAAATAATATACCGCGCCCCTAAATTTATCCCCAAATAACTTTCCCGGACCCAAATAGAACGGGTGCTGCCGCTTTCAAAGATGAACGGAATCTGCCCGGAAAGCAGCAGGCTCAGCTTCAGATTTGGGCGATAGAGTACCCCGAGGTTCCCAAACATTGACTCGCTCGATTTAATATATTTGCTGCCTTTCGCTCCTTGTTGCAACACCATGTTGTACGATAAGCCTGGGAAAAAAAACCATTGCTGATTGGGGGTTTCAAACACAATATAACCGGCAGCACTGGGCACAAAAAGCGCTCTTTTGTTTTCCTCTGTCCGCAAGTACGATTTCAAGTCGGCTTGTAAAAAGACGAGCGAACTCGGCCCTATCCTTGTGGAGTACACTCCGGACAGAAAAAGTTGCGTGCGCTGGGCATTGAGCCGAAGACGCAGTTCTTCCGAACGGGCGAGGGGCTGACTCAGGCCAGCGCGCAGGGTGAGTTGGGGAAGCTTGCGGAAGGGCATGAACCGAACTTGTACACCAACAGCCGAAACGCCGTTGTACGTTTTTCCGTCTGCAGAGTTGGAATTGCCAAAGACTCGGAGGGCCGAACTACGGGCTTCATCATCGAGTCGGGTACGGGTGTAGTAAAGGTCGGCACCCAAATCCCAGCGACCGTTTTTGGAGAACCCGTGAGACACCCGAAGGAGATGGTCGGCCCGTGAGTAGCGGTAGCGATTGGTGATGCGAGTGGCTTGAATTTCACCGTTGTAATCGTTTACGGCAATCCAGAATGAACTCAGGCTGTTGACAAGATTGATCTCGGTCTGATCTTTTTTTAAGATCACAGCAGAAACTCCGGTGTAGAGATTGGGATTTTCTTCTTTGTCGCCTTCGCTTTGCGCTGTAATTTGAACCGAGAGAAAACAACAGAGCAACAAAGTTGCTGCGAATCGCAGCCTGGAGAGTATGGAATAGAGTGATTTCATGGCGAGGATGTTAAAGTTGGTTAAGGAACTTTTTGATAAGCCACAACCTGTCTGCCTGTTTGTTTGGAGGTGAGCAGCAACATGTGTCCTGTGGTAGGAGGATGTGCACCGGACACAAAGCAAGGATCGGGACAGTTGAGGGTGCCCAGATTATTCAGGTATGAAGTTGCAGCCAAATCAATGAACATCCCTGAAAACTCTTCGATTGTGCCTCCAATTGGTGTTCTGTCAATAAAAATATGAATGAAATTGCTTTCTTTATCAATCACTCCTCCCATCCGATTCATAGCATAAGGAAGATGTGAAACATTAAAGTCTTGCTCGCACCAACATGTTGATTGCTCAAAACTGCTGTCAGGGTTCACCAAAGAGGTTTCTTCTCCGTTCACTTTGTGCATTTTAAACCACAGGCAATAGCCTGGATTGTCGGCGCTAAGCCACGCATTGTCAACATAAGAAGGGAAAGCAATGGGAATCTCCGGGATGATGATGTCTGGGGGGGTGGGAGGCACAAAATCAATGTTTTTAAAGAAATAATCATCATCTATCACATTGAAAGGGATGGTTTGGACATCGAGGCAATCGGGGTCTTCAATTTTAATTTCTAAATTGCCCGACACGCCCGCAGGAACTTCAACGACGAGACCAAAGCCTTCATGGAAAACACTCTTGGCTTCTACGTCGCCAAAGAACACTTTGCGGCCTTTCAGGTCGCTGATCGGATTGGCGGTGATTAAAATTTCGTAGCCGACAGGGTTGAGGGTTGTGGAGGATTGAACGTTGACCAGCGACATGCAATCTGGGTTGCAGGAGCTTTGTACAAAGGTCAAAAGCATTAAGATGGCGGTGTAGTAGCGTAATTGCTTCATGATGAAAAGTTAGAAAAAGGTTGATTTTCAAATGTTTGTACCCAGCATGAAAATTGTTTGCTGAATGCGGTTATCTAATTCTAAGATGGAGGCGTTCAGCTTAGGCAAAAGCTCTTTGGCGGCATTTTTAGCTTTTTTTTGCGCCTTGCCACGGACAAATGGATCAGCCGCGACTTCACGTACTTGTCCAAAAACACGATCGTCTATTGGCATAACCAAACCTTCGTGAACCGCTTTGATCAGGTAATCGTAGGTTGACTCCAGGAGATTGGCCACTTCTTTATCCGCCCAATACTCGCGTACTTCAAGATTATTGACATGATGGTTCTTTACGATCACATTGCGTATCTCGTTGTATTCCTGGATTTTTTTACCCAATTGCTCTGAGGCTTGTGGACTTCGGAAAGGATGGGGAAGTTGTTCAGGGGTACAGCGGTCGCGGAGGTCTTTGAGCCGATCGGCATAAGTCATTAAATCAGCTGAGATGCCATCAAAAATCTGTTTTTGCTTCAGGAATTTTTCCTTCAGAGCTTCGCTTAACGCATTCACCAAGTTACGCTCAGATTCCTCCAAAGCGCGAATTCGTTCATCCCGAACGGCCAATTCGGCAGAAAGCGCGGCGTTTTCTTCTCCCGTTCTTTGGAGATTTTGATTCAGTCCGCCAATGACTAGTTCAAAGTGGATGATGGTGTCAAGCAAGGTTTGGTGCATGGCCTGCAATTGCCGCGCGTTCAGTTTTTTTTCTTTTTCCAACTTCCGGATGTTGCTGTTGAGCTGGTTCAATTTCTCGGCGAGCCTGCGGTTTTCTTCGCCACATACCACGATTTGCAAATCGTGATCGGGCGGCAAATTCACCACTCCGGAATAAGGCGAAACCATTTTGCTGGAAGTGTTTTCCAACTCAATAGAGACATGGTCGCGGTCGGGCGGCAATTGAAGCGAAAAGTCGCCATTGGCCTTAGTCACGTCATAATCAAAGTCAACGATTTTGACGGTTATGTTCGGGACGCCAAACGCTTCGCCGTCCCGAATTTCGATCACACGGCCCAAAAGTTCGCGGCTATTGCCATTCTGGGCCTCGCAAAGCCTGGGCAACAGGAAAAAAAATGGAATTAAAAACAGGATTTTTTGTCTCATGGCGGGGGGAATTAAGTTGAAAGATGATGTTCTTTTCAATCCGGGGTTTTCAGGTCTTTGAAGACAGCAGCGGTAAGCCCGACTTTTCTATTTACCAAAACTTTGCCTGCGCGGCGCATTACCAGCTGTACATTGCTCGCGCCCCAATCGGGCAAAATGAATGAAAAATTGCCTGCAGCATCGGTAGTGTCGCGGGCAAGCCCTCCCTCAATTTCCAGTTCGACATTGGGGGCAGGCCGCAAATCAGGCCGCAACACTTTCCCACTGAACGTATTGGTTTTCAGGACGATTTGATACTTTAGATTGTTTTTCGCAGCTCGATTCTGCCAAACGGCCTCGTGCTTGTATTTCAAATCTGGAAGTAAGATTTTTACCGAATCATCTCCTGATTGAACGGGAATATTTTTGAAAAGCAAAACCCCATCTGGCGGCACATTGATCTGTTCGGAGGCATACTTTCCCAACAGGATTTGGGCTTTCCCCAAAGGCCCAATTGGTATATTGGAAGGCGTCACTGCAAATTGCAATGACAGCTCGCGTGTAATCGGTGCGGAGGAGTGTTTGAAAGCCCAATTTATTATGCCCCAAACGGTGAGTATCGTGAACAAAAGACCTGCTGCAATCGCCCATTTGCGAGCATCCGATTTGCTTTTGGGTATTGCTTGTTTTTCTGGATTATCGGCGACGGGTTGTGTTTTAGGCGATTCTAAGGGGTGCTCTGCCTTCGCCTCCAGCGCTTTTACGAGATGTAGCAGGCCTCTGCTGATGCTGTTGCGTTCAATATTTTCGTCTTCCCGGGAAATGACCCCTTCGATTACAGATTGTTGAAGGTTGGAAAGGCGGGTATCCAATAATATGAGGCTGTCGTGCAGCGGGTCGCCGGGAGTGCAACGGAGGCTGAGCATCTCCATGGCCGTTTCTCTATCTCCATCGGCAATGGCTTGCCTGATTTGCTCAAATTCTTTTTTTAGGTCGTCCAACATTTGAGAGGGTATTGAGGTCTCTCGCCGTTCGGCAAAAAATCACAACGCCTCCACCTCTGGTTAGGTCCAAAAGAAGAGGCGCGTTTGATGGGGCTGAGATTAGGCCGAATAAGCGGGAGCAGGTTTGTCGCGGCCAAAAGTAGGCGTACATTATTGGGTATGCAATGGTATTGGGCTACTTTTTTTCTGAAAATATATTTCTCGGAACAAACATACCGACAAAACGCCTCGGTTAAAAACAAGAGATTAAATAGCCCACTAACAACGCAACACCATAAAAAAGATACCATTTCCAATCCACCCATTCTCCCGTCCGCACCTCATGTTTTTTCTCCAATACCCAGATCAGGCCAAGTTTTTCCACCCAATAGGAAAGTATCACAGAATAGGCCAAGCCAGGTAAACCCCAGTATTGGATGAACAGGAATCCGAGTACAAACTTTACGCCCAATTCCGAGAGGCTCACCCAAAAAACACTGCGTGAATCGCCTTTGGCCATTAGGATAGAGGCTGGCAACAGCACCCGACTGGCCAAGGTGAGCAAGTAAATATTGAACAAGCCCGCACTCTCTGCAAAATCTTGATTAAAAACTATGGGAAAAAGCGGTTTGCTGACACACAACAGAATGATTGTCACGGGGAAAAGCAAGTGCATCAGTCGGGTAGATTTGGCTTTTAACTCCGCTAAACCCAATTTTGGTGCACTTGTCAACCGGGGAATCATGGCGGTGCCAAGCGCGCTAACCAAAGCCAGGCCAAGCGGGAATTCCCGTGCCCCAAATCGGTAAACCGCAAATACCGCTGGGTCGCTGTAATGCCAACCCACCAGCCAGTTGTCAAAAATCAACATGAGGTTGCTCACCACGCTGTTCAACATGAGCGGCGCACAAAAAACGAGGTAGGAAAGCAGTATTTTTTTGTCAAACCCAATCTGGCCAAAGTGCAGCGCCAGTCCAGCAGTCCACAAGAATTTCAAGGCACTCAAAATTACCAATGCTGTGATGCCGCCCTCCAGTCCGTAACCCATTTTGATTGGAATGAACAAAGCCAGCGCATGAAGCCCAAATGTAAGTGCTCCCCACGTCACGATGCTGCGAGGGCGTTCGTGCAACAGGTAGAAATATTCCACCGGGAATGTCGGCAAATTCAACAACAAATAGAGTGCGAACAGTTTGAAATGCGGCACTTCAGCCATCCCCGTCAGCGCAGGCGCGATCCATTTTTCCCCCAAAAGAAGCAGCAGGAAAAGGGCCGCAGCAATGGAACAAAACAGTAAAAAATGATTGAAAATAAAGGTTTTGCGTTCTGCTACAGCCAGTTTGGAATAAACGGGCACGATTCCTTGCAAAAGTCCATTGACCCAGAAAAAGCTGAGGGTTGTGCCGAGGTAGAGCAGCATTTCCCAAGCTCCGATCTCAGCAGTAGGCAGGCCGCTTTTGGCAAGCAGGATACCTGTTAGTCCCGCTGCCCCAAGGCGCATGACCTGGAATAGTTGAAGTGCAAGCGTGGGAGATAATGTGGACAATTTGATGGAATGTGGTCAATGTGTAAAATAGGGAAAAAAGGAGGAAATTCTTTGAGGTGGCATTTGGAACACGGATGACACGGATGAGACACGGATTTATATCATTAGACGAACAAAATTCGTGTCTCATCCGTGTCATCCGTGTTCCACCTGCCACCTCAAACCCTGTTTTTTGCCCCCGGGCGAATAATTCAAGATTGACAAATCTCCCCAGCCAACTGCTCAGCAAAATAAGGTGCAAGTAAAGCCCCTTTAGTTCCCAAGCCATTGAAAATGAAAACCTTGTGATTCAATTTGCTTTGCCCAACAACTGGCCTCCGATCAATCATCGTAGGTCGAATGCCCGACACGTGTTCTACAATCTCAAAAGGCGCCTCGAACATCTCATGCAAATAGCCCAGGATATATTCGCGTCCCTCCGCACCCGGCAGTGTATCCTCGAAGTGCCATCGGTAAGTGCTGCCTACCCAAAAGGTGCCATGACCCATGGGGACGAGCAACATGGTTTTTTTGATCATTTCGGTTGGTGTCCTATTGATAGTCGGACGATCAATTTGTTCCCGAAATCGAATGATTAAGGCCTCCCCTTTGGAAACACGAAACTGACTTTCCGGAAAAAATGGATTGGCTTCTGCCCGCCAGCCTTCGCAAAACACCACCCGGTCGTATTCTAAAAGCAGGTTTTCAACTTCTTGGTAATCAATACTTTTTTCAAAAAAAATCCCCTCTTGCAGTGCTTTTTCCCGAAAAGTATCAATGAGCAAAGGGAATTTTACGCGGGCGGATTTCCGAATGAGGCCAAAACGAAAACCTGGCTTTAAAAAAGCCCCCCAAGCACCTGCATCCTCGGTTTCGCCCAAATGATCGGCATACTCGGGTTGTACGCAACGGATGGCCCAATCGTTGGCTTCTTCCGGAGTGCCCAGTAGGCGTAGGGTAGGGCGATCTTCCCAAATAGAGATGCCAAATTCGAGTTCTATTTGCTGATAAATATCTTTTGCGATGGAAAAAAACTCATCAAAACGCCATGACTTGACAAACCGTTTTCCTGTAACGGGATTGATGATCCCTGCTGCCACCATGGATGAGCCGCCAGCCAAGTTTCCGTCAGCTATGAACACCGAACACCCTCGCCGACGCAGCGACCAGGCTAGCATAGTTCCAGCAATGCCCTGGCCAATGATGAGCGTCTTTTTCATAGGTCGTCATTCGGGTGTTTTGTCTTTTAAGCTGTCTCTTATACACATCTGACGCTGCCGACGAATAGAGAGGTGTAGATCTCGGTGGTCGCCGTATCATT
>ENA-ORBV01001315-ORBV01001315.1-microbial-mat-metagenome-genome-assembly--contig:-NODE-1315-length-55562-cov-39.813499_pt1 | contig 55562 bp, 56 predicted proteins | sample MGYA00237777_ERZ505514 | MGnify/ENA primary metagenome ERZ505514 (study PRJEB26160, sample SAMN06269048) | microbial mat metagenome | isolation source: Oligotrophic lake microbial mat | place... | reverse complement strand
TTCAAGCAGAAGACGGCATACGAGATTCGCCTTAGTCTCGTGGGCTCGGAGATGTGTATAAGAGACAGGTGGGGGAGTGGGGTAAAAAGCACTGTACCATCAGCGATCGCTTTCCCGCTATATTGTGCTTTGGAAAAGATTAAGTTGAGGTATTTATGTTGAAGTACAATCCGTTAGGCTGCTTGCCATCTTCAGAAGAATTACCCAGTTCGGATGATACGCCTGTGGATAATGAATTGCAAGTTTTAATTCCGAGTTTGTTGTCTGCGGTTTTAGCTTTAATTTGGCCAGACCGCGAGGATTGGTTTTTTGGCATCAATATGGGAGTTTACTACGATCCTGCTAAATCTGCGATCGTACCTGATGGTTTTCTGAGTTTGGGGGTGGAACGTTTTGTTGGGGAACAGGGAAGGTTGTGTTATGTGCTTTGGGATGAAGATGGCATAGTTCCTTCTTTGGTATTGGAAGTTGTTTCTAAAACTTATAATGCTGAGTACGAACAGAAAAAGATTGATTATGCGGAAATGGGGGTGTTGTATTATGTTGTTTATGCGCCAACGCGCCAACGTCGGCGCAGACAGCGTTTGGAAGTTCACCGATTAGTCAATGGAGAATACGTTTTACAATCTGGGGATATAATTTGGATGCCTGAAATAGGTTTGGGGATTGGAAGGGAGAGGGGAACTTATCAGGCTTTTACGCGGGAGTGGTTGTATTGGTATGACGAAAATGGGAATAGATATCGGACGCCGGAAGAATTAGTTATTGAGCGAGAACAACAATTGGAGCAAAGTCAACAACAGCTTCAGGATATTTTAGGTAGGTTACAGGAAAGGGGGATAGATTTAGATACGCTGTAAAGAGATGAGAAAGTATTGCGATCGCATAATTAGCAAAACTGTGGAATCCTTGGTGCGATCGCACTTTCTTTCTCCTCAACTATAGAGTATCTTTTTTCCTATTATTTTCTGATTCGACAATCAAAAATCTAAAATCAATTGACTGAAATTGGGGATGACGTGCTAGGATAATAGATGAAAACCGTACAGAAGAAACCCATGTCTGAATCGGTACATTATGTTACTAACCACCAGGGAGAGCGAGTCGGTGTAATGTTAGATTTAGAAACATACCATCGACTGACACATTCTTTGCGATCGGACGCCGAACTATTAACTGATTTGAGTCTGGATGAACTGCAAGCTTTGGCAGAAAGTATTTTGGCTCCTAAAGACCAGGGAGAATTGGATCGGTTATTAGTTAAAAATAAGGAAAACCAACTTTCTGATGATGAAAATTATGTGCTAGATAAAATGTTAGCACAAGTAGATCGACTCAACATTATTAAAACTAGAGCCAGGTACACTTTAAGTCACCTTGAAAAGGGATGAAAGTGTCGTGAGCATTTACATTCTCGTTGATTTACAAAGACAAATTCGCGATCGATCGCACTCCCTATACCCTCAATTTTCAGCCTCTTTCTTTTTTGTCTTCTCGTCAACTATCCGCTTGAATAATTCAAATTGTTCTTGTTCCTCTTCTTTCGTTTTTGGGGGATGAAACCAGATAGCTTCTGCATCAGGACTACGACGACTATATAAAACGTTCAAAACTTCATCAATATCTTCATCGCCACGATGGGCGATCGCATATTCTCTTAACTCTTTTCTGGTCATTTTTTCAAAGTTCGGTTTCATTTAAAAACCTCCAGACTCCGTTAGGGGGTACAATAATTTGAAGTTCTTCGCTGGCAAAAATGAATACAGTTCTGGTTTGGGGATTAAACCGGAATAGTTGGATGTCCCGGTGACCGTTGGACAACATCTGACAGACTCGCAGACAGGCTTGAGCTTGTTCGTTAGTTGGGTAAATAGCTGTTTCCTCAATTGTGACATAGAAATTAGAATACAACAAATTAGGTGCGATCGCATCTCTACCATACAATTACTTACTCCCAATCCTCAATCTCCAAGCCTTCTACTCGACTAAATTCACCCGTATTGTGAGTGACCAGCGTTAAATTATTAGCGATAGCAATAGAAGCAATTAACAGATCGTTGTTGCCGATAGGTCACAATAATTTTTCCTAATCTTCAAATATTCCCTCAGAATCAATCACCAACGGGTCATCTTTAAAAGAGCCAAAAGTCTCTTCAAAAAACCCTGGAGGCCAACCTTTTCCTTGGGTAGTTTGATCTACGCTCCATATTTTTATAATTTTATCTAGGCCACCAGAAGCAATAAATTTTTTATTACGACTAAAGTCCAAGGTATAAATTGCCCCTTTATGAGCCTGATTAATTTTAGCAATAAGTTTCTTTTTTTGTACGTCCCATAGCATAATATTGCCGCTCTAACCAGCGTAAGCCAGCACCCTTAAAGGCTATCGTAGTAGAAACACTGGCGCAGCCACGGCATCGAGACAAAACTTTACAGAAAATTCACGCAAAGTTTAAGTGAGACAGCGAATGTCAGAATTGCAACGTTTTGGCTTTGAAGCAGACGGAGAGATTTACGAAGTTGATATTGACTCAACGACAGCCGACAACCCAGATGAGCCGTTTGAGAGGATGGGGGTGCGAGAAGATGCGATCGCAAAAATGCAGCAAGCTCGCCAGCTGATTCGATTCTATGCTCTCAATGCTGTCAGTGCTTTCAAGGATTTCGGTGCGGCTGAAGTTGAGGAGGTAACGCTGAAATTTGGTCTGAAGATGGGTGGAAAAGCTGGGATTCCTTACGTTACCGAAGGTTCAACCGAAAGTAATTTGGAAATTCAGGTTAAGTGTAAGTTTCCATCTTCAAAACAAACTGGTTCTCCCTAACGGAATGAATAATAGGTACGTTGTTGCGCTTTAGCGCTAAAGCGCAACAACGTACCTGCGTTATTAGTCTTTTTTAGACAAAATCAAATTCAACACATTCAATTCATTGGAAGTCAATAAATATTTATCGGTATAAATCTTTTCTCTCATTTCTTCTAAACTGTAACTGCTAAAAACTACAAAGGGAAAATCTCGATATTTATAACCAATTGGCAATGTTTTATCGGCTGGATAAAGGTGATGGATATAGGTAGCGAGAATATCCCTAAATTGTTCATCTTCTGGTTCTTCTGGTTCATCGGCAAAATATTCACTCATCGCCTCACCGCTGATAAAGGTAAATAATGGTAACGCATAATATTGGTCGAGGCGTTGGTTATTCTGCTCTAAAAATTGGGTTCGATGGTTGTAATCACGAACTTTATCCACTAATTCTATAGCATTTTTAAGGGCCGATCGCAACCTGCTAGGATAATTATTACATTTGCTAATTCCCCACATTTTATCCAACAGTTCTTTGTTGGCGTGATTCGCAATATCCATCAGACGCATTTCGTAAGTTTCTTCTAATCTTTGTTCGGCAATTGGTACGACTAATAAGCTACCATTAATCAGACCGGGTTCTATTTTACTGAAGTCTAGTAATTTATCAAAACTATCGGCAATTAACTGAGAAAATTTGCTGTTGAAAACTTCTCGTAATTTCAAATAGGAATAACTTTCAGAAACCCGGTTTCCTGAATTTAACACAAACTCAGCGCGACTTAGGAGTTGTTCTAAACTTATATAAACTTCTTTTAAGAGTTTATGACTAGGACGCCTGCGGTGTTCGTTTTTGAGGTCTTTAATTAGGTTAGCCATTTGTCCGCTAAATGTCTGACCCGCCGCAGATACGGACTTTCCACCGATGGGAATCATCAGAAAGTTTTCTCGACCTAGTTGTCCATATCCTTGAATCCGAGTCATAACACAAGTTTTAACAATTAGCAAGATATTCAATAAATTGATCGCACTTTCTCGCAAGGAAAGTTCTTTGTCATCGGCGTAATAGATGGCCCGATCGCTCAAATAAAAACTCAGTTCTCTCTCTTTATCATCCAGCGTTTTTTCTTCCCCATTTTCGATATATTGACCGCGACCTCTGTAAATAACCTGTATTATTTCCATCAGGTTACTTTCCACCCGAAATCGAGGAATTTCTACCAAAATATGCTTCGCTTTGGGAAACGATAAACCGCGACTCGCAGAGGAAGTCATAAATATAACTTTCACTTTATTTTTGTATTGATGTATTTCTGACTTATCTCGATCGGAAAGGTTGGCGTGTATTTCTAGATAATCCTTTTTCTCATCAAATTCTCCCCGCTGCTTTTTAATTCTTTCAATTAATTCTTGCAATTTCCGCTTATCTTGAATATATACTAGAATTTGACCTGCATCTGGTTGTTTCCAGAGAGCATTGATATCTTGAACAATTTGCGTTTGGACAGTCTTTTTTAGGTTATCTTTTTTCTCCGCAAAAGTATCTTCCTCAAACTTTACCGACTCGACAAATACCTTATATGTAATAGTCAAACTGCTTGCTGGATAAGAGTTAGCGTTGATAATAATTGCTGGCGAGCGATTAAACTCAAATTCCTGCTTTGAAGGCGACTCCACTGCATTTTGAGACGCACGCCTAAAGAATATTTTATCTGGTTCTGGTGATATTTCAGATAAATGTTGCTTGATCACATCTGGCGCGACGATCGAAGCATCTGCTACAATAACTTTAGTGTTAAAACCGTGTTGCAAATCGGTTAATTTATAACGATTCAAAATCGTACTTATTCCATTTAAAAACTCTACGCCGCTATCATCGCCAGTTATTTCATCTATCATAATGAATAAATGCTTGATGCGGGTCGATATTTTGATCATCTCAGCAGGAATAACCTTACCATCGCGCTTGTTATAAGCACTTTTGAAGATATTCTCAAAATGCTCTAAGGTGTTTGCACCGTGTTCAGTCTTTTTTAAAGATTGGATACAAGCTGTCGCGACAATATTATTGGATATTTCGTATTTTATCGTTGTATATATTGCTTCGCAAAGACTAGATAAAACTCCTTTACTGCGGCGATTTGTAGGTTCAATTTCATCTTCAGTTCTTCTGTTAAGTGCTTGCTGTCGCGATGCTTGGCGTTGAATTTCCTGCGCGGGGTCAAGAAAAATAACTTGATTTTTGATAAAATCACCATGATGTTTTTGGGAGTGGTAATTGACGACAGTAGAACGAAAGTTATCTTTGATAATTTCCGCGTTAGTGTTGATACAAAATAGGCGACTATCAGTTAACTGTCCTGTTTCTGAGTCTGTGAATTTCTCGATGATATCCAAATTGACTTGTTTGCGGGGACTGACGTAGAAAAAGAGAAAACCTTCGTTGATATGAGCTTTCAGAAAGTCTACGATCGCAGTAGTTTTGCCAATTCCAGGATTACCAGTTAAAAATAGATAAGTTTTGTCGGAATTGAGTACATCTTTAATCATTTCAGCGTGAGGTTCCCTTAGTTCTAATGTTGAACTGAAGTTATCGATTTTTTCGGTATGAGATATAATAGTTGTGGTGTCGCTAGGTATTTCTAATAGTTGCTTGACAAAAGTTTTCCCATTGTCGAAACTCCGACCTGCATTAAGTTGAATCAGATTTAAAACTTCCTTTCGCGCTAGATCGATCTCCTGTTCTTTTGGTTCATTCTTATAAATCTGCGAACAGGTAGTTAATACGTCTAAGTTTTCAGGACGGAGGGACATGGCGCTGATACCGCGATCGCTATATCCCACCACATTAAACACCACCGACGATTGATTATTGAGAATACCAATTTCGCCTAAAAATTCATAAAAACTGCGAGCATAAGAACCAGCTTGAATTAATTTAGCACTTTCTTTATCCTTCCGCTTAAAAGCAGTAAAATATCTAGTCAAATCCGCCGCAAAAGTAAAACTAAAATCATCAGTAGCGCCAGTATCTATCCGCAGCTTAGAAAAAACGCTTTTTGAGCGTAAATAACTAATCTCGCGCATCAACAAACGCCGCTGATTCTGCATATCTTTATCTTCAAAATCTAAGAGGTCTTTCGCTGATTTAACGGAAAATATCGATAAGTCTACGGCGAGAATCCTAAACTCTTGGCGATGTTGTAACAACATTAAAGTGTCTGCATATAAGAATTCTCCTCCTTTACCTAAACCTGAATATTTGAGTATGTAGCGATCGATATCATCTTTTTTAAGAAGATCGAACTGAGACAATAACTCGACAAATTCTTGTTTTTGATCCCTAGTGTTATTTCCGAAGCTGTTATTACCGCCAAAACTGCATTGGTAGTACAAAATTTCGATTGGCGATCGCGTACTGTCTTTCCATCCAGTAGATTTAATGTACTCCCCAAAGAAATTCAATCCAGACAGAAAACCCTTCTGCAATAAATACAAACACCACTTTTCAATTCTTTCGATATCTTTCTGACTGATTGTTCCGTCTTCACTCACTATCCGCTTAAACATTTTGGCAAATTTCAAATGCTGCAAATCTCGCCGATATAAATTGCCAAAATTGTGCTTGAGTTGGTGCTGTTCGATATAAGTAAGAATCCCAATATTGAAACCAACCTCAAATAAACGACCCAAATTTTCTGCTATCATTTTGCACTCCTGTTAGATCAAGTCTATTGTCTGATTGTAGGGGCGGGTTTTGTTGATAGATTGTCTGTTAAACAGAAGGGTGATCTGCTAAACCCGCCCCTACCATGCAATACTAATGCTACCCTACCGGACACGATATTATACCTATACGTTTAAAACTCTCCTAACTTCGGTCAAAAATGCCAACGAGTTAAAACCCACCTCTCCTCTGATATGGTTAAACACGGACAATTTACTAAATGATTCCTCACCCATAATATTCTCATAAGGATCGAGTTTTAAACTAATGTCGCTGGTTTTCTCGAATCGCGAAAAATGAAAAAGTGTCAGATATTGCAAAATGTCATTTTTCAGGGTGCTATCATCGTCTATCAAAGCTGAGCGAATATATTTGTCATCCAAAATTCCGGGATAAATGTTCAACAGAGTCGAGTAGGAAATCACACCATTGTAAAAGCGATCGTCCCCCTTACCTACACTAATCCCATTAAACAAATTGAAAAAAACTACCGCTTGCTGCGCGGAATCTTGCGCTACATTCAGCAATTCGTTTGTGTCCTGAATATAAAAAGAAGTTGCTTTAGGATTTCCTGCTTTCCGTACATAGTATTTATCAAAAAATACCGGATAGATCTTGATGTCGTCGCGGTTTCCTTTCAACTCCTTTATTAATGCAGGCGACATAAAATATAGGCGATCGTCATCCTCACTTTGAGTTATATTCAGGTTACTCGTAAAAGGTGCTTGTGCAATATACAAAAAGTCTCGGTATCCCTGCTGATAAAGATTGTTCACCGTGTCTATGAGAATTGGCGGATCTTGATACAAACGTCGATTGCTATAGTTATCAGAAAAAGTTTTGATAATATGCAACCGAATAGCACCATCTGGTTGACGTGCGATCGCGATCGCTTCTCCTACCAAATTAGATATTCTACCTTGGCGGTTTCTGTTACCTGTTCTGGCGTCGCTTTCCAAACTGGAAACAATTATAATAGCTAGTTTATCCAGGTTTGGAGTATCTAAGTTATCGGTAAACGTAAACTTTCTAGGTAATACCGAATACAAAGAACTCAGACCGTTCTTAACTTTCAAATGATTTGCACCTCGGACGCGGAAACCCTGAGAACTACACCGATGGTTTTCGTTCAACAAATGACACAATGCTTTAGAAAGATGCGCTATGAACTTTTCAGATGGTGCGGGATTTTGGTGGTCGCCTTCGTGCAATCTTACCATCGGAACAAATAATCTTTTATTAGCAGCATCTAGCAATATTTTTAGGCAAATATACGCTAACAAAGAGATAGTAAAGCGATAAATAAAGCCTTGATTAGCATCAAATCCCTTTGGATCTAAGCGTCGATTATTGTAGCGAAATAATACCAATTTATTATTTCCCATGAAATATTTTTGATACGAATTCATACAACTTTCGGGAACCCACATTACTGGTAAAGCATTAACACCTCTGATATCATATTCCATCCTAAATTGTTGGCGTTCTTCTGTCGGAAAATAGCGGATGTCTTCAATAGTAATACTCGCAGGTAGCTGACAGACAGCATTTTCTTCGACGTGCGCTTCTCCAATAGAAATGTATCTCAAACATTCTTTGGGATTGCGTCCTACAACTTCTCTGAAAAAGATACCATTGAAAATTCTATTTTCGTCGTTTTCCAGAATACCTCTTTTTACACTAATCTGGATTGGATAAGTTCTGGTTGGCAAAATACTCTGGGTTTTAATAAATTCTCTCAGCAATTCCCTTAGTACTTTGATTTTATCTCGAACTTTGTATTCATTCAAGCCTCGTATAATAGCGTTTAAAAGCCTCTTTTTTATTTCCTCGTTATTACCCTTTAAATCGGTTAATATTTTTTCAAAAGGGATGATAGGGTTATAATTTAGATCGTCATTAGGATTATAACCATCTACGTTGGGGTTATTGCAAGCAAATACAAAGAAGTACAAAAATGCGAGTTTTAATACTTTTGCTCCGAAGTTGGGATTTTTGGCAAGTTCCTGACGGTGTTCAGCACTTTCTGGATCGAGAAGATTGAGATTGTAGTCAAAAACTTCTCGACCGTCAAGTGCTTGTACTGGATTACCAAACTTCATTTTGAAACCGCAAATAAATTTGCGCTCTCCCTTGTTAGTGTTTGTACTTTCGCCCAAGTTACCTGTTACAATGGGAATGATCGGAAGAGAGTCTAATACTTCCGATCGCGAAAACACATCTTTGTAATTAATCTTCACTCCAGCATAGTTCACCTCATAATAATCATCCGCTTTGTCCTGGTTAATAAAATCTTCTATTAATCTGAGACGGCGAATCAAATCTTGCAGATAAATAAAACCAATGCTGTCTTTATTATCGATGTTATCTCTAAGATATTCCAAATATCTTATCTTTGCTTCTTTCTTCAATTTACCCAGTGTTTCCGTGTCTACAATTCGCTTTAGGCGGTTGAAGTCAGAATACTCGTCTTCTATCTTGTCTTGAACCGTATCGTGCAGTTCTTTTCTGTCAGATTCGCTGTCAAAAGTAACTCGGTCATCAATATGATTTTCCAATCCCTCTCTCAAATATTCGGGAAATCGATCGATCTCCCTTACTGTAATAGTCAGTTTGTGAAATTTGAGTAGGGAAGCACTACCGGGACGGCTGCTATCCAAACAAAGTTTTTGCTTCTGTAAATTAGAAGAAGAATTGTTAAAATTATAAGTGAACCCTAACTGAGTTGCATCTCCCTGGAAAGATTGCAAAGGTGTAATCAAACTGGTAACAAACTTCTCAATCGCTCCATTTTCTCCTAGACTAGACTGTAGTAGCTGTCTCAAACAATCTCTTATTTCTCCAACCTTATTGGGAAAGCTGTCTCGGAATCCCGCCGTAAAATTAATGGTAGCAGAACGTACCCCCTGAGAGGATGATAGAGGATTTTGAACTTGGGAAGTTGCGACCTGACTAGCTACGGTGTCAATATCAATCTGCAACCGTTGGCCATTTTCCGATAGGCGAAACGGCTGCTGATTCCTTAAGTTTTGTAAGAGCTTCTCCAGTAAATCGCTGTAGTCTACTGGGACTAGCTCGTTGTCACCCTGTTCTAAACTGTTAACCATGTAGTGTCTTTTGGCTGATGTTATTTCATTCAACCACTAGATATGAATTTTAGTCAAGCGATTTTAGATTATTTGTACAGAACCATAAGAAAGCGGAACGCAGGTCACGCTGCTGAATTAGCCTCTAGGTAGGTTCGGCAAATGAGCAATGACCCAAAAGGTATTCACCCTAAGTTTTTCTTGACCCAATCTCGTAAAGCCTGCTCCGTATTTACACCGAAAATAGAGTGGGGACAATCTGTTTTTCCTCTGTTGTGTTCCGTAAATCTATGGCCTGTAACATTATCCGGCGATATCCCATATTCTACCATCAGCCATTTGTGGAGTGCGATCGTTGCCTCTTCTTGCTTTGGCGCTAGTCTTTCGCCAGCTTTGGCAATATGTTCGATGCCAATGGAATCGTTATTCTCTCCTGGTGCGTGCCACGCCTTGTCGGCGTCTTCCACCATTTGATAAATAGTGCCATTTTTATCGACAATGTAGTGTGCGGAAATCTGGGATTGAGAATTTTGATACCAACTAATTGTGCTTGCTAAGTTAGCCACATTTGTGTAATGATTGATGATCCGCTTGATTCTTTTCCCGTTGCGGCTAGAAAAATTTGGCGAGGCGACCCATTTTACTTCAGGCTTAAGAGGTGCTGAAGTACTGGGTGCATTAGGGGCAAAGTCCCCTAGTTCATCAGTGGCAATGAGCGATGGTTTTGGTTTGTCTTTTGGGGCGAAGCTGAACTTATTCGCGACACTAGAATCGAGAATTTTTTGCAGTTGCGCTACCTGCATTTCGGTATCCCATTTTTGAATCGCTTTATCGCCATACATTAAAAATACAGTCCCATCTTGAAAAATTTCAAACCACATTTTATTTGCCTCTAAATCGAAGGAATCTTGACCACCTTTTAGGGTAATATAAAAATGTTATTTGTTAAATGCGCTACTTACACTAAGTTGCATTTAACTGACTTGGGGACGTCCTTGACATCGGGACACGGCGAATCCCGGCAACACGCAATACTGCTAGGGTTTTGGATATTGGTAGGCCCAGAAACCCGGTTTCTTTTAGCTCAAGAAGAGCAGTATTGCGGCTACACGGTATTAGCAATACAGTACTTGCTCCATCCGATCGGGACAGAGTTTCTGAGCGATCGCAGATCTAACCTTAAAGCTTTTCTATCAGAAGTAGGAACCCGAAACCTGGGAATAGCTGTACCTTGACAATAAAGAGCTAGCAAGTGATTTATGCAGATTAATACTCCAGATTGGGTCAAACACGCTGTTTTCTACCAAATTTTTCCAGATCGGTTCGCCAAAAGCAAGCAGCCCCACAAGCGGCTGTTGAAGAATGCCTCGTGGGAAGCCTGGGACGATATGCCAACGCTGCAAGGCTACAAGGGCGGCGATTTGTGGGGTGTGATAGAACAGCTGGATTACTTGCAGGATTTGGGGATTAACGCGATTTATTTTACCCCCATTTTTCAATCGGCTAGCAATCATCGTTACCACACTCACGATTATTACCTGGTCGATCCGATGTTGGGGGGAAATTCGGCTTTTAAAGAATTGCTAGATGCAGCCCACCAACGGAATATCAAGATTGTTCTGGATGGGGTGTTTAACCACGCCAGTCGCGGCTTTTTCTTTTTCCACGACATCCTGGAAAATGGCCCCCATTCTCCCTGGTTGGATTGGTTTAAAGTTGAAGGTTGGCCGGTATCTCCTTACAATGGTGAGTTCCCGGCTAATTATATCGGTTGGGGTGGAAATCGGGCGCTGCCAGAGTTTAACCACAAGAATCCCGAAGTGCGGGAATATATTATGGAGATTGCCGAATATTGGATTAAATTCGGCGTCGATGGTTGGCGCTTAGATGTGCCGTTTGAGATTAAAGCAGCTGGATTTTGGCAGGAGTTTCGCGATCGCGTCAAAGCTGTCAACCCCGAAGCCTACATCGTCGGCGAAGTCTGGTTAGATGCTCGCGAATGGCTGGATGGCACCCAATTTGATGGAGTGATGAATTACTTATTTGCCGCACCGACGATCGCATTTACAGCAGGCGATCGCGTAGACATTGAGCAAGTACAAGATCGTTCCTACCATCCCTACCCGCCCCTATTTGCCAAAGAGTACGGCGAAAAAATTACCCAAGTACTAGAATTATACCCCTGGGAAATTCAGCTTACCCAGCTTAATCTACTAGCCAGTCACGATACGGCGCGTTTAATTTCTATTGCGGGAGGCGACAAAGCCAGTGTGGAATTGGCAACGTTGCTGCTATTAACTTATCCCGGTGCAAGCAGCATTTACTACGGCGATGAAGTTGGCTTACCGGGTAAGTTAGATCCAGACTCGCGTCGCGGCTTTCCTATGGAAGCCCACTGGGAACTTGATGTTCTAAAATATCACCAGAAACTGATAGGATTGCGTCACAAATACCCTGCTCTCAGAACGGGTTCCTACAACATTTTGTATGCTGAGGGAACGGTTTATGTGTTTGCTCGCGTTTTAGGATCTGAGGAATTAATTGTTGCCGTTAACATTGGAACTGCACCCGCAAATGCCAGCTTTGAAGTAACCGCTCTGCAATCCTTACCTAGCCAAATGTTGTATGGTACTGGAGAAGTATCGTGGAACGATGAGGGAGAATCTAATCAACTAACATTGGATCTTCCGGCTCGGAGTGGCTGTATCTTAGGTTGAGTAAATCGGTTAGTCAGATTCCCTGATTGGAGATCCTCCCAACCCCCCTTCAAAAGGGGGGCAGAGGGGCAGAGGGGCAGAGGAGAAAAGAAATAAAAATGTTCTTAATTATGAACAAAAGCATAACAACTCTTTCGGAGTTGTTAAAAAAAAGTTTAGTTCACAAATCAATTAGGGCTTTTGCTGGTTGCTATATACTTGATTGGTGTATAAATAGTTTATAATAAACCAATTAATAGTATATGTCATCCTCACTAGGTTACGACCCTAGCCTGGATCAACCAATTGATGAAGCAGATCCAGCCCAGCAGTCCCTAAGAGATCGTCAATTGCGGACACTTTTTGAAACAGCCCTGGATGGGATGGCGATCGCAGACGACCAAGGGCGCTACCTAGATGTCAACCCTGCCGCCTGTGAATTATTTGGTCTAGAGAGAGATGAACTTCTGGGACGCAGTATCGTTGAGTTTGCGGAACCGGGGTTGAATTTCCAAGCAGTTTGGCAAGAATTTCAGCAACAAGAGAAAGTGCGCGGTGAGTTCAGCTTAGTGCGGGCCGATGGGGATATTCGCATAGTGGAATATGCGGCGACGGCCAACTTTTTACCCCACCGCCACCTATCCGTGATGCGAGACATTACAGAGAGTAAACGAGCAGAGGCACAAGTCCGGGAACTGACACAACAGCTAGATATGTCTCCGACACGCTTAGGCGAACGGCAAGTTCGCGAACCTGTCAGCGAACTGGAGCAAACCCAAGCCCAATTACGGGAATCTCAGCAACGACTGGAAAGCATTTTGAATTCCGTTGAGGGAGTGGTGTGGTCAATCCACCCGGAAACCTTTGAGACGATTTACATCAACCCCGCAGTAGAAGAAATATTCGGTTGCTCAGTGGCAGAGTTTTTTGCTAATCCTAACTTCTGGTTTGAAATCATTCATCCCGACGATAAAAGTAACATTGCCAATGTTTTCGCCAGACTCAAAGAAAAGGGGAGAAGCAGAACAGAATATCGCATTATTCGCCGGGATGGACAAGTGCGCTGGTTGTCTGTTAACTCTCATCTGGTCTATGACGAAACCGGAAAACCGATTCGCATTGATGGCATTACCACCGACATCACCGATCGCAAACAAGCTGAAATAGAGTTAGCCGCCTCTCAAGCCGAATTAATGGCACTATTTAATGCCATGCAAGATGTCATTATTGTGCTGAATTCAGAGGGACGCTATCTAAAAATCGCTCCTAGTTCTGCTCCCCTGTTATACTTACCTTCAAATACAATGTTAGGCAAAACTCTCCACGAAGTCCTCCCCCAAGATGCCGCAGATTTTTTCCTCAATACTATTCACAAAGCTATTATTAATCAATCCCTGATGCCGTTGGAATACTCATTACCTATAGGCGATCGCTTAGTCTGGTTTGATGCTAGTATTTCTCCCATGTCTGAAGATAAAGTTGTTTGGGTAGCTAGAGATATCAGCGATCGCAAACATCAAGAACAATCTCTCCGCTTAATCGTTGAAGGTACAGCGGCAAAAACTGGTGAAGAATTTTTCAAAAGTTGCGTCCAATATCTCGCCCAAGTATTAGAAGTCCGTTATGCTTTCATTGCTGAATTTGTTAACTCAGAAAAAGTGAGCGCGAAAACTCTAGCATTTTGGGCGGGAAATGACTTTGGTGATAATTTTACTTACAATTTAGTCGGGACACCCTGTAACAATGTTTATATTCAAGGTGATTTATGTCGATACCCAAATTCAGTTCAAACCCTTTTTCCCGAAGATAATGATTTAGTCACCCTCCAAGCCCAAAGTTATGCTGGTTTGCAGATTATTGATACTGCTGGAAATCCCTTGGGATTGATCGCAGTTTTAGATACTAAACCGATGGTGCAAAATGTAGAAATGCAGTCAGCCATCTTAAGAATATTTGCCACTCGTGCGGGTGCGGAAATAGAGCGGATAGAGGCGGAAGCAGCAGTGCGTCGATCAGAAATTCAACTGAGGCTACAATCTGAAGAATTAACAGCAACCCTCAAAAAGTTGCAAAATACTCAAACTCAGTTAATTCAAGCGGAAAAGATGTCAAGTTTGGGGCAGTTAGTAGCAGGAATTGCCCATGAAATTAATAACCCCGTGAGCTTTATTTATGGCAATCTTCAACCCGCTGCTGATTATGCCAGTGACTTAATTGAGCTAATTCACCTTTACCAAGAGCATTATCCGACTCCACCCCAGGCAATCTCTGATTTTACAGAAGATATTGACCTTGAGTATCTGATCACTGATTTTTCTAAGTTGCTAGCATCAATGAAAACAGGAGCCATACGCATCAGTGATATTGTTAAGTCTCTGCGAACATTTTCACGCCTGGATGAAGCGGATTTAAAAGAAATAGATATTCACGAAAATATCGAGAGTACCTTAATCATTTTACAAAATCGCTTGAATAGTTCGACCGGAAAAACAGCAATTACAGTGATTAAAAATTATGGCAATCTGCCTTTAGTTGAATGTTATGGTGGTTTACTAAATCAGGTGTTTTTGAATTTGTTAGTCAATGCTATTGATGCGATTGAACAGCAGCGAAACAGCCTAGATTTAACCGAGCGATCGGATTATATTGGCTGTATTACAATTACCACTTCTATCAATTTAGGAAATCAGGTGATCATATCCATTCAGGATAATGGTTGTGGGATGAATCCAGAGGTACAAGAAAAGATATTTAATCCATTTTTTACCACTAAACCTGTCGGTAAAGGTACAGGAATGGGATTAGCCACCAGCTATCAAATTGTAACGGAGAATCATCGCGGTAATTTGCGGTGTTGTTCTACACTTGGAAAAGGGACTGAGTTTAGGACTGAGTTGCCGATTAGCCAGCCGAAATAAGCGATCGACCCTAATTATAGCTAGGGACGGGCGAAGCATTGCGGGATTAAGCTTAACTCAAAACCGAAAAGTTAATTCCGCAATGCTTCGCCCCTACATAATCTTGTGGCGGGAACGGAGTAAGCGCGATCGACCCTTGTAAATCTTACCGCTTCCTCTTTTGTTTGTTCAATCAACTGCTGGCACGAATACCTCGCTTTTGCAGTTCCTGCATGAAAAACTCTTCCAGTGAGGGACGAGCTAGATTCAAAGAGGTTATTTGTGCGTCCATTAGGCGCAGGCTGGCTAGAAAATCTTGGAGGTCGCCTTCTAAATGACCTCGCCAACCGCTTTGGTCAAATTCTAAGTCTGGTATCCATTTTTCCAGAACTTCCCGATTTCCGCCTTTGCCTTTGATGTGGTAGAAGTCAGTGGTGCCGAGAAGATCGTCCAAAGCGCCGATGCAAATCAGTTCGCCTTGGGCGAGGATGGCGATGCGATCGCAAATCATCTCCACATCGGACAAGACGTGGCTGTTGAAAAAAATCGTTTTGCCTTGCTGTTTGAGCGATAATATAATCTCGCGGATTTGGTAGCGTCCCATCGGGTCAAGTCCAGACATCGGCTCATCCAGAAACACCAATTCCGGGTCGTTGATTAATGCTTGCGCCATGCCAATTCGTTGCACCATCCCCTTAGAATATTGACGCAGTTGCTTTTTCTTGGCGGCAGATTGGGCAAGTCCCACCATATCCAGCAGTTGGGGGATGCGCTCTTTTTGCACGGATTCTGGGATTTCAAATAGTCCTGCTGTCATCTGCAACAATTCCCAGCCGGTTAAATTGTCGTAGTAATAGGCGTTTTCGGGGAGATAACCGATTTTTTGCTTGACGGCCCGATCGCCCAACGGCTCTCCAAATATTGTCCCATGTCCGGAAGTCGATCGCACAATGCCCAGCAGCGTCTTGAGCAGCGTGGTTTTCCCGGCTCCATTTTGCCCCAAAAGACCAAAAGTTTCGCCTTTATAGACGTTGAGGGTGCATTTCTTGAGAGATTCGATTTTTTGATTGAGCCAGAAGCCAGTGCGATAAACCTTGCTCAGGTTATAGGTTTGCACGACTGGCTGACGTGCAAGTACGATCGCTCCCTCTTGGGTATCTTCAACGAAAGTCATATCAGTTCGGCTATATGCGGTAACTGAGAGTGATTATTCCTTATTTTGCAGGGTTTTGTCTCAGTTGAGGAAGTCTGGCATTACTCACCAGATGAGTATATAAAACATGACTATGACGGATAATTTTTGAAAAAATAGGAGCTTAACCAGCAAATGTGATGTTGAATACATAGTTGGGCTACTTCACGTTATCTGTGGGGACAGCAGTTTGAGAGCTATCCGTAGGACAGCATTTAGAGTTTGGTGGTAAGTTGAGCAATATTGAGCTAGCATTTCAACCCATGATATTGGAAGTTGCGATTCTTGAGGTTAAACCTGATTTGACTGAAGAATTTGAAGCTGCATTCAAAACAGCCTCAAGGATTATTGTTTCTATGTCAGGCTATATCTCCCATGAGCTTCAACGATGTCTAGAAACTACAAATCGTTATATTCTGCTTGTACGTTGGCAGCAATTAGAAGACCATACGGTTGGATTTCGACAATCGCCAAAATATCAAGAGTGGCGCTCCCTACTCCACCACTTCTACGATCCATTTCCAACTGTGGAGCATTATGAAAGCGTTTTGTTTAACTCTGGCTCTGAGTTTTGCCCATAGTAAGCTGCTATATCTGCCTCAATAGCATCTCTATTTGCATGATAATAAGCTAGCGCCGCATAAACTTGTGCTAACGTCAAGTGCGGTCTGGCGTCGGTGATTTCTTCTGGAGTCATCCCCGCCTTGTAATCGATGGCTATGTTTTGGACAGAAATCCTCGTTCCCCCAATTCGAGGACGACCGCCACAGGTTTCTGGAGTTTGGACAATTAGCGTTCCGATGTCGATCGCAGTTGACATATTCACCTCTTGGGGAGTTACTTCTAATTCTAATTTGCTAGAAAATGCCTGTGACTTGTTGAATTCGAGTAAGTTTAAGATACTAAATATAAGTAAAACTCCAAGGAAACGGATGGATCGGTCAAAAATTATTGCTGTAATCACGGGTGCGATTTCTTTAATTCTGGCGATCGCATACCTACTCCTCGTTCAACTGCTAGATTTTCGTGGCCCAATGCAACCCGCACCTCAAAGCCAAGTGCCCCAAGCAGTAAGATTTATTTCTTTTCCTCCCCCCGTTGCGGGGGGATTGAGGGGGGTAAAAATGCCGCTAACCAGCTAAACGCTACTACCCTCTAAGGGTACAGCCTTAGTCGATTCCAAGTGGGTAGCCTTGATCATGTGATAAGCGATCAGTAGCTGCGTCAGCGCCAGAGGGTAACTCTGGAGAGTTTCCCCAGTTGTCCCCGTAAGTTTGCCAATGTCTGGATTCCCTTCGCGGCTACAGAAAGGCAATAAGTTAGGTATTTCGCTACAGATCATCCTCTCTATCTTGCTGACTTGTTCGCCAGTAGCGTGACTATCGATTTCCAGAACATCAACAGGCTTACTCATATCGCGATCGAGTTCTAGGCGGATTGCTTGCATCGAATCGACTTTGCTTTGCTCTAAAATCTCAGTCAAATCCGGGTGGGGAATAGTAGGTCTGAGTACCAAGCGCACATTCAGATGCGAACTGTCTTCCCCAGACGCTTCTTCAGGCGGGTAGAAACTGACCACCACATCTGCCCACTGGCGCTGAGGACGAATGAACTGTTCCGAGTCCGGTTCGCGTTTTTCCATTTCGGCGAGAACTTGTTGGGCCGTGTAGCCCCGCTTGATGGTATCCCGCTTAACCTTCCAGTGGGCACGCAGCGATTCCGGCGGTGCCAGATAAACCTTCACATCGTAGCAATCTCGTGCAAGGCGGGTTGAATAACCGAGCAATCCCTCAACAATGACAAATCTGTTGGGCTTGATGTAGTGCGGTGGCTGAAACGTACCCGTTTTGTGACTGTAAACTGGCTTGAGAATCGGTTCTCCAGCTCGCAACTACATTGATGTGCTGCTGCATGATATCAATGTAGTTGCAGTCCGGGTGGAGGGCTGTAATGCCAAGTTCGGCACGCTGAGTGCGATCGTAGCGGTGGTAATCATCGGTACAGATAACTGTAACATTCTCTGGCCCCAATACCTGAGCAATGCCTCCAGTCAGTGTTGTTTTACCGGCAGCGCTATCACCGACGATGCCAAGGATAACGGGACGAGAACTCATAGTTTCTGCTCTATGGATAAGAAAAGAATTTTTAATAGGTTTAATTTTAAAACGCCTGGGGGATCAATAGATAGCACTCCAGTACAAGAAGTTTTGTATGATTAAGGGCGGCTAGAGGAAAAGTTGATGGAATCGTTTACCGATTACGCACGCGATCGCACCTACGCCATCCTTGGCACTGGTGCTGTAGGCGGTTTCTACGGTGGCTGCTTGCAAAAAACAGGTGTGGATGTCCACTTCCTGCTGCACAGCGATTACGAATACGTTAACAAGCATGGCTTAATCGTGGAGTCAAAAGATGGCGACTTCACCCTTCCCCATGTCAAAGCTTACCGCGATGTAGAAACGATGCCGCCTTGCGATGTGGTAGTCGTCGCCCTCAAAACCACCCAAAATCACCTACTGCCGAAATTGTTGCCTAGTGTGGTAAAGGATGATGGCGTAGTTCTGGTGCTGCAAAATGGATTGGGCGTAGAAGATGAAATCGCCCAAATTGTTGGCTCAAAAAGGGTTATGGGCGGACTGTGCTTTCTGTGTTCCAATAAAGTGGGGCCGGGATATATCCGCCACCTAGACTACGGTGAAATTAAGTTAGGTGAATATGCTCCCGATTATCAATCTTGTGGTATAACCGAACGAATGCGTCAGATTGCCAGTGATTTTGAACGTGCAGGCATTCCCATTAAGTTAGCTGAAGATTTGCTGCTGGCACGTTGGCAGAAATTAGTCTGGAATATACCATACAATGGCCTTTCTGTGGTTCTCAATGCTAGAACCGATGAGTTGATGGCGGATGTTCACACACGCGCTTTAGTCGAACAATTGATGTGGGAAGTTGTGGCGGGGGCAAAAAGTTGCGATCGCGCAGCATTTCCCCAGAAGAATCGCATTATCCTCGATAGCTTCGTTGAACTGATGCTCGATTACACTTTGAAGATGAAACCATACCGAACCAGCATGAAAATTGACTACGACGAAAAGCGTCCGCTGGAGGTAGAAACTATGTTCGGCAATCCATTACGTTTGGCTCAACAAAATGGTGTCGATTTACCGCAGATTACCATGCTTTATCAGCAACTGAAATTTCTCAATGCCAGAAATAGCAACTTTGGCAATAACGCAAGTTGCTAGTTATATAGTTAAGGCTCGTATTAGGTACGTTGTTGCGCTTTAGCGCTCTTATCCCAGTTGTAATAAGAGCGCTAAAGCGCAACAACATACCAAATATTTAACTAGGGCTAATCGACCGGACATGATATAATTACCAATCATCGCGTTTAGGAGAAGGATCGGTCCAATCATCATATGCGTGTTTTGGTTCTAATTTCCGATCTTCTTTCTCTAGTTCCTCTTCTTCATATTGCTCCTCTAATTCCTCTTCTTTCTCTCGTTCTGGGGGGAAATTGTCTGTCAGTGGTTTAACTACTTTTGCGATCGCTTCCTGCACAAACGCCTTGACAAATTCATCCTTGCGGTTTAGCTGAAACTGTCGCTGCACCACCTCAGTAATACCGCCATCGCCCCAATCTTGATCGTGACGAAAATATTCAATAAAACTTTTACCAGCAATCCTGGTAATATAAGCAGCAGTAACACCCTGAATTGCCTTACCGACTAAATAGGTAGCGAGATTTAGCTGAAGTGCCCTTGAAAGTAATTCGATCGCACCTTTAACAATACCCAAACTTGCCAGGGTTTTTCCCAGGGAAAGCGCCAACTCTCTTCCCCGTTCCATATTCAACTCACAGCCGTAGATTTTGCCGATTTCTACCACCATTTGGGCATTAACAGCCGCTGTTGCCAACAAATCTACCACAGGCAAAGGCGTAACAGCAATTACACCAGCACCAATCCACTGAAATCGTTCCACCACTTTATCAGCTTGACGCCGCCGCTGAGCATCGATGAGTTTCCGCGCCTCTTCTCCCAGACGTTGAGATTGCAGTAAAATGTTATCTGCCATCAAGTCGTCTCCCTCTGCACGCAGAACTATTGCCAGACGGCGGATTAAAGGCATTACGTCTGGTTCCGCTTGGAAGATATCGCCATTTTCCAGTTTGACAGTTTTGGGATTAGCTGCGATCGCAACTATATCCGATGTAGCGATAAACCCCCGGATTCGTTCCCGCAGTCGCGCCTGAATACTTTCCTTATCCTCATCTGTATAGAGGTCGGTTTTGTTGAGGACGAGGAGACTTCGCTTACCAATTTCTGCCAATGCTCGCAGCGGTTCATATTCCGACCTTCGCAAATCATTATCTACCACAAACAACAACAAATCTGCTTCCGTCGCCAGTTGACGCGCCAGTTGTTCCCGTTCCGTTCCCGCCACCCCAGCTTCTAAAATTCCAGGCGTATCCGTAATCAGAATTTCTCGTTCCAATCCTTTCAACTTCAGATTATAAGTTTCTCCCACCTCCGTCGTTCCCATCGGCGCATTCACCTGTCCTACCATTCTCCCCATCAGCGCATTCACAAGGGAAGTTTTACCCGCCGAACCAGTACCAAACACCACCACTTGCAGGTTACCGCGAGATAGGGTCGCCTCAATTTCGCGGGATCTCGTCAGTAAAGCTTGTCGCGACACCTCATCCTGAATCTGCTTCACCTGTTTTCGCACAGCGCGGAGAGTTTCTGCTGCTGCTTCCGTTTTCGCTTCAGGGACTTTCGGTTGAATTTTGCGACGGCGCGGCTTATTTTGCCCCTCCCAAAACATCATCGCGTAATAGCCGAAAGCGGCAATTAACATCGCCAGCAGCACAATCAGCAAAAACAGCAGCAAATTGGCTAGCAGCGGTGGTGATGACCAAGCTATATTGCTGTAGAGGCGAGTTAGAGAGCTAATTAGCCAAATTACCAGCCCCAGGAGTACGGTGAAGCTAGCAACCAGCGGGAGAAGGCGAGACAGACGCATGAACTTGGCAGGGAGTATTCTGCTGTTTGGAGGCAAGGCCCGTGCAAGTACGAGTTGCTTAAGGCTCTAAATTCTAGCCTACACCCGCAGCCACAGTCTGCATCGGTCTTAAGCGGTTTATTCCTGACAAACTAGGCATAACTTGGCTCTTTTACTTCCACATAATGAGAACTTTTCAGGTTTCTGAGTCAGAAGCAGAGTATATTGTTGGGAAAAATATTGGGATCGAGTAAAAACCTCATTCCAATTCCTCTCTAATTTCCAGACTGGGTTGTTCTCGGTTTTCCATAAAGTCTTCAGAAAATAGGCTTAAGCTATCAAACATAGCTTGCCAAGGGTTATCTTTAGGAATTAGAGCGATCGCCCTGCCAATTTTTTTGATATAAACCTCACTGCCTTGAAACTGAAATTCTTTAGGTAAGATAACGGATTGATTTTCGCCGTTCGACCACAATTTAGCTGTTTCCATAGTCATAGTGTGTTTTTAGGTGGTTAGGTTAAATTCCAATCATCAGGAAAATCACTGACTTCTATTCTTGCGCCGAAACCCAATCCAGAGAGGCAATAACTCGTAAGATAACCTAAGCATTCGTAAAATTCTGCGGTGATTTAAAACCCCCACTTTCTGATATAGCATTAACCCTTGAATTAGAGTTTTTATGAATTTCAATAAACGTCCTTTACGCAACGAAACAACTGCTAAACCCATTAGACAACTAGCTGCTCCCTGAAGCTTACCAGTATCTTTTCTTCTTTTTAATGCAATTTCAAAGTTTCTAGCTGCATCATCAACTTTGCCTTTTTCCAGAAAAATAAATCCTAGCTGTTCATAAGAATCCGTGATTCCCCTTTGATCTTCTATTTTATTATATTCCTCAAAAGATATCAGGCATTCTACTTCTGCCTGATGATATTTTCGCTGATTAAGGTAAACCCAAGCTTTATGATGGCCAATCCCTATATTAGCGTTTTCATCCCCAATTTCTTCAGCTTTTTTTCTCGCTTGCTCCAAATTAAAAAGAGACTCACTATAATGACGTTTTTTCCTTAGTATAACGCCTTGATGTATTAAGGGATTAACAAGCTTATAAAACATCCCGTTTTGGCTACATATTTCGATCACCTCTGAATATAAATTTTGGGCTTTTTCGAGGTTTAGTTTCTTCATTTCCCAGTATGCCATATTACTTAATATATCAGCTTTTAATCCTAAACAAATTAAACTCCTTTCCCAGTCAGGATTATAATTTATGTAGTCTTCCATCATTTTCAATGCGTTATTAAGATTTAATATCCCTTCCTCGTAAAGTTCAGACTGAACCTGAGACATTCCTAAACGCCCTGTAGCTTCTATATAAATCTCTGAATTGTTCCATGAGTATGAACGTACTTGCTCAAACAAAACGCAAGACTCTGACAATCTATCTAAACTGTACAATGCTCTAGCTTTTAAGATAATAATTTGGCTAAGATCTATATTTGTATCTTGCAATGATATTAGGATATCTTCACCAACCTCAAGTAAATTACGTGAAAGTAATTTAAACATTAAATATTCATATAGTGGTAGGGAGAAACTCACAGATTTAGTATCGATCCTGATAGATTCATCAATAACAATTTTCATTTGTTCCCATACTTGTAATTTACAGAGATGGTATAAAGCTTCTAAATAACGCTTCACCTTCTCCAAATTAGTCGCATCTGACGGCGGTTCATCTTCAACAGTCAGGAAGTATTTAACTGCTGTGTAATTTTGGCGTTTCTCAAGTGGAATTTTCCGCGAATCTATACCTAACCTGGCATAAAGTAATTGTCCCGGTGTTGCCGAATCACTCATAATTTCCTACCCCTAAGATTTTGAAGCTTCGATCTAAATTAACGCTAATTTCCAGACACCTACAGCTTTACTCTGAGAACTTGTTCAGCAGTTAAATTCAAATCGGGAAAAGTTGCAGAGATAATCCGTTCACCACCCCTAAACTCCTGTTTCTGGTAAACTTTATTTTCCAACTGGTGAACTGTCACCCGCTTATCTCGCTTCGATTCAGGATTTACTACCCAATATTCGGGAATTCCTAAAGCTTGATACTCCCCTAATTTTTCCTTGTAATCATCTCCTGAAGAACTGGGACTGACAATTTCCACTACTAACAAACTGGGAACTTGCAAAACTGCTGAACAATCCATCAAAGTTTCCGCAACTTCTAGCAGTACAATCAACACATCGGGAAGTCGTGCGCTATCTTCCCCAGTTTGCTGTCCGACTTCTCTAAATGCTTCCCAAGGATAGCCTAATCGCTCTATTTCTAAATCAAATTGGCGTTCTAAAAACTTAGCAATTCTGATATGTAGAAGTGTAGGAGGATTCATCAGTTTCAGTTGTCCCTGTACCAATTCATAGCGGTTATCAGTTCCATTATCGTAGGTAAGATATTGTGCAAAAGTCAACTTTGGTATAGTGGTATTCATGGTATTTATGGTGTGATTCATGCTTTTCAATCGTGCTAATTTTGCCTCAGCTTTCAGAGCAACTTTGCAATAACTTTCTGTTGTGTTCCAGCGACACACTACGAACTAAGTTATGTTGTCCCAAAACTAGCTTTTGATTATGGTTAAGTGATTCTTCAACTAAATATCGATTCCTTAACTCATCTAAAGCTTTCTCTTGTCGCTCTTGGCTACATTCTCGGTCTTCTAAACATTCTACCAAGTCTGCCAACTGCATCAGCCAACCTTCTTGTTGTACGGGAATGCGATATACTGAAGCAGCGCAAATCAAAATGTAAGCATCCTTCACCTGCTTTTCCAATCGATTAAATACATCTCTAAACCGATTTATATTGACTTGTATTCGCACTTGACTGGTAAGCTTATGTAATTCCCATTCATCTTTTTCGCCTACGATTATTCCTCCTTCTGCTTCCGCCAATGCGTTTTCTACATCTACTATCTTACTGCTGACTTCATTCCAATATGCTTGCACTTTTCCATCGAAAGATTCCCAAATTTCCCCGATAATCACCCGCAAAACTAGGGGATGTCCTTTGTAAGCTTTGCCAATTCGTAATAATATATTTCTATCTGGTGAATTCTGACTGATATCTAAACCTGTGATATCGAACAAAGCCTCTTGTTCGGATTGGCTTAGTCCATATAAAACTTGACGATGCCAAAAACTTTTGTAGCGGAAATCTACCAGCTTAACTGGCAAATCCAGAGAAGTAACTATTATCCGACTTTGGCAAGATTCTGCTGACAATAAGCTCAGAAAAAATTTTTCCCACCACTCGTCAGCAAAATCACCCCAGCCGTCTTCGTGATTACCAGTCAGCAGTCTTTCCAAAGAATCAATAAGTACTAGCACTTGATTCTCTCGTAGGTGCTTCACTAACCTCTGCAATAATCTTTCTGGATTTTTATCCTCTGGTGCAATTTTGTATCCCCACTCGATCAGCCATGAAGCAGCAACGCTTGCAAAGTCTCTGGCTTTATCTTCGTAGTCAAAATTTGCTCTACAAAATCTGTTTTTCCAGTCTTCCTGAAACCAGTCTTGCAACTTCAAAGCCAATTTTTCAGCCAGAGTAGTTTTGCCCATTCCTGTCAGTCCAAGAATGAGTAATAGACGACAGGAACCGCGAATTTTTTCGCTTAGTTCTTTGACCAGGTTTTCGCGACCTACCCAAGAAGAATCATAGGCAAAAAAATCTTCTGGTAAACTAAACTCGGACAAATTACCGCCATTCTGCTTAACTGATTTGGTAATTTCTCGCTTATCTAGTCCCAGCGCTTCACAAATTTCTTCAAATTTCGAGACATAGACAGGTTTGCTGTTGATGAAGTTGCTAATGGTCGATAGAGCTATCCCTAGATGCGCGGCTAAGTCTCCCTGCGTCAGAAAACCGTTACGCTCAAGCGCTGATAAGACATCTGGCTTGTGGTCTGGATGGATCTTGATTGAGCGTGGCATGGCTCATCCCGCCAAATTTACCAAAAATGGATCAATCTCTATTCTAAACGCAGGTCAGTCACGAAGTCAGGTATCAACTCAGTTATCAACTCAGGTAGCTCAGATTCGTACTCAGTAAATCCTTAACCATAATCGAATAGTGCAGCTAAAAAGCTATCAGTTGTTGATCGCTATCTCAGGAAGCGCTTAAGAAACAATGCTTGTCACGACTAAAGATATCGAAAAGTTGATTCAAGACGCTAAGGCCGCAGGCGCTGACCTTGCGGAAATTGATGAGCTTGAAGATCACTTATCAGAAATTAAGTCTGGAAAGTTGATGTTTATCCCAGATAGTGCTTTCAGTTATCAGAAAATTGAAAAAGACAGTACTAAGGTTATTTGTTTGTCCACTGTCCCAGTCTCAGCAGATGATGACGATGATTTTGAGGGAGTAAGTTTCAAGCCTCTTAAACCTCCTTTCGCTCCCAAGTAACATGATAACTTGAAAATATCAAAAAATATAAGTACCTAGCAAATGTACCTAATACTTGCTAGGTTGTTTTATAGTTTGCAAATGGAGAATAGGCATTGCGCGTAATAGACCATACTGGCAATTTTAGCCAACCAGAGTTACAAGAGTTAGCTAATTTTGTCCTCAACGATTTACTCTCTACGAATGTAGATATTGAATGGCTTGATGTCATAAGAATTCGCGAAGATACTCGCAGTGGTTATCGAGGATATTGGAAGTTTAAATTACATTTTGATGACCAAAATCGAATTGACGGAATTGTAGCTGTAGTTGTCCTAAACTATTACTATGTAAAAACACTCTCTCCACCAAGTAGACTGGACGTTCTAAAAGAGGTATTAGCTCATGAGTACGGACATCACTGGACTCTATCATACTTTCTAATAAATCAACATATTATCGATTTATGGAAGGAAAGGATGCCGATAGAATACTATCAGCTTCGAGGTTTAAACAATCAAGATCATGTTTGTGACTACTCCCAAGGTTGGCACTGTTGTGACAAAGAGATTATTGCTGAAGATTATCGAGTGCTATTTTCTCCAGCACCTTACAACGAGAATCATAGAATGGTAGGCAATTATGGTTATGCTAGTATACTTGCTCTGCCTAGCCCGGAAGTTGAAAATTACATAGAGAATCTAAATACTCTGTAAATAGTCTGTCGTTCCCCCACCCATCTATCCAATTTCCCCCAATTCTCTACTATTAGCTAGAGGCGATCGGCCCTTAAATGTGGCATATTTGCCTAAATAAAGTACAAAGAGCCACAATTATGGGACTTTTAGACCAAATCTTGAATTCAGTCAGCAATTCCGACCAACAAGGCAGTACAGGTCAGCTTGCTACCATTCTCAGCACCGTGCAGCAGCTCGGCGATGGCTATGGTGCCGACCCCTCAACCGTGCAAACCGCCTTGTCTGTGGTGGGAAATCATGTTCGCTCCGCCTTACAGCAGAAGCAAGCCACAGAAGGCTTTGAGCAAGCGCAGAGCCTTGTGAATCAATATAGCGGCACTTACCCTAACTCCCAAGCCGTCGATGCTCTTTTCGGATCTCATCAGGTGCAGCAAATCGTGCAGACAATCACACAAAGGACGGGATTCGATGCTGGCATGATTCAAGAAATGCTGCCGGTATTGGTTCCCCTGGTACTGAATTTACTGCAAACTGGCTCAAATTCTCAAAATCCTCAGCAGGGGTCAAATCCAGTGCTGAATTCTTTCCTAGATGCTGATAAAGATGGCGATATCGATATCGCTGATGCTATGGGGATGGCAGGTCGCTTTCTGAGTCAGTAGCTGTTAGATCGATTTTGTCAAAAGTCATTGGTCATTAGTCATTTGTTGACTACACTCACTCCGAGTCTAGTTTGAGGTCAACACTCAAGAGTTGATTTCGTCCTACATGGCGAGGGATGTAGCAAAAAGGAATGACTTTTGACTCTTGACTAATGACAAACTAATCAAATCTTCGTTAAATTTTAGCTAGATAATTTTGGATTTTGGACTATTGCTTATTTAATCCAAAATCCTCTCTTGCGAAGGTGGGCATCGTGACGGGAACCGCCAAGACGCCCACTTCGCGCAAAATCTAAAATCTAAAATCCACTACCAATGGGCTTGTGGCCCTGCCCAGGTATTAGCGACGCTGCGACCGAAGACGATCGGTTGATCTTTTTTTGCCGCCACAGTTTGACCGCCCAGATTAACTGCCCATAAGGGCGGCTTAACGTCACCTAATTCGCCAGCACGGAAAAGAACTTGGTCGGGTTTGGTTTGACTCCAACCTAACAAGACGGCTTGGCTGTATTCGATTTTACTGGGAGAGAGGGTTTTGGCACGATTCTGCTGCCGATCCCAGACAACGGCGTAGTCGGAAGCATCGGATGTGTTAAATTGGCCTTCAAATTGCCGTGCCAAAAGCCGATCGCCCTTTTGAGACCAAGAGACAGGCATCAAAATCGAAATCACCCCTAGCATATCGGCTGGTTCATTTTTCTTCAACGGATTATTTGCCAAGGGAGAATTAGCACTCACCGTCCGCAAATTCCCTGTAGCCAGATTTTCCACAAACATCACGCTACTGACGCGACTCTTGTACATTTCCGACTTCACTTGGATTTGAATGCGGCTGTAGGCTGCGTACTGACCATCTGGGGAAACCAGGGACGGGGTGCGATAGAAGCGTACCCCAGCACCTTTGGCTGAACTGACCTGTTCTTGAGTTGTCAATATCCAATTCCACGGAACGGGATGAGGGCTATCAAGCGGGTCAGTTTGCTGTGGTTCGGAGCTAGTAGGAGCGGCAGTAGGGACTGCTAGAGCGTAGCGGGACGCCCCTGCGACCTTCGCTTTTTGCAAGCGCAGCTTACCGGGTGACGCGCCCTCCTTGACAAGCTTTTTAGCCAAGGCAGATGAGTTAAAGCTGACTATCCCCGAAACCATGAGGAGTATAGCCGCCAGGGTTACCTGGTATGGTTTTGTGGGTCGCCATCCACGAAGCAATGGGTGTTGGAACATTTATAAATCTCTATAAAGCGTTTTTTTGTGTGAGGACGAACACCCAAGCGCTCTTTGAGCTTGTTTATCTTTTATTTATATCAGGCGAAGGATGTTTTAACTTGCAAATTCCATAATCTTTTTAATTTTTTAACTGCTGTTTGCCAAACTAAATACATTCAGGATCGGATGCCAACATCAGCGAATTAGAGATAATATCGCAGATGCTAGGTTGGCTTTATTGTTCAAGAGTGTTCGGATGAGGGAAACGAACGTGAAGGAATATTCAGATGAATCAACAGGCTTTGGCCGATTTTTACTGGTTTTGCTATTCAGATTGCTACTTTTGGCAGTAGGAGGCGTAATAGCGGCGCTTTTGGGGGTGGCGATCGCAACTGTGCGTCCCGGTACGACACCAAATAAGCCAATGGTTGCGAAATTGTTGCAACTTCCCGGCGATATGAAAAACCCGCCTACTACCCCCAACAATGCTACTCCCACAGAACAGACCAGTCCTGAGTCTGAAGCGGCGGCTGTTCCGACCGCACCAAAGCTGACGGCAGAACAGAGACAGAAATTGCAAGCGGAACTAAACCAGTTGCAGGCACAGTTGAAGAGTTTGCGCGATCGCACCGCCGCCTTGGAAAGCAGGGTGGGCAGCAGTGCTTCCACCGAAGCCCTGGAAACGCGAATCCAAGTTCTCACCCAGCAACTCAAAGCAACTCCCAAACCGCAACAGACTAGGGAAGCAGCAGCAGAAGTCGATCGAGTACCTTCCACCATTTCCACGTCTCTGATTTCTCCAGACACCCTGACAGCGACACTGCCCAGCGACGCCTTGTTCCAAGACAGCGATGCTACTTTGCGTCCAGAGGCACGCCTAATTTTGGACAAGCTGGTCGCCGAATTGCAAAATTACCCAACCGCAACTATCCGCATTGCTGCCCACACCGATGGCGCTGGAGAAGCAAAGAACAATCGAGTCCTATCCTTTCGGCAAGCTCAAGCGGTTGAACAGTATCTATCCCGTCTTAAAAACCGCTTGTTTGTGGTGGGGTACGGAGAAACTCGCCCTCTTGCTCCCAACGATACCAAAATCAACCTCCAACGTAACCGCCGGGTGGAAATTTCCGTTGAGAGTCAATAGTCATTAGTCATTTGTTCTTTATGAAAGTAATCTTTTTCGGCACTCCTCAGTTTGCAGTGCCTAGCTTGGAAAACTTGTTAAACCATCCCGATTTTGAGGTTGTGGCAGTTGTCACCCAACCGGATAAACGTCGGGGTCGCGGTAACGAGCTGATTCCCTCACCAGTGAAAAATGTTGCCTTGGCTCATCAATTACCAGTCTGGCAACCCCAGCGGGTTAAAAAAGATCCTGAAACGCTCAATCTGCTCAGACAAGCGCAGGCAGATGCGTTTGCAGTTGTAGCCTATGGGCAGATCCTTTCCCAAGAAATTCTGGATATGTCCAAGTTGGGTTGCATCAACGTTCACGGTTCGCTGCTGCCCAAGTACCGAGGTGCTGCACCGATTCAGTGGTGTCTCTACAATGGCGAGATGGAAACGGGGATCGCCACGATGCTTATGGATGCTGGCATGGATACGGGTGCGATGCTGCTAAAAGCTAATTTACCCATTCTGCTGATGGACAACAGCGAACAGCTAGCCCAGACGTTATCTGTGTTGGGGGCAGATTTGTTGGTGGAAACGCTGCTGAAGTTGGAAAGCGGGTCGCTTACTCCTATCCCTCAAGATTCGTCCCAAGCTACCTACGCACCGTTGATTAAAAAAGAAGATTACTGGCTTTCTTGGTCGCGATCGGCTTTTGAGTTACACAATCAGGTCAGAGGATTTTTCCCTGATTGCGTGGCAACTTTTCGGGGTGCGGCGTTGAAGATCTCCAGCACAGCACCCATTGCACCTGATTTTTGGTCACAGTTGCCCTCAGAATTGAGAGTGCTGGAGGAAAAATGGTTCGAGCTGTCTTCTGGTGCGGCACAACCGGGCGAGGTAGTGGCTATTGTTAAGGGAATTGGCCCGATCGTGCAAACGGTTGAGGGACTTTTGCTACTGCGGAAAGTGCAAGTGGCTGGTAAACGTCCTCAATCTGGTTTGGAGTTTGCCAACGGGATGCGTTTAGCAGTGGGAGAGGTCTTGGAAAACGGCCATTAGGGTAGGCGTCCATCTACTATGCTGAGGATTTTTCGTAGAAGCGGCAGCGATCGCACGGCCCCTCTGGATTGACGGCACAGCGAATTAGTTCTGAACGTGCATTGAAGTGGCAATTGGCATCTCCCAGCACCCAGCGTCCCTCGATCAGGCTTCTTTCTGTAGGGCGCGGTGCAGACTGTACGTACAGGGCAATTTTGTGCAACTTGTAGCGCCCTGACTTGAGTTGATAGCGGTGACGACGTTCTAAAACGGCGTAGGTTTTACCTTCCAAATCGAGATAGTTACCGGGTTGCGGTGTCCAGTCGAGATTCACGTTACCGAGGGACTGACGCGGATGCGTCAGAATCACCTCGGTTGGCAAAGAGTCTGGCTCCATAGCTTCCTCTGGATGTATTGCAGACGACATCTTTTAAGGTATCGCACTCAAAGCCTAGAGCCAGAGGGAAGAGGGAAAATGGTTACGGAGTAAGGGATGGAAAAACCAGAGGTAAGAGTTGGAGTTGTCCTAACCGACGAAAGCGGTTGCTATACAAAAGATAAATTTACTGATGCGAAATACATGAAGGAATAATTGGCTGCAATGGCTAGAGAGCCAAATATCCAATCAGAAATCGCAGTAATTAACGAAGAGTTTGTCCTTGCTGAAATGGATGGTTTAGAAGGGCTATGACCATTAAGCGCGTGGTGGCGCGATCGCACATCCTCAAATTAAGCATTTCCGTTCTCGATCGAGAAGGGATGCTCGCCTACTCCCAACTGCTTTTTGGTATTTTCCAACTGTTCCCAGAGCGCTTCAATGTCACTAAATGCCTGCTCTATCGAAAGCTTACCATTGCTTGCCAAGCAACTGATATAATTCACTCGTTGAGCAAATTCCTGTAAATTCGCATTGAACACTAAATTTTCTGGGCTAACATCACCGTAGTATCGGCTTTTAGGATATAAAAAACTATAAATAGGTAACATCTTTACCTCCTGGCATAAATTGCTTTTTACTTATACTTCTATTATTAGTCTCGTTCCGGATATTAATTAGTGATAGCAGTCAAGTGGTGTTGTGATAATAATCACCATCTAAGCATTAGTAGCAGATTGCCGCTACCATCTGCCAAAAGTACCAAGGCACACCTAAAAGATCGATCGCATATTGTCAAGTTAGCATTGCTTAAGTTTGGTGAAAGCGATCTGGTTTCACCAGATCGCTCGCTCGTGATTTTTTATGCCGAAAATCAACGCTTCTTCTTACCGCCACCAGAACTACCTTTTTTGTCAGAAGGCTCAGCTAAATCTGGAAACACCTCCCGCACCGCCGGATGCACCAACTTGTGCTTCTGAACATTCAAACCCTTACCTAGCGCTGGGTCTAATTCCAGTGCTTTCATGCCACGATTAGCCAGTTTCAGAACATAGGGTAAAGTACTATTATTCAGAGCCTGAGTGGCAGTCCAAGGAACGGCTCCTGGCATATTTGGGACACCGTAATGGACGACTCCTTCGTCGATGTAAACTGGATTGGTGTGAGAGGTGGGATGCAATGTTTCTATACAACCACCTTGGTCTACCGCCACATCGACAATTACAGAACCGGGATACATTTTTTTGACAAAATCTCGCGATACGAGGATAGGGGCTTTCTTTCCCAGTACCAAAACCGCACCGATTAATAAATCGGTGTCTGGAACATTGGCTTCGATCGCAGATGGATTACTGTATAGCAATTCCACTCTGGAGCCAAAAAGTGTTTCCAGATAAGCTAAACGGTCTACATTCACATCTAAAATTTGGACTCTAGCACCCATACCTATAGCAATCTTGGCAGCTTCCGTACCTACGACGCCACCGCCTAAAATCATTACTTTGCCCGGTCTGACTCCAGGAACACCTCCCAGGAGGACGCCTCGACCTCCTTGCTGTCTCTCCAGAAACCTTGCTCCGAATTGCACGGCTAGGCGTCCGGCGATGATGCTCATTGGGGTGAGGAGGGGGAGTTTGCCATCTGGCAATTCTACGGTTTCGTAGGCTATAGCACTGACTCCAGAATCAATTAGATGCTCGGTCAATACGCGATCGGCAGCCAAATGCAGATAAGTAAACAGTAACTGCTCTTTTTGGAGAAACTGGTACTCTGGTTTTAGCGGTTCTTTCACCTTGACCACCAGTTCCCTATTCCAGGCTTCTTCTGCTTTAGGCACAATTTTAGCCCCTGCCTGGATATAATCTTCATCCTTAAAACCCGCACCAGCACCGGCTGCTGTCTCTACAAACACAACATGACCCGCTTCGTGCAACACCCGCACGCTACTCGGACTCAACCCTACCCGAAATTCCAGATCCTTCGTTTCTTTGGGAACGCCAATTTCCATTTTTTACCTCAATCTGACCTATACTTCCAGCTTAAGTCGGCTAGCCTTATCCCGGCTTTATGGCAGAGTGTCAATACTGGTTAACCTTCTCTACAATAGAGAAGGTTAAGATTTGTAACTAGGCAACCCTGAGTAACACCTCTGGTTGGCAGCCAATCTGGCCTGGTGGAGAACAATTTGATTCAGAAAGGGTTAAAAAGTTTATGGCGCAAGGGTTCCAACCAAAAACAACACAACCGCAACCAACTACCACTCCGAAGCTGGAGGAACCAAAGTTTGGTTTTAATGAGTATGCAGAACGCTTGAATGGCAGAGCAGCTATGATCGGCTTTGCCCTCACCCTGCTGATTGAATACGTCACGGGTCAAGGTCTGCTGTCCTGGCTGGGCCTAAATTAGGGGCTAGGGGCTAGAAAAGTCACTCATTCAAAAGTCAAAAGTCAAAAGAAAATAGGGGCAAGGAAAAAAGCATTGATGCAAAAGAGAGAATTGTTCACTTTTGACTTTTGACTTTTGACTTCCCCAGTTCCATCTCTCCGATCGGGCTGGGAGTTCTACAATAGGAAGCGTTAATATCAGATCAAAAAGAGGAATAGTACCAATTGTGATGAATGCTGCTTGGGCGCGGTTTTTGAAGTCAGCCTACCGCAGGGAACCGATTACTAGCTTTGTGGTTACCGTTGGGGCGGTCGATGCTGCGATCGGTGGTTTGGGCGAGCGGTGGTCTTTATTCACCATCGGACTCGGAGCGGTAGGATTAGCGATCGCACTGCGTTGGTGGATGATTCACCGTAGCACCGCTGAAGTTCCCTCAGAAGCACCCGAATATTATTTACCCCCTAGCCCGTCTCGACCTCAGTTACCTAATTTGAGCGTTTCCAACCGGAAACATCCACCCCGCTAGATGAGCGGGTGAGCGGGTGAGCGGGTGACTAATGACTAATGACTAATGACTAATGACTAATGACTACAGCTGTTGTAGGCAAACTGCTTAAGATCGGTCAAGTTGCCGAGTCAAGCGGGTTGCCGGTAAAAACTATTCGATATTATGACGATCTCGGCTTACTATCCACAGTTGCGATCCGATCTGACTCAGGCTATCGTTTGTTTAATCTTCAGGTACTCAAAAGACTCGATTTCATCAAACGATCGCAGTCTCTGGGGATGAGTCTAAAAGAGATTCAACTATTTCTAGAAATTCACGATCGAGGTAAATTACCTTGTAGCGAAGTAAAGCAACATTTAGAGGCAAAGATAGAAGCGATCGCCAACAAAATCGAAACTCTAGAAATCCTGCGTTCAGAATTGCAAGAATTATTATCTAGTTGGCAAGAACAACCATCAGCCGACTACCTAGACAAAATCATCTGTCCCAACATTCAATCCGAACAGGATGAAACCTCATAAAGTTAAATCCAAAAGGCCAAAACAGAACAACCCGATCCTCTTAAATCTTTCTTTTATCTTTTGCCTTTTGACTTTTAACTTTCTCAGTCAAGGGCAGTCGAATACTACTGCCCAGTATAAACCATTGCCCGTTCCAGTTCCGCCTGGGCCTGTCGTCGTTCCAGTTCCACCTTTTCTCAGTACTGGAGGATGGCAAAACGTTAAATTACTGCACGTTCTCAAAGCTCATTGGGGTCCCGTTTATGCCCTTACCTTTAGCCCCGATGGAAAATTTATGGCTAGCGGCGGAACTGATATTGACACCAAAATTAGGTTGTGGAATCCCATCAAAGGCAAAAATATTCGCACCATCCAAGCTCATAGCAACAGGGTACTTAGTCTTGCCATTACTCCTGATAATCTAACTATTGCCAGCGGTAGCGAGGACACCACGCTCAATCTCTGGAGTCTCAAAACTGGACGATTAAGTCGTAGTTTAACACAAGATTTTAGTAATATTTTGTCACTTGCTATTACGCCGGATGGTCAAACATTAGTCAGCGGCGGTTTGGATGGAATAAAATTAATAGATTTGCGGACGGAACGATTGCTTTACACTCGCGTTCCTTTGTCTCAACCACTTGTTTATACACTGGCGATTAGTCCCGACGGTCAGCTTTTGGCTACTGGAGGTAGGGATAAAGTAGTTCAACTGTGGAACTTAGAGACTAGCCAATTTCTCGGTGCTATACCGGGTCATCTGGGTGCTATTACTTCTGTGGCATTTACTCCTGATGGTGAAAACTTAATCAGTAGCAGTTACGATCATACGATTAAAGTATGGAATCTCAGAAAAAAGAGATCTTATACACTTTTAGGACATCAAAATATAGTTAATTCTATAGCTGTTAATCCAGATGGGCGTACTTTAGCTAGTGCAGGTAGAGATGGTTTAAAACTTTGGGATTTGCAAACGGGGCAGCTAATCGGCTCGGTTCCGCTAGATACAGACTGGGTGCAGTGTGTTGCTTTTAGTCCTGATGGGCAATTGCTAGCGAGTGGTGCGTATGATGGCACGATTAAGATTTGGCAAGCTAACTCTAATTTCGTCCCGCCCAATTTTAGATAAAAAATTAGGGAGGGAACTAATATTCCCTCCCTTTGAGTCTTTCTTGTTTTCTGTTTCAGACTGTTCTTTGAGTTTCTTGCGTAGCATCTGTTGTTGCTTCTTGAGTTGTCGCCCACGTGCGGAACCGCCTCTGCCTTTGTCGTTTCTGCCTTCTCGGCGGGGTGACTCCCAGCGCTTGAGTAGTCGAGCCATTGTTTTTGCCTTTTTATAGTATGGTTTAGCAACTAAATTCTAGTGTAGTTCAATTGTAGCACATTGTCAAATCCATCGAAATTAGTGCGATCGCCTACTTGACTTTGTTTGAAATTTGGTTTATATTTATAGAATGGTAATCTGTGGGCTCATATATACTAAGTTTTATTACTAAAGCAAATAGCCATCTTGCGATCGCATGACTCAAACCACTAACCCTGGCATTCCCTTTGAAGTGGAGGGAGAAGTTACCTATCTAGCCCCAGACTCTGCGGAGGGTAAAGCCTTGCAGCGTATCCGCAACCCTATCCCTGAAGATGAATGGTGAGCAGTAGGAGAGATTGGGGAAGACATTGATATGGAAACAGTTAGGGAGCGGATTAAACAGCGTGGCTACAAAATCCAGGTATCTTCTGAAGATTCATCCACTGGTAAACAGTGAAGATAATCCCCAAAAGCACAATACTCTTCGACAGACGCGCTTCCCCAAAGTAAAAGCTACAACTGGTATAGTGCAGTAGAAAAAGTGCCATGCCAGAGAATCCCGATCGGCCCAAAGAATACGATGCCGTTCTTGGCGGACAAATCCCATCCTTATTGAGTGGGGCAGTTTTGGGAGGACTAGCAGGAGCCAAGCATCGACTGAAAAGCGAAGTAGTAGAGTATCGCATTGGGGCGCTAAGGGAGGCGCTGAACTATGGAAATGCAGGCTTAGAATTGATAATTCCGATGCTAGAGGACAAAGCACGGGAAGTAAGGGATGCTGCTTGCTTGCTGTTTAGAAAGTCAGAACAGATTATCCTACTTACTCATGGTGTAGCTGTTTGGAATAAGTGGAGGGTGCGTTCCATACATCTGGAGGGTTGCGATGTAGACCTCAAGGAAGTCAACCTCAGCGGAGTTGACCTCAGCGGAGTTGACTTCAGCAAAGCTGACCTCTGCGGCGCGAACCTCTGCGGCGCGAACCTCTGCGGTGCGAACCTTTGCGGTGCGAACCTTTGCGGTGCGAACCTCTGCGGAACTAACCTCTGCGGCGCTAATCTCAGGAAAGCTAACCTCAAGGGGGTTAACTTCAAAGGGGCTGACCTCAGCAAAGCTAATTTCCAAGAAGCTGACCTCAGTGGGGCTGACCTGAGAGGGTTTAACCTTAGTTACCTTAATTTCAGATGGGGGAAACTCAACCAGGCGAACCTCTGCGGTGCTGATTTACGCTGGGCGAACTTCTTTCAAGCAAGCTGCAAGGGGATTAATCTCAGCGAGGCTAATCTCTACACGGCTAATCTCAGGGAGGCTAACCTGAGTGAGGCTAATCTGAGTGAGGCTAACCTGACGATAGCTAATCTGGAAAAGACGTACCTGAGCGATGCTAACTTCAGTGGGGCTAACGTCAGCGGGGCTAATTTCAGAGAAGCGAACGTCAGTGGGGCTAACTTTATGGGGGCTGACCTGAATAACACGGATCTCAGTGACGCTTTCCTATATAGGGCTAACTTTAAAGGGGTTGACCTCAGCGACGCTTTTCTATATAGGACTAACATGGAAGGGGCTGACTTCCAAGGTGCAATTATGCCTAATTGCACAATACATGAATAGCGATCGCGATTTCCCACAACAACAATTCTTTTGCAAAGATGCTCTCTTCAACGCTCTGACGAAGTAAAATCTAAACCTGGTATAGTGCAAAAGAAAAAATGCCATGCCAGAGAATCCCTCAGAACCCAGACACTATGATGTTGTGCTTGGTGGTAAAACTCCACCTCCCTTGACTGGCGCGGTTTTGGGAGGATTAGCAGGAGTCAAGCAGCGACTGAGGAGTGTAGTAGCAGAACATCGAATTGCAGCGCTAATGGAAGCACCCAATTATGGGGAAGCAGGTTTGGATTCGATAATTCAGGCATTGGATGATAAAGCAGAGCAGGTGCGGGATACTGCTTGTATACTATTGCAGGGGAAATTAGCAAAACTCACCCTTCTTAAAAAAGATGTTGCTACTTGGAATAAGTGGAGGGCGCATTCTATCCGCTTAGAGGAGGGTATTAATGTAGACCTTAGCGCAGTGAACCTAAGCGGGTTTAACTTGAGTGGGTTTAACTTCAGCAGTGCTAATCTGATGGGGGCAAACCTCAGCGGTGCTAACCTGAGAGGGGCCGATCTCAGGGGCGCTAACCTCAGCGAGGCTAACCTGACAGGGGCCGATCTCACGCAGACTAACCTGACTTTCGCTGGCTTCTGGAAAGCTGACCTCAGACAGGCTAATCTCACAGAAGCTAACCTCACACAGGCGGATCTCCGGCGGGCTAACCTGGGCGGTGCAACTATGGCTGATGGCACAATACATGAATAGCTAGGGGCTAGGGGCTAGGGGCTAGGGGTTTCAGGAATTAAGAAGCTCCAGCAAGCAATTATCGCTGATGGCACAATACATGAATAGCGATCGCACCCACTACACCTCCCCAAACCATAAAATTAATCAAATAGCTTAAATAACAGGGGCAGTAGGGTTGTGAAATCGTCCTCAAAAGGTATTTATAAAGTCCAAAATCAGACAAAAAACAAAGAAATTTTACCTAAAAACAAGGACATAGCTTACCCGTTACTGGAAATCAACAAACTGTTATCGGTAGCTGCATCTAAAGGTACTTACCATCTATCGCAGGGAAAGCAACTACCACGGGGATGTCCCAGGATACCGCCGTTGCTACAGTTGCGGGGATATCAGCAACAAGCGATCGCCAGTTGGTTTGCCAATAAGGGAAGAGGTACGCTGAAAATGGCGACTGGTAGCGGTAAGACGATTACCGCATTGGCGATCGCAACTGAACTCTACAATAAAATTGGTTTGCAAGTCTTGCTTGTCGTCTGTCCCTATCGTCATTTAGTAACCCAGTGGGCGCGAGAATGCGAGAAATTTGGCCTAGAGCCAATCTTAGCATTTGAGAAGCGGGACAGTTGGCAAACTCGACTTTCCACACAACTATATAATGTGCGTTCTGGCAATGAGTCTTTTCTCGCCGTCATCACTACCAATTCCACTCTCATAAGTGAAGGTTTGCAGTCGCAGCTAAAATATTTCCCAGAAAAAACCTTAATTATAGGAGACGAAGCTCATAACTTGGGCGCACCTCGGTTGGAAGAAAGTTTGCCTCGCAATGTGGGGTTGCGATTGGCTTTATCTGCAACGCCAGAAAGGTATTTTGATGAAGATGGCACCCAATCGCTATTTGATTATTTTGGGCCTGTTTTGCAACCGGAATTCACTCTCAGAGATGCGATTCAACAGGGTGCTTTGGTGCATTATTTGTACTATCCCATTTTGGTGGAACTGACAGAATCGGAAAGCCACGCTTATATTAAATTAACGAAAAGTATTGGGCGCGCGCTACTATATCGCCAACGAGAAGGACAAGCAGATGGAATATCGGATGAGGAGAATCAAGATTTAAAGCCATTGTTGATGCAGCGGGCGCGTTTAATTGGGGCTGCTGCTAATAAATTAAAGGCTTTGCGCGATTTAATGTTTACTCGTTTGGAGAGTAGTCACACTTTATTTTATTGCGGTGATGGTTCGGTGGAAAGCACGCACCAACTCAAGGCGGTAACTAAGATTTTGGGAACTGAATTGGGTTATCGGGTAAACACTTACACCGCTAAGACTTCTTTAGATGAAAGAGAGGATTTGCGGCGTCAATTTGAGACGGGTGAATTGCAAGGTTTGGTGGCAATTCGCTGTTTGGATGAAGGGGTGGATATTCCGGCAATTAAAACTGCCGTAATTTTGGCGAGTAGCGGTAATCCCCGTCAGTTTATTCAGCGCCGGGGACGAATTTTGCGCCCTCATCCGGGTAAGGAACGGGCTACTTTATTTGACATGATCGTACTCCCTCCAGAACTCGACAGAGAAACTTTGGAAGTCGAACGCAATCTGCTGCGAAAGGAGTTGCGGCGATTGGTGGAATTTGCCGATTTAGCAGACAATGCGGGGGAAGCGCGGATGAAGTTGTTGAGTCTACAAAAACGTTATGGTTTGTTGGATATTTAAGGTACGTTGTTGCGCTTTAGCGCTAAAGCGCAACAACGTAGCAAATCATAAATTTTATGTTTCGTTACATAGTTTAGTTTTTTATTGCCGATTTGGAACTTTCCGATCGATCGCGCATAACAACGAGGAGTTGATTTTTTAAATCTTACAACGTAAAATTGCCCTTTTTCGAGAAAAAGGAATCAGGGTAATATGTGTAAGCACGCAAGCATCCTCGTTACCGCGTTTACGCGCTATTATAACTGCCAGGGCTGACGATCGTCCGCAATTGCTACACTCTACGCACTTACGTTCTAAGATCGATCGAATAAGCACAAATTTTCAGGGTAGGGACGAGATGAGTGAGGAAGTCAGCCTAAGTTACGTACAAGAGCCTCTAGCGACGGCTCCACCAGAGGTACGGCAAATTATTGAGCGGGTGAGACAAGCTGAGAAAGATAAGCTTTATATGTCAAAACCCAAAGGCATTAACGACGACATTCTCGCAATTATAAAGGAATGCGTCAAATGAAATTAATTTCTCTCAAAATTTGTAACTTTCGCTGCTTTTATGGGAAAATGCCAGAAATTTTACTTTCTGGGGAAGAACAGCGAAACACGACGATTATTCACGGTAACAACGGATCGGGAAAAACGACGTTGTTGAATGCCTTTACATGGGTGCTGTATGAGAAGTTTACAGCGGCTTTTGCTTCGGAAGAACAGTTGGTGAATAAAAGAGCGATCGCCGAAGCAAAACAGGGAGAATCTGTAGAATGTTGGGTGGAAATTGTTTGGGAACACGACGATAAACGCTATCGTGCCAAACGAGAATGTCGCGCCTACAAAGGCGAAACCATCGAACAAGGCGAAAGTAAACTGTATATGCAGATAGCTGGAGAAGATGGGAGATGGAACCTTCCACAACAGCTTCCCGAAGATATAATTGGGCGAATTTTACCGGAAAGTTTGCATCAGTATTTCTTCTTTGACGGAGAGAGAATCGAGAGAATTGTGCGTTCTGACAATAAAGTAGAAATTGCGGAAGCAACTAAAACGATGCTGGGAATGAAGGTATTAAATCGTTCCATTGAGCATCTAGGGAACGCCAAGAAAACCTTGGAAGAAGAGTTAAAATCAATTGGCAATACGGAGACGCGCCAAATATTAAAGCAGAAAGAACAAAAAGAGAAAGAGACTGAGAAATTAACTAATCGCCAAACTGAGATTAGCCAGGAGTTATCGCACCAAGAAACACTCAAAAAAGAAACCAGCAACCGTTTTCGGGATGTTAGCGGTGCCAAAGATTTAGAAGAGAGACGCAAAGAGTTAGAAACTCAAAAAACCACAAACATAGACAGACTAAAACAAAGTAAAGAAGCGTTGCAACGAGCTATTTCAACCAGAGGTTACGCGGTTTTCCTACCAGAAGTAACCGCTGAGTTTCGTGCGATCGTAAATGATTTGAAACAGCGAGGTGAGTTAACTGGTGGAATTTCACAGGAATTTGTTAATGAGTTACTGAATTCCAAACGCTGTATTTGCGGTGCAGAGTTACACGAGGGAAATCACTTCCACGAAAATGTCAGCAGTTGGTTAGATAAAGCTAGCATAGCTGCTGTGGAAGAAACGGCTATCCGCACGATCGCACAGGTGGATGAAATTGATAAACAAACGCCGAAACTTTGGGAGGATATTGACAAAGAACAAGCTAATATTAATCAGTTCCGTCAAGAAATTTCCCGCGTTGAGACGCAGTTAGATAATATTAGCGAAGAATTAAGAAAGAATCCGGCAGAAGAGATTCGCAACTTGCAAAAGCGATTGGATGAAATTGAAGGTAAAATCCGAGAATTAACTTTAGAAGAGGGAGAGAATAAGCAGAAGATTGCGGATTTAAATATTGAGATAGAAAATCTCGGTAAGCAAATCGCCAAACAGGAATTGAATGAGGCAAAGCAAGCGATCGCACAGCGACGTATTGCCGTTACTCAGGATGCGATCGAACGTTTAACGGATTTTAGATATCGTTTAGATAAGCATTTTCGGGTGCAATTAGAAAAGCGAGTTCAGGAGATTTTTAGTTCGATTTCATTTAAGAATTACCTGCCAAAACTCACCGATAAATATGAGCTAACGCTAGTAGAAAATACGGCGGGTAGAGAAGCCCCTGTCGCCGCATCGACGGGAGAAAACCAAATTCTCAGTCTATCATTTATCGGTGGCATCATTGACAGAGTGCGAGAGTGGACTAAAGATGAATTGATGGTGCCAGATAGCAGCACATTTCCAATTGTGATGGATTCGCCGTTTGGCAGTTTGGATGAAATATATCGCAGGCAAATTGCTAATATTATTCCCAAATTGGCGAATCAATTGGTGGTTTTAGTTACTAAAACGCAGTGGCGGGGTGAGGTGGAAAAGGAAATGACTAATCGTATTGGTAAGGAGTATGTGCTGACTTATTACTCTTCTAAACCAGATTGCGAAGAAGATATAATTGAGTTAGATGGTATTCCCTATTCCTTGGTACGTCAAAGTCCGAATGAGTATGAATATACGGCAATTACAGAGGTGGAGTATGAGTTTTAGTTCATCGCCGATGTTGCATAATTTGGTAACTGATACCTGGGTGAAGGTGAGTTGGGAAGAGTTTTTGGTATTAACTGAAAAGCCTGAGTATGAGGATGCTAGATTTTATTACGATGATGGTTATATGAGGGTTGAAACTATGGCAATAGGGCCTACTCACGGTCAAGATAATGCTATCCTTTCTAAGGTAGTAAGTCTTTATGCAACGATGAAGAATATTCGCATTAAGGAATTAGCTAATACAAGTTTTAGGAAAGCAGGTATGGCTGAATGTCAGCCAGATTTGGCTTTCTACATTGGGGCAGATTTTCAGTTTCTTCCTCGGAATAATTCTCCCATAGATTTAGATAATTTTGAGCCACCAACTTTGGTAGTAGAAATAGCATCAACTTCTCTAAATGATGATTTAGGTCGGAAACGGTTACTCTATGAACGGTTAGGAGTGAAAGAATATTGGGTTGTTGATGCTAGTGATGATGATGTAATTGGGTTTGAAATTTCGGAAAGGCGTAGTGGTGAAATTCAAGATTCAAGGGTGTTGCCAGGTTTATCTATTGCGATGGTTGAAGAAGCATTACAACGCAGACAGACACAGGATGATGGAGAAATAAATCGCTGGTTAATTCAAACTTTCAGCCAAAGTTGAAAGAAAATTTCATCTATGCTAAGATTGAAGAATGAGTGATTAATAGGAGTCCAATACAATGGAAAAACTAATTGTGAAAAGCCCATATATGGAAAGGGCAACTAAAATGATTAAGGATGCGATCAGTAAAAAAATTGCCCTTTTAGAACATAGCAGGCAGCAATACCACAAAAGATTGGATAAGTTTGAAAAAAAATACAATGTTACATCAGAGCATTTTATCAAGGAATGGGCGGCTGAAGATTTGGAGGGAAAAGATATGGAGTATGTAGAGTGGGCGGGGGAATATAAGTTATATTTGTTATTGGAGGAAGATTTGAAGATACTGAAAAGTTTAGAATATGTCGCTAAATGAGTACATTGAGGCAGTAAAGACAGCAGTTCAAAAACTAGATGATTATAATTTGTCTGAGTCGATTGAATCTCAATCAGATGTGAGAAAAGATCAAACAGCAGTTTTGCATATCAAAGTTATTCTCATCGATAAGTCTGAACTTTATGTCAGGGAGTATCTAGATGGACGAGATAGAGTAACGAAAGTTAGTTATTCCTATCAGTATCAGGCAGATGATAAGTCTCTGCTTTTTAGATATGATAATTCCCAACACAAACCGCTTTTAGGATTTGAGGAACATAAACATCAGCGAGATGGTTCTATTATTCCCAATCCAATGCCAAGTATTGAGGCAATTATAGATGAAATAATGGATTTATTTGGTTAGGTCAAGAAAGGATTAATTTTAATGCGAAAAGAGTATAAAAAACTGGTGCGCGACTTTATCCCCGAAATCATCCACCAAAATGGTTTAAACTGCGGCATTACCACCTTAACAGAAACAGAATATCAGCAAGCTTTACGCCAAAAGTTAATCGAAGAAGCGCAAGAAGCTGCCGCCGCTAACAAGCAAAATTTAGTAACAGAATTAGCAGATTTATATGAAGTTATGGATGCGATTATGGTAAAATATGATATTAGTCGAGAATTAGTCATTGCCGAACAGTTGCGGCGACGCAAGGAAAGAGGCGGTTTTGAGAAGCGGATTCAGTTATTATGGACTGAGTAAAAATCAATGAGTGCCACTAAAATTAGAATTGCCAAAGATAAAGCTGATTTAGTAAAAGCCTTAACTCTCTCCAAAGAAACTACTGGGCCCTTTCAAACTTATGCTGATGTAATGGTATTTGCAGCAGCCTTGGGTGCAAAGCGCAAAAAGCGATCGCCTCTGGGTGAAATCTCCAAAAGAGATCCCCTACCAATTGGGATAGAAATTTTTATATCAAGGGGATATGATGCGGTAATTAAGCTGTTAGCGATCGCAGAAACTAAAAACACACAAATCCTTTCCCCAACTGATGAAAATTCCGAAGAACAACGCATCCATATTTTTGAAGAATATGCTAATGGTGGACTGGAGATTTTGCAAGATGAATTAAGAGGAACAGTAAACTATTCTGAAACACTGCTGTTACTGCTAATTTCGGAAAAAGGGAAGCGAGAGGAAATAGAAGGCGAGTTCGATCTCACCAGATTCCTGTCTTGAACACACCCCGCACCCTGAAGGGTGGGGCTACACAAACAAAGCCTGCCTACGCAGGCTAAATAAAGACCGCGTAGGCGGTCTTTGTTCGTATAGCCGCGCCTTTAGGCGTTAGGCTGTGGGTTGAGAAACCCGGTTTCTGACTCCTGTGAGTAACTCCTAATTAATTCAAAACTGGCGGTAATCCCACTTCCTTTGGTGCAACGAATTTACCATTAAATCCTATCGCTTTATCTTCAAAAGTTCTCGCTTCAGCAAGATCCCGGCGCAAATCCGCACGTTCCAAATCATCATTAATTCCCCCTAAAATATACACCAATAATTTCGCCGCCAAATCTTTCCCCGCTACTAATATTCTCTTCTTATTCGGGTCATACAAAACGCCATACCAAAGTGATTCAGGATAATCCATATTGCTAAAACCTTCATCCGTATCGAATTTGCGGAGTTTCTCAAAAACAGTTTTCAGCGACAACTTTTTCCGAAATACCACAATTCCCAAAGCTTGCGCCAAAGCAACTTGTCCCACCGGACGGAAAAGTATATTCCCTTCCCCCCCATCTTTCTCAAAACTGAAGCGGCGCAATTGGGGGGTTTCCTCACCGGATTCCAATCTCTGCAAACTCGGTAAATTTGCTAAGTTATCGAATAATTTATGAAATTCTGCCACCCCTTCTTCCAGTTCCTCATCATCGGGACGCATGGGAATTAAACCTTTATCTTGGGAAGGTTTCCAATAGGGAAATTTTTGCCCCAAATAGCGTTCCGACATCTCTGTTAGGGCTTGCAAAGTTGTTAAAACTGTTGCTTTTGATGCGACGGTGGCGCTATCCCAATTCACGCGAGGATTGCGATTTTCCTTATCTTTGAATAGCGGATGAGTGACGGAAACTTTTCTGGCAATAATCGCAAAACCGTTATTTTCATCTAATTGCGCTAACTGTCCTTTTGTTAAAGGTGCTGCCATCAAGTTGACGTGAACAAAAATAGACCTGACTCGCCTTCTTGCTTCTTCGCGGGTTTCCCCTGGAACAATGGCGGAAATAAATTCAATGCCAATCTTTTCTTTAGCTAAGTTTTGCAAATAAGCAGGGTCTACTTGGTATTCCTCTTTGAGGTCATCAACTGTAATTACCGCGCCTGTAGGTTTCTTCTCCTTTTTATATCGCTGGAGTTTCCCAGTTTGGATTAACTCCATTAATCCCTGTACTCCCATGAGGCGATGTTGACCGTCTAAAGCAAAAATAGTTACATCTTCGGAAACGTTCAATAAACCAACTTTCGCATCTTTATCTAATGGCATAAAATCAGCGGCAGATTTAATTGCCTTTCCGTTTTCTCCCCACTCGTCAGCTTTGGGGTTATCTACCCAAGGTTGATTTATTACTACTAAAACTGGTGGGAATTTGTGATGTTTTCGCGCTGCTAAATACTGCGCTAAAGGTGCTTGACGCGACCAATCTAAAGGACGTTGTTGAATTTCTTCTATGGTTTCGGCGTCAATTTCAATATTTTGGGTGTCGGGATTGAATTTGGGACGGAAAAGCGGGAGGCGGGAGGCGAAGCGAACTCGACTGGCAAACCATTCGAGGGTGACTGAACCGATATAAGCTTCGCTACCACCCATTTCGATTTTTTGGACTAAAATTTGGTCGTTTCGGCTCAGAAATCGGTTTAAAAGGAGGGCTAGCGCTTGTTTTTCTTGGTTTTCTCTCTCCAGGATTTGACTGGCGAGGTCTGTGGCGGGATTGCTGGGAATGTTCATGGTTGGGAAATGGGACGGGACTCGTCAGAAACCCGTTCGCTGGGTTTCTTGGGTAATTTTTAAAGAGTAGTAGTAAAAAAGAGGTTAGTCAAGATTCTTTTTAAAAATATTTGTGCTATAATTATAGCAACCGCCTTGGCGGTTAGGACATTATGAATTGCTGAAACCCTTGATTATAAACCCTTCTTCCCCTAGTGCGTGTTTGCAAACTACAAATTTGGTGTAGGGGCGAAGCATTCGGGTGATAAATTCCGGCTTTAAACCAGTGTTTTGTTCCCGAATGCTTCGCCCTTCGAGGGTTTGCAAACACGCCCTAGTCCCTAGCAAGAGAGCCCCTAGTCCCTAGCTATAAGTTATGATGGGGCGACAACTATGGCCCAAAAGTAGACCCGATCGGCTTTTCGGCTTTTATGTATAGCCCTTATAAGGTAGATGAGGTATGACTGACAGCTTATATAACCACTAAATTAAGAGGGCTAAAGCCCAACTACGTACCTCACTTACTTGAGAACCGCTATATAAGTTAAAACGGTAATTTTAGCAACCTCACGACACCGAGTTCTTTCGTTTCTTCAATCAATCCTATTTTGATAGTTTGGGGATTTCTGCTATAGCCGAAAGTTTGAAAAACTCTGTCCCATACGCTGAGAAGACTGGCATAATTAGAGTTAGTTTCTTTGACAATTTGAGAGTGATGTAAGCGATGATAGTTTGGCGTAACGATCAGATAACTTAAAACTTTATCTACACGATATGGTAGATGCCAATTGCTATGGTGAAAAACTACAATAATTGTAAACACTAATTCATAAACTACTGCATGAATTGGCCTGATGCCAAACAGCCAAATCAAAAATATCTTAGGCAAATTGGATAAAAGCACCTCAACAGTGTGAAAACGATAAGCTGTAGAAATATTCATCGACATTTCAGTATGATGCACGCGATGAAAGCGCCACGCTATAGGCCAAACGTGCATTAATCTGTGCCAAAAATAGAGATACGCATCTAGAAGGAAAAAAGATAAAATACCTACCAACCAAAGTGGTTTAATTCCTTGAAATAAACCTAACCAAATGTTTTGCTGCCAGACCCATTTTAAAAGTAAAATAGTCGTTAAGCTAGTGGCGATCGCATTCAGCACCCCCAGAGCAAAATTGTGAGATATTCTTTTATAAAAACTCTGCTTATATTGGAAAAACGGAAACAAATTTTCCAATATGCCGAACATGAAAATACTGCCTAAAACTGCGGTCAACTTAGCGTCCATAGCAATAGCCTTTATATTCTTAACTCTTACTTCGCCAGTTAATCTGCAACAAACTACCTATTAAAAAGCCAATTATTAGCCCGGAGTTGTGACCAAGCATACTAACTTGTGGAGTTATTAAGTCAAAAATAGCTTGCAGCCCAATAATAGATAAAATGCTTTGCAAACCCTTAGCTGCAACACGGGATTTGTCTCTCAGCCAGCCTCGCAACATAATCGCTGCTATGACGCCAACCAAACCCATAATAGCTCCAGATGCGCCCACCGTAATTTGATCTTGAGAAGGCACAAATCTAGCCAATATACCGATCGTCTGAGCAGGCACAAATCTAGCCAAAATAGCGATCGCGAACATAGACCCCATCCCACACACAAAGTACGAAATCAGGTATCTCCAAATGCCTAGACTGCGTTCCACAAAAGAACCAAGAACATACAGAGCCATCATATTCATCCCTAAGTGCAAAAAGCCAAAGTGCAGAAAAGTTGCACTAAGCAGACGCCACCATTCTCCAGCCCAAACCGCTTTTGGAGACAATGCACCTAGATTATATAAATTATTAAGATTCTCGCTGCCACCCGATCTTATTTCTAACGCAAATACGAGGAAATTTATCAAAAGTAGCGCGTAAGTAGCATAAAATTTATTCCCGCTTAAAATTACAGATCTGCCGTATTGACCTTCGTGTTTTAATTCATTAGCAACACGAGAGAGAATTTTTCTTGATGACTCAGTGAGTACCAAATCGGGATCGATGGAAGGTTGGGACAAGCGAAGTGCGATCGCATTACTCAAACCAATATCGCCGCTATGAGAAAGAGCCAACAGTCGATCGCGAGCCATATCCTCATTTCCAGCCGCCATTTCAGCAGTTGCTAACCAGAATTGGCAGATATTCTGGGTAAAAATTGCCGCCATTGGGCCAGACAACAATTTTTGCAAATGTTCGGTTTGACCGCAAAATGCCAAAATGAACATTCTTACCGTATTCACCCCTGCCCCATCACCCGTCTTCTCTAAAAAAGATTCAAAGCGATCGAACTCATGCAGCAAACCATTCAAATCCCCCGTTTCCCCTAAAGCTCGCAAGTAGTAAGACACCACAGTCGAGTCTTTAAATAACACCTTTTCTGATAAATTATTACGTATCCACAAGAGTAACTCTTCCCAGCGAGATCCCATTCGATACAGTAAAACCGTGGCATTTCGACCGATCGGAGTAGCATTAGTCTGATAGCGATTTAAGATTTTCATCGCATCAGCCATATTGCCACGTTGCCCCATTTCCAGCGCCCGTAATAATTCCGGTTGTTCGATCCATCCATCAGCAGGATGCAGCCAGCGCAAGCGTTTCATGAGTTTGCTAGCTTCACCGTAGCGCCCCACAGAAATCAATTGGCTAGCCTTCTTCATACCATTGAGGGGAAGCAGCACTAAAATCATCCACAAACTGCCACCAATCAAACCAGCTATATTAGGAGCCAGATATAACATTCCTCCTGTTACCGCCACAATAAATAGGGTAACTATCACCCAGCCACGCAATTGGTGAAAAGGAATTCGTGTCAGCCAAATCAGTAGCACAAGGCACCAAAATCCGATCATCCAGATCAGCAAATGATTAAGATCCATAAAAAATTAAAGTGTATAACTGTATAGCTTTTTTCTCTATTCTTGTTAATATCGCACATATTTCAAGTTGCGATCGCAATCCGCCAATACGTAGGGTGCGTATAGCCGAATGTTATAGCTAGGGACTAGGGGCTAGGGGCTAGGGACTAGGGGAAGAAGTGTTTAGAATCAAGGGTTTCGGGAATTGAGAATGTCCTAACCGCCTTGGCGGTTGCTATACTAAGGGACTTCCAAACAAAAAAATCTCTAACAACTTCTTGTGGGATGGGCGTCTCGCCCGTCTCACCTAAGCGGCAGGCGAGACGCCTTGCCCCACAAGAAGGGGTAGTTTATTTTTTGAATGTTACTAAGATAAGCGAGGCTCTGCCTCGCGCTCTATTTCCCAGGCTGAGCCTGGGAACGAGCCTAAGGAGAAGAACTTCTCTTCTCTTCCCCCTCCCTGTGGACGGGGAGGGGGCAGGGGGGTGGGGTCAGCTTACATCCAAAGTCCGCACCAAAAAAGCCCACTTATCAGCCGCCTCCTCAATAATTTTAGCCGTAGGCTTCCCAGCACCGTGACCAGCCTTAGTTTCAATGCGAACTAACACCGGCTCAGAGCCAGCGTGCGCCGCCTGCAAAGCCGCTGCAAACTTGAAACTATGCGGGGGTACTACCCGGTCATCACGATCGGCTGTAGTAATCATCGTAGCCGGATAAGCCGTGCCAGATTTGAGGTTGTGCAGAGGCGAGTAAGCATAAAGCACCTCAAACTCCTCTGGATTGTCAGCCGAACCATACTCAGAACACCAAGCCCAGCCGATCGTAAACTTATGGAAGCGTAACATATCCATCACCCCCACAGCTGGTAAAGCCGCCGCAAATAAATCGGGACGTTGAGTCATGCACGCACCCACCAACAATCCCCCATTGCTGCCACCTGCGATCGCCAGTTTAGCAGGAGACGTATACCCATTGGCAATCAGCCACTCAGCCGCCGCAATAAAATCATCAAAAACATTCTGCTTTTTCAGCTTAGTTCCTGCTTGGTGCCAATCTTCACCGTACTCGCCACCACCGCGCAAATTGGCAATAGCCAAAACCCCCCCCAACTCCATCCACACCAATTGACTAACCGAAAAACTCGGTGTCAGCGAAACATTAAAACCGCCGTATCCGTACAGATAAGTGGGATTATTCCCATTTAATTGCAAACCCTTCTTGTGGGTGATAAACATCGGCACTTTCGTACCATCCTTGCTGCTGTAAAATATCTGCTTCGTCTCATAATCATCTGGATTTAAATCAACATTCGGCTGACGGAAAAGCGTACTTTCACCGCTCACCATATCGTAGCGATAAATACTTGCTGGTGTCGTGAAACTTGTGTAGCTGTAAAAAGTTTCTCTATCGTGACGCTTACCGCCAAAACCACCCGCCGAACCGATTCCCGGTAACTCCACTTCCCGGACATAAGCGCCGTTGAGATCGAAGATTTTGATTTGAGTGTGAGCATCTTTCAAGTAATCAGCAACAAACCAATTATTCAGCAAACCCAACCCTGACAAAACTTCCTCTGCCTGGGGAATGATTTCTTGCCAATTCTCGCGAGATGGGTTGCTGATGTCTATTGCAATAACTCGACCTCGCGGTGCATCCAAATCAGTTCGGAACCAGAAAACTGAGCCATCATTGTCGATGAAACTGTAGCTAGCTTCAAATCCGTTGATTAGTTCGACTACTTCAGCATCTGGGTTAGTCAAATCTTTGTAAAAAATCAGATTTTTTGGATCTGTTCCCTGCCAAACCGAGATAATCAAATATTTTCCATCTTCGCTAACACCACCGCTAAATCCCCATTCTTTTCGATCGGGCCTGTCATAGATCAGAATATCTTCTTCTTGAAGTGTTCCAATCCGATGGTAGAAGAGTTTTTGAAAGTAATTAACATCTTCAAATTTAGTTTGTTCGTTAGGTTCGTCGTAGCGACTGTAAAAAAATCCTTGATTGTCGTGCGTCCAAGAAGCACCGGAAAACTTAATCCATTTTAAGCAATCCGGTCTGTCTTCCCCTGTTTCCACATCGCGGACTTTCCATTCTTGCCAATCAGAACCGGAACTAGACAAACCATAAGCCATTAAGTTACCATCTTCGCAGATCGCTATACCGGAAAGAGCAACTGTGCCATCTTCCGAGAGTTTGTTGGGATCGAGCAGTAGCCTTGCTTCGGCTTCGCTCAGCACAAGTGGTTCGGCGTCGAGGGAAGTTAAGGTATAAAGTACACTTTGGTTTTGCAAACCATCATTTTTAAAATAGAAGTAGCGGTTACCTTCTTTAAAGGGAATGCTATATTTTTCATAATCCCAGAGTTGGGTGAGACGCTGCTTAATTTTTTCCCGAACTGGAATTTCATTGAGGTATTGAAATGTGACTTGGTTTTGCGCTTCCACCCAAGCTTTTGTTTCATCGGAGTCAGGGTCTTCTAACCAACGATAGTAGTCGGATACTTTTGTACCGTGATAGTCGTCAACTACATCAACTTTTTGACTGGTAGGATAAGTTAGGGGCCGATCTGAATAAGGCATAGCATGGGTTATAGCAACATTGTCCAGTGTAGCGTCTGCGATCTGGGTCTTACCCAGATCTGTTCCAATCCTCTACTCTAGAGAGTATAAAGGTTGTAGGTATAGATATGACCGCACAAACTCAACAATCTCAGATTCTTCTGCCACCCGAACAATATGAGACGCTGGCCCAGATAGCAACTAAGCAAGGTCGTACCATTTCGGAAGTGGTACAGGAAATGGTGCGTCTGGGGCTAGAATCTTTCGAGGAACAGCATAAAATACGTCAAATGGAAATCCTCGAACGGTTAAACCAGAGGCGACTGGAAGACTACCGAATGCACGGTATGTATCCAGGTGATATAGTTGCCGAGGTACGGGCGGAACGGGAAAAGCAAATTGACAGGGTAATGAGAGGTGAGTGATGAAAGTTATGCCAGACTCGAATATTGTCTTGGCGTTAGTAATTACACTACCCTATTCAGAAGCAGCCATCCGCAAGATGCAACAGTGGGAGCAGCAGAAAGCTGAATTTGTAGTGCCGACTTTGTGGTCTTATGAGGTGGTTTCCACTCTCCGAAAGGCAGTTGCAAGCGGTAGAACTTCTCCTGAGACTGCGGCTGCTAATCTCCAAGATATTTTGTCTATGGAGATTCGGCAAGTTCCGCCGACTCCTGCACTTCATCAGCAGGCTCTAGACTGGGCGGCTCGATTAAATCAGATTGTAGCTTATGATGCTGCCTATCTTGCTCTAGCTGAATCTGAAGGGGCAGAATTCTGGACAGCTGACCAGAGACTTGCTAATGCCGCTCTACAGGCAGGCGCTCTATGGGTTCACCATATCAGTGAGTCATTATCTTGACAAGTAGAGGAGCGATCTGGGTAAGACCCAGATCTGTTCCACAAATCGATCCCCAAAAGCCAAAGTAAAAAGCCATCCTTATTTTTTGACTTTTGAATGAGTACGGGCGGGTTGAGCCCTTGTACTGAGCGAAGCCGAAGTACACACATCTGGTTACCAACAGAATATTTTACAAAACCCGCCCCTACTGACTTTTGACTTTTTTAGACGTTGCTACTGCTAGTAACCAGCACCTCACCTTTGAGCATCCGCGAAGCCGCATCCAGCAAAGCTTCTTCCAAATAAGGTTTGGTGAAGTAGCCCCTCGCGCCCCGCTCAACTGCCATTTGGCGATGTTTTTCCGCACCGCGAGAAGTGAGCATAGCCACCGGCAAATGATTCAAATCCGGGTCTTTTTGTAAGCGAGACAGCAACTCCAGACCGTCCATCCTGGGCATTTCGATATCGCAGAAGACAATTTCGCAAGGCAGACCGGACTTGAGTTTATCCCAAGCTTCTTGACCGTCGCGAGCTTGTTCCACCCGATATCCAGCCTTATTAAACGTCATCGAGAGCAGTTCCCGCACGGTAATCGAATCATCGACAATCAGCACAGTAGGCTCGACTGGCTTCTCCTCGATCGTAATACCCGTACTGCGATCGCGCCAAATATTCCCACCCTGTTGAATGCGACCCAGCGAGAGGTCAATCAGTTCCAAAACATCACCAATAGGCATGATCCGACCATCCCCCAGCACCGTCGCACCAGCAACGCCCAGCGGCTTGGGTATCGGCCCTTCGATTTGCTTAATCACAATTTCTTGTTCGCCCAACACCTGATCCACTTGCAGAGCGATGAAGTTGCCAGCAGTACGCAGCACTACGATCGAAATTGTATCCTCCTCCTTACTGCCGCCATAGACACTGCCCCTCCCCAACTGACGATGGTAAGTCATCAGATCGGAGAGAGGTCTAAAGGGCAATATCATATCGCGCCACGGAACACATTGATTCCCCTCCTCATTAATTTGGATGCGATCTTTTTCTATATCCAGCGCGTCTTCCACACCATCCATCGGGAAAGCGATCCGAGCCTTCTCGCTTAGGCAGCACAGCGCCTTGCAAATACTCAGAGTTAGGGGCAGCCGAATAGTGAAAGTAGTTCCCTTCCCCGGAGTGGAATCGGTCGTAATAGTGCCGCGAATTTCGCTGAGACTGGTGAGAACCACGTCCATACCAATCCCTTTACCAGCGAGCAAATCCGCTTCATCTTTGACGCTAAAACCAGGATGGTAGATGAGTTGGTGTACTTCATGACGGGTAATGGTTTTGCCCTCTTCCCGTGTAATCAGCCCTTTTTCGATCGCCTTAGCTTTCACCCGTTCCACATCAATCCCGGCACCATCATCAGAGAACGAGATGACCGTCTGGTTGCCTTGGTGGAACGCACCGATCGAGATCCTACCTACAGGTGGTTTACCAGCGCGTTGCCGCACTTCTGGACTTTCAACACCGTGGGCCAGAGCATTATTAACCAAATGCTTCAGCGGGTCGGAGAAATGTTCCAGGATTAGTTTATCAATCAGCGTCTCCCGACCTTCAATCCGAATCTCAGCGACTTTACCCGACTCTGCGGCTTTATCTCGCACGTAGCGAAGTAGTGGAAATACCCGTTCGATCTCTCCGAATGGCACCATCCGAGCGCGAGTCAAACCTTCTTGGAGTTGAGTGCTTACCTGTCGGAACTGACGGCTGACTTGCTCGGTATCATCTGTAACGAATTCAATATCAGAAGTGGACTCTCGCACACGGACAATTAGCTCGATCATTTCTTGCGAGAGGGAGTGGAAGCCGGTAAACCGATCCATTTCCAGAGGGTCATAGTCTCCACTGCCCAATTGATGTGCAAACAGGGAGCCTTCCGACAGGGAGGAGCGATAGTTCTTGCGGCTAGCCAGTAGAGAGGCTTCCAGGAGTGTTCGCTCATACAGATCCTGCATCCTAGCTCCCACGTCGCTCAGTTGCTGCACTTGGTTGAGTAAGTTATCCAGACATAGCCGTAGCCGTTCTTGATCCTGCTCTAGGGTGTTGCGGTTCACTACCAGTTCCCCAACCAGGTTGCTGAGGTTGTCCATGTGCTTGACTGGCACTTTCATGGTTTGTTCAAACCAGGCTCTGGTCTGACGCTTCTGCGGAGTAGCCGAGGAATTGGTCTTGTGTTTCTGTCCGGTCATTCCCCCTGGTCCCTTGTCCGCATCTGCCACCATTCGCTCCAGCTCGTCAAAGTCAAAGTCCAAGTCGTCTTTAAACTTATCCACCTTTTCCGTAGCGCGACTAGGGGCTGGCGAGGTTGATGGGGGGACGGGATCTGCTGGAGGGGGTGTTTTAAGTTTCCCTAGCGATTCGCTGTCCAACAAGGCTTCCAGTTCGGCAAAGTCATCTAATTCATTGACTGTTGACGATCGGGTGTTGACCGATCGTTCTTGTGTAAGGGACGGTGAACTCTCATCACTTAGCAGCCCCTCTAATTCGGCAAAATCATCAAGTAAGCTATCGCCTCCCGCTTGCGCTTCGCTATAGACTAGGGGAAGATTATGCTCCTCTGTTTCCCTAGTCTCTTCTTCATTTATCGTAACTGCAAACACAGCCCCATTTTCAAAATCGAATTCTGCTCGCGAGTCGTTGCCTTCTAGTTGGAAGTCCTCAATACTGGATTGAGATTCCCCGCTTTCACGATCGGTTTCTAGATTTAGAGAAAAGTCTCGATCTTCATCTTCAGGATTTTGGAACAGAGCGAGAAACGCATCGTTTTCTTGTTCGTCGCTATCTTCTTGTGCTAGTTCCGGCGAGGTTTCTAGCTCTGTTGAGAAGTCCTCTTCTAACCACGCCAATGTTTCATGTTCGTCAGACTCCATTTCGATCGGCATTTCGGTTTGGGGAAGATCTAAGAAATCCATCCCTGTTGCTGTTGAGCTGTCGAAGAGGTCGGAAGTTTCAAAGTCGTCTGGTGCAACGTCTCCAACAGGCGCTTCTGTCTCCTCTGCCCCTCTGCCCCTCTGCCCCTCTG
>ENA-ORBV01001314-ORBV01001314.1-microbial-mat-metagenome-genome-assembly--contig:-NODE-1314-length-55588-cov-10.216245_pt1 | contig 55588 bp, 50 predicted proteins | sample MGYA00237777_ERZ505514 | MGnify/ENA primary metagenome ERZ505514 (study PRJEB26160, sample SAMN06269048) | microbial mat metagenome | isolation source: Oligotrophic lake microbial mat | place... | reverse complement strand
TCGATCGCCTTTCGCTATATCGCCGCCAACGAGCAACCCGACCATGACTCGCTGTGCACCTTCCGCAAGCGCTTTCTCAAAGAGATCGGGGCGCTGTTTGTGCAGGTGCTGTGCATCGCCCGGCAGATGAAGTTGCTCAAGCTTGGCACGATCGCACTCGATGGCACCAAGGTTCACGCCAACGCCTCTCGCCACAGCGCACTGTCCCACGGGCATGCGCAGAAGATCGAGGCGCAACTGGAAGCCGAAGTCAAGGAGATGCTCGCCCGCGCGGAGGCTGTCGATCAGGAGCCGTTGCCCGAAGGCTTGCGCCTCCCTGCGGAACTGGCGCGGCGCGAGGAGCGCCTGGCGGCGATCCGCCAGGCCAAGGTACAGATCGAGGCGCGCGCCGCCGAGCGCGATGCACAGGAGAAAGCCGACTTTGATGCGAAGATGAAAGCGCGCGAGGAGAAGACCGCACGCACGGGACGCAAGCCCGGTGGCAAGCCGCCGACGCCGCCCAGTCCCGGTGTGCGCCCAACCGACCAGATCAACCTCACCGATGAAGACTCGCGCATCATGCCTGCCACAGGCAAAGGCTTCGAGCAGAGCTACAACGCGCAGGCCGCGGTCGATACCGAGAGCCTGCTGGTGGTGGCGACCGACATCGCGCAGGTGGCCACCGACAAGCAGCAGCTCGAGCCGATGCTCGAAGCGCTTGCCGGCTTGCCCGAGGCATTGGGCAGCGTGGAACATTTGTTGGCCGACAACGGGTACTTCAGCGCGGCGAACGTTGAGCGTTGCGTAGAGGCGAAGATCGAACCGCTGCTTGCCGCGGGGCGCGATGGACATCACCCGCACTGGGAGGACCGATTCACCGAGCCCCCGCCATTGACCGAACCTGCCAGCGCTGTGGACCGCATGAAGCACCGACTCAAGACGGGCCAAGGACGCAAGCTCTATGGCTTGCGCAAGCAGACGGTGGAGCCGGTGTTCGGCATCATCAAGTCGGTAATGCGCTTCCGGCAGTTCCTGTTGCGTGGCTTGGCGGGGGCGGAAGGGGAGTGGAAGTTGGTCACCATGGCATGGAATATCAAAAGAATGGCGGCGTTGGCCGGATAAACGGGCACAAAGCCGTGCGTTCACGATCCGCTCTCGCCGTTTAGCGCTCAATTCGCCGCTCCACTCGCTTACCATGATCAACATCGCTCAAATCATCAACTCAAGTCCGACAGGCTGCTAGATGATCGTAACCGCGAGTTCGCCCAGCCCATCCACGCCGCCCAGCAGCTTGTCGCCGCGCTTGACGGCACCGACACCGGCCGGCGTGCCGGTGAAAATGAGATCGCCGGGACGCAGCAGATAGTATTCGGACAGATAGGCGATCGTGTCGGGAACGTTCCAGATCATCTCGCCGAGGTCGGCCTGCTGGCGGACTTCCCCGTTGACCTTGAGCCAGATCCTGCCGGTGGAATGGTGGCCGCCGCTGGCCACAGGATGGATCGGCGTGACGGGCGCGGACTCGTCGAAGGATTTTCCGAAATCCCAGGGCCGCCCGGCGTCGCGCGCCTTGAACTGCAGGTCGCGGCGGGTCATGTCGAGGCCGACCGCGTAGCCATATACGTAATCGAGCGCCTTGGCCGACGGGATGTTGCGTCCTTCGCGCTGGATCGCCACCACCAGCTCGATCTCATGGTGCAGGTTCTCGGTGCCCGGCGGATAGTGCATCTGGCCGTTCAGCAGCACCGCGTCGGCGGGCTTCAGGAAGAAAAACGGCGGCTCCTTGTCCGGATCCTTGCCCATCTCGCGGGCATGCGCGGCGTAATTGCGGCCGACGCAATAAATGCGATGGATCGGAAACTTTTCCTTTTGCCCGATGATGGGTACGGAAGGGGCCGGGCCGATGTCGAACAGCATATTGTTTTCGCTCATGGTCAGAAGAGTGTGAAAGTGTCTACCCGCGTTCCCAGTGGCCAGCGCCCGGAAGCGAAGAGCGCGTATTTTTGCACAAACTGGAAAACCAGCGTGTACCCGCCGCGACCGCCGCTTCTATTGCAGTTGCTCCTCGCGCCAGAGGCCGAGTGCACGCTGCACCGGCCGGTCGGAAAAGCTGAACAGCACGCTCTCCTTTGCCGCATGCAGCGAGTACGCCTGCCAGGCGGGAACTACGAAAGTGTCACGCGCGGTGAAATCGAAAGTCTTGCCGCCAATGACCACACGCCCGTCACCTTCGACGACCGAAAAGACCGTTCCGTCGGTACTGCGATAGGGCTTGCCGGCATAGCCTTTCGGCAGCAACTGGATATAGGCGCCCATGGTCGGCATTGCCGGTCCGCCGCTGGCCGGATTGACGAACTCCATCTTATAGCCGAAGCAGGCATGCGGCTTGTCGACGTGGGCGAGCTGTTGCAGGCTTTCGCGCGACCTCGAGTAGGGATACGCGAAAACCGGCGACGTCGAATTCTGCAGCTTGTATTCGACAGGCAGCAGGTTGTTGCCGTAGCGCAGCCAGGCGTCGCCTTCGGGCCGCACCACTTCCTGCTCGTCGCGCGGATACTCTTCGGCAAACCCCGTATCGAGGAAGCGCACCAGTGGAATGTCGAGGCCATCCAGCCAGACAACAGGCTCGCCCGCGGGATTGCCATGGTCATGGAAAGTCCACGACGGCGTGATGATGAAGTCGCCCGGATGCATGGTCACGCGCTCGCCGTCGACGGCCGTGTAGGCGCCGGCGCCTTCGACGATCAAACGCAATGCAGTCTGCGTGTGTCGATGGCTCGGGGCCACTTCGCCGGGCAGGATCAGTTGCCAGCCGGCGTACAGCGAATTGGTGATGGCCGACTGGCCGGGCAGCCCCGGATTCTCCAGGATCAGCACCCTGCGCACCGCTTCTTTCGCGGTGATCAGCTCGCCGGACTCCATCAGCCAGGGTCGCACCTCGGCATATTTCCACAGCGCCGGCACGCAAGGTGACGCCGGCTGTCTGGGCACCAGCGCGCTCATCATTTCCCACAGCGGCGTCACATGCGCCGGCGCGATGCGCCGGTAGAACGCTTCCCGCTCCGCGCGGGGATCCTTCAAAGGCTGTCCCATCGTCTCCTCACTTTCCAGACCGGATCTTCACCGCAGATACCCTGGCGTAGCCCGGAGTACCCTTTTAGGCGCGGAGGCACAGAGAAAACCGCGCAGAGAAATCAGGCATGAATTATTCATGACCAATGCTGTCAACGCCTGGAAATATCCGCAATCGCGTCCCAAATGCCCTTTCATTCCTCTGCGCTTCCTCTGCGCTTCCTCTGCGCTTCCTCTGCGCTTCCTCTGCGCCTCCGCGCCTCTGCGGTCAGGCTTGGATCTTCGGCAAAGACAAACCGAAATCCTTCTCTACCAGTTCCGTCACGCGCGACAGGAAATCCTCGCGCATTTCGTCGTTGCTACGCGTTTTCAACCCCCAGCGCAGGTAAGTTTCGTTGTTCTTCGACTTGCTGGCACCGAAGAAACCCGGCGTGATCGGGAAATAACGGTTGATCGCATCCTGCACCGCTGATTTTCCTTCTGCCGTCTGCATCAACTCGATGCAGAAGTCCTTGCCAAACTTGGCATGGAACTTCTCCTCCGGCATGGTGATCCGCGCCAGGTTGCGCAACGGATGGAAGCTGCAATGCAGCAGATCTTCCACCTGCAGGATTTCCGCATAGTCGGCAATCGCCTTGATCACGCAGAATTCCGGCCAGGTCTTCAGCTCGAAGCTGAAGATGGTGAGCGGCTTCTTGACCTTGGGATCCATCATCTCCGCGGGCACGCCGATTTCCTCCGCCAGTCCACGGAAGCGCACATGATGATGGTACTCCTCCATCGCCACCCGGCAGGTCAGCCATTTCGCGTAAGGCGTCGGCGCCAGCGCAATCGCGGGCTCGTCGAACACCTGCGCGCCATAAAGCTCGTTCACCGCATGGCTGATGACGATTTTCTTCACCGCGGCCCGATATTCCTCGGGCTGATTGGCGAGGTCGGCGGCGGTTTTCACTTCGAGCGTGGCGGTTGCGGTCATGAGGGTGCTTTCAGACAAGCGGTTCGGTATTGAAAAATTCCAGGTCGGTGCCGAGGTCGGTGAGCCTGCCGGCGAAAGCGGATCCGATCGATTTCGCCAGTTCGGCCGGATCCCAGGCGGCGCCCTCCTGCATGGCGGCCTTTGCGATCGGCCGCGGCTGGGAAAACAGCATGAGTTCGCGCCCCCGCACGCCGAACAGCTGGCCGCTGATGTCGTGCCCGTTCGAAGCGAGAAACGCCACAAGCCGCGCGACATAGTGCGCGGGAATCCTGAGTGCGCGCTCCTTGTAGGCGGTCTGGGCTTCGTTGACCGGCTGGATGGTGTCGGTCACCCGTGTTGCGGCAAACGGGGCAATCGCATTGCAGGTTACTTTGGAACGTGCCATGTCCATGGCCACCACACGCGTCAGCCCAACCAGGCCGGCCTTGGCCGAAGCATAGGCCGCCTGGCCGAAGTTGCCGAACAGGCCCGCGCTGGAAACGATATTAACGATGCGTCCAGGAGCACGCCCGCCCTTCTGCTGCTCGCGCATCAGCGGCGTGGCCGCGGCCAGCAGGGCGAAGGGCGCCGTAAGATTGTTTGCAATCACGCGCTCCCAGCCATCGCGCGTTGCCTTGAAAATGAACGCATCGCGCAGGATCGCCGCGTTGTTCACCACAATGTCCAGCGCGCCAAACCGTTCTACCGCCAGACGAACTGCATTCTCCGCACCCCCCTGTGCGGCGATGTCCTCGACAAAGGCCGCTGCATTGGCGCCCAGCTTTTCCGCAATCGACCATGCCACTCGCGCATCCGGTTCGTCGCCCGAAATCGATACGCCACTGTCGGCGATCACGACCGCGGCACCGAGCCGATGCAGTTCTTCGCTGATCGCCAGACCAATCCCGCGCGCCCCGCCGGTGACGATCGCAACGCGTCCCGCAAGCATCGCCGGCGCGCTCATCGCGCAACCGCCGCTTTCGCGGGCCCGGCCGCGGCCGGGAAAAAGGCGTCGGCGTGGATGTTGCGCGAAGCGACACCGAGCGAGCGCACCAGCTCCGATGCCGCATCGACCATGGGTGGCGGACCCGCGAAATAGGACTTGAATCCCTCAAGTCCCGCTAAATCCGCCGCGACGGCTCCGGTGACGAAGCCGAAACGTCTCGGCAGCAGTGAATTCGCGGCCAAAGCCGCATTCGGATCGGAAAGCACGATGTGAACCCTGAAGTTGGGGAAGTTCTTCCGCATCTGCGCCAGCTCTTTCTCGAAATAGACGTCGCGCTCCGAGCGCACGCCGAAATACAGATGCACCGGATGGGTAAAGCCCGCAGCCAGCGCTGTCTCCGCGATGGACTTCACCGGGGCGAGACCGCTGCCGCCGCCAATGCACAACATCGGTCCCTCATGCTGCGCACGCAGGTAGGAAGTACCCAGCGGGCCGCTGACCTTGACCATGTCGCCCGCCTTCAGCTCCGATGCAATGCGCTGGCTGACCGACCCTCCGGGCATCACGCGAATATGGAATTCCAGCAGCTTCTCGTCCGGACGGTTGGCCATCGAGTAGTCGCGCACGACACCGGGGACCATGGAAAACTCGAGTTGCGCATACTGGCCCGCGGAAAAGGTGAAAGGACCGCCGCTGGCGATTTCCAGGCGCAGCCTGAGGATGTCATGCGTCAGGCTGGATATTTCCATGACCCGGCAGCGCATCACCCGCGAGGGATGCACGACGAAATCCTCGGCATCCAGCCGCCGCACCACGACATTACTCCACATCTGCGAGCGACAGGCCAGCACGATGCCGCGCGCGCGCTCGTCCGCCGACAAGGCATGCGCGGAATACTCCAGTTCCATGATGTCACCGGAAACCAGCTCGCACTTGCAGGTTCCGCAGTTGCCGGCCTGGCAACTGTAGGCGAAGCCGATGTTGTGCGCCAGCAGCGCGTCGAGGACCGTCTCGCCCTCTTCCGCGGGAGCGGTCTGGCCAAGGTCGGCGACGGTCACGGTGAGGGTCATTGGCGGACGGCTGGCGGGTTGCCCGCCGATACATTAATATCGACTCCAGTATGGGAACCAAACTGTTGGAAGTCAAACAATCGAAGGCGCGGCGGTCGCCCCGTTCAGGGCCCGGAAAAAGCGCCGGGCTGGGCCTGCTGCCCGGCCTGATCGGTTACCAGCTCAGGCTCGCCCAGCGCGCAATTTTTGCCGACTTCGCGGACGCCGTGGACGGCGCCGGAATCTCGCCCGGGCTGTTCGGCATCCTGGTGATCATCGACGCCAACTCCGGGCTGACCCAGCAGGCGCTGGCCGATGCGGCGCACCTTGACCGCTCGACGGTGGTCACGGTCATCGACAAGCTGGAACATCGCGAACTGGTCGAGCGCCGCGCGGCGGACCGCCGCAGCAACGGGCTGTTCCTGACCGCGGCCGGCACCACCCTGCTGCGCAGCCTGCGGCGCAAGGTTGCGCAGCACGAGCGCCGGGTGGTGCAGAATCTCTCGGAACGGGAACGGGAACAACTGGTCTCACTGCTGCAACGCATCCTTCCCGAACGGCGCTGATTCCCATGGCACGCAAGTCGCAAATTCGCAGGAAAATCTTCCGCCCGCGGCGCAAGAAGCCGGGTTTGCCTCCCGGCAGCCTGGTCTATACGGGAGAGCCCAGGCCGCAAAGCCCGACGCGCGCGCGGATGATCGACTACGACGAGCACAAGGTCGTCGAGCGCGAATTGTCCGATGCCGAGGAGTGCATTCCCTTCAAGGATGCGCAGACGGTAACCTGGATAGACGTCGACAGCATGAACGACTCCAGACACCTCGAAAACTTCGGCAGGGTGATGGGATTCCACGCCCTGATGCTGGAGGACATTCTCAACACCGACCAGCGGCCCAAGTTCGAGGACTACGGCAATTACGCCTACATCGTCGTGAAAATGCTCGACTACAACGAGGCGGGAGGGGAAATCGACATCGAGCAGTTGTCCCTGGTCTTCGGACCGAACTACGTGATCACTTTCCAGGAACGTCCCGGGGACTTCTTCGACCCGTTGCGCGAGCGCATCCGCAAGTCCCTCGGGCGCATCCGCAAGATGGGCGCGGACTATCTAGCATACTCGATGCTGGACGTCATCATCGACCACTATTTCGTCGTGCTGGAGAAGCTGGGCGAGAAAATCGAAAAGCTCGAAGACGTCGTCAGCGCCAATCCGGGGCCGGAAACCGCACGGCAGATCCATGCGCTGCGCCGCGAGATGATCTTCGTGCGCCGCTCCACCTGGCCGATGCGGGAGGTCATTGCCGGGCTGCAGCGGTCGGAATCCGACCTGGTGCGGGAATCGAGTTCGGTCTACTTCCGCGACCTTCAGGATCACATCATGCAGGTCACGGACGCGGTGGACAGTTTCCGCGACCTGCTGAACGGCATGCTGGATTCCTACTACGCCACCATCACGAACCGCACCAACGCGGTACTGAAGGTGCTGGCGCTGTTTTCGGCGATCTTCATGCCGCTGACTTTCATCACCGGAATCTTCGGCATGAATTTCGTGCACTTCCCGGAACTGGAGTGGCGCTACGGCTTCCAGGGCTCGCTGATATTGATGGCCGTGGTGATCGCAATCATGGTCGCCGTATTCAGGTGGAAGAAATGGCTTTGATAGCCCGGGCAAAACCGGGCAGCCGGGCCAGGAATTGCTGACGCCCGGCCGGGAACAAATCCAGGCTGGCCGCACCTCTCGCAGGCCGATACTTCCCGGGAATTCCCGGTTCAGTCGTTTTCCGACACCCGGCCGCGCTGCTGTTTGACCCCCGAGCGCACCCGTTTTCCCGCAATGCGGCGTTCCTTCGAGGCACGGGTCGGGCGCGTGGCGACGCGCTTCTTCGGCTTGATCGAGGCGACGCGCACCAGCTCCTGCAGACGTTCCACTGCATCCCGCCGATTGGCCACCTGCGTACGAAAACGCCTGGCATCAATCAGCAGCACGCCGTCCGTATTGACCCTGCGCCCCGCCATCCTGCGCAAACGGGCCTTGACGTCGCCGGAGAGGGACGGGCTGCCTGCGATATCGAACCGCAATTCGACCGCCGTGGATACCTTGTTCACATTCTGGCCGCCCGGTCCGGACGCCCTCACGTAGCGGAATTCCAGTTCCGCGGCCGGCGGAAACTTGCTGTCAGCCATTACACCCTTTCAGTCGTATCGTGCGGACAAGCGTTCTGGCAGCCTTGTGCAACGCCAGGTTTGTCGCAGTGCAACACCCTAAAATGCCCGTCTGGCGCGGGTTTGGCGCATGCGGGAATTTTTCCCGCTTCACTTGCAATTGCAAATAGGGAGGTCTACATTTGCACCGGGTTTCCCGACGTACGCCGCCTGCAATAGGTACCCAACAAAACAGGCGACGTGGCGGGGCAATCTGAAAATCACATGTGAGTTTCGACTGAAACAAGATCATACGGGAGAGAGTTTATGAAACGATGGACTTATGCAGGGGTCGCCAAGACCCTGTCCGCAGCAGCTCTCGTCGGCTTCGGTGCCCAGGCAATGGCCGCAGATGTAACCTGGGACCGGCTGATGAATGCTGACAAGGATGCAAACAACTGGCTGATGTATCACCAGTCCTTCAAGGGCTGGCACCACAGCGGCCTCGACCAGATCAAGGCCGACAACGTCAAGAACATGCGTGTTGCCTGGCTGCACACCCCCGCCGCTTCCAAGCGCGGCATCCAGTCGTTCCCCCTCGCTGCCGACGGCGTTCTGTACTACACCAGTTCTTCGGGCCAGGTGTGGGCACTCGACGGCGCCTCCGGCGACGTCATCTGGCGCTATCAGGCCAAGATCGACACCGAGCGCGCGGAAGGCACCTTCTACAACCCGTACAGCCGCGGCCTCGCGATTGCGTATGGAAAGGTGTACATCGGCACCACCGATGGCCGCATGATCGCTCTCGACCAGAAGACCGGCAAGGTCGTCTGGGACAACGTGATCATGAGCGTTGAAAAGGGCAACAAGGGCTTCACCGGTGCTCCCCTCGTCGTCAAGGACAATGTCATCATCGGCTCCAACGGCGGCGAATTGTCCGGTTGCTGCGGCCCGATCTTCGCAGTCAATGCGCAGAGCGGCGAAGTGGCATGGCAGTTCGACACCATCGGCGGCGACGAGCGTTCGCGTCAGTCCTGGGGCAATGACTCCTGGAAGATCGGCGGCGGCGGCGGCTGGATGACGGGTCAGTACGATCCGAAGACCAACAGCGTGTGGTGGGGTACCGCCAATCCGGCACCCGACTACGACTGGGCCGGCGAAAACTGGAAGACCGAAGGTCCGCGTCCGGGTGAAAACCTGTACAGCTCCTCCGTCGTCGTTCTCGATGCTGACTCGGGCGAACTGAAGTCGTACTTTCAGGAAATGCCGCATGACGCGTGGGACTTCGACAGCGCCGTGGGCGAATTCATGCAGTTCGAGAAGGGCGGCAAGCGCTACATGATGCACCCGAACAAGGGCGGCATCATTTTCGTTTACAACGCTGACGACCTGGGCGGCGGCAAAGCCCTGAAGGTGGAGAACGCCTACATGGTTGGTGAGACCTACAACTACATCAAGGGCGTGGACCCGAAAACCGGTCAGTTGATCGGACGGCGTGAACTGCCGGAAGGCAAGCACACCAACGTCTGCCCGGCGATCGACGGCGCCATCAGCTGGAACACCGGCGCCTACAATCCGGGTACTGGTCTGCTGTACAAAGTGGTGCAAGAGTGGTGCTTCGACATCGAAGTCGTGAAGGCTGACAAGCCCGCCGATTTCTCCGGCCAAGCCTACTTCGGCGCCTCCTGGACCGCCACCCATCCGCAGGGCAAGCAAGCCTACGGTACGGTGCAGGCACGGGATCCGCTGTCCGGCAAGATCAAGTGGCGCGTCGAGTTCAAGTACCCGCCGCTGGCTTCGCTGCTGTCCACCAAGGGCAACCTGGTGTTCGTACCGGGCGCCGATGGCAAGTTCACCGCCCTCGATGCCCGTACCGGCAAGGTTCTGTGGGAGCACAACAACGGCATCGGCCACCACGGCGGTGTCATCTCCTACATGGCCAAGGGCAAGCAATACATCGCAGTCGTGTCCGGCTGGGGCAGCCACGTATCGGGCAACTACGGCCCGCTGTTTGGCCACCCGTTCACCGACATGCCGACCGATGCCGGTCAGTTGATCGTGTTCAGCCTGTAAGCCAACTGCACCAGTAATGCGTTATTGGCGGGCGGGGGAGAGATCCCTCGCCCGTTTCATTGTCAGAACCAGACGTTGCGGAGCCACTCAATGAAGGTTACTAGCAATTTAAGTTTGCTTGCGGTCCTGGCCTTGGTAGGAGGCCTTTCAACGACTGCGAAAGCGGACGTGACCGACGAGGTCGCCGCGCCGCTCAACGAGAAGTACGGTATGAACATCAAGAAAATCTTTGCCACCAAATGTAGCTGGTGTCACCAGGGCTACGGCATGAAGCGTGCCGATGGTCCCAAACTGGCAGGCACAACCCTGTCGCAGGAAGCGGTGGCCAAGCAGATCCGCAGCGGCAAATCGCCGATGCCGGGGTTCAAGTCACAACTGAAGGAAGAGGAAATCCAGGCCCTCGCCGAATACATCAGGGGCCTGCCGGCTGACTGACGGTGGATGGATTGGGCTGGACGGGTCCGACGCGGTCCGGGCAGAGAAAAAGGGCGGCCATGCCGCCCTTTTTTATCGCTGCCGCCGGACGCCCTAGTCCACCCGCTGCAACTCCATGCGTGCGCCGAATCCGCCGAACTTGCCGTTGCCGCGCAAGCGCCTGCCCTCCTTTTCCAACTGAAGTCCGACGGTCAGCGCCGAACCATTGGCGCCGGTCACGCTGAACTTCAGCACCTTGCCATCGTAATCCTGCTTCGCTAGTGGGACGGGGTGTGCACCGAACTCATCCAGGTTCGTCAGCGCGATCTTTCCGGAACCGTCGGCGGCAATTTCCAGGGTCGCAATGCCGCTGCTCATGCCTATGTACCACGGCCCCTTCCAGGATCCGGCCAGCGTGCCGGGATCGGCCACGGCTGGCACGGCCACCGCGACAGCAAGCATCGCCAACCCTGCAATCAGTGTATTTTTCATGTTCCTCCTCCAGGACGGTTGCATTCTACCCAATGAATGTCGTCCAGGACATTCGCGCCCGTGCCCTGCCGCAGCGTCCTTATATAATGCGGTCTCCAACCATCACCCGACTCCCCGTGATGAACTTCTGCAGTGCCTGCGGCGCCCGCGTCGAAATCACGGTGCCGCCCGGCGACACCCTACCCCGCTACGTCTGCACGGGCTGCGAGACCATCCATTACGAGAATCCAAAAATGGTGGTGGGGTGCATTCCCGAATGGGAGAACCGCATTCTCCTTTGCCGTCGGGCCATCGAACCCCGCTACGGCCTGTGGACTTTGCCAGCGGGATTCATGGAAAACGGCGAAACCACGGCGCAGGGTGCGCTACGCGAAACGCTCGAGGAAGCCAATGCCCGGGTCGAAATCCTCGGCCTGTACGCCCTGTTCAACATTCCACACATCAATCAGGTCTACATGCTGTTCCGCGCCCGCCTTCTCGACCTGGATTTCTGTGCCGGCGCCGAATCCCTGGAAACCCGGCTACTCGGCGAGACTGAGATTCCCTGGGACCAGATCGCATTCGCCACAGTACGGCGCACGCTCAACTTGTATTTCAGCGACAGGCGCAACGGCGAATACCGCTTCCACATGGGGACGATCGACCCAATGCCCAAGTCTCCCACTACGGGCTAAACGCGAATGCCGCCGGTCCATCGGCCGGCCTGGTTTTCAAGGTGCGCGCAGCGAATCCACAATGTTCATCCGGGCCGCCTGCATTGCCGGCAGGAAACCGCCAATCAATCCCATGAACAGCGCAAAGGCCAGCGACTTGGCGACGATCGCCGGATTGAGCGTGAAGCTGAACGCCAGCTCCGCGAAGGATTGCCAGTTCATGGTCGAGATGGTCAGGAGTTGCATGAACGACGCGAAGAACAGCCCGATGGCTCCGCCGACCAGTCCGAGGAGCAGGGATTCGGCCAGGAACACCGTGAGGATGCTGCGGCTGCGGAAGCCAAGGGCGCGAAGGGTCCCGATTTCCGCAGTGCGGTTAGCAACAGAGGCGTACATGGTGATCATGGCGCCGATGGTTGCGCCGATGGAAAAAATCACCGATAGCGTCAATCCGAGGTAGCCGATGAAATTGGCCAGGACTTCCGACTGCTCTGCGTAAAAAACAGATTCACGCTTGGCTTCCACGGTCAGGCGCGGATCGCCCTCGAGACGGGTCTTCAGCGAATCAAACCGCGACATGTCGTTTAGCTGCAGGATGATCGAGGAATAAACCGGTCTTCGGAACGACTGCATCAGTTGATCTGCATCGCCCCAAATTTCCGAATCGAAACCGGTCTTGTCCGCGTCGAAGACACCGACCACGGTCCAGTCGCGCATTGCAAACCGCAGGTTATCCCCGAGATTTGCGCCCTCGAAACGGTCGGCGATGCTGCTTCCGGCAACGATCTCCGCGGAACCCGGTTTGAACATTCGGCCTTGCACGATCCGAACCTGCGGCCGCAACGCTTTACCCTTGCCGCCGATGCCGCGGATCACCACGTTTGCGGGACTGTCAGCGCCCCGTTTAGGCAGGGTTATCAGCACCACCGTTTCCTTCGACAGCATAGGCTGCGCGTCGGCGCCAAGAGCAATCTCCGGCTGGCTCTCCACGACACCGGCCTGCGTTCGATCGACGCCGCTCTGCACTTCGGTGCCTGAAGACCGTCGCGTCACCACTACATTGTCCGGCGAGCCCGTCTCGACCAGGGTTTTCCGGAGACCTTCCTGCAACATCAGCACGGTAGCAAATACGAACACCACCAGCGCCATCCCGCCGGCCGTCAGCAACGTCGTCAGGCGGCGGGCCAGGAGGTTTTTCGCGGTGTAGGAGAATGGAATCGCCATCGAATCATCCGATATTGCGAAGCCCGTCAACGATGCGCACGCGGGCGGCGCGATAGCCAGGAAGCAGTGCCGCGATTGCGCCCACCACAATCGCGGCGGCGGCCTGCATCGCAAACGTTTCCCGGGACACGTCGAATACGGGGAACAGCGTTCCTATCTTCGCCGCGAACCAGTGGGCGACAGGGGGTGTCGCAAGCATGCCGAGACCCGCTCCACCCATTGCAATGGCGAGAGATTCACCGAAAATCAGGATGACCACGCTGAAAGGCCCGAATCCCAAGGCTTTCATCGTAGCGTATTCGGGCATGCGTTCTCGCGCAGTCATTGCCATGGTATTAGCCATAACGGCCATGATGATGAAAATGACCAGGAATGACACGATGCGGATCGCCACGACTATGGCTTCAGTCATCGCCACGAAGCCAAGCTGAAATGCCTTTTCCGTCTCGGTAAGAGTCTCCGCCAGGGAATTCGCGAACGTACGGTCTATTTCTGCGGCTACACGCGCAACCTGGTCCGCGTCGCGGACGCCGACGACAAGCACGCCTACGGTATTCGCGCGCCTGGGAACTGTTTTTTTCAGCGTCTCGTTCAGATAATCCCAGCGGAAGAAGAACTGGGACGTATCGGTCTTTGCTTCCTTGCCGTCATAGATGGCACGTACGACAAATTCCCAGTTCCCCGGATAAATCGTCCCCCGGAGCGGCACCACATCGCCAATGCTGAGTCCGTAGGTTTCAGCCAGCTTGCGTCCGACCACGCAACCTTTGCGGTCAAGAACAAGCGCCTTCATCTGCTCTGGCGGGATCAGATATTCCGGATAAAGGTCGAAATAGCTGCTGATGTCGACGGCAAACTGTGGAAAGAAATTTTTTTCCGAGACGTAGACGCCGCCGAACCAGTTGGCGTGCGTGACGCGGCTGACACCCTCGAGCTGGCGGATTTTCTCCTGATAGGTGATCGGTAACGGGAAAACCAGAGATATCGAATTGCGGGTGATCAGGCGGGTGCTGGAAGCACTCTCGGCGCCGGCGTACCACGCCTCGATCACCGTGCGCAGCAGGCCGAAGGCCAGTATCGCCACGAATATCCCGAGCACGGTCAATCCCGTTCGCAGCTTGTGGCGCAGGGCGTTGCGCAGAATCAGCTTCGCGAAGTACATTTAGTTTGAAATCTTTTCACCGCAAAGGCGCGAAGGACGCAAGGGGTGCGCAAAGAAACCAGGCAAGGTGATGCGGGAGAATCTGTCAATTCCGGCACTGAGAACGTGCGTTGGCGACATGCGTTCCAGCGTTCCGACAAGCCCCCTTGCCTTCCTTCGCGTTTCCTTTGCGCCTTTGCGGTTAGCGGGATTGAACATTCGCTTCGTCACCGCCGATCAGTTCGCCTTTGTCCAGATGGCGGACAAGGTGAGCCTGTTCCGCTGCGCGCTGGTCGTGGGTAACCATCACAATGGTCTTACCAAGCTCCACATTCAGACGCTCGAGAAGCGCGAGAACGTCAGCCGCCGAAACGCGGTCGAGGTCTCCCGTTGGCTCATCGGCGACGATCAGCACGGGATCGGTGATGATGGCGCGGGAGATCGCAACCCGCTGCTGCTGGCCGCCGGACAGCTCCGAGGGATAATGCTCCGCGCGATCCGTCAACCCGACCATCGACAGCGCGAGTTCCACCCGCTCGCCCCGCTCCCGTCGCGACAGCCGGGTAAGCAGCAGCGGCAACTCCACATTCTCAAATGCGGTCAGCACCGGCATCAGGTTGTAGAACTGAAAAATGAAGCCGATGCTCGCGGCGCGCCAATCCGCCAGATCGGCTTCAGTGAGAACGGAGAGGTCCTGCCCGGCGACCCGGATCTGCCCGCTGTCCGCCTTGTCGATTCCGGCTATGAGGTTCAGCAGCGTGCTCTTGCCGGATCCTGAAGGGCCCATCAGCGCGACGAACTCTCCCTGCGCAATATCGAAGCTGATGCCATTTAGCACGGGCACCACGTGTCCGCCTCGCCGGTACGATTTGACGACGTCGCGAACCTCCACGATTGCGGGCGCAAGGTTCATTTGCCCGCCGCCTTGACGCTTGCACCATCCTTCATTTTGTCCCCTGGGCGCAGCACGACCTTGTCGCCAGGCTGCGTCGCGCCGAGGATCGCGACAAGGTCTCCCAGCTTTGCGCCGGCCTGAACGGGAACTTCCACCACCTTGTCCCCTTTCACCACGAAAATCACGCTGCGGCCGTTACGCCCGACAATCGCTGCGGAATTCACGGCGGGACGAGGCTTGCGATCCGCCTCGGCAACTTCCTGCGACAGGAACGAAACCTTGGCGCTCATTTCAGGCAGTACCCGTGCATCGGGTTCGGTAAACCGTATCTTGGTCATCACCGTGGCCTTGGCTCGATCCACGGTGGGCACCGTACGTGCAACCAGACCGCGGAACCGCTGGTCCGGCAGCGCATCGAGCTGGATTTCCACTGGCTGGCCGGGCTTGACCTTGAAAAAACTGGATTCTGAGACATCGGCCTCGACTTCCAGGGTCGTCATGTCCGCGATCGAGACCACGGCCCCCTTGGAGTCCAGCGCGGAAGAAAACGGCGTTATGACATCGCCGATGTTCGCGCTTTTGGTCAGCACGACGCCGTCGAATGGCGCCCGGATCAGCGTCTGGTCCACGGCCACATTGGCGCCTCGCAGGTTCGCCTGCGCCGCCGCAATGGCGGCTTCAAGACTGGAAATGGACGCCCTTGACTTGTCCAGCCTCGTCATTGCAATGTCATTCGATGACTGCGAGACAAAACCCTGCTTGAGCAAATCCTGCGAACGCTTGAGCGCGTTCTCCGCATCGCGCAATTCGGCGAGCCCCTGCTCCAGGTTTGCTTTGGCGACCATCACATTGGCAGCGGACTGCTCGCGCGCTGCCCTGACGTCCAGGTCTTCCAGACGCGCGATCACTTCGTCCTTTTTAACACGGCTGCCCTCCTCCACGCCCAGCCAGACCAACCGGCCCGTCGCCTTGCTCGCCACCGCCGCTTTGCGCTGTGCGACCACGTAGCCCGTCGCGTTCAGTACGGTGTAGCCCTGCGAGGGATAGGCCATGGTCACCGCAGCGGTTTCCACTTCGACCGGCGCGTTCGACCAGCGCAGAAAGGCCATTGCAGCCACGGCAACCATGACCACCGCGACGATGGCAGGAACCATCAAACGTCGCAGACGCCCTCGTCCCCGCGACGCGGAAAACGCCATGCCCGAGCGATCGATCTTCAGTTTGGAAAGGTCCGGCACCGTCATTCAGCTACTCCAGGAAAAAATTCGAATTATGCAGGGAAACCTGGGGTGAGACCCCTGCTGGCGGCACGAGTGCGATCGCCCGGAATAAAAAAGCAGCGCAATGCGCTGCTTCTTTATTCCGGATGGGTAATGCAGCTGCGCTGGCTACCAGCCTGCGTCCTTCTCGGCGGTGGAAGAAATCTTGTGGATCGACAGATCCGCCCCCATGAATTCCTGCTCCGCCTCCAGGCGAAGGCCAACGAGCCACTTGAGCGTACCGTAGACGATCAACGCCCCGATGACGGCGATTGCAATTCCCAACAGGGTACCGGCGACCTGGGCCATGAAACTCACACCGCCAAGGCCGCCAAAGGCCTGCAGCCCGAAGATTCCGGCGGCTATCCCACCCCAGGCGCCGCACAGGCCATGCAAAGGCCAGACTCCCAGCACATCATCTACTTTCCAGCGATTCTGCGTGACGGTGAACATCACGACGAACAACACACCGGCGATCAGGCCCGTCACGAGTCCACCAATGGGATGCATAAGGTCGGATCCCGCGCAGATCGCCACCAGTCCCGCCAGTGGTCCGTTGTGCACGAACCCGGGATCGTTGCGTCCGGCAACCAGTGCGCCAATGGTGCCTCCGGCCATCGCCATCAATGAATTGACAGCTACCAGGCCGCTGATCTTGTCGATGGTCTGCGCCGACATTACATTGAAACCGAACCAGCCGGCCGTCAGTATCCATGCGCCCAATGCAAGAAACGGGATGCTGGACGGAGGATGCGCGGCAATACCCCCGTCCTTGCTGTAGCGGCCACGGCGTGCGCCGAGCAGCAGCACTGCGATCAGGCCGACCCAGCCGCCCACGGCATGGACGACGATGGAACCGGCGAAGTCATGAAACGGGGTGCCGAAGCTGGCTTCGATCCACTTCTGTATGCCGTAGTTGCCGTTCCAGGTAATACCCTCGAAGAATGGATAGATGAATCCCACCAGCAGGAAGGTGGCGGCGAGTTGCGGATTGAACCTCGCACGCTCGGCGATTCCACCGGAAACGATGGCGGGAATCGCGGCGGCGAACGTCAGCAGGAAAAAGAACTTCACCAGCTGATAACCGCTGTCACTCGCGAGCTTTTCGGCCCCGCCGAAAAAATCCACGCCATAGGCCAGCGAGTAGCCAATGAAGAAATAGGCAACCGTGGATACGGAGAAATCCGCGAGGATTTTGACCAGTGCGTTGACCTGGTTTTTGCGCCGGACCGTGCCCAGTTCAAGAAATGCAAAACCCGCATGCATCGCCAGCACCATGATCGCGCCCAGCAGGATGAACAAGACATCGTTGCTGGTTTTCAGGGCTTCCATTGATTCCCTCCCAATTTTCTTGTAATAAAAAATTTTGGAACCAAACGCAAACATCACGCCAGATCCATAACCATTTGAATAATAATACTTGTCTGTACTTTATTTTTCTCCAAATCAGTTTATATGCTGCATATTAGTGCCATGTCCCCGGTTTACGCCTTACATTAGTGCAATCGTTCGTGGCACGACTGCGGGTCGACCTGCCCTGACGGTCGACTTGGAGCCACTGGTGCAGCGGTTTATAGTGGAACGCCCGCCGGCCTCGCCTGGTTCGGATTGGCACCTGTTTCGGATTGCAGGAGGCCTGGTTGCCAAACTCATTCTCATTGCCGACAAACGCATGCCCTTAACGACGTTGAAGAAAGCGGACCCGATCAAGCCGCAGGCCGAGCAAAAGCTGACGATCGATCAGCTCGTTCATGAACTGGTCGCCGACCAGCTCGTATCGCAGGAGACGGTCGACAAACTGCTGACGCTGCGGCGCAACTTCCGGGTGAGCGAGATTCACCCGTTGATCATCCTGGCCGACCAGAAGTGGAAGGATCCGCGCAATCCGAAGAAATTCCTCAATCTGGAAACCCTGACCGAGTGGCTGGCGCAGAAAGTCGGCCTGCCCTATTTGCACATCGATCCGTTCAAGATCGATTTCGCCTCCGTCACCAAAGTGATGTCGAGCGCCTATGCCGGTCGCTTCAAGATCCTGCCCGTTGGCGTGACATCGACCGAAGCCACCATTGCGACCTGCGAGCCCTACGTACGGGAATGGGAAAGCGAGTTATCGCGGATCCTGCGCAAGGAAATCAAGCGCGTCGTCGCAAACCCGACCGATATCAACACCTACCTCGTCGAGTTTTACAATCTGGCGCGATCGGTCAAGGGTGCGAGCCAGCAGCACGGGGCGCCGCTCTCGGAGATCACCAATTTCGAGCAGCTCGTACAGCTAGGCAGCAGCGGCAAGCTCGATGCCAACGACCAGCACATCGTGAGACTGGTCGACTGGCTGCTGCAGTACGCGTTCGACCAGCGCGCCAGCGACATCCATGTCGAACCGAGGCGCGACGTTGCCAACGTGCGTTTTCGCATCGACGGCGTGCTGCATCAGGTGTACCAGATTCCCACTCCGGTCGTGGTCGCGATGACCAGCCGGATCAAGATTCTCGGCCGGATGGACGTTGTGGAGAAACGGCGCCCGCAGGATGGCCGCATCAAAACCCGGACCGCTGACGGCGATGAGGTCGAACTGCGCCTGTCGACGATGCCCACCGCCTTCGGCGAAAAGCTGGTGATGCGCATCTTCAATCCGGACGTGCTCGTCAAGAACTTCAAGGAACTGGGGTTCTCGGACGACGATCGCGAACGCTGGCAACAGGTGGTTACGCGGCCGCACGGCATCATCCTGGTCACGGGACCGACGGGCTCCGGGAAGACCACTACGCTCTATTCCACGCTCAAACAAGTCGCCCAGCCGGAGGTGAACGTCTGCACGGTCGAAGATCCGATCGAAATGGTGGAACCGACTTTCAACCAGATGCAGGTGCAGCCGGCCATCGGTCTGGATTTCGCGTCCGGCATCCGCACGCTCATGCGGCAGGATCCTGACGTCATCATGGTGGGCGAGATCCGGGATATGGAAACGGCCGAAATGGCGATCCAGGCCTCGCTGACCGGTCACCTGGTGTTTTCCAGCCTGCACACCAATGATGCGCCGTCGGCCCTGACCCGTTTGCTCGACATCGGCGTGCCGCCCTATCTTCTGCATACGACCATCCTCGCGGTCATGGCGCAGCGCCTGGTGCGGACACTCTGCCCACAGTGCCGCGAACCTGGCGTCATCGACGACGACACCTGGAACATGCTCATCGCGCCCTGGCAGGCGGAAAAACCGCAGCAGGTTTACTTCGCCAAGGGATGCCTCGAATGCCGCATGACCGGATATTCCGGGCGGGTCGGAATCTATGAGATCCTCTCCATGACCGAGGGCCAGCGTCCCCTGATCACTGCCGAGACCGACACCACGCTGATCCGCGAACAGGCCTATCGCGACGGCATGAAGCCGCTGCGCATCGCCGGCGCGCAGAAAGTCGCCTCCGGCATGACCACTGTGGATGAAGTGCTGAAAGTGGCGCCGCCGATCAGCGGGGATCGCAGGAAAAAATAGCCCCCCTCCCTTCAAGCGGGGAGTTGAAGAATCGGACGCCGTCAGTCGATAAGAAGTCACGCCTTGCCAGCCGCCAATCACCCGATGCGATTCCCATGAAAGACACCCTGAAGCCAGGCCTCACCCACACCTTCCAGTTCAGGATCCCGGAAACGAAGACCGTCCCGCACCTGTATCCGGAATCGCGGATGTTCCAGGAGATGCCGGCCGTGCTCGCCACCGGCTACATGGTGGGCCTGCTGGAATGGGCCTGTGTCGAGGCCATCCTCCCGCATCTGGACTGGCCGGCGGAGCAAACGCTGGGCACCCATGTGAATTTCTCCCATGAGGCCGCAACCCCTCCCGGCCTGACCGTCACAGTCACGGTCCGCGTCACGGCCGTGGAGGGTCGCAAACTCAGCTTCGCGGTGGAGGCGCACGACGGTATGGACCGCATCTCCTCCGGCACGCATGAACGCTCCGTCATCGACGCCGCACGCTTCAACGCCAAAGTGTCCGACAAGGCAGCGCGTGCCGCCTCGGCTACTTCCTCGCGCTGACCCGCAGGCTTGCGGCAAACACCCAGGGTTACCTGAAATCCAAACCGCTGCCCGCCGACGAATTCAGCGGAAGTTCCTGGGCACCTAGCGGACCAGTTCCTTCATGCCCCTTTCGAGGCCCTCAAGGGTCAACGGGTACATGCGGTCGCCCATCAAGTTGCGCACCATGCCGATGGATTCGTAATATCCCCAGCGCCCTTCCGGACTCGGATTGAGCCAGATCGCGCGGTGATAGACGTCAAGCATGCGCTTGATCCAGGTTGCGCCCGCCTCTTCGTTGTGGTGTTCCACGCTGCCGCCCGGATAACCGATCTCGTAGGGACTCATGGTGGCGTCCCCCACGAATATCAGCTTGTAGTCGTGCGGATACTTGTGCAGCACGTCAAAGGTGGGAAAGCGTTCCGAATTGCGCCGCCGGTTGTCGCGCCATACCGACTCGTACAGGAAGTTGTGGAAGTAGAAGTACTCCAGGTGCTTGAACTCGGTACGCGCCGCCGAGAACATTTCCTCGCAGACCCGAATGTAGTCATCCATCGAGCCGCCGATGTCGAAAAACAGCAGCACCTTCACCGCGTTATGCCGTTCGGGCACCATCTTGATGTCGAGATAACCGGCATTTTTCGCGGTGGAGCGAATGGTGTCGTCCAGATCGAGTTCGTCAGCCGCCCCCTCCCTCGCGAATTTCCGCAACCGTTTCAACGCCACCTTGATGTTGCGGGTGCCCAGCTCCACCGAATCGTCCAGATTGCGGTATTCACGCTTGTCCCAGACCTTGACCGCACGCCGGTTGCGCGAACCATCCTGGCCGATGCGAACACCTTCCGGGTTGTAGCCATTCGCACCGAATGGCGAAGTGCCGCCGGTGCCGATCCACTTCGAGCCGCCTTCGTGACGCCCTTTCTGTTCTTCAAGGCGCTTGCGCAGGGTTTCCATCAACTTTTCCCAGCCGCCGAGCGACTCGATCAGTTTCTTCTCTTCCTCGCTCAGCATGAGTTCCGCCTGCTTGCGCAGCCATTCCTCCGGGATCCCGGCCAGGAGTGAATCGGGCGACGCAGCAATGCCCTTGAAATAGGCGCCGAACACCCGATCGAACTTGTCGTAGTTCGACTCGTCCTTGACCAGGCAGGCACGCGACAGGTAGTAGAAATCATCGAGGCCGCCGCCGGTGACGTGCTTCGCGAGCGCCTCCATCAGCATCAGGTATTCCTTGACCGATGCCGGCACGCCGCCTTCGCGCAGTTTGAAGAAAAAATCCGTCAGCACGGCTGTTCCGCCTCTAGCCCCTGTTGCCCGTTCTCCGGGACATGAACGCCAGGCGCTCGAACAGGTGCACGTCCTGTTCGTTCTTGAGCAGGGCACCTGCCAGCGGCGGGATGATCTTGCTCTGGTCCTGACCATGCAGGGTCTCGGGCGAGATATCCTCGGCCATCAGCAATTTCAGCCAGTCGAGCAGCTCCGAGGTCGATGGCTTCTTTTTAAGGCCCGGCACCTCGCGGATGTCGAAAAACACCTCCAGCGCTTCCCGCAGCAAGGATCTCTTCAGATCGGGAAAATGCACGTCCACGATCCTCTCCATGGTTTCCTTGTCGGGAAACTTGATGTAGTGGAAGAAACAGCGGCGCAGGAAAGCGTCGGGCAGTTCCTTTTCGTTGTTGCTGGTGATGATGATCGCCGGCCGGTGCCGGGCCTTGACCAGCTTCCGGGTCTCATAGACATAGAATTCCATGCGATCCAGCTCGCGCAGCAGGTCGTTCGGGAATTCGATATCCGCCTTGTCCACCTCGTCGATCAGCAGCACAGCAGGGTTCTCCGACTCGAAGGCATCCCACAAGGGTCCCCTGAGGATGTAATTGGAGATGTCGTGGACCCGGCCGTCCCCAAGCTGGGAATCCCGCAGGCGCGATACGGCATCGTATTCGTACAGCCCCTGCTGCGCCTTGGAGGTGGATTTTACGTGCCACTGGAACAGCGGCCGCTGCAGGGCCCTGGCGACCTCTATCGCCAGCATGGTTTTTCCCGTGCCTGGCTCACCCTTGATCAGCAACGGACGTTCCAGCGTGACAGCCGCGTTCACCGCCATCATCAAGTCATCCGTTGCTACGTATTTCTCGGTTCCTTTGAATTTCATGTTTCGCCCGCCTTGTTTGCTGACCTTGAGGATTATAGCCATGCCCCGGACCGTATGACCTGGCTGGCGCAAGCCGGTACGCAGCTATAATTGCCGTTCCCCGACAAACTCCAATAAACCCCGGGAGGATCCATGCCGAATTTCAACGCCAATCTTTCCATGATGTTCAACGAGGTCCCCTTCCTTGAGCGCTTCGGCGCGGCCGCCAGAGCCGGCTTTCGCGGGGTCGAGTTCCTCTTCCCCTACGATTTCCCCGCGGCGCAGATCAAGGAACAACTGGACAAGCACAAACTGCAGATGGTGCTGTTCAACATGCCACCGGGCGATTTCGCGGCGGGCGACCGCGGCATGGCCTGCGATCCGGCGAAGACCGCCCAGTTCCAGGAAAACGTCGGCAAGACGCTGGAGTATGCCAGGGCTCTGCGTGCCACCCAGATTCATTGCATGGCGGGCCTGAAACCGCGCGGCATCGGCGAAGACAAGATGCGCGAAACCTACATTGCCAACCTGCAGTTTGCGGGGAAGGAACTGGCGAAGCACAATATCAAGCTGCTGATTGAGGCCATCAACACGCGCGACATTCCCGGTTTCTACCTGAACTATTCGCGCCAGGCCTTCGACATCATGCATTACGCGAATGTGCCGAACCTGTACTTCCAGTACGACATCTATCACATGCAGATCATGGAAGGCGACCTTGCTCCGGCAATCGAGAAAAACCTGGCGAAGATCGCGCACATGCAACTGGCCGACACGCCTGGACGCCACGAACCGGGCACCGGCGAGATCAACTACCCGTTTCTGTTCCAGTTTATCGACAGGATCGGCTACACGGGCTGGATCGGCTGTGAATATCGCCCCACCGGCAAAACGGAAGACGGCCTCGGCTGGCTGAAACCATACCTTTAATACCCACACCCAACGCAGAGGCGCAGAGGGCGCGGAGAACGCAGAGAAATGCAAAATCGAAGAATTGGGCCACACAATGACGATGTCGGGATGGCTACCGCGACCTCAAATGTGACCATCCATTTCCTGTATCGGTTTTCCTCTGCGTACTTTGCGTTCTCTGCGCCTCTGCGTTGAGATTTTGACTTAGAGGAGCGAAAAGCATGAACGTCGGATTCATCGGTCTGGGCATCATGGGCAAGCCCATGGTTGCCAACCTCATCAAGGGCGGCCACACCCTGTATCTCAGCAGCCGCAGCGGCGTACCCCAGGAACTTGCCGCCGCCGGCGGCAAGGCCTGCGCTTCGGCGAAGGAAGTCGCGCAGAAGTCCGAGATCATCATCACCATGGTGCCGGATACGCCCGACGTGGAAAAGGTCCTGTTCGGCAAGGACGGCGTTGCAGAAGGCCTGTCCGCCGGCAAGATCGTCGTCGACATGAGTTCGATCTCGCCGATCGAGACCAAAGCATTTGCCGAACGCATCAGCAAATCCGGCGCCGACTATGTCGATGCGCCGGTATCGGGCGGCGAGGTGGGTGCCAGGAATGCAGCGCTGACCATCATGGTTGGCGGCAGCGAAGCAGCCTTCGCCAAGGTCAAACCGCTGCTCGAACTCATGGGCAAGAACATCACACTGGTCGGTGAAGTCGGTGCCGGCCAGATCTGCAAGGTCTGCAACCAGATCATTGTCGCGCTCAATATCGAGGCTGTGGGCGAAGCGCTGCTGCTAGCCTCCAAGGCCGGCGTCGACCCCGGCAAGGTGCGCCAGGCACTCATGGGCGGATTCGCTGCGTCGCGCGTGCTGGAGGTGCATGGCGAACGCATGGTCAAGCGCACGTTCGATCCCGGTTTCCGCATCGAACTGCACCAGAAGGACCTGAATCTGGCGCTCTCCTCCGCGCGCGCGCTGAAAATGAGCCTGCCCAATACCGCCACCGCGCAGGAACTGTTCAGTGCCTGCCAGGCGCAAGGCGGCGGCAAATGGGACCACTCCGCCATGGTCAAGGCGCTCGAAGCGCTGGCCAACCATCAGGTCGCGAAATAGATTTCACCGCAAAGGCGCAAAGGACGCAAAGGTATGCGAAAGGCAGAGAAGAAAACCAGGGGTGAGGTCAAGCTGTTCGTGAAAGATGAGCCTGCGCCGTCCCTATTGATTGAATCCTTCATGGGCACGCCCACCCTTGATCTTCTTTGCGTCCTTTGCGTCTTTGCGGTGAAAAAATCCTGATGATTCATGAACCGCGCACCCTGCTGAAGGCGATGTTCGATGCGGCGATCGCCGCCGCATTGCCGGAAAAGTCGCTGCCGGCGTATCTGCCGATGCCGCCGAAAGGACGCACCATCGTGATCGGCTGCGGCAAGGCGGCGGCCAGCATGGCGAAAGCAGTCGAAGACCACTGGAAAGGTGAATTGTCGGGCCTGGTCGTCACCCGCTACGGGCACAACGTGCCCACGAAAAAAATCGAAGTCGTGGAGGCAGCCCATCCTGTTCCCGATGCGGCCGGCCGTGCCGCCGCCGAGCGCATCCTCAAGCTGGTACAAGGCCTGACGGCTGATGACCTGGTGCTGTTCCTGGCATCGGGGGGCGGTTCCGCCCTTCTCACGCTTCCCGCCGCCGGCCTCACCCTCGAAGACAAGCAGGCAATAAACAAGGCCTTGCTGAAAAGCGGCGCCAACATCACCGAAATGAACTGCGTGCGCAAGCATCTTTCCGCCGTGAAGGGCGGGCGGCTTGCCGCCGCCTGTGCGCCGGCGCAACTGGTGACGCTGGCGATATCCGACATTCCCGGCGATGACCCCGCGGTCATCGCGTCCGGACCCACCGTGGCAGATTCGACGACATTCGCTGACGCCATTGCGACCCTGCAGAAGTACGGAATCACCGAACCGGCTGCCGTAGTCGCGCATTTGCGCGCCGCCAGGGAAGAAACGCCCAAGCCCGGCGATGCGCGGCTCGCGCACGCGCAATTGCACATGATAGCCACACCGCAAATGTCACTGGAGGCCGCCGCCGAAGTCGCCCGCCATGCCGGCGTCACGCCCGTGATTCTCGGCAACGCCATCGAAGGCGAATCCCGCGAAGTGGCCATGGTCCATGCCGGCATCGCCCACCAGGTCAGGCGGCACGGGCAACCGGCAAAGACGCCGTGCGTGCTGCTGTCGGGCGGCGAAACCACCGTGACCGTGCGCGGCAACGGCCGCGGCGGGCGCAACGCGGAGTTCCTGCTTGCGCTTGCGGTAACCCTCAACGCGGACCCGGGTATTTACGCGCTGGCCGGCGATACTGACGGCGTGGACGGCACCGAGGACAATGCTGGAGCGATCCTGGCCCCGGACTCCCTCTCGCGTGCGCTCAGCCGCAATCTGGACGCCAAGAGCATGCTCGCCGATAATGACGGCTACAGTTTCTTCTCCGGCCTTGGCGATCTGGTCATCACCGGACCGACACTGACCAACGTCAACGACTTCCGCGCGGTGTTGATTCTCTAGCATGGGTGCACCTGCCTTACTTCCGTCCGAAACGTTCGAGCCGCAGATCGCCAAGGCGGACCTGATCGCGCGCCTGGCGGCGGTGCTGCCCGCCGAAGCGCTGCTGCATGAGCGCGAGGATCTGAAACCCTTCGAGTGCGACGGCATGACCGCCTACCAGCGCGTGCCGCTGATGGTCGCCCTGCCCGCCGACGAAGACCAGGTCCGCGCGGTACTGAGGATCTGCTACGAGGGCCGCGTCCCGGTCGTGTTCCGCGGCGCGGGAACAGGACTCTCGGGCGGCGCACTGCCCTACGAGCATGGCCTGCTTCTGGTCATGGCGAAAATGAAGCGCATCCTGGAAATCGATCCGCTGGCGCGCGTAGCCAGGGTGCAGCCTGGCGTACGCAACGCGGCGATTTCCGAAGCGACGGCGCCGCATGGCCTGTATTACGCGCCCGATCCCTCCAGCCAGATCGCCTGTTCAATTGGCGGCAATGTCGCCGAGAATTCCGGCGGTGTGCACTGCCTGAAGTACGGCCTCACGGTGCATAACATCCTCAGGCTGCGGGTCATCACCATCCAGGGAGAAGTGCTGGAGATCGGCGGCGAAGGCCTCGATTCCTCGGGTTACGACCTGCTCGCGCTGATGACCGGCTCGGAAGGCATGCTTGGCGTCATCACAGAGATCACGGTCAAGTTGCTGCCGAAACCGCAAAAGGCCCAGGTAGTGCTCGCCGCCTTCGACGACCTCCTCAAGGCCGGACAGGCGGTAGCAGACATCATCGGTGCGGGAATCGTCCCGGCCGGCCTCGAAATGATGGACAAAAAAGCCACTGCCGCCGTCGAGCAGTTCGTGCACGCAGGCTATCCGCTTGATGCCGAGGCAATCCTGCTGTGCGAATCGGATGGTACGGTGGAAGAGGTTGCGGCTGAAATCGAACGCATGACCGATGTCATGCGCAAGGCAGGCGCAACCGAGGTCCGCACGTCCAGGAACGAAACCGAGCGCCTGAAGTTCTGGGCCGGCCGCAAGGCGGCGTTCCCCGCGGTGGGCCGCATCATGCCCGACTACTACTGCATGGACGGCACCATTCCGAAGAAACAGCTTCCTTTCGTTCTGAAGCGCATTGCCGAACTGTCGGAGAAATTCCAGCTCCAGTGCGCGAACGTTTTCCATGCCGGCGACGGCAACCTGCACCCGCTGATCATGTTTGACGCCGCCGACGACGACCAGAACCACCGGGCGGAAGCTTATGGCGCGGCGATTCTCGAACTCTGCGTGGAAGTCGGCGGCACAATCACGGGCGAACACGGCGTCGGTGTCGAGAAGATCAACCAGATGTGTGTCCAGTTCCGCACCGGCGAGCTGCAGGCCTTTCACGCGGTCAAGAAAGTCTTTGATGAATTCGGCCTGCTCAATCCGGGCAAGGCCGTGCCCACGCTACAGCGCTGCGCCGAGCACGGCGCCATGCGCGTGCACCGCGGACAGGAGAAGTTCCCCGACCTGCCGCGTTTCTAGGGCCGAACCTGAACCACGGAGGACACAGAGGACGCGGAGGAGATCAAAAACAGGACATTGCGCGGATGGCAGCGGGAATATCGGAAAGCGCGGAATGTGCGCATTTTCGCGCCCGCCCCGAAACCCGAAACTTGCCGGGAGTTTTTCGATCTCGACCTTCTCCGTGTCCTCCGTGGTTCATGATTTTTATGCAACAAGTCCTGGAACAGTTTTCCGAAACAATCCGCAAGGCGGCCGCCGAGCGCACGCAGTTGCGCCTGCGCGGAGGCGGCAGCAAGGATTTCTATGGCCTGGCGCTGATCGGGGACGTGCTGGACACGCGCGCGTACTCCGGCATTGTCGAATACGAGCCCACCGAGATGGTCATCACTGCGCGGGCCGGCACGCCTTTGCGCGAGGTGGAAGCGGCACTGGCGCAAGGCGGCCAGATGCTGGCTTTCGAGCCGCCGTATTTCTCGGCGGATGCAACCCTGGGCGGCAGTATCGCGGCCGGATTCTCCGGGCCGCGGCGGGCGTATGCCGGAGCCGCCCGCGATTTCGTGCTCGGCGCGAGGATGCTGAACGGTCTTGGGGAAGACCTGCGCTTCGGCGGACAGGTCATGAAGAATGTCGCGGGCTATGACGTCTCGCGGCTTCTTGCGGGTTCCTTCGGCACACTGGGATTGATTGCGGAAGTCTCCCTGAAAGTGCTGCCGGTTCCGGAGGAAGAACGCACGTTGCGCTTCGAGATGGACGAAAGTCGCGCCCTCGAATCGATCAATCTCTGGGCGGCAAGACCGCTGCCCCTGTCCGCATCCTGCCATGCGGATGGTGTGCTCCATGTGCGACTTTCCGGAGCTGCGCCGGCGGTCGCCTCCGCGGTAATCAAGCTCGGCGGCGAGAGCGTCTCCGACAGCGCCAACTACTGGAGATCGATCCGTGACCAGGCCCACACCTTCTTTGCCAACGCGCCGGCCTTATGGCGGCTCTCCATCAAGGCTACGAGCGCGCCCCTGAATCTCGGTCCGCAACTGTTCGAATGGAACGGCAGCCTGCGCTGGATCGCCGCCCCATTGGTGGCGGCACAGGCGCACGTTGCGGCAGACAGGGCCGGCGGCCATGCGACGCTGTTCCGCGGCAGCGACAAACGCCACGGCATCCAGAAACTCTCCGCCGGCATGCTGGCCGTGCACAAGAAGCTCAAGCGCGCTTTCGATCCGCAAGGCATCCTCGGCCCGGGCCGCATCCATGCTGATTTCTAGTGCTGACCTGTCACCGCAAAGGCGCAAAGAACGCAAAGGAAGGCAGGATCGATGCAACTGCGCGTTGTAAAAATATCGCGTGACCGGACCTGTCGATAATCAATATGAGATCTGCTCTTGCAGTTGCCTTCCTTTGCGTTCTTTGCGCCTTTGCGGTGAGAAACCGCTTTAAATGAAAACCAACCTGGCAGAATTCATCAAATCCACCCCCGAGGGCAAGGAGGCGGACAAGATCCTGCGCACCTGCGTGCACTGCGGCTTCTGCACGGCCACCTGCCCCACGTATCAACTGCTCGGAGATGAGCTGGACAGTCCTCGCGGGCGCATCTATCTCATCAAGGAAGTGCTGGAAGGAAACCAGGTCACTGCCAAAACCCAGTTGCACCTGGACCGCTGCCTGACCTGCCGCGCCTGTGAAACCACCTGTCCGTCCGGCGTGGAATACGGAAAACTGGTGGACATCGGCCGCAACATCGTCGAGAAGCATGTGCCGCGATCGCCGGTAGCAGCCATCCAGCGCGCCGCATTGCGCGCCGTGCTGCCGCGCCCCGCCATCTTCAAGCCGCTGCTCATGGTGGCAAGGGCGATGCGCCCGCTGTTGCCCTCCGCGCTCAGGAGAAAAATCCCGAAGGCTGATGGCCACAGTATCGAGTGGCCCGCACCCAGTCACGCCAGGAAGATGCTGGTGCTCGACGGCTGCGTGCAGCCCACCCTGGCGCCCGGCATCAATCCGGCAACGGCCCGCGTCCTCGACCGGCTGGGAATCTCGCTGGTCAAGGAAGAGACGGCCGGCTGCTGCGGTGCTGTTACGTTCCACCTCAACCGCCAGGATGACGGCCGGGATTACATGCGCCGTAACATCGACGCCTGGTGGCCGCACGTTGAGTCGGGCGTGGAGGCCGTCGTCATTACCGCCAGCGGCTGCGGCACGATGGTCAAGGAGTATGGCCACCAACTCGCCCATGATCCGCAATACGCCGAAAAAGCCGCACGGATTTCCGATCTCTGCCGGGACATCAGCGAAGTGATCGTCGCGGAGAAAGAAAAGCTGGAAGAACTTCTTGCCGCTCCACTCAGCACCCAGCACCCAGCACCCAGCACTGCGAGCGCGGCAAAGCCGCGCGTAGCGTTTCATTCTCCCTGCTCGCTCCAGCACGGACTTCAGATCCGCGGTGCGGTCGAGTCGATCCTGGTTTCAGCAGGATTCGAGCTGACGCCGGTCGAGGACTCCCATCTTTGCTGCGGTTCCGCCGGTACTTACTCGATCCTGCAGCCGGAACTGTCGGAACGGCTCCTGAAGAACAAGGTGGACGCGCTCGAGGCGGGCGGTCCGGCGATCGTGGCCACGGCGAACATTGGCTGTCTCACCCACATTCAAGGCGGGACGGCGCTGCAGGTAAGGCACTGGATCAACCTTCTCGACGAGAGGCTTTCATGACCCAAACGGCAATGATTACGGGCGCGACTTCCGGATTCGGCGCGGCAGCCGTCCGCCGCTTCACGAAAGCAGGCTGGCGCGTCATCGCCACCGGGCGTCGCGCTGACCGGCTGAAAAAGCTTGTGGACGAAAACGGTGCGGACAAGGTATATGCCGCATCATTCGACATGAGAAAGCCCGACGCGATCGATGCGGCACTTGCAAGCCTGCCCGCGGCATTCCGCGATGTCGACCTGCTGATCAACAACGCCGGCCTGGCCCTGGGCACGGCGCCGGCGCAGAAAGCGGACCTGGATCAGTGGAACGAGATGATCGAGACCAACATAACCGGCCTTGCGACCATGACGCACAAGCTGCTGGCCACATTGATCGCGCGCAAGGGCGCGATCATCAACATCAGTTCGGTGGCGGCAAGCTACCCCTATCCCGGCGGCAACGTTTACGGCGGCACCAAGGCATTCGTCGTCCAGTTCTCGCTGGGTTTGCGCTCCGATCTTCATGGAACGGGGGTGCGGGTGACTTCAGTAGAACCGGGGATGGCGGAAACCGAATTTACCCTGGTTCGCACCAGCGGCAACCAGGAGGCCTCCGACAAGCTCTACCAGGGAGCCAGTCCCATGACCGCGGAAAACATCGCGGACACGCTGTTCTGGATCGCCACCCTGCCTCCGCACATGAACATCAACCGCATCGAGATGATGCCCGTGAACCAGTCGTTTTCGCCGTTCCAGGTCCATCGGGGAGCGGCCGGATAGAAAACGCACGGCGGCGCAGGAAACATTGCCGTGGACAGGAATCGGCTTGCTGACAGATACGTCTTGTACTCGTAACCATAAACAAATCTTCGATTCCGTACTGCAGAATGCGTATATCGCCCTGCGCAAAGCCAAGGAAGCTCCCGGCATCTCCTGACGTTGCTGCAATCCGGAAATGAACAGGCCGGTGGTGGAGCGCCTCGCGCGCTGGAATCCAACGGATCTCGTGCTACGCTATCAGCGGTAATGCGCACTCGCAATGCAGCACCTTACGCTGATGCCCTTGTTCCCCGTCTCGGCAGGAGTCTACTGAAAGCATGAAGCCCATGAACACAATGAACCGTGAACGCCGCGAATTTTTTCGTCGCTTTGCGTTGCCCGTCATGGCCGCTGTACTGACTGGCGGCGGATTTGTCGTATCCCGCCCAGGCAAGGCCGCTGCCACAGCGGCGGGTGGCGTCAAGGCGCTTGTTTTCGATGTTTTCGGCACGCTGGTCGATTGGCGTACCGGGGTAGCCCGCGAGTCGCGGGCACTGCTCGAACCGCTGGGCCATAAGCTCGACTGGATCGCGTTCGCCGACGCCTGGCGCGCGGAGTATCAGCCGGGAATGGAGGAAATCCGCTCCGGACGTATTCCGTTCTCAAGACTCGATGTCATCCATCGCCGCATGCTCGATCGCATCCGGCCGCGATTCGGCCTGGAAAATGTCGACGAAACCGTACTTGGCGAGTTGAACATGGCCTGGCACAAGCTCGACGCCTGGCCGGGTGTAGCCGAAGGGCTAAAGCGGCTGCGCGGCCGCTACCTGCTGGCGCCATGCTCCAACGGCAATATTTCGCTGATGATCGACCTTGCACGGCGTAATGAATTCCCGTGGGACGCGATCCTCGGCGCCGAGATCGCCGGCGACTACAAACCCAAGCTCCGGGTATACCAGGTGGCCGCCGAATCGCTGGGCATCGCCCACGGCGAATGCATGATGGTCGCCGCCCATAGTGGCGATCTAAAGTCTGCAGCGCAGGCCGGGCTGCGCACCGCCCACGTCTCGCAACCCGACGAATTCGGCCCCGGCACCGGCGAACGGGAACCGAAGGTCCCGGTCGACGTGTCGGCGCGCAACTTCTCCGAACTGGCAGACAAGCTGCTGGCGTAACGGGGGCGCCCGCCCGCTCCCTCCGATCCGTTGCCGCAACGCACCGGGTTTCGGCATTCCTGAGGCAAACCTGCCGCCTAGCGCTTTGCACTTCGATTCGGTTTCTCACTACCTGCAAGCCTGCCCGGTGAAGCAGGATTCTGCACAACCGGACTACGTTCGAGCAGGCGCGCGAAATCGGTGGCGGGTATCGGTTTGCTGAACAGATAGCCCTGATATTCGTCGCAACCCAGACTTATGAGGAAGTCAAGTTGTTGCGCGGTCTCCACGCCTTCCGCGATGACCAGCAACTTCAGGCTGCGTGCCATGGCGACGATCGCACCAACGATCGCCGCATCGTCGCCGTCGGTCGTTATCTCACGCACGAAGGACTGGTCGATCTTGAGTTTGTGCACCGGAAAGCGCTTGAGGTAACTGAGGCTGGAGTAACCGGTGCCAAAATCGTCGATCGACAAGTGCACACCGATTTCGTCCAGCCTGGCCAGCATGACCGTGACTTCCTCGGCGCGGTGCATGACCGTGGTTTCGGTGATCTCCAGCTCAAGGAAACGCGCATCGAGGCCGGACTTGTCGAGAATATCCAGTATCGTCTCCAGCAGGTTCTTCTGCCTGAACTGCCGCGGCGACAGGTTCACCGACAGGACGATCGGCGCGAACCCGGCATCCTGCCACGCCCGATTCTGGCGACAGGCAGTGCGCAGCACCCATTCGCCGATGGGGACGATCAACCCGGTCTCTTCCGCCAGCGGGATGAAACGGTTGGGCGCGACCAGCCCCAATTCGGCGCTTTGCCAGCGGATCAGCGCTTCTGCACCCACTATGCGTCCGCTGCGAATGTCCAGTTGGGGCTGATACGCCAGGACGAATTCCTCTCGTTCCAGTGCCCGACGCAGCTTGGTTTCCAGGCTCAGCTTTTCCGATGATTTGGCGTGGATGGCGTCGGAATAGAGCTGGTAGTTGTTGCGTCCCTCCTGTTTGGCGTCGTACATCGCGGTGTCCGCGTGCTTCAGAAGCTCGTCGACGGTTTCCATGCCGGTTGCGGAAAGCGCGACCCCGATGCTTGCGGTCACATAGACTTCGTTTCCGCCGGCATTCATCGGTTGCGAGAAGACCTTCAGGATCTTGTCGGCAACCGCCGTAACCTGGTCGGTGCGGGAGGCGCCTTCGATGATGAACGTGAACTCGTCCCCGGCCAGCCTGGAGATGGTGTCGATGTCCCGCAATTGCTCCTTGAGTCGTGCCGCCACCTGGATCAGGACTTCGTCTCCCACCGAGTGCCCCAGGTTGTCATTGATGTCCTTGAACCGGTCGAGGTCGAGAAACAATACGCCGACAAGTTGCCCGTCCCGCCTGGCGCGTGCCACGGCCTGTTCCAGCCGGTCGCGGAACAGCGTGCGATTGGGAAGTCCGGTGAGCTGGTCGTACTGGGCCAGGTAGGAAAGCCTTTCCTCCGTGCGTTTGCGATCGGTGACGTCGCGGAAGTACACCGACAATCCTTCCTCATAGGGATAAGCGTGCACCTCGAACCAGGTCTCCAGCGGCGGATAGAATTCTTCAAACTCGGCAGGCACCTTCTCGGCGACCGCCTTGCGGTAGTTGAGTTCAAATATCGAGCCCCGCGTCTGCGGAAACTCATCCCAGATGCCACGTCCGAGCAACTCGCCCGCGTTTCGGTGGAGGAGATGCTCCGCGGTTGCATTCAGGTAGGTGAACCGCCAGTCCTTGTCCAACGCGAAGAATGCATCGGTAATGCTGGAGAGGATGTTCCGGCTCTGCTCCGCCGCTTTGCGAATCTGCGCCTCGGCCTGCCGCCTTTCGGTAATGTCGTCGGCGATGCCGACCACGCGATAGATCCGTCCTTCCTCATCGCGGATCGGAAACGCTTTGTCATGGATCCAGCGAATGGAGCCGTCCGGCCGGACGATGCGGTATTCCTCGTCGTACTCGCCCCGGAGCTGCTTCTGCCGGACTGCCTTCAGTATCCGCTCCCTGTCATCGGGATGAATGGCCTCCACCCAGGTCCAGGGAGACGCATACAGGCTTTCGCAGCTGCGCTGCCAGATCTCCTCATAGGCCGGGCTGATGTAAAGCATCTGGTTCTTGTCGGGATCCGTGACCCAGAACACTTCCCGGATGTTCTCCGCGATCTGCCGGAACCGCTCATGGCTTTTGCGCAGTTCCGCTTCCGCCCTCTGGCGCTCGGTGATGTCGCGCGCGATGACGACGATGATATGCCCGTCGCGGCTGGGCACCGCGCGCCGGACCACTTCGACCGGCAGTAGCGAGCCATCCTTGCGGCGGTGGCGCATCTCCAGCGTGGTGCCATCGGAATCGCCGTCGATGATCCGGTCATAGGCCCTGGCCAGGTCCCCGCGTGACAGCGGCGCCACGTCCTGGGGGCCCAGCTCCAGGAGTTCCGTCCGGCTGTAGCCCAGCAGCCTGCACGCTGTTTCGTTGACATCGACGAAGCGCATGCCGGCCCGGTCGATCAGAAGGATCAGGTCGGGCGAGAGGTCCATGGCCGCGCGGAACTGCCGCAGCGATTCTTCCGCGCGAATGCGCTCGCTGATGTCGCGCACCACGGTTTGCACCGCCGGCCGGCCCTCGAACGTGAAGGGCGCCGCCTTGCTTTCCACGTCCACGACATTTCCATCCAGGCGTAACACCTTCTGCACCATGCCCGGGACAAGCTTCTTCTCCTCATAAAGAATGCGCATGCGCTCCCTGACGATTTCGCGGTAGTCAGGGTGCAGCAAATCAAGCAACGGCTTTCCGATCAGCTGTTCCGCCGACGCCGCGCCGAACATGCGAATACAGGCACTGTTGACGAATACGATGTGTCCTTCCTGGTGGATGTAGATGCAATCGGGCGACAGTTCCACGAGCTGCCGGTAGCGTGCCTGCAACTCCATCATCGCGCGCTCGGCATGTTTGCGTCCGCTGATATCGCGGGCGATAACCTGGACGGCCGGCCTGCCGTGGAACTGGAACGGGGCGGAGGAAACTTCCACCTCGACCACAGAACGGTCCATGCGCAGGTAGGCCTGTTCCATTACCGGCGCTGGCCTGCCTCTTTCCAATTGGATGCGAATCCGCTCGCGAATGGTTTCGCTCAGGTCAGGATGGGCAAAGTCGAAGACCGAGCGACCCAGCAACTCTTGCGCATTCGCCGCCCCCAACAGCTTCACGGCAGCGAGATTGACATAGACGTACTTCATGTCCTGGTGGACGAAAATCGGTTCGGGCGAAAGCTCGACCAGGCGCCGGTAACGGTCCTCCGCTTCCCGCAGCGCTTCTTCAGCCATCTTGCGCGCGGTGATGTCCTGCATTGCTCCGATCATGCGGACGGCCTTGCCGGCGGCATCCCGGATCACAAACCCGCGATCCAGAATAAACACGTAGGTCCCGTCGCGACGGCGGAAGCGGTATTCGTCGATCCAGGACTGCGCTCCCGAATCGATCAGCCCATGTATGCCGCTGACGATCCGCTCCCGGTCTTCCGGATGAATCGATTCGTACCAGGATTCGATTCCGGGCTCGATTTCGTCCGGTAGGTCGCTGAACAGGGTCCGGTAAGCCTCGTTCCACCAGATCTTGTCGTTGAGCAGATTCCAGTCCCAGACGATATCGTTGGTTGCCCGGGCGACGATCTGGAACCGTTCGATTTTACCCAGCAGCATTTCCCGGGTCTGCCTGCGCTCGATGGCGATGCCAGCGAGCGAGGCGGCGGTCTGGATCAGTTCCAGTTCGCCGGCATCCGGCTCCCGTGGCTGGCGGTAGTACATCGCCAGTGTCCCCAGCAGCCTTCCGTCATGGGCGATGATCGGGTGCGACCAGCAGGCCCGCAAGCCATGGCGCAGGGCCAACTCCCGATAGTCCTCCCACAGTGGATCGGTGGCGATCTCCTTCACCACGACCAGTTCCTTGCGCCAGGCTGCCGTGCCGCAAGAGCCTGCGCACGGCCCGATGGGCTCACGATCGACCGCTGCGCTGTATTCCGCGGGAAGGCTGGATGTCGCCGCACTCAGCAGGCGGGTGCCGGTTTCGTCGACAAGCTGGATCGAACACAGCATTTCCGCCGTGTGGGCCTCCACCAGCCGGGCGATGGCCTCCAGCGATTCGGCAAGGGAGGCGTCCGATGCGATCAGCTCCAGCAACTTCCTTTGCCCGATCAGCATACTTGGCAGGCGCCTGCCGTTCGCAAACCAATGCACGCAAAAGAAGATGCAAAAGCCGAATGGCCGATTAGTCCTCGCCGTTGCCAAACTGAAACCATGGAATGCACCCCCCTGCTGGCTTGCCGAACGTGGGCATGCTAGCACTTTGGCATCCCGGGAAGGTTAGGCCGAAAGCCATGAAAAAGGCCCGTGCCTGCCGGCACGGGCCTTGTCTTCTGTTGCTTCGCGAAGCGGATCGTTTACCGGCCTGCCAGTTTCACCGTGGAGGCCGGCATCGATAATCTCGCCCTGGCCATGTCTTGCACGTCACGCAGTCACTCTTCAATCAATGATTGTCCCGCGGCACGCCCTTGCTCTTGTCGATCCTCTGATACTTCACGGCGGGCTTAAGCACCATGCCGTTGGAAAGTTCATCGACCATGCCGCGCTGGATTTCCTGCCAGGGGGTCTGGCTGGGCGGGGTCTTGAAGCCGCCGCTTTTTTCGAGCGCCTTCATGCGCCGCGCGTACTCCGTCTTGCTGATGAGGATGTTCGCCGTGCGCTTGTTCAGGTCGATGCGGACGCGGTCGCCGGTCTTCAGGATGGCGAGCCCGCCCATGCTTGCCGCTTCCGGTGAAGCATTCAGGATCGAGGGCGAACCGGAGGTGCCGGACTGGCGGCCATCGCCAATGCAGGGCAGCGCGGTTACGCCCTGCTTGATCAGCTTCGCCGGCGGCTGCATGTTCACCACCTCCGCGGCGCCGGGATAGCCCTTCGGGCCGGCGCCGCGCACGAACAGCATGCAATCGTCGTCGATTTTGAGCTTCGGGTCGTCGATGCGGTGGTGATAGTCCTCGGGACCTTCAAACACGATGGCACGGCCTTCCCAGGCATTCTTGTCTTTGGGATTTGACAGATAGCGTTCGCGGAAGGCATCGGAAATCACGCTCGTTTTCATGATCGCGCTGTCGAACAGGTTGCCCTTCAGGTTCAGGAAGCCCGCCGACTTGATCATCGGCTGCTCGTAAGGCCAGATGACCTTCTCGTCCTGCACCGGCGTCTTTCTGCAGTTGTCGTACAGCGACTTGCCGTTGACCGTGATCGGGTTCTTGCGGATCTTGCCGGCCTTGATCAGCTCGTTGACCACTGCCGGGACACCGCCGGCGCGATAGTATTCCTCGCCCAGGTATTCACCCGCCGGTTGCAGGTTGACCAGCAGCGGAATGTCATAGCCGATTTTTTCCCAGTCGTTGTTGTCGAGCTTGACGCCGATGTGCCTGGCAATGGCATTGAAGTGGATCGGCGCATTGGTGGAACCGCCGATCGCCGAGTTGACGACAATCACGTTTTCAAAGGCCTCACGGGTCATGATCTTTGAGGGGCGCAGGTCCTCCCAAACCATCTCCACGATGCGCTTGCCGCTTTCGTAGGCGTTGACCGCTCGCTCCTTGTGGGGCGCCGGAATGGCGGCACTGCCTGGCAGGGACATGCCGATCGCCTCGGCCAGAGAATTCATGGTGGACGCCGTGCCCATGGTGTTGCAGTGGCCGGGCGACGGTGCCGAAGAAGCAATCAGTTCGATGAACTCTTCGTCGTTGATTTCCCCGGCCGCCAGCAGTTCGCGCGCCTTCCAGACAATGGTGCCCGAGCCGGTGCGCTCGCCACGGAACCAGCCGTTCAGCATCGGGCCGCCGGAGAGGACGATGGCCGGAATGTCCACGGTGGCGGCGGCCATCAACTGCGCCGGGGTGGTCTTGTCGCAACCCGTGGTCAGCACTACGCCGTCAATAAAGTAGCCGTAGAGCGTTTCCACCAGGCCGAGGTAGCAAAGATTGCGATCGAGCGATGCGGTCGGGCGCTTGCCGGTTTCCTGGATCGGGTGCACCGGGAACTCGAAGGCGATGCCACCGGCTTCGCGGATGCCCTCGCGCACGCGATGGGCAAGCTCCAGGTGGTGCCGGTTACAGGGGGACAGGTCGGACCCCGATTGGGCAATGCCGATGATCGGCTTGCCGGCCTGCAGTTCCTCGCGCTTCAGGCCCCAGTTCATGTAGCGCTCCAGGTACAGCGCCGTCATGTTGGGGTTGGACGGATTGGCGAACCACTGCCGCGAACGCAGTTTCGACGGGTCTTTTTTTGCTTTGCTGGCCATGATCTGTTTCTCTCCTCGGGTGGCGCTTTGGCGCCTGATATTCGGTGACGCATTGTCACCGGGTATGCGGATGCAGGAAGGGATTTTACCTGAGCCGCCGGAGGCCAGAGTTCACCCGGGCCGGCGCAGATGCAGCCAGACAGCGCGGGCGGCCAGTATGGGCAGAACCAGAATGGCCAGCCAGGCCAAGGGCAATACCACCACCTGCAGGTTTCCCGGCAGCCATCCGCCATGCGGACCCGCCAGAAAAATGGCAGTGAAGAATGCCGCCGCGGCTATTGCGGCAAGCGACACAACATACACGACAAGTGCCAGCAGAAGCCTCATGCGGCGGTTCCGCGGCCTGCGGACACGCGCTCAGGCACGCATCGTCGGCGAGGCCGCGGGAACGTCCTCATAGCGAAAGAACACCCGCTTGCCGGAGGATTTCATCAGGGCCACCATTTCGTCCGCGCCCTGGGAGGGACCGCCGATACGCAGACAGGCGTCGCATTTCCCGACCAGGCGCCGCGAAACGGGATGAAAAATCCCGTCGAAGATTTCGTCGCCAATGCCCTTGGATCCTGCGTGTTCGATCAATGGCAGCGCGAACCACTCGCCCAGCACCGGCAGATGGCCGGCACGGAACAGGCGCAGCGCCATATCCGACATGGCCCGGACATTGGCGGCAATCCGCTCGGGATCGTCGTTGGTTCCCGAGCGATATGGCCCGGCCACGAAGATCATCAGCGGTTTGTCCATCAGCGCGACTTGCGCAGGGCCGGATTGAGCTTGTCGATGTCGGCCTGCACCTGAACGCGGCTGCGCTCGTAAATCAGCTCGCGCCCCATGGCACTGCCTGCATAGCCCAGGCCGTTGCGCGTCGGCGTCAGGTCGCATTTCACGTTGTGGATGCCCTGCCCCAGAACGATCTGAATGTGCTCGGCGCGCTTGTTGAGCACCACGACCTCGAGGACTTGTCCGGTCTCGGTCACGCGTACTTTTATTTTCTCGTCGATCATGGTTGCACCCGTGAATAGTGAGTAGTGGCTGGTGGCTGGCAGAACCTGTCTCTTCCGGCTAAGGCGAATTCCCTACTGCTGCGGCCGCTCCATCTTGCAGTTCATCGGCGGCACATTGTCCTTTGCCTCGATGAGTGTCTCCGTCTTCCAGCCGTAACCCGTGCCGTCCACGTCGTGCTTGACGCCGGGCTGGCCTTCCTTGACGAAACTGAGAACGTACATGGGGGCGATGATCTGGTGATCCTCCGCCCGCATCCAGGATTCCCCACTGGGCCCCGCATATCTGAGGCCTTCCAGCGCGAACGCGACCTTCAGGGGATCGTCCGCGCCGATCTTGTTGATCGCGGCGGACAGCATTTCCACAAGGCGAAAAGCCGTCAGGTAATCCATGTTCGAGGAGGCCCCGTATCTGGCACGGGCATCGACGAGAACTTTTTCCCAGGCGGGGCTGGCAGCGTTGATATGCCAGGCATCGATGGTCTTCATCCGGCCGGCACCCGCCGCTCCGGCCGTGACCCACGTTCCCGGCAGCTTGCCCAATATGGTGTAGTAATCCGCCTTCAGACCCGCTTCGGCACCGGCTTTAACCAGCAACGACAGGTCATTGCCCCAATTTCCCGTCAGCACGGCGTCGGCTCCCGAGGCGCGAATCTTGGAAACGTACGGCGCGAAATCCTTTACCTTTGACAGCGGGATCAGGTCATCGCCCACGACCTCTACGTCGGGGCGCTTGGCTTGCAGCAACTCGCGGGAAGATTTGCTGACCGCATGGCCATGGGCGTAATCCTGGTTGAACAGGTACACCTTCCGGATCGCCTTCTGCTTCGCCATGTAATCCGTCAGTGCGTTCACCTGCGTGCCGGAATGGGATTCGAAACGAAAGTGCCAGAAGCTGCACCTGGCTTCGGTGAGCGCGGGATCGAGCGCGTTGTAGTCGAGGAACAGCACGATCCTGTCCGGGTTGCGGGTGTTGTGCTTGACCAGCGCGTCGTTGATCGCATGGGCGACGCTGGAAACAGTCGCCATGACGTAGTGGATGTCCTGGTCGATGGCTTGCTTGAGGACGATCAGGGTTTCCTGCGGGGTGTTCTTGTTGTCGAAGGCGACGATTTCGATGTTCCTGCCGCCCAGCACCCCGCCACGCGCATTGACGATGTCCGCCGCGGCCTTGAAGGCCTTGAGCTGTTCTTCGCTGACGTGGGCCTGCGCGCCTGTTAATCCGCCGAAGAAAGCCAGCTTGACCGTTTCGGCGGCCTGGGCGAAGCAAATGGTCAATGCAAGCACCGCGCCGGAAACGACGCGGATCAGACTCGAAACCATGATTCCCCTCTCTATTTGTGCTCGGGACACGCCGGAAAATATTCCGCAAGCCGACCCGGACATGGTCCGCGATGCCGCAGGGAGGGTCAAGCCCTGCCCCGCGTAGGAGAGAGAGAAAAGGAGTGAGGAAAGCAAAGCCCGGCATCCGCCCCTGGCACGCTGTGTTTCAGGCCGCGAAAAAAATACCGGGCTGGTAAAGGTCCGGCATCAAACGAGAGGTTATAAAACGCCAGCCTGCAGACACCTGGATGCCTACAGGAAACGCAATGGGAAAGTACCGGGCAGAGGTGTTCGGGGACAGGGATGCACACCCGGGCAAAGGCGGAAGCTTTCCCGATGCCACGGGGAAACCGTCAGGTTCCGGATACCCAGCGCTGCAAGAAAAGGGTCAGGGCGAAGGCTCCCACGGCCAGGACTGCAAGCACCCAATTGCCAAAGCCGGCGAGAATGGTTGCATCCAGCAAGGCGATGCCGGCGATGAGGCTCACCACGCCGCGCGGCACATCGCCTTTGGCACGCCTGCGCAACAGCTTCAGCGCGAACAGCATCCATCCGACGAATATCGCCAGCGGCAGGAGCGCCGCCGGCTGCGACAGCGAAAGATAGACGCCGTAGGCAACCGGAGCGGCCAGAAACAGCAGCGGCCAGAAATTATCCAGCCGGCCCAGATGTTCCTTCTTGGCGGCATAGGTCAGGCCGATCAGGTAGCACAGCAGCACCCCTGCCGCGACATAGACGATGCCCGGCAACACGCTTGCAACCGCAAAGCCTGCACACAGATAAACAAGGAATCGGCAGGCGCCCATCACCAGCGGGCTGAGCGGATTCTCCTTGTGGTGCCAGTTGTAAAACACGATCGCCGCGGCCAGTGCGGCTCCTGTCAGGAGCGGCCGCCATTGCGTAAACGGCTCGAAGCCGTAGCCGATCCAGCCGAGCAGCACCAGTCCGGCCGCCAGCATGCCGTAGCCCGCCGCATACACCTGTCCTGCACTCACCTGCCCGGAGGGAATCGGGCGCTCGGGCCGCGCCCTGGCATCGAAGCCGCTGTCGAAGGCATCGTTCAGGAACATGCCGCCCACGTAGAACAGTGAAAGCGACACGATCAGGATGGCCAGACGAGGCTCGGCGCCTACGCCAGCCGCCAGCGCCATGCCGGTGAAGACATTGGTCCAGACCGTCGGCAGATTGGAGACGCGCCCGAGCTTGAGCGCGGTGGAGAGGTTCATGCGGCGACAGTGGACTTTTGCAACTCTTCCCTGACCCAGGTCAGCTCGCGAGCAATCGCCTGCTCCATACCACCCGCCTGCAGATGAGGCGGCAGCACGTTCCAGGTATAGGTCTCCACTTCAAGATGGGCGGACACAGGCTGCCTGCGATGCCGTTCGAGCACCTTGCGGATGAAAAAGCTGGTCGAGGAAAATTCACCCAACTCGTCGAGGAAGACCGGCACGTGAAAATGCACACGCCATTCCCGGCCGCCGGCATTGCCATTGACCGTGGCGAGTGCTTCGGGCAGGTCGGTGAAGCGGCGCACGCCGCCGGGGCCTTGCTCCACCACCTGGTGCAAATAGACCGGATCGTTGAATTGGCGCAGGCCCTCGAGCGCGCCCGGCGTCAGTTTCGCGACGCGCAGTCCGGCGCTGATCTGCATTTTGTGCACACGGATGCCGGCGTTCTCCAACTGTTTCAGACAAGCATCGGGATCTTCGAACTCCACCGCGGCGTGGCAAAGGTCCAGGCACAGGCCGAGGTGGTCATGCAGCGCCGCCGATGCGGCCCTGGCGTCCATCCCGGTCAGGTCGCCCAGAAGGTTCACCGCGGCATTTCCGAAAAGGTAATTGCCAAAGAAATCGACGCATTCTTCGATGGTTTCGAGGTAGCAACTCGGTTCCGGCTCAATGGCCAGCGCGATGAACTTGCCAGTGCGCTTGCGGATATCGACCAGGCGCGCCGCGTGACGAACCATGTGTTCCGTAATGCGGACGATGTCGGAATCCTTACCCATCGCCGGCTTGTACGCCCCCGGTACTGTACTGATGCTACCTTCGATGCCTTCGGGAAGCAGCTTCGCCATCAACTCGGCCAGCTCGTCGGTGTAGCGCAGCCTTTCCGGATCCCGCCAGTCGGGTAAATAGGCTTCTTCCTTGACGCGCGTACCGTGGAAAGTGCCGTAAGGAAAGCCGTTGATGGTGAAAACGTAAAGCTTGTTGCGCGACATGAACTCCTGGAACTCGCGCAATGCTGCCGGATCTTCCGTCAGGGTCTTCGATGCCTTCCCCGAAAGGCGCAGGCCGATCCCGAACGCCTGACCGGGCGCTACCCGATCGCGCACCGCAGGAAAAAACTTTTCAACGTTGGCGCGAATCTCCGGCCAGCTCTCGCCCGGATGGATGTTGCTGCAATAAGTCAGGTGCCCGCCGGTTCCGCCCAGTTTCATTGACCGGTCTCCTTGCGGCGCAACCAGGTCATCGCGTGCAGGATTTCGTTGGTATCCATCTGGTGCACTTCCTCGCCTTGCCCAAGGTCGCGCAACAGCGTGATGGTGAGCTCGCCGCCGAGGTGCTCACGGAATTCCTCGATCCCGCGCAGGAGCAGCAGCCGACCCTGCTCGTCGCGCGTTTCCATTGCCGGATGCCACAGGTAGAAACCCAGCTTCTTGAGCAGCTTGTAGACCCGATCCTCGCCGCCTGCCGGCAACATGCCGATCTGCACCGAATAGCGCGTATCCAGCGCGAGCCCGATGGCCACCGCCTCACCATGCCGTATTTCATGCGCGGTCAGCGCCTCGAGTTTGTGGGCGGACCAATGACCGTAGTCCAGGGGACGGGCGCTGCCGGTCTCGAACGGGTCGCCGCACTGGGCGATCTGGTGCATGTGCAGTTCAGCGCAACGCCGGATCATGCGCGCCATGGCCGCCGGTTCGCATTCGCGCAGGGCTCCGGCGCTGGCTTCCAGCCAGTTGTAGAACTGCCCGTCGCGGATCAGGGAGACTTTCACCGCTTCGGCGATGCCGGCGATCTTGTCGCGCGGATGCAGGGTTCGCAGGAACGCGGCATCGTTCAGGACCGCGAAGGGGGGTGCGAAACTGCCCAGCAGGTTCTTGACGCCGAAAGCGTTGATGCCGTTCTTCACCCCCACACCCGAATCATTCTGCCCCAGTACCGTGGTGGGTACGCGGATATGGCGGATGCCGCGATGGGTGGTTGCAGCGACAAAGCCGATCATGTCCATGAACGCACCACCGCCGATGCCTACCACATAGGAGTGGCGATCGATGCCGAGATCGACCAGGCGCTTCTGCAGGCTGGTCAGCAAGGCCGGATCGTTTTTCACGTGTTCGCCGCCGGACACGATTTCGGGCCGGCCGACGAGTTCCATTGCATCCGCGTGCGCCTCGGCATAAGCGACGATGTCGTGCACCAGCGTGGGCCAACTCGAAGACACGTTGGAGTCCACGAATGCCACGAAGCGATGGCGTTTGCCGGGCTCCTTGCGCAGCACGACCTGTTTGAAAATGGGATTGTCGCGGGAGAACAGATGCTCGGTGAAATACACCGGAAAATCGTAGCGCACCACGAACTCCTGCTGGTAGACAGCTTCAGAGTCGGGCAATCCCGTTTTCCTGACCAGTTCCATGTTTTGTGCGCTTTCTGGCGATGTCGGCAATAGGCCTCGCAACGCCTTACTTGAAAACAACCTCGCCGGCGCGCTGGTCGGCGGAGGGCACCTCGCCGACTTTCGGCGTCTGCCCGCGCAATACGGAATTGCCTTCGAACAACATGCGCTGATCCACCGGTGCGGGACTGAGCCAGTGTTCTTCTTTCATCTGGCCGCTCTGGCCGAAGGCCTTCAAGGCATTGCCGTAGCAGATAGCCTCGACGTCTTTGGCGGATATGCCGCGGTCCAGCATCAGGCGCGCGGTCTTGGGAACCGCCAGCGGATCGGACACGCCCCAGTCGGCGCTGGAGTCGATGAAAATCCGGTCGGAACCATACATGCGGGCGATCTCGACCATGCGCTCGTTGCCCATCTTGGTATTCGGATAAATCGTGAACGCTGCCCAGAACCCGCGGTCGAGCACGTCCTTCACGGTTTCCTCGTTGTTGTGGTCGATGACCACGCTGTTCGGCGCGACGCCCATTTCCACCGCCACTTCCATGCTCTTGATGGTGCCGCTCCTCTTGTCGCGGTGCGGCGTGTGGACCTGCACCAGCATGCCGAACTCCTTCGCCAGCGCCAGTTGCGCGCGGTAGTACTTGTCCTCGACAGGTGTCTGGTCGTCGTAGCCGATTTCACCCACTGCCACCACGCCTTCCTTCATCAGGTAACGCGGCAGAATTTCCAGCACCTGCTCGGCCAGAGCCTCGTTGTTGGCTTCCTTGCTGTTCAGGCCGATGGTGCAGTAGTGGTGGATGCCGAACTGCGCGGCACGGAAGCGTTCCCAGCCCACCAGGCTGGACAGGTAATCGATGTAGCTGCCGACCTGCGTGCGCGGCTGTCCCAGCCAGAAGGCGGGTTCGATCAGCGCGACGATGCCCGCGGCCGCCATGCGCTCATAGTCGTCCGTGGTACGGGCACTCATGTGGATGTGCGGGTCGATGAATCGCATGGGCTTCCTCCAGTAATCGGCGGGCTCAGGCAGGATTGGCGATCGCCTGCCAGCTCACCTTGTTTTCGGTTACGGCAACCGAGAGATCCGGGTATGACCATAATAGCCCGGTTGCCGCGGGATCGGGCGAGCTCGCCAGGGCCAATGCTGCGGCTGCGCGCTCGGGACCGGTCCCCTTCTCCAGCACCCGCCCGAGGTCGGCAAGCATGGCGCCGGTCGCATGCGGCCCCACGCAACGCCAAAGCTCGGGACTGACAGGCCGCCCGGCCGACCAGCGTTCGTGTGCGTAATCGCGCAGCATGCGCGCCAGTTCGGGATTTGATCGGCGGTCAAGGCCGACAATCGGATCAAGGCTGATGCCTATGAACAGGGCTTTCAGCACCATCTGGTTCCAGGGCGCCTCCGGCAACTGTTCCGCAGGATAGGGATTGCGGTGCGCCACAGCCTGGAATACGGCCTTCATGTTGGTGCGCACCCCTTCCGCTGCGCGCAGCACATGGCGCGGCTGGTCCGGATAGAGCGGCAGTCCGCTGTAGAAAGCCACCAGTTCGCCGATGTCCGCGGTAATGCACAACTGATCCAGGCGCCGCGAGAAAACCGGCCCGTCGCTGCCGGCTGCCAGCAGCAGATAGACGCGTGCCGCCTGATCCAGGCTCCAGTCGCGAGGATCCCAGCCCGGGCGCGCCGCTGCGGCCTGCGCAAGCTCCGCGGATGTCAAGGCAAGGTCCGACTTGCCGATCTTGCGCGACACCAGGCTGATCGCAATGTAAAAGTCCCTTTCGCTGCCAGACTGCAACGCCTTCGCAGTCGTCGCCAGCCAGGCGCCTGCGTCGGCGGGGAGCCGTGCCTTGAGCCATTGATCGAGCAGTTGCAGCGGGTTCATGTTCATGCCGCCTTCGCCACAGCAGACTTGCCCGCGAATACATGGTCGAGAAGCAGGCGCTTCACGTCGGTGGCACGCACCGCCTCTTCTCCCTTCAGCAGTTCCGGAGCCGAGGTGATGAACAGCGGGCCTTCCTCGGCACGATCGGTCGGGCGGCCATGCGAGCCCTTGACCAGGGTTGCATCGAGCGATATCACGTCCATGAGATAACGCATGCCCAGTTTCTTCTGGGCCAGCCGCAATGCAATCCGCAACTTGGCCAGCGGCAGCGCCGGATCGATGAACAGTTCGACCGGGTCGTAGCCGGGTTTGCGGTGGATGTCCACGGTGCGTGCGTAATCCGGCGCTTTTGCGTCGTCCAGGAAGTGGTAATAAGTGAACCAGCTATCCGCGCGGGATATCGCCACGAGCTCGCCCGAACGCGGATGGTCAAGGCCCATCTCGCGCTTGCCCGCTTCGTCGAGCACGCGCTCCACCCCGGGCAGCGACCGCAGCAGGTCGGCAACCTTGTTGACGAGTTCCGGACGCTGTACGTACACATGCGCGATCTGGTGGTCGGCAAGCGCAAACGCCTCCGAGGCACCGGCGTCGAGTTGCTCCCGGCCCAGTTCCTCGCGCACGCGCAGCCACCCGGCCTGACGCAGCGCGCGATTGATGTGCACGGGCCGGGAAACTTCCGTGATGCCGTACTCGGAGAGCGCGACGACATGCGCGCCCGCGCGCTTCGCCATTTCGATCAGTTCGCCGCAAACTGCGTCCACATGGGCGACGTCCCGTGCGATGTCCGGATGATTCGGGCCGAGGCGCTGCAGGTTGTAGTCGAGATGCGGCAGGTAAACCAGCGTCAGGGTGGGGCGATACTTCCCGAACACATGCTGCGTGCTGCGCCCGATCCAGTTCGTCGATGTCATGTCGGCCGCCGGGCCCCAGAACCTGAATAGCGGAAACTCGCCGATGGCGGCCTGCAACTCATCGCGCAGTTCCGGCGGATAGGTGTAGACGTCGGGGAGCTTGCGGCCGTCCGCGGGATACATCGGCCGCGGCGTGGCAGAGATGTCGGCGGTGGAGTACATGTTGTACCACCAGAACATCTTGGCGCAGGTGAAAGCCGGATCGCGGCGCTTGGCCGCTTCCCAGATTTTTTCTCCATGCACCAGCCGGTTCGACTGGCGCCACAGCCAGATCTCGGAAAGATCACGGAAGTACCAGCCGTTGCCGACGATGCCGTGCTCACGCGGCAGGGTGCCCGTCACGAACGTCGACTGGACCGTGGTCGTCACGGCGGGCACCACCGTTTCCAGCGGCCGCATCGCCCCCTGCCGCGCCAGCGCGCCCAGGTTCGGCGCGTGCGCGAGCAATGCGGGGGTCATCCCGACGACATTGAGTACCAGAGTGCGGCTCATGCTTTCGATTGCTTCGACATCCTTGGCGACATCCTTGGCGGCATCCGTGGCCCTTCGATGAAGCCTGGATTCGGCTACGCCGACGAACTACACCGCCCCGGAATCACTCGCGGCGGAATCACGTATGCGAACTCCTCATATGAACTTCGACCCCGGCGGTTCGGGTCTGTTCTTGTCGTGCCGGAGCCCTGCGCCCTGTTTTCCCCGTGCAGACGAAGGCCTCAGGGATGGGCGGAGTATAACGTGCAGGGGGCTTCGTTGGAGTTACGCGGGGACATGCGCCGGGCGCAATCCGGGGTGGAAGTTTTTTTGCACTGCAGCGAAGCTGCCCGGCACCGATCCGGCGGGACCGATTCCCGGTCGGCTGCACTTCAGCCGGCTTGCGGATTTTCTTCCGGTTCGAAGCCGCTGGCGATCAATCCGTGGGCGAGCGCGATGCGAACCACCTGCGCGCTGTTGCTGACGTCGAGCTTGTGCTTGATGCTGGACTGGTAGTTGGCCACGGTTTTGTAGGACAGGCAGAGAATCTTCGAGATCTCCTGCAACGAGTGTCCCGCCACCAGCAGGCGGAATACTTCGAATTCACGCGCGGACAATGCATCGATCGGATTATCGCGCCCGGGCAGCATCTGCACCGCAAGCTCCTGGGCCATTTCATGGCTGATGTAAAGTTTCCCGGCGGCCACCAGACGGACCGCCTCCACGAGGACTTCCGGAGCGGCGGACTTGGTCACATAGCCGCGGGCGCCGGCCTGCAGCGCCCGTGACGAAAACACGGTGTCTTCATGCATGCTGAACATCAGGATCTTCGCGTCCGGGAGGCGCGCGACGATGCGCCGCACCGCCTCGATGCCGCCGATCCCGGGCAAGTTGATGTCCATCACGGTGACGTCCGGCTGCAGTTCGCAGACCGTGCGATAAGCCTGCTCGCCGGTCGACACATCGGCAACCACCGAGATGTCATCGGTACGTTCCAGGAGGCGCCGGTAGCCTTCGCGCACCACCGCGTGGTCATCCACCAGCACCACGCGCACCGCTTTCCTTGTCTCGCTCATTTCGGGTCTCCAGCGGGTATGGCGGCCCGGATCCGCACGCCGCGGCCCGGTGCGCTTTCGAGTTCGAACCGTCCTGAAAGCGACTCGACGCGCTCGCGCATGCCCGCCAGACCCAGGCCCTGGTTGCGCCGGCCGGGATCGAAGCCGCGGCCGTCATCCTCGAATCCGAAGCGTATCTGATCCCGGTCGCGCATCAGGGAAATCGCCACGTGCCCGGCATCGGCATGCTTGGCGACATTGGTCAGGCATTCCTGCACCAGCCGGTAGAGGGTAATGTTGACCTGCTCTCCCAGACCGTCGAGCTCTCCTTGGGCATCGAATTCGCAGCGCACCCGGGCGTGGCGGCGCTGCCACTGCTCCACACCGTATTGCACCGCAGAGCGCAGGCCCAGCTCGTCGAGCGCCACCGGCCGCAGCCTCTGCATGAGGCTGCGCACAACGTCGTAGACGTGGCTCGAAACATCCATGATGGCCTGGGCACTGCGCCGGACTTCCGACCCGGCTTCGCTCTGGTCGCGGATGCTGACCGCATCCACCTTGATTGCGTTAAGACATTGCCCAAGCTCGTCGTGCAGTTCCCGGGCCAGATGGCGGCGCTCCTCCTCCTGGACCTGCATTGAGCGCTGCGAGAGCATGCGGTTGTCGTCGAGTGCCCGCGCCAGCGCCTGCTGCGCGGTCAACCTCAGCTTCAGTTCTTCCTGCGCATGACGGAAGCGTCGCCAGGAAAACCACGCCATGGCGATCGCCAGGACCACGATCGTGACCGGCAGTTCATCGACCTGATAGGTTTCGAACGTACGCAGCGCGGAGACCAGGCCCTCGTTGATTTCGAAGGCAACTGACACGGCGAAGGCCAGGATGGTTGCGCTCGCGACAACAATCAGGTCGACGGCGACCGAGGGCCTCAGGCCCCCGGCGGAGGGGGGCTGCATGCTCTGTGAAAGTGGACTCATGGTAATGGCCTGGGCTTGCCGTCCATCGGACGCCGATGAATCATGGGCGCCGGTGGACCGGGGACAACCTGTATAGCGGAAGGCAACCCGGGCCGCAAAGGGATTATTTCCCGAACCGGGTTCCGGTCACGGACGGCCGCCCTTCCGCTGGGGTCTTCCCCTGGGGTCTTCTCCTGGGGTCTTCCCTTGGGGTCTTCCCTTGGGGTCTTCCCTTGGGGTCTTCCCCTGGGGTCGCGAGTCGCCTGCAGTCGAAAATCGCCGCGATTTTACGCCCCGATTGACGGCTAAAATAATGGGATCCGCCGTTCGGGATCGGGCAACCGGTCAGGTACGGGTCGTACCGGCGCATGCGATCGGGAATTTTTCCCGATCCCGAAGGGAGCCAGTCCCTGATGTCCGGGAACCGCCACCATTAGATTTCGGGTGTCGTGCGGGTGCGGCATCCGGGAGGACGAGGCCCAACCCGAGGAGGGGCGGACCGGCCTGGTCCGCAATTTTCAAAAAATACGGCAAAAATACGAAAGGGATTGTCGCAATGGTCTGGAATTTTCTGCGTTCGCGTGCCTGCCTGGCCTTCATCGCCGGCTTGTGTTTTTCCGGCATGGCCGTTCAGGCAGCGGATAATCCGGCTGCGGCACTGGAAGCCCCGACTGTCGAAGTCATCAGCACCACCCCCATCCAGGGCATCGGCGTGCCCGTCGACCAGGTGCCGGCGAATGTCCAGATCACGACGGGCGCGGACATCCAGAAGCAACACACGCTTGACCTGTCCGAGTACATCAACAACAACCTGAGCAGCGTCACGCTCAATCACGGCCAGAACAATCCATTCCAGCCCGACGTCAATTTCCGCGGGCTCTCGGCGTCACCCCTGCTCGGGACGCCGCAGGGGCTGTCAGTCTTCGTCGACGGCGTGCGGGTCAATGAGCCCTTCGGCGACGTGGTTAACTGGGACCTGATCCCGCAAAATGCAATCTCCACGCTCACGCTCATCCCCGGATCGAATCCGGTATTCGGCCTCAACACGCTGGGCGCGGCGTTATCGGTGAGCACCAAGTCGGGCTTCCAGTATCCCGGCGCTGCCGTATCGCTGTCAGGCGGTTCCTGGGGCAGAAAGGGCGCACAAGTCGAATACGGCACCCACGGCGAAACGACCGATCTCTTCATTGCCGGCAATTTTCTTGAAGAGGATGGCTGGCGTGAACATTCGCCCAGCCGCCTCAAGACCCTTTTTGCCAAGGCAGGATTCGAGCGTGCGGACACCGATTTCGACGTGTCCCTGTCACTGGCAGACAATAAACTCGAAGGCACGCAGGCACTGCCGCTCGGCTGGCTCGACACGCGGGAGCAGGCCTATACCTGGCCGGACCGCAACGAAAACCAGGTCGCATTCCTCAACGCGCGCGCCAGCCACTTTTTGTCGGACGACAGGCTGCTGGCAGGAAACGTCTACTACCGGCGCTACACCAACGACAACTTCAGCAGCAACGTCAACGACGATTGCGAAGATCCGGGGATTAATCCGGGAGCGTGTGCCGGCGGGTTCGGCGCGGGCGAACCACAGGCGATAAACGACCTCAGCACCATCGAGACAACCGGGTACGGCGGGTCGCTCCAGGTCACGTTCCTGGGCGACCTTGGCAACAGGAAAAACAATCTGACAGTCGGCGCCAGTGCCGATTTCGGCAAGACGGATTTCTCCCAGCAAGAGGAAGAGGCCGACTTTACCGCCGAGCGCGGCTCCATCGGCTCCGGCGTATTCAGCCTCGAAACCGATGTCGAAACCACCAACGACTACTACGGTCTCTATTTCACCGACGTCTATTCATTCGACGAGCGCTGGCATCTGACGTTGTCAGGCCGTTATAGCTGGGCGAACACCACGATAAGGGACAAGACAGGCCTGGAACCGGCGCTCAACGGGGACCATACGTTCAAGCGCTTTAATCCGGCCGCCGGTCTGAACTTCAATCCGACGCCCGCGCTGTCGACCTATGTTTCCTACAGCGAGGGAATGCGTGTGCCGACGCCGGTCGAACTGACGTGCGCGGACCCCGCCGCCCCTTGCCGGCTTCCCAATAATTTTCTCGCTGACCCGCCTCTGGAGAAGGTCGTCGCGAAGACGGTTGAAATCGGGGCGCGGGGCCGGCTGTCGGAGTCGTCCGGCTGGAGTGCGGCGGTCTATCGCACGGATCTGGACAACGACATCATTTTCATTTCCAGCGGTGGTGCCGTGAACGCCGGCTTTTTCCAGAATGCCGGCAGGACCCGCCGGCAGGGCCTGGAACTGGGCTTGCACGGGCGCGTGGACAAGCTGAACCTCGCCGTCAACTACGGTTTCGTCAACGCGGAGTTCGCCTCCCCCCTGACGCTGAACAGCCCCAGCAATTCCTCCGCGGCCGTCAACGGCGATATTCAGGTCGCTTCCGGCGACAGGATTCCGGGAATTCCGCAGCATTCCGTCAAGCTGCGCGCGGAGTACGAATTCACCGAAGCGCTTTCACTGGGCGGCAACGCGGTGTATTTCTCATCCCAGTATGCCCGCGGCGATGAGAACAACCAGGATGCCAATGGCAGAGTCCCGGGCTATGCCGTCTTCAACCTGGATGCGAGATACCAGTACACCAGGCAACTGATGTTCTTCGGCCGGATCAACAATCTGTTCGACAAGGAATACGAAACTCTGGGCGTTCTCGGCGAGAATTTCTTCAACGGTCCCGGACGCACGTTCGATGCGGGCAATGTGACCGGCGAGCAGTTCCGCTCCACCGGCGCACCGCGCGCCGCATGGGTGGGCGTGAATTACACGTTCGAAAAACTGCCGCGCCGCTAGTCGGCGTGGGCCACCGCCCGGGAAATGCATGAGGTCCAGGCAGGTTTGCGCAGGGCGGATATGAAGCACGATTGCCGCCCTGCCCCTATAATTCGCGGGGTGATCCGACCTGACCGTGCCAGTGACTGCATCCACGTCCCAGAAAACCTTTAAAGGCGGATGCCATTGCGGCGCTGTGCGCTTCGAAGTGGACGCCACCGACCCGATCCAGGCACTGGATTGCAACTGCTCGATATGCGGACGCACCGGGTTCCTGCACCTGATCGTTCCTGCATCCAGATTCCGCCTGCTCTCGGGTACGGACAGCCTCATCACCTACACCTTCGAAACCGGCGTGGCGAAACACCTGTTCTGCAGGCATTGCGGGATCAAGTCTTACTACATCCCGCGCTCCAACCCGGACGGGTTCAGCGTCAACGTGCGCTGCCTGGACGGCTACCCGGACCTGCCCATGGCGGTCGAAAGCTTCGACGGCCGCAACTGGGAAGCTGGCGGCGCCGCCTTGCGCAATCTTTCCCTCGACAGCACCCAAAAATGAAAAACCAGAAGATCAACGCCCTTATATTCGACGTCTTCGGCACCGTGGTGGACTGGCGCGGCAGCATCATCCGCGAAGGCCGCGCCTTCGGCCGCGAAAAGGGACTCGATGTCGACTGGACGGCTTTCGCCGATGCGTGGCGCGCAGGCTACAAGCCGGCCATGGACGAGGTGCGCAACAAAACCCTGCCCTGGATGAACATCGACCGCCTGCACCGGCTCATCCTCGACGACCTGCTGGTGAAGTTCAACATCCGCACGTTAAAGGAAGTCGACAAGGAACATCTCAACCGCGTCTGGCACCGGCTGAAGCCCTGGCCCGATTCGGTGCGCGGACTCAAGCGCCTGAAGAAGCTCTACGTGATCTCACCATTGTCGAACGGCAACGTGGCGCTGCTGACCAACATGGCCAAAAACGCGGGCTTGCCGTGGGATTGCGTGCTATCGGCCGAACTGTTCCGGCACTACAAGCCGGATCCGGAAGCCTACCTCGGCGCGGCCGAAATGCTGGGCTTCAAGCCTGCGGAAGTGCTCATGGTGGCGGCGCACAAGGACGATCTGCGCGCAGCGAAGCGCTGCGGGCTGCGTACGGCTTTCGTACGCCGGCCGAAGGAACAAGGCCCGCAAGTAAAGCTCGACCTCACCGATGAGCGCAGCTTCGACCACAACGCCGACGATTTCCTCGACCTGGCGCGCCAGCTCGGTGCCTGGAAACAGGACTGAGTGCTGTGTACCGGGTACTGAGTGCTGAGTGCTGAGTAAGAACCACATTAGTCACTCGAAGCCATTGCTGAAGGGTTGAAATTGGAAGCCAAAGCGGCTACCGGATCGGGTGAGCGTGGAACGCAGGTGTGGGACCTGCCGCTCAGACTGTTCCACTGGATCCTGGTCCTGCTGGTCGGCTCGCAGGTCGTCACAGCCTGGATCGGCGGCAACGCCCTCGAGTACCACGCCCTCGGAGGCTATGCCATTCTCGCGCTGGTGCTGTTCAGGATCGTGTGGGGATTCCTTGGCGGCACGCACGCGCGCTTCACCGATTTCGTGCGCGGTCCCACCGCCGTTTTGTCCTATGCGAGATCGCTTTCCTCGAAGGCCGCCGTCGTCCACCACGGACATAACCCGCTCGGCGGCTGGAGCGTGCTGGCAATGCTGGCGTCGCTGCTGGTCCAGGCTTCCACCGGGCTGTTCGCCAACGACGATGTGATGATGGAAGGCCCGCTGGTCAAACACGTCTCGGGGCGCTTCAGCGAAATCGCAACAACGATTCACGACGTCAATGCGATCGTGCTGCTGGCGCTGGTCTCGCTGCACCTGCTGGCCGTGCTGTTTTATCTTCTCGGAAAAAAGCAGAACCTGATCGCCCCGATGATCACCGGCGGAAAGCCCGCCGATGGGAGCAAAAACGCTGCCGGCAGAGGCACCGGCCTGGCCGCTCTGCTCCTGGCCGGCGCCGCCGTTGCCGTCTATCTGGTTGTTACTTTTTGACGCGGCTGTACTGGCGGACGTGTTCGGGTACCTGCAGTCCGGCCTGCAGGCGTGGATCGGACTTCGCGCTCGGCGAAAGCGCCGGGAAATCCAGCGTGCCGGCCCAGATCGGCAGCGCGTAATCCTCTTCATCGTCCGCGGGCGGCCCGCTCCGGATCTTGGCCGACGCTTCCTCGATGTCGAGCTTCAGCACCGTCGTGTCGTCGATCTCACGCTGCGTGACTGGCCGCAGGCTGTCCCAGCGCCCCGGGACGATCTGGTCGACGATCACCTTGAGCGCGGGCAGCTTGGCATCGCCGGTGACTTTCCCGGCACTGCCCAGGATCACCACCGAGCGGTAGTTGACCGAGGAATGAAAGGCCGAGCGCGCAAGGACCAGCCCGTCCACCAGCGTCACCGTCACGCAGATCGGAATTTCCTTTCCGGCCTGGTTAAGCATCCGGCTCGACGCTGAACCGTGGATATACAGCGTGCGCCCTTCCCGGCCGTATCCCGTCGGAATGACATACGGCTGGCCGTTCTGCACAAAGCCCACATGGCAGAAGAACCCTTCATCGAGAATCGCGGCGACGGTTTCGAAGTCGTGCTTCCCGCGCGCGGGATAGCGGTCGAGTTTGGTGCGGTCGGATAAAAGGTCCATAAGGGTGATTGGCGAACAGTGAACAGTGAGCGGACGAATGCAGACTTTCACCGTTTGCCGTTCACTGATTCCCGTTCACTTGTTTCGGTATTTATCGTGACACGCCTTGCACGCCTTGCCGGTTTCGCCGAGTTGGGCCTTGGATGCGGCGAGGTCGCCCTTCTTCGCCACCTCGGCGAGCTTGGCGGCCTCGACCTGCATTTTCTCGAGCTTGCCCTTGAAGTCGTCCATGTCCAGCCAGATTTCCGGCTTCGCTTTGGTCTCCCCGGTTTCGGAGCCCTCGACGAAGCCTTCCAGCGGCAGCTTGCTCATGTAGGCGACGATTTCGGCATGACGCGCGAATGCGGCGGCATCGTAGGGTCGGTCACCCTTGGCCATGGCCGCCATCGGGCCGAAATTCCAGCCCATCACGGCATACACGCCACGACGGTACTTGATTGCATCTTCGGGCTTGGCCTGGGCAAAAGTGGACGAGGCGAACAGCGAGCTACAGGCGAACAGCAGCAGGGCGGCAATGAGTCGGTTCATGATTCCTCCGGAAGAAATGGCGGGGGAATTCTAACACTCCCCCCTCGCCCCTC
>ENA-ORBV01001313-ORBV01001313.1-microbial-mat-metagenome-genome-assembly--contig:-NODE-1313-length-55621-cov-9.415688_pt1 | contig 55621 bp, 49 predicted proteins | sample MGYA00237777_ERZ505514 | MGnify/ENA primary metagenome ERZ505514 (study PRJEB26160, sample SAMN06269048) | microbial mat metagenome | isolation source: Oligotrophic lake microbial mat | place... | reverse complement strand
ACGAGTGGGGTCGGGGCCTGCCGGACCCCCGATCTCCCGGGGCGGCGGGGAAGGAAGGGGAACACCAGCCTCAGGTACCGTCAGGCCAACCCTGGCGGAGTCGCTCACGGGGGGCTCAACGTTTCGGGATTCAGTCACCTAAATATTGTGCCAGAATGAACGCCTTATCTCCATACCGGGCACCGGCTAACTGCCCATAATCCAAGGCTTTCAGTGCTTCGCAGCGTTGTTCTGGATGATCTCCGCGTCCTCGCCATCAGCGGCCCCGATCGCAGTAGTTTCCTGCAGGGCCAGCTGACCCAGGACGTGGCCAGTGCCCGGGCGGACGCGACTGTGATGGCTGGTTGGGCAGATCCCAAGGGGCGCCTGCTGTTTGCGGGGCACTTGTTCACGACGTCTGTGGGCGGGGAGGATGCTCTGGCCCTGCTGGTGCCGACCGATCTCGCCGAGGCAGCCCTGAAAAGGGCGCGCCTGTACATCCTGCGGGCGAAGGCCGCAGCAATGCTGCTCGACACACCCGTCCTTGGCCTGCTGGGCGTGCCGGGCATATCCGCACCGGGACCCCTCGTGCGCGTCCTGGGTGATCGCCAGCGGCACCTGTTCCTGGCAAGTTCTGCGGATGCCCGCGCGGTTGGCGCCGCCGCGGACCCACGCACACTGTGGCAGCTGGCAGACATAGAAGCTGGCATCCCGACGGTCGTCGCGACAACCACAGGCGAGTTTGTTCCGCAGATGGTCAATCTGGACCTGCTCGATGGGATCAGCTTCACGAAGGGGTGCTACACCGGGCAGGAGATCGTGGCACGGATGAAGTACCGGGGTCGGGTAAAGCGCCGCATGCTGCGCTTCTCGGCGGCTGCCACCCCACCCGTTGCGGGCCAGGTTCTGTATGGGGAGCGTGGGGTCGTCGGTCAGGTGGTCAGCGCAGCCCCTGCGGCCACGGGCTGCGAGTTCCTTGCGGTGATTGTGCTGGACGATCTCCCGGGCCCGTTCTTCCTGGACGAGGCCAGACACCATCCCGTCCAGCGCCTCGAACTCCCCTACGACGTCCCCCAGGAGGAGCGCCCTTAGGCGCGATCACCCCTAGTGCGGCCGTGACTTCCTAAGCGCCGGATTCAGTCGATCTATGTCCACTTTGACCTGCTCAGGCGTGCGCTCGTAGACGATTTCGCGACCCTTGATCGACCCGGAGTAGGCCCTGCCGTTCCGGGTGGGCAGCAGTTCGCAACGCACGTTGTGGATCCCACTGCCCAGGACGACCTCAATGCGCTCTGGCCGCTTGCTCAGGACCACCACCTCAATGACCTGATCGCTTTCGGTAATGCGCACTTTTATCTTCTCATCGTCCATGCAACCTCCCGGTGTTTGTCTCCCGCATAAATGCACTCCTACGACACGGCATCTCGCAGGTGTGGGAAAAAAAGTACGTCACGGATCGACGCCTGGTTGGCGATAAACATCACCAGTCGATCCACGCCGATGCCAAGCCCGGCGGTCGGAGGCATGCCATACTCCAGGGCAGTAATGTAGTCCGAATCGTAGAACATCGCCTCCTCGTCGCCGGAGTCTTTCTGGGCGACCTGGGAGCGGAAGCGCTCAGCCTGATCCTCCGGATCATTCAGCTCCGAGAAACCATTGGCCAGTTCCCGGCCGTTGATGAAAAACTCAAAACGGTCAGTCAGGAACGGGTCCGAATCAGACCGTCGCGCCAGCGGCGACACCTCAGCCGGATACCCGGTAATGAACGTCGGCTCCATCAACTGGTGTTCAGCCGTCTTCTCGAAGATCTCGATCAGCAGCTTGCCCGCGCCAAACGCCGCCTTGACGGGAATGCCGAGACTGCCGCACACACCCTGCAGGTACGGCACATCCCGGAGGCGGCTCGCCAGCGTGTTCGGCGCGTACTGCAGGACAGCTTCCTCCACCGAAAGCTGCCGGAATGGCGTGGCAAGATCGTACGTTGTGCCCTGGTACTCCACCCTTGTCGCGCCCAGCACATGAACGGCGAGGCTGCGCAGCAGGTTCTCCAGCATCTCTATCAGAGTCCGGTAGTCCGCGTAGGCGATGTACAGCTCGAGCATCGTGAACTCGGGATTGTGCTGGGTTGAGACGCCCTCGTTACGGAAGTTGCGGTTGAGTTCGTAGACCCGTTCAAAACCACCCACGACCAGGCGCTTGAGGTAAAGCTCGGGCGCCACCCGCAGGTAAAGTTGCCGGTCCAGCGCGTTGTGATGGGTAATGAAAGGCCGGGCAGCCGCCCCACCGGGAATCGACTGCATCATCGGCGTCTCAACCTCGAGGAAATCCATGGCGTCGAGATATGAACGCAGGAATTGCACCACCCGGGTGCGGACCAGGAAGACGCGGCGGGTCTCCTCGTTCACGATCAGGTCCACATACCGCTGTCGGTAGCGCACCTCCTGGTCAGTAAGGCCGTGAAACTTTTCCGGGAGGGGCTGCAGGGACTTCGTCAGCAAGGTCAGCTCGGTGGCCTTTACGCTCAGTTCCCCGGTCTTGGTCCTGAACATCAGGCCACGCACCCCGACGATGTCGCCGAGATCAAGACTCTTGAACCCCGCATAGACCTCTTCACCCAGGGTCTCCCGCTGCAAAAAGACCTGGATCTGGCCTGAGCGGTCCTGCAGCGTCGCAAAGCTGGCCTTACCCATGATGCGCTTGGTCAGCATGCGCCCACCGACCAGAACCTCAACCGGCTCAGCCTCCAGGGACTCGTTGCTGTAATCGGCATAGACGGCGTGCAACTGGCCCGCAAGGGCGCTGCGCCGGAAGGCGTTCGGGAAACGGAACCCGCTGGCTCTCAACCCGGCCAGTTTGCGCCGGCGCTCGGCAACGAGCTTGTTGTCATCCTGAGTCATCGTCAGAGGCCCTGTTTGAGACTTGCTGCTATGAATTTCGTCAGGTCCCCATCGAGAACCTTGTCCGGCGTGCTTGATTCAACCCCTGTCCGGAGATCCTTGACACGGGACTGATCGAGGACATAGGAACGGATCTGCTGACCCCACCCTACATCCGACTTTGTGTCCTCGAGTGCCTGGGCCACGGCTCGCCGTTTCTGCTCCTCGAGTTCATACAGCTTGGCGCGCATCTGCTTGAGAGCGGTGGCGCGATTCTTGTGCTGGGAGCGCTCGCTCTGGCACTGGACGACGGTATTCGTCGGCACATGGGTAATCCGCACAGCTGATTCAGTCTTGTTGACATGCTGCCCCCCGGCCCCGCTGGCCCGGTAGACGTCGATCCTGAGATCGGACGGGTCAATCTCGATCTCGATGTCATCATCGATTTCAGGGGACACAAAGACCGCCGCGAAGGACGTGTGGCGACGGTTGCCTGAATCAAAGGGGGACTTGCGCACCAGGCGGTGCACGCCGGTCTCGGTCCGGAGCCAGCCGTAAGCATAGGGACCTACCACGTGAATAGTGGCGCTCTTGATGCCCGCCACCTCACCGGCGGAAGTCTCGATCATTTCGCCTGAGAAGCCGTTTGACTCCGCGTACTTGAGGTACATCCGGAGCAGCATCGCGGCCCAGTCCTGGGCCTCCGTGCCGCCGGCACCGGCCTGAATGTCCAGAAAGGCATTCGACGCGTCGTGATTGCCGGCAAACATCCTGGAGAACTCCAGTTTCTCGACGTCGGCGCTTACACCCTTCAGATCGCGCAGCACCTCGTCGACGGTCCCCTCATCGTTCTCTTCTTCTGCGAGGTCGAGGAGGCCTGCTGAGTCCTCGAGAGCGCGATCAATCTTCTCAATGCGCGCGACGACAGCCTCAAGGTCAGATTGCTCCTTGCCCAGAGTCTGGGCCCGGGAGGAATCATTCCAGACGGCGGGATCCTGCAGGGCCTCGCGAACCTCGCTCAGCCGGCGTAGCTTCGCGTCGAAGTCAAAGATACCCCCTGAGAGCGCCACTGCGCTCACGAAGGTCGCGGATAGAAAGCTTGATCTGGGCAGTTTCCATGGCTTGGCGTCATGCAGGAAAACCGCGATGCTAGACGCAATCCAGATGCTCAACAACCAGCTGGGCCGTCCGTCGGTCCCGGTACTGATTGATATCCAGGCGATAGACCAGCCGCACGGGGCTGTTTCGGCCGGCAGCGAGCGGGGGCCGGCGAAACGCCATTGCTTCGATCAGTGGCCCGCCATCCCGGTGCCGCACCTGAAGCTTCAGGTGCGTCTCTCCGACCACCCGCTGTTCGGCCAGCGTGAAGACGTTGTCGAACAACGGCTCCGGAAAAGCCTGCCCCCAGGGACCGGCAGCGGCAAGCAGCTCTGCAAACTCCAGATGCAGCTGGTCGGGCAGGAGACCGCCATCGGTCCAGACGATACCGGGAGCACCCAGCGGATCACGCACCCGCTCGAGCTCGGCCGCCAGGGCGCACTTGAAGTCGGCCAACGCCGACTCAGGCAGGGTCAAACCAGCTGCCATGGCATGCCCGCCGTAGCGCACCGCCAGCGCCGGGAGATTCGCCACCGCATTCGCGATCAGGTCCCTTACGTTGATTCCCTCCACTGATCGCGCTGAGCCGCGCAGCATCCCGGGCTCCGTAGCACGGGCAAACGCTATAGCCGGCTCACCGGTGATTTCCCGAATGCGGTTCGCCACCAGGCCGACGATACCCGGATGCCAGTGCTCATCGAAGAGACAGCAGGCGCCGCCGGAAACCATCGCTGCCTCATCCAAGTCCGCCAGGATCACCTGCGCCTCCCCCTGCATCCGGTCCTGCAGGATCCGCCGCTCCTTGTTGAGCCCGTCGAGCTGGGCAGCATGACCTCGAGCAGTCCCTTCATCGGCTGCCAGCAGGCACTCGATGCCGAGCGTCATGTCGGTCAGGCGGCCAGCGGCGTTAAGCCGCGGGGCAATGGCAAAGCCGAGGTCGCTGCTGCGGGCACTCGCGGGAGACTTTCCCGCCACACGAAACAGAGCCTCGATGCCGGGGCGCGTCCGCCCTGCCCGCAGGCGCCGCAGGCCCTCGGCAACGAGGATGCGATTATTGAAGTCCAGCGCCACCAGGTCCGCCACGGTGCCCAGCGCCACGAGGTCAAGACAGCCAGTGACCGTCTCCCTGGCGACCGCTGCCGAAACCAGGCCGAGCTCGGCCAGTCGCCTGCCCGTCTCCGCCATCAGATAAAAGGCCACGCCAACGCCGCACAACGCGTGGCTGCCAAAACGCGAACCCACCAGGTTCGGGTTCACAATCAGCGCCGTAGCGGGGAGTTCGGGCCCCGCGAGGTGGTGATCAGTGATGATGACCTCCATGCCCAACTCACGGGCGCGGCGGACCCCTTCGAAACTTGTGATGCCGTTGTCGACGGTCAGCAAGAGGTCCGGCTGGCGAGTCCTCGCCAGCTCCGCAATGCCTGGCGAGAGGCCATAGCCCAGGGAAAAGCGGTCAGGAACCAGGAAGCCGGGATCCCTGAACCCGAAGGCCCGCAAGCAGGTCAGTGTGAGCGCCGTTGCGGTCGCCCCGTCCGCATCAAAGTCGCCGATGATCAGGACGCCTTCGCCTCGGGTCCTTGCGGTGACAAGCCGCTCGGCTGCGGGACCCACACCCGGGAGTTCGCCGACGGGCAGGAGGAGCCCAAGAGCGGGATGGAGCTCCCCAGGGCTGACGTGCCGTGCGGCGAATACCCGCCGCAGCACCGGGTGCATTTCCTGCGGCAAGGCACTCACAAGGCCAGCCGGCGCTGCCCGCGACCGGAAGTCGCTGGGCGCGGCAGACGCAGCGTTCCGCGCGCTCATGCTATCGTCTGAAGACAGTGGAGATGCGCCATGAAACTGCACGCCGAGAAGAACTCAGGAAATTATATACAGTCCGTCACCCAGGAAGCCGTGCTGATCGGTGGCACGCGCTACGAGGGGCCGGTAATCGTCAATGCCGACAGGATCATCACCGGGTGGATGCCGAGACCGATTGCTGAACTGCAAATGGACGACTTCCAGGCCGCTCTGGACCTCAACCCGGAAGTCATTCTGTTCGGCACCGGCATGACCCACCGCTTCGCCGGCAATCACCTCATGACAGCGATCATGTCCCGGGGTGTGGGCTTCGAGGTTATGGCAACTGCGGCTGCCTGTCGGACCTACAACGTGCTGATGGCCGAAGATCGGCGCGTCGTTGCGGCCCTGCTTCTACGAGAGTAGGAGCGCCTTGAGGCGCGCTCATTATCGATCGCGCCTCAAGGCGCTCGTACGGGCTCTAACCCGTGCCCTCGACAAGGGGGACGAAGGACACTTGGGACAACTGCTCCCGCAGCAGGCCACCTGAGGTCCGGGTGATGCGCACCAGGTCCTGATCCCGCGCCGGACCCACCGGGATAATCAGTCTGCCACCCTCGCTCAGTTGCTCCAGCAAGGCTGGCGGGACTTCACCGGGTGCCGCTGCGACGATGATGCCGTCAAATGGCGCCTGGCCCGGCCAGCCCTTGAAACCATCCCCGTGGCGGTAGCGGATATTGTCGAAGCCGAGTTGATTCAGACGGGCCCGGGCCGCCTGCTGCAGGCTGCCAATTCGGTCGATCGTAAAAATCTGCCGCACGAAAGGCGACAGCACCGCTGTCTGGTAGCCGCAGCCGGTGCCCACTTCGAGGACCTTTTTCAGTGGGATCTCCAGACCGGTCACCAGAGCCTGCGTCATGAGGGCAACCACCCAGGGCTGGGAGATAGTCTGACCCAAGCCAATCGGCAAGGCGCTGTCCTCATAGGCACGGCTGGCGAGTGCTTCATCCACAAACAGGTGCCTGGGCACACTCCGAATCCGCTCCAGGACGGCCGGGTTGGTGATGCCCGTCTCACCCAGCCTGAGCACGAGGCGCTCGCGAGTCCGGGCGGACGTCATGCCGATGCCGCGGATAGCCCGCTTTTCACCGCTCACTTCGGCAACCAGCCCGCAATCAGGTCAAGGCGGGCCCGATCGGTCAAATCCAGTTTAAGCGGCGTCACGGACACAAAACCATGCTCGATGGCGTGGAAGTCGGTTCCCGGACCCGCGTCCTGCCCCTTGCCGGCGGCACCGACCCAGTAGATGCGGCGACCCTTCGGATCGCGGGCCTCAACCACCGGTTCCGAGCGATGGCGATAGCCAAGACGGGTCGCCTGGAAACCGCGAATCTCGCCAAAGGGTATATCCGGGACGTTCACGTTCAGAATCGTATCCGGCGGCAGAGCAGTCGCCAGCAGTTGCTGAAACAGGGTCCGGATGGCCTGCCCCGCCGTATCGAAATACCGATGCTCGCCGGTCAGCGAAATCGCGATGGCCGGCAGGCCCAGAAAACGGCCTTCCACTGCGGCCGCCACCGTGCCTGAATAGAGCACGTCATCGCCCAGGTTAGCGCCGTGATTGATGCCCGCTATCACCATGTCCGGCTCATGCTCCAGCAGGCCAGTGATGGCCAGGTGGACGCAGTCGGTGGGCGTCCCGTTGACGTAGTGGATGCCCTCCCGCGACTTGCCCACGCGCAGGGGTGCGTCGAGGGTCAGGGAGTGACTGGCCCCGCTCTGATTTCTATCGGGTGCGACCACAGTGATATCGGCCAGATCAGCCAGGGACAGGGCAAGTGTCGCGAGGCCATCGGCCTGATAGCCATCGTCATTGGAGAGCAGGAGACGCATTCTTGAGCAGCCGGAATGGTGAAGCCCTAGAATCCTAAAGCATAGCGACCAGACGCGCGAGCAAACCTGAGGAGCGCCGGTGACACGCAAGGGCGGAAAGACTCCGGGAACTGATGACGCCACTGATTTCGGGTCCCTTGTCGGTCCGGTCAAGCCTGTCAGGGCCAAAAGCCGCGTTCCCCTGCGCAAGCCCCCGCCCCAACCCAGGGCCCGCTTTGCCCGGGCGGACGAACAGGCTGTACTCGAGGAATCCCTGAGTATCGGACCCAGTGAGGTCGGCCTGGAGAACGGCGACGAACTGAACTTCCGGCGGCCCCATGTTCCCCTCAAGGTGCTGAAAGACCTGCGCCGGGGCAAGTATTCCATCCAGAACGAACTCGACCTGCACGGGCTTACGGCCAACGAGGCCCGAGTCATGCTCCGGGAGTTCATGGCTGACGTTCTCCTCGAGGGGCAGCGCTGCGTCCGCATCGTGCACGGCAAGGGGTTGCGCTCAGGGCCGAGAGGCCCCGTGCTCAAGGTGAAACTGAATAAATGGCTCCCCCAGTGGGAGCAGGTTCTTGCGTTTACAACGGCACCGGCGCGGGATGGCGGCACCGGAGCGCTGTACGTCCTGCTGGCGCGGTAAGCCGAGCCTACCCGCAGCCCCCCGGGCTAATCCTCCGGCGCGGTCTCTGCCCGCCGTTCACTCTGCCAGAACCGGTACATAAACGCGCCGTAAAAGGTGGTTGTCGCGTCGTCCGTAAAGAGCGGGCTTTCTTCGTTCCGTGCTCCCTGGTAAAAACCCTGCCGGATCCCACCCCAGAGTTCAAGGCGCCGGGCGACAGGAATGCGTAGCGACAAGGCGATTTCAGTGCCCAGATAGCCGCCGCCCGCTGCGAACGCCGGGCGTTCCGCGGTGGCGAAGGCTGGCGTTACCTCGTAGTAGTAATCCATGTAGTCATCCGTCGCAAAAGTTGGCGTGAAACGCAGCTTGGCCTCCCGGCCGGAGTCGCCAAACTTCCGCGTGAACTTGAGTTCTGGTGAGTAGACCAGGCCCTCATACGCGGGATCGAGACCGTCCCAGGAGAACGCTCCACGAACCTGAAAGGCAAGGAATGCGTCGGCTGCAAGCCAGCCGCCGTCCACAAACTGAAGTTCCAGCTCTGTACCCAGTTCCAGCAGGAGGTCAAGGTCAGGCATGCCGGTGCGTGCCGCGATATCGTCACTCTCGGACCCAAAAACCAGGTCGAAGTCGATGTCCAGCTTGATCTTGTCGGTGCGAAAGATCCGGCCGCGGATCGGAGAATCCGTGTCATCGCCAATCCGGAGAAAGGTGCCGCGATAAACCGGGAACGGCAGCGGCACAAAGTTCCCCTGGGAGTCTTCGGACGCTGGGTATGACGGCCCGTAACGGCCGAACGCCGCGATATTTAGCTCCCATAGGGCATCCGTCGCGGGATCCTCACTGGCGGCCGCGGGAACCACGAGACCCACCCACAGCAGCATGCCCAGCGCGACGGCGGCCGGGCGACCCGGCTTCCGGAATCCGGCACACACCAGGCCACCCTCAACAGCACCGATCTGCACTGGCAATAGCGTTATTGTCTCGGGTTCAGTCACCAGATAATTCCGGCCCGCCGGAGCGGCAACCAGCGATGGACGCGGATGATAGCGCGCTGGGCGGCCTCAGCGCTTTGACAACCGCGCCACCAGTTTCCGCATTTCAGTCTGGGTTTCGGTGCTGAACCACCAACCCGTGGCTACCGCAGCATCTCCGGAAATGCTCAGCGCGTCGCTCAAGCGCGCCTTGCCGGCAAGTCGGGTGGTGTTCATGGCCACCGGCGGCAAGGCCAGCAATTCATTGGCGCGGACCAGGGCAGTGGCCAACAACTGTTCAGGCTCCACTAGCTCATCCAGCAGCCCGACGCCCAGCGCTTCGTCCATCGAGAGCATCTGGCCGCGCGTCGCCATGCGCCGCGCCACCCGCGGGCCCACCACCTCCTCGAGAGCGAGGAGGATCGTGCCCGGCACGGGCAATCCCACCTGCACCTCGTTGAGGCCGATCCGGAACTTGCCCGTTACCCCGATACGGTAGTCGCATTGCAGGGCCAGCACAGCGCCACCAGCCGGCGCGTGGCCCGAGACGGCGGCGATAACGGGTATGGGGCTGGCGGCCAGCTGGCGGGTCAGGGCAAAGAACAATCCCCAAAAGGCTTCCACCTGCCGCCGGTCCAGGGTCAGGAGATCAGGTACGTCAAGTCCCCCACTGAACATTCCCGGACGCCCGGTCAGGACGACGGCTCGCGCGCCGTCCATGCGCACCGTCTCCAGGGCCGCCAGAAGTTTCTCGACCAGTTCCCGATTCAGGGCATTCGCAGGCGGACGATCCATGCGGATCTCCGCGACGGCGTCGTGGAACTGGATGTGCAGCACTGCCTGGCTACTTCGGACTCAGCCCGTCGGCCGGGCGGCGCCGAACAGGTAAAAGGTCTCGTCCGGACCGATCAGTCCGAGGTCAGCACGGGCCCTCTCCTCGACGGCGCTGTCTCCCTTGCGGAGCTCGATGACCTCGGCTTCCAGGCGCTGATTGCGCTGATTGAGCCGGACATTCTCGGCGGTCTGCCCCGTGATCAAGCCGGCAAGACGCGCCACCTCTCCGTAGCCGTCATCCGAGACCCATAGCCGGATCTGCAGCAATAGCAACAGGACTGAAACCAGGCCAATTCCGGCCCGCATCATGAGAATCTCACCCCGCATGTCGCCCCTCCCCCCGGGTGCCCTGCACCGCTAGGCCGAAAGTTTCACCGGAAAAGCCGTAGCGCCAGCGTACTGTGCCTCGGATCCCAGCTGCTCTTCAATCCTCAACAGTTGATTGTACTTCGCCATCCGGTCAGACCGGCAAAGAGAACCGGTCTTGATCTGGGTCGCCCGCGTACCGACGGCGATATCAGCAATCGTCGTATCCTCGGTTTCGCCAGAGCGGTGGGAGATCACGGCGGCATAGCCCGCATCCACCGCCATGTCGATCGCGGCCAGGGTCTCGGTCAGGGTACCGATCTGGTTGGGCTTGATGAGAATGGCATTGCCGATCCCCTCAGCTATCCCCCGGCTCAGGATTGAAGTGTTGGTGACAAAGAGATCATCGCCCACCAGCTGGACACGGGTGCCTAGCGCCGCCGTGAGCAGCGCCCAGCCGGCCCAGTCGTCCTCTGCCATCCCATCTTCAATGGAGATGATCGGGTACTGACTGACCAGCCCCGCCAGGTAGTCGGTGAAGCGGTCCGGAGAGAACTGCCGCCCTTCCGATTCCAGGTGGTAAACCCCCTCGCGGAACAGTTCAGAGCTGGCCACGTCGAGACCCAGCAGGACATCCCGGCCGAGACTGAAGCCTGCCAGCCCGACTGCCTCTGCAATCGTATCGAGGGCTGCCGCATTCGAGGGCAGATTGGGGGCAAAACCACCCTCGTCCCCCACGGCGGTACTCAGTCCCATGCCTTTCAGCACGGACTTCAGCGCATGGAAAATCTCTGTGCCCCAGCGGAGCGCCTCGCTGAAGGAAGATGCGCCAACCGGCAGCACCATGAACTCCTGGATATCGACACTGTTGTCCGCATGGGCACCGCCATTAATAATGTTCATCATCGGCACTGGCAGCACAGTGGACGATCCCAGCGTGCGAAAAAGCGGCTCGCCGCGCTCGACAGCTGCCGCGTGGGCCGCCGCCAGAGAGACGGCGAGGATGGCGTTGGCACCGAGGTGCTCCTTACTGGGCATTCCGTCGAGATTGATCATTTTCCGGTCCAGCGTTCTCTGGTCGCGGCCATCACTTCCCAGCAGTTCATTGCGGATCTCGCCGTTGATCATCGTGACGGCCCGACGGACGCCCTTGCCAAGATAGCGGGCCAGATCCCCGTCGCGGAGTTCCATCGCTTCCCGGCTGCCCGTCGATGCCCCGGATGGCACGGCCGCCCGGCCAAAGGCGCCGCTCACCAGCCATACATCGGCTTCCACTGTCGGATTGCCGCGGGAATCCAGGATTTCCCGTCCATGGACGTGAACAATCGCGCTCATGAGTTACTCTTTTCTCCAACTTCCAGCTCAACGAGGGGACGGCGTTTCACCACCTGGTCGAGTTCGACCAGAGTCGTCAGAAGTTTCTCCATCAGGTGGAGAGGCCACGCGTTGGGGCCATCCGACAATGCGTGCTCCGGATCCGGGTGCGTCTCCATGAACACCCCGGCCACCCCGGCGGCTACCGCTGCCCGGGCCAGGACCGGGACAAATTCCCGCTGCCCCCCTGAGGAGTCTCCCTTGCCACCCGGCAACTGCACCGAGTGAGTGGCATCAAACACGACCGGTTTGCCAGTCTCCCTCAGTACGGCTAGCGACCGCATGTCGGTGACCAGATTGTTGTAGCCAAAACTGAAGCCGCGCTCGCAAACCATGATGCCGGGATTACCCGTGCTCTCCGCCTTCATGACGACGTTGGTCATCTCCCAGGGCGAGAGAAACTGACCCTTCTTGATGTTCACGGGCTTGCCCTGGCGAGCGACGTTTATGATGAAGTTGGTCTGCCGGCAGAGAAAGGCGGGGGTCTGCAGGACATCCACCACAGCTGCAACTTCACCGAGCGGGGAGTCCTCGTGGACGTCAGTGAGTACTGGAACTCCTAGTTGACGGCGGACGCTTTCCAGTACCCGCAGCCCCTCCTCCAGGCCCGGGCCGCGATAGCTATTCAGGGAGGAGCGGTTGGCCTTGTCATAGGAGGACTTGAATACGAAGGGGATACTGAGACGTCGCGTGATCTCCTGCAGCTTACCGGCTGTTTCTACCGCCAGAGTCTCAGACTCAACCACGCAGGGACCGGCAATCAGGAAAAATGGCCGGTCGGCGCCGACCTCGAAACCCGCCAGCTTCATGCGCGCGCCGCCGCGGGCAGCTCCTGAGTACGCAGACGGCGGGCCGCCCGCACAAAGCCACTGAAGAGCGGATGGCCGTCGCGCGGATTGGACTGAAATTCCGGGTGAAACTGGCAGGCGAGAAACCAGGGGTGATTGGGCAGCTCGACGAGCTCTACCAGGCCATCGATCGAGAAGCCCGCTACAACCAGGCCCGCGCCGGTGAGCTGATCCAGATAGTTATTGTTGAACTCAAACCGGTGACGATGCCGCTCACGAATAACGTCTGTCCCGTAGAGTTCATGGGCCAGCGTCCCGGCCTGCAGGCGGCATTCCTGGGCGCCAAGACGCATCGTGCCACCGAGACTAGAGGCTGAATCGCGTTTCTGCAGACTGCCATCACGGTCCTGCCACTCAGAAATCAGTGCGATAACGGGGTGCGGACTCTGCGCATCAAATTCGGTGCTGTGGGCACCCTTTAGCCCCACCACATTGCGGGCATATTCGATGACTGCCACCTGCAGTCCCAGACAGATCCCGAGGTAAGGCACGCCATTCTCGCGGGCGTAACGCGCCGCTGCTATCTTGCCTTCGATGCCCCGCTCGCCGAAGCCGCCCGGCACCAGAATCGCGTCCACACCGATGAGTGCGCCAGTGCCATCCTTTTCAATGTCCTGGGACTCGATGTAGCGAATCCGGACGCGGGTGCGGGTCTTGAGGCCCGCATGAGTGAGCGACTCCGTAAGGGAGATATACGAGTCCCGGAGGTCCACATACTTGCCAACCATGGCAATAGTGACTTCCGCTTCGGGGTTTTTGCGGGCTGCGACGACGGCTTCCCACTCCGCCAGATCAGCCTGGGGCACGGAGAGCCCGAGGCGGTCCACAACAATGGCATCAAAACCCTGTGTCCGGAACAACATGGGCAGCTTGTACAGATCGTCCACATCCACCGCGGAAATAACTGCCCGCTCCTGCACGTTGGTGAACAAGGCAATCTTGCGCCGCTGCTCCTCCGGCAGGGGTTGTTCCGAACGGCACACCAGGATGTCGGGCTGAATCCCGATGGACCGCAACTCCTTCACGGAGTGCTGGGTTGGCTTGGTTTTGATCTCGGCAGAAGAAGCGATGTAGGGGACCAGCGTCAGGTGCACATAGACGCAGTGCTGCGGGTAGACGTCTGCGCCGAGCTGCCGGATGGCTTCGAGGAATGGCAGCGATTCAATGTCGCCGACGGTGCCGCCAATCTCCACGATGCAGATGTCGGCGTCTCCTGCCCCCAGGCGGATACAGCGCTTTATCTCGTCCGTTACGTGGGGGATGACCTGAACGGTCGCGCCGAGGTAGTCGCCCCGACGCTCCTTAGCAATCACGCTGCCGTAGATACGGCCAGTCGTGAAATTGCTGTTCCGGCCAGTCGTGGTGCGGACGAAGCGCTCGTAATGCCCGAGGTCGAGATCGGTTTCGGTGCCGTCGGTAGTGACGTAGACCTCGCCGTGCTGGAACGGGCTCATGGTGCCCGGATCCACGTTGAGATAGGGGTCCAGCTTGATCATGGACACCGTAAGCCCCCGGGCTTCCAGAATGGCGCCCAGGGAAGCCGCTGTGATGCCCTTGCCCAGCGAGGACACGACGCCACCAGTCACGAATATATAGCGGGGCATGCACCCATCTCCGCCGACTCAGTTCGGCCGTTAATCAGGTCCAAAACAGCGCATCACCTTACCGGCTGGCAGGCGCGGGTAAGGGGGGCGCTGTTTGGGCTGGACTCTCCATCAAGGAGGCAGATGGGGAGTAAAAGTTACCAGATAGCCACGTTCGGGACAATGCGCCCGACGAGTGCACGGACTAGCCGGAGCGGACCGCCAGCACCAGACTTACCGGATAGGGGCGTGACCTGTCCACACAATCTGCCGACCCGCTTCCTCAGGCCGGGCCGCTGCCCAGCCCGCCGTCCAGAGATTGCCCACGGCAGCAAGCTCCTTGCAGGCAAGGACCAGGGGCAAGTGGCCGCGCATCCAGGGAACGATGCCCCGGGTCTGAAGCAGGTACTTCAGAGTTCGATGGTGCCGGTCTGCCGCGGTTCGCAGGCGCTCACCACCGCTGCGAAAAGCAACCTGTAGGCCGTCCGCAACGACTGCTGGAGACAGGGCAGGAGCGCCGTCCCGCGGTGAGTGAACCGGAGCCGCAGGACTCAGGCTGAGTTGGCCACGGACCCCACCGAGGACCAGAGGGCCAGCAGCGCTCCACTCCAGCGGCGTCTCGCCGGGAACCCCGGCTGTCGCCACCCGGTCGAGCAGGTGGAGGTGCTGCCGAAACCGCCGGATCTCATGCCCGGACCAGCTGAGGACCGGCTGTCGGCCGGGGTCCGCCGCCCAGAGTTGTGCCAGGCCCTCCCGGAGCCGGCGCTCCGGCGGCACTGCCCAGCCCCGTTCCCGGGCCTGAAAGCGAATGAGGTTTCGTTGCCGCGCCGGACTGAGCTTGCCGAGCAATGCCAGGGACAGGCGGTGCTCGTCAACCACTGAATGGGCGTCGGCCCGAGCCAGCTCCTCCAGGAGTCCGGCCGCCTCCGCAGCCAGCGCAGCACTGCGGCCCGCGCCTCCTGCGGCTGCCTTGAACCGCTTCCGCAGGATCGGTGTTACCTCGTGGCGGAGGTATCCCCTGTCGAAGGCAGGGTCTGCGTTCATGGGATCGGTCAGCCATGTCAAGCCTGCGGGAATCAGCACGTTGGCACCGTAGTCAATGAGAGCGTCGGCCGGGACGTCAAGGAGTGGCCGGCACAGGCGGCCGGGTCCGAAAACCCCTGTGCGCGGAATGCCTGCCAGCCCTTCGACCCCTGAGCCGCGGAAGAGGTGGAGCAGCACGGTTTCCAGCTGGTCGTCAGCGTGGTGCGCGGTCAGCAGCCATTCGGCGGGTTGCAAACTGGCTCGCAGTGCGCCGTAACGCGCCTCCCGTGCCGCCGCTTCGAGTCCCTGACCGGCATCGTTCCTGACGACGACGCGGGCCACTGAACAGGGTACCTGGAGACTACTGGCCAGCCCTGAGCAATGCGCCTCCCAATCCCCGGCAGCGGGCTGCAGTCCGTGATTTACGTGCAGTGCGCGCAGGGAAAAATGGCGCTCCTGACGCAGACCGGCCAGGGCGTGCAGCAACACAGTGGAGTCCAGACCGCCACTAAAAGCTACACAGAGAGCTGCGTCTTCTGGAAGGCTCTGAAACAGCGCCTGCTGAATCGCGTCGCGACGCATAGCCCGGCGCCGTGGCGCTCAGCTTTCCCTGAAGCTGCCGTAGGATTTCAGGCGAACGGCCCGCCGACGCACGAGTTCATTGACGTCGAGCGACTCCAGATCCCGCAGATGACTAATGAGCACTGCGCGCACGGACTCGGCGGTGCGAGCGGGGTCCCGGTGAGCGCCTCCCAGTGGCTCGCGAATCACTTCGTCAATCAGGCCGAGTTCCCGCAGGCGAGGTGCCGTAATACCCATGGCCTCCGCCGCCGTCTCAGCCTTGTCGGCGCTCTTCCACAAGATACTGGCACAGCCCTCGGGGGAGATCACGCTGTACACGCTGTACTCAAGCATGATCACACGGTCACCAACGCCGATGGCGAGAGCACCGCCGGACCCGCCCTCCCCGATTACGATGCTGATAATGGGAGTCTTGAGACGCGCCATCTCAAAGAGGTTACGGGCGATAGCTTCACTCTGCCCCCGCTCCTCGGCGCCAATGCCCGGGTAAGCGCCGGGGGTATCAATAAAGGTCAGAACGGGTAGCCGAAACTTCTCCGCAAGCTTCAGCAGACGGAGCGCCTTGCGGTAGCCCTCGGGCTTCGGCATGCCGTAATTGCGGCGGACCCGCTCTTTGGTATCCCGGCCCTTCTGCTGTCCAATGAAGACTACCGGCTTGCCGTCGAGTCGCCCCAGACCACCCACCATGGCCGGATCATCGGCAAACATGCGGTCGCCGTGCAGCTCCTGGAAGTCCGGACTGATGACAGCAAGGTAGTCCAGTGTGTAGGGGCGTAGCGGGTGCCGCGCGAGCTGGGCAATCTGCCACGCGGTCAGGTTCGAGAAGATACTGCGCGTGAGAGACTCGCTCTTCGACTTCAAGCGGGCGATCTCGTCGCTGATGTTGATCTCCGAATCGTCCCCAACGTAGCGGAGTTCGTCGATCTTCGCCTCGAGCTCTGCGATGGGTTGTTCGAAGTCAAGAAATTTCAGATCCATCGGGGAACCTTACTACTGGCGGGGACCTTCGTAAACAAAGCGGAATCCGTCGAGACCGACAAGCTCTGATAATCGTTCGCGCAGTTCCCGGGTGGGGCGCACACACCAGTCGCTGCCGAGAGCAACCCGGGCCTGCGTGCCATCCGTGCTGTAGTAGAGCGAGACGCTGCACTTGCCCGGCCGGTGGCGCTCCATTACAGACTTCAGCAGCTGCGGATTGAGTGACCGGTCCACTTCAGCCCGCCACCGGAGCAGAAGGCCTGTGGCACGGGACTCAACGATACGATCCAGATCCAGCACCTCTTTGGCATTCAGACGCCAGCCATCCAGATATTCCTCGAACCGGAGTGTGCCGCTGATGGCAACAATCGAGTGCAGGGCCAGGAGGTGACGAAAGCGGTCATAGCCCTCCTGAAAGAACCCGACCTCCAGTGTTCCGGTGCCGTCGTCCAGCTCGACAGATGTTCGGGTCCCCCGCTTACGAATCGAAGCAACCAGACCGGCGATTACTACCTCCCGTCCCGCACCCCGGAATTCCCCGGGGGCAGGAGGCCGCTCAGCAATCAGGCCTTCTATGCTGGTAGTACTGATGAATGGCTGATCCGAGCGGTACTGGTCGAACGGGTGACCACTCAGATAGAGGCCGAGACTCTCACGCTCGGCCTCCAGCCGGCGACCCCAGCCCCAATCAGGTACCGCGGGCACCGGGTCTTCCCCGGCGGGGCGGCTTGCAGCTGCCCCGAACATGTCTTCCTGGCCAACGCTGGCCGCCGCCGCCGCCTGCTGCGCCCCAACCAGGGCCGCAGGCAAAGCCGCCAGCAGGCTTGGCCGGTTTGAGCCAAAGCCATCCAGAGCACCAGCCTTGATCAGTGCCTCAGCCGGACGGCGCCCCAGGGTCTGTCCGCCAGCACGCAGGCAGAACTCCTTCAGGCTCCGGTAGGGACCGCCCTCCTCCCGGCTCGACACGATGTGCTGGGCGGCGCCGCGCCCAACCCCCTTGATCGCACCGAGGCCATAGCGAATGCCCCGTTCACCCTCCACCGTGAAGACGCAGGCCGAGGTATTCACGTCGGGCGGCAGGATGGTCAGCTCGAGCGCGATGCATTCGCGCCGCTGCACCACCAGCGCATCCGTATCACCCATCTCCGTGGTCATGACAGCGGCCATGAATGCCGCCGGATGATTCGCCTTGAGCCATGCCGTCTGGTAGGTCAGCACGGCGTAGGCCGCTGAGTGGGACTTATTGAAACCGTAACCGGCAAACTTCTCCATGAGATCGAATATGTAGGTAGCCCTTGCGCGTTCGGTGCCTCGGGCCGCAGCGCGATCAGTGAAGATCGAGCGCTGTTTCGCCATTTCCTCTGCCTTCTTCTTGCCCATCGCGCGGCGCAGCAGATCGGCCTCACCAAGCGAGTAGCCGGCCAGGCGCTGCGCAATCTGCATGACCTGCTCCTGATACAGGATCACCCCATAGGTGGCACGCAGGACCGGCTCGAGGTCCGGGTGCAGGTAGTCGATTGGCTGGTCACGCCCGCCGTGTTTACGCTCAATGAAATCGTCGACCATCCCCGACTGGAGCGGCCCCGGACGGTAGAGCGCCACAAGGGCAACAAGATCATCGAAGGTATCTGGCTGAAGACGCCGGACCAGATCCCGCATGCCCCGGGACTCCAGCTGAAAGACTGCGGTGGTCTTGCACGCCCGCAGCAGGCGAAAGGTGACCTGGTCATCCATGGCCAGTGACGGCACCTGGATCGGCGGGTCGCCGGTGGACTCGCGGGTGGCATTGATGGCTCGCGTGGCCCTGTCGATGATCGTCAGCGTCCGCAGACCCAGAAAGTCGAACTTGACAAGCCCCGCAGCCTCGACGTCATCCTTGTCGAACTGGGTGACGGTGAACTTCTCACCTTCCACCTGGTACAACGGTGTGAACTCGGTGATGTCCCGCGGCGCAATGACAATGCCACCGGCATGCCGGCCTGCATTGCGGACGAGGCCTTCCAGGCGCCGGCCGAGATCAATGATGCTGCGGACGTCTTCGTCCTGGTTGTAGAGTTCCCGCAGCTCTGCTTCTTGGGAGAGAGCAATGTCCAGGGTTATCTCGGCGCCCGGCTCGTTTGGCACGAGCTTGGCAATCCGATCGACGAGGCCATAAGGCTGGCCAAGGACGCGCCCCACATCGCGCACCACGGCCCGCGCCGCCATGGTGCCGTAGGTAATGATCTGCGAGACCCGATCGCGGCCATAGCGCTCGCTCACATAGTCGATCACGCGATCACGACCGTCCATGCAGAAATCGATATCGAAGTCCGGCATGGAAACCCGCTCGGGATTCAGAAAGCGCTCGAACAGCAGATCATGATGGATCGGGTCGAGGTCGGTAATGCCAAGGACCCAGGCAGCCAGCGAACCCGCACCGGAGCCCCGGCCCGGTCCCACGGGAATCTCATGCTCCTTGGCCCAGCGGATAAAGTCCGCGACGATCAGAAAGTACCCGGCGAAGCCCATGCGGCAGATCACGTCGAGCTCCGTCGTCAGGCGCTCCGCGTATTCGGGTCCGGCTGGTGCTGCAGGGAACCGCGCTGCAAGGCCCTTTTCCGCCTGCCCTCGGAGGTATTCATCCGGACTGACCCCGTCGGGGACCCCAAAGTCCGGCAAATGGGTCTCGCCCAGGCTGAGGGACAAGTGGCAACGCCGGGCAATCTCGACGGAGTTCTCGAGGGCCTCGGGCAAGTCGGCGAATAGGATCGCCATTTCCGCGGGTGACCGCAGGAACTGCTGCTCGCTGTAGAGCTTCGGTCGCGCCGGGTCTGCCAGCACATAGCCGGTCTGGATGCAGACCCGCGCTTCGTGTGCTTCAAATTCATCGGCAGTGAGAAAGCGCACGTCGTTGGTAGCGACCACAGGCAAGCCCCTGGCCGCTGCGAAACGGACAGCCGCGTGCACATAGTCGTCGTCCTGCGGCCGCCCCGTGCGCTGCAACTCGATAAAAAAGTCACCGCGAAACCAGGTCATGAATTCCGCAGCTGTCTGCTCGGCCTGGGATCCGCCACCGGTGAGCAGGTTCCGACCAAGAACGCCATCCCGGCCGCCGGAAAGGGCGATGAGGCCCTCAGCAGTACCCGCATGGAGCCAGCCGGGGCGCAGCAGCGGCAGTCCCCCCTGCTGGCCCTCGAGCCAGGCGCGGGTCAGGAGGCGGCAAAGGTTCCGGTAACCGGCCAGATTGCGGCACAGGAGCACCAGGCGTCCTGGCTCCTGGCGATCTGCCTGGGGGCCCTTCTCGGTGCCACCAGCCATCCAGACCTCAGCGCCGACGATCGGCTGTACGCCCGCAGCAAGGGCGGCGCGATAGAACTTCACCAGGCCAAAGAGATTGCCCTGATCTGTAATGGCTACGGCGGGCATACCCGCTGCCGCCACTGCGCTCACCAGTTCCGGGACCCGGACCACGCTATCGACGAGGGAGTACTCGGTATGGACGTGCAGGTGCACGAAGCCCGGCGTCATGCGGGGGACTTCCCGTCGGGCAGCGGGTCGGCGCTTAGCGCCGTAGCGCGCAGGGCGGCACGGACCGGGGCGAAACTGCGCCGGTGGGCGGGGCACGGTCCCAGGACGGCCAGCGCGGCACGGTGCCCGACCGTCGGATAGCCCTTGTGCCGGTCGAAGCCATAGCTGGGGTAGGAGGCGTGGAGGCGACGCATCTCGGCATCCCGATGGACCTTGGCAAGAATCGATGCTGCTGCAATCGCCGGCCGCAGACGATCGCCGCCGACAACCGTCTCGATAACGCCCGGGAACCCCGGCAGCCCTGGCGCCCGGTTGCCGTCGATCTCAACACGCCCTGGAGCCCGCACGAGCCCGGCGAAGGCCCGACGCATGGCTAGCAAGGTGGCCTGGAGGATATTCAACTCGTCGATTTCCTCCCGGGAGGCCTCCCCGAGAGCCCACTCCAGGGCCTCGGCACGGATGCGCCCGGCAGCCACTGCGCGCTGTGGGGCGCTGAGTTGCTTGGAGTCCCGAACACCCTCAATCCACTGACCGGGGCCCAGAACGACTGCGGCCGCAACCACAGGACCGGCCAGAGGACCACGGCCCGCCTCGTCAATGCCAGCCACGGTTTCCAGAGCAACGTTCACAGCGGATCAGGGCCAGTACTTCGGGTTGAGGGGTCAGCGATTATACGAAGCCGGAAGCAGACTCAGCACAACTTCCGCTGCACGCTCACTCGCCTGCCGCCGCAAAGCGGTTCCCAGGCGGGCAAACCGTTGCTGGAGCCGGGCACGATCCTCCGGCGCTCCCAGCCAGCGCAGGACCTCGCCACCGAGAGCAGCGGGCGTGACCGCGGACTGAATGAACTCCGGAACCAGGCGCTCACCCGCCAGCAGGTTGGGCAGAGCAAAATGCTCGACACGAATCAGGCGCAAGGCCTTCAGCAGGACATACGTAAACGCCGACAAACGATAGGCCACAACCATCGGCCGGTTAATGAGCATTCCTTCGAGGGTTGCGGTACCGGACGCCAGCAACACCACATCCGCCGCCGCCATGGCGGATTGCGCCCGTCCATCCAGAATCTGCAGCCGTACGCCACCTGTCGCTGCCGGGCTCCAGAGTTGAGAGAAGCGGGCCTTGAGAGCCGGCGTGGCCATGGGCACAATCACGGTGAGGTCCGGCAGGCGCGCGTGCAGCCACGCTGCCGTTGCCGCAAAGACCGGGGACAGGCGTTCCAACTCGCCCGCCCGACTGCCCGGAAGCATGGCCACGATCGGCCCGGTAACCGGGAGACCCAGGGCGGTGCGGGCCAGGGCCCGGTCAGGATCCGGCTGGATCTCGTCAGCGAGTGGATGCCCGACGAAGGTCGCGGGGACGTCGTGCTGATGCAGAAAGGCAGCTTCGAAGGGCAGCAGACACAGCACGTGGTCACAGGCTTCCCGCAGCACACGGACCCGACCAGGACGCCAGGCCCAGACGGAGGGTGAGACATAGTGGAGGGTGCGCAGGCCTCTCGGCCGCAAACGGCGCTCAAGCCTCAAATTGAAGTCTGGCGCATCGATGCCGATGTAGAGGTCCGGCAGGTCGGCACTGAGACGCTGCTCCAGATCCCGAAAAATTAGCCGCAGGCGGGGCAGGTGCCGAACGACCTCGGCGATACCCATGACCGCCAGTTCCTCGCTGGGCACCCAGACCTCGCAGCCAGCCTGACGCATGGCGGGCCCGGCAACGCCAAAAAACTCCACATCCGGACGGCGGGCGTGGACGGCCCGGATGAGTCCCGCGCCGAGCCGGTCCCCCGAGATCTCGCCGGCCACGATGGCGATCCTCGGCATTCGTTCAGTCAGCGAATCAGGCTGCGTTCTGACTTGTCGATAAAGTCGACGAGTATGCGCAGTTCTGGCTGCGTCTCCGCCAGCACCGCAAGCCGCTCCCGGGCCTCTGAAAGCTGCAGCTGTTCGCGGTAGAGAATTCGATAGGCCTCTTTAAGGTTGCGCAACTGGTCCGCGGTAAAGCCGCGGCGCTTCAGGCCTTCGCTATTGATACCGTGCGGTGCCGTGGGCTGTCCGCCCACAATGACGTAGGGCGGGACGTCGCGAGTCACGGCAGCAAAGCCACCCAGAAAACTGTGCGCGCCCAAGCGACAGAACTGGTGAACTGCAGAAAAGCCGCTACAGATCACGTGATCGCCGACCTGCACGTGGCCTGCAAGGGTGGCATTGTTCGAGAAGATGACTTCATTGCCCACCACACAGTCGTGCGCAACATGGACGTAGGACATGATCCAGTTATCGTTGCCAATGCGGGTGACGCCCTCATCCTGCGCGGTACCGCGATTGATCGTGCAGAACTCCCGAAAGGTGTTGCGGTCCCCTATGGCCAGCTGGGTAGGCTCGCCCCGGTACTTCTTGTCCTGCGGATCCTCGCCAATGGAGGCGAACTGAAAGATCCGGTTCTCCCGCCCAATCGTCGCAGGACCCTTGAGAACGGCGTGAGCACCCACTGTGCTTCCCGCACCAATGCGGACCCCGGCACCAATTACCGCGTAAGGCCCGACACTGACGCCAACATCGAGCTCTGCCCCAGGCGCCACGATTGCTGTCGGGTGTATGTCACTCAAGGTCTGTTCAATCCCGACTTGATTGCTTCTGCAAGACTCTTCTCGATGGTTCGCAAGCGCCTGGCCAAGTCGTCCAGCTGCCCGAAACGTGCCATGTTGCGCCGCCAGCGCTGGATATGGTCGGCCGGAGTACCACCGCCGCCGTAGATGCCCGCCTCACGGATTGAGCCCAGCACGCTGGTCCCGCCGCCAATGATCACGTCGTCCGCCACAACGATATGGCCGGCGAATCCGGCCTGGCCGCCAATGGTGCACCGGGCGCCTATCGTCGTACTGCCGGAAATGCCCACCTGAGCGGCAATTACCGTGTGCTCGCCGATGCGGACATTGTGCCCCACCTGGATCTGGTTATCGAGCTTGACCCCAGCGCCGATCACGGTGTTTTCGATAGCGCCGCGATCAATGGTTGTGTTGGCGCCGATCTCCACGTCGTTGCCCACCTCAACGCTGCCAAGCTGCGGAACCTTGACGTAGCTGCCCTCGCGTTCCCGGGCAAACCCGAAGCCGTCGGACCCCAGCACCACGCCGGTGTGCAGCACACACCGCAGTCCGATCCGCACATCGGGGTATACCGTAACTCCAGCCATGAGACGCGTATCCGCACCGATAACCACGCGTTCCCCGAGTACGGTACGCGGACCCAGGACGACGCGCTCCCCCAGAACGACTCCCGCACCCACCACGACGCCGGGGCCCACTTCGCAGGAGGGGGGCACAGTTGCCTCTGAACCAATGACTGCGGAAGCATGGATGCCCGAGGTAAGTGTCGCAGCCGGGTGCAATTCCGCAGCAATACGGGCGTAAACCACATAGGGATCCCGCGTCACGAGCGCTGCGACACCGCAGCCGTCCGCGTCCGCCGGCGAAAGGATTACCGCGGCAGCCCGCGTTCCTGCGAGCTGGCTGCGATAGCTGGAATTTGCCAGAAACGTGACGGAGCGATTATCGGCGCGGGCGAGCGTCGCAACCCGCTCAACGATGTGGCCCGGATCGCCCCGGAGCTCGCAGCCGTAGCGCACGGCCAGCACGCCAAGACTCACGCCCATCGCACCAACTTCCCCTGCTTCGTCGTTGAATGGTCTGCTACACCACTCTGTTCGCAGCGACACACCAGACGGCAAGGCCAGACCCCACCGTCGGGACTCCCGGGATGATCAGGGCTTCGCGGGAGCCTTGGGCGCGCCATTCCGGCTCTGCAAACCCTGCAGTACCTGAGCTGTGACATCCAGCGCGGGCGCAACATACAGACCATCACTGAGTATGAGATCAAAGCCGCCTTGCTTGGCGAAGCCTTCGATCTCACGCAGGACATCAATCCGCAGCTTGCCGAGCTCCTCGTTCTTGCGGTTGTTGAGATCCTCCCTCAACTCCTCCACCTGGCGAGCCAGATCCCGCTCATCCCTGCGGAGGTCATTCTCAGCATTGCGGCGTTCGTCCGCTCCCATGACCGCGCCGTCCTTCTGGAACTTGTCCGCCCTGTCCTTGAATGCCTTTTGTTTGGCAAGAAGGTCTCTCTGGCGAGGCGCGAACTCGTTCTCGAGGGCACGGTTGGCAGCGTTCGCCTGCGGTGACTCAATGAGCAGTCGCTGCACGTTAACGAAACCAATCTTCAGCGCCTTGGCTGTCTGCGCCTGCGCAACCGACGGCACGACCAGCATCGCTGATACCAGGATGACAACCAACTGACCGAGTCTTTTTACGTGAAACATCTCTATTCCCTTACATTAAACGTGACCTCAGCCCGAAGGCCGGCCGTTGACTAAACCGTAGCGGCTACAACTAAAAGGCACCGCCGATTGAAAACTGGAACCGCGCCGTCTGGTCCCCGTAGGTCCCGCCTGTCGGCACACACCCCTGGGGTACAGGTACCGGACAAAGCGCACTGTCCGTACCTCCCTCGGAGTTGACGGGGAAGGCATAACTGAAGCGGAACAAGCCCAGAGGGGCCAGCCACTGGGCCGCAATACCGTAGGACTGTTTCAACTGCCCGGCGCTGAAATCATAGTTGATCGGCGTAAATCCCGGCGGCTTGTCGAAAAACTCCACATCGCCGAGGGAGAATACGTTACCAATATCGTAGAACAGGGAGAACCGGGCCTTGAACTGCCACTTTTCCGGGATGGGCAGCAGGAACTCGGTCTGGGCCGCCACAATTGCATCCCCGCCGTAGGGGTTGCCCAGAGTATCGATCGGTCCCAGAGAATTCTCCTCGAAGCCCCGGACGGTGTCGGGACCACCCGCGAAGTAGTTCTTGTAGGGCGGAAGAGACGTGGTATCGCCCAGACCGGTGCCGTACCCGAGATCGAGATTAAAAAGCATGGTAGCCCATCGGTTTATGGGCCAATACTGCTGATAATTATAGTTAATGGTGAGGTACTCAACGTCGCTGCCCGGGACCGTTACATTCGCCACCAACCGGTGGCGGGCACCGCGATCTGCAAAGAGCCCGCGATTCCGACTGTCGTAGACCCAGCCGCCCAGCAGCTCAAAGGTGTCGAAGTCCGTGGTATAGATGGCGCCACCATTAAAAATACTGGTATCGCTGTTGCCGTTGCTCTTTACCCAGTCCTGCGCCTGGAGACTGCTGCGGCTATTCGACAGCAACTCCGCGCTTTGCCACGTTCCACCAAAAATGATCCGCTGAAACTCGGTGATCGGGTAGCTGTACTCAACGGACGCAGAAATTGTCTTGGTGGAGAAATCCGAGGCCTCGGACGTGAACGCGGTGATATCCCGATAGGCCAGGCTGATCGTTCGACTGACCTCGTTGATCGTGGTGTAGGGGTCGGTATAGGAAACTCCGTAAACAGTGCGGAACTGACCGGTGTTGACATCAGCCTGAATGCGATTGCCCGTACCCAGAAAGTTGGTATGGACGAAGTTGGCGTTCAGGATAAGGTTCTGGGCTGCGGAGTAACCCACACCGCCACCAAACTGGCCAGGCAGGCCCTCGGTAATGTCGAAATCAAGGTCCACGAGATCTGGCGTTCCCGGAACGGGATTGGTGGTCGCCTCAACCTTCTCGATGTACGGCAGGCGCTGCAGACGGATCTTGGACCGCTCCAGCCGACTGTTGGACAGGTAGCCGTCCTCGAGCTGGCGCATCTCCCGCCGGAAAACCTCATCGTTGACCGCCGCCGTGCCATTGAAGTTGATCCGCCGAACATAGACCCGGTTCTTTGGCTCCACGTACAGAGTTATGGCGACAGTCTTTCCGTCGCGGTCCAGGTCAGACACCGGCTCAACCGTGGCAAAGGCATAGCCCTCCTCCGAGAGACGCAGGCGAATAAGGTCAGCGCTCTGGGTAACCAGTTGCTGGGAGTAGGTCTGCCCGGGCTTGACCTGCACGAAGGGATTCAACTGGGCCTCCTCCAGCACCAGATCACCGCCAAGACGCACATCGCTGACTTTGTAACGTTCACCCTCCAGGAGATTGATTGTGATGAAGATGTCGCGCTTGCCAGGCGAAATTGCGACCTGCGTTGACTCAACACCAAAGTCTGCGAAGCCCCGGTCCATATAGAAGGACCGCAGCTTCTCCAGATCACCCGACAGGGCTTCACGTGAATACCGGTCGTCCTGACGGAGCCACGAGAGCCACGTCGGGGTCTTGAGTTCAAACCGCTCGAGGAGGTCTTCGTCCGAAAAGCTGCGGTTGCCCACGAGGTTGATCTGCCTGATTCGGGCCCGGTCACCTTCCTTGATGGTAATCGCAACATCGACCTTGTTGTCGGGCAGCTCCTTGACCTCAGCCTTGACAGATGCAGCATATTTCCCGCGACTGAAGTACTGGTCGGTCAATGACTGCTCCACCTCGTCCAAGACCGACTGACTGAAGGTCTTGCCCCTCTTCAACCCTATACGGGCGAGTGGCTCCTGAAGGTCTTCAGTCTTGATGTCTTTGTTACCAGTAATGGTGAAGTCCGCAATCGAGGGGCGCTCGGCGACGACTACCACGAGCGCGCTGTCGTCCCGGCGAATCTCAACGTCCCGGAAAAAGCCGGTCCCGTAGACCGCCCGAATCGCCTCCCGGATTCGGTTCGCGTCGACCCGGTCTCCAATGTTCACCGGGAGATAGTTGAAGACAGTGCCCTCCGCAATGCGTTGCAGGCCCTCCACGCGAATGCTCTTCACGATGAAAAACTCCTGCTGGGCAAACGCTCCGTTGGTAGCCAGGGAGCAGATGACCAGCAGAACACCAGCCGCAAGGCTACGTACGGGACCCCTCAGCGCCGCTAGAAGATTCATGGGACGGTCAGCCAATGAGTCGCGAGATATCGTTGTAAAAGGCAAAGCTCATCAGCACAAGAAGGAATCCAATGCCGATCTGCTGGCCGATTATTTGCGCTCGCTCCGACAAGGGACCGCCCTTCACGGTCTCAGCCAGCGTGTAGACAATCTGGCCCCCATCCAACATGGGTATGGGGAGCAGGTTGAGCACTCCCAGGCTGATGCTCACGATGGCCAGGAAGCTGAGAAAGGCGCCTGCCCCGATCGTGGCGCTGAGACCCGCGTACTCGGCAATATTGATGGGGCCACTGATGTTCTTCGGCGAAACGTCCCCAACGATCATTCGCCAGATCATCTGCAGCGTCAGAGCGCTCATCTCCCAGGTCTTGGCTGTGGCCCGCACTACCGCCTCAACAGCTCCATAACGCTCCTCGGCCCGCATACCGTCCAGCAGGTCAGGCGGCAGGCTAACGGCCGCCCCGATTCGCCCGATCTGACCCTCTGCGGTATCCTCGGCTGCAACGTCGAGGGTCAGGCGTAGCTCGCCCTCACCGCGACGAACAGTGACGTCGAGCTGCTGGCCCGGCATCGCTCGCACAAGCTTGACCCACTCAGACCAGGTGAAGACAGGCTGGCTGCCGGCGAAAAGGATCCGGTCACCGGGCAGCATGCCGCCCTTTTCCGCCGGTCCGCCCGGGGTCAGATCGCCGATGACCGGCTCAGGCTCCGGGGACCAGGGCCGCAGTCCCAGTTTCGGGAAAAGCTGGCCAGGCTCTGTGAGTTCGGATTCCCGGCCAGCCGTGCGCAGCACAACAGCGCGCTCACCGCCAGAGCCATCCGCGACGGCAAGGCGGATCGAGCCATCAGAGAGCATACCGTCAAGCATCGCGAGCGTTGCCGCCTCCCAGGTCAGCACCGGTCGCTCACCCACGGCAACGATCGTGTCGCCTTCCCGCAGGCCGGCTGTCGCAGCCAGGGAAGAAGGCTCGACGGGACCGACGACCGGCTTCATGCCCGGGACGCCGCTCATGAACATAACCGTGTAAGCCAGGATGGCGAACAGCAGATTGAACGCGGGCCCGGCCACCAGGATGGCGATACGGGCGGCTGCAGACTGCCGGTTGAACGCGCGACCACGCTCCGCAAAGGTCACCGCACAGTCGCGCTCGTCAAGCAGCTTTACGTAGCCACCCAGGGGAATCGCCGACAGACAGTACTCCGTCTGATCGGGGCCTGACCGCCGCGACCAGAGCACGTTGCCGAAGCCGATCGAGTAGCGCAGGACCTTCACGCCCAGCAACCGGGCCACGATGTAGTGACCGTACTCGTGGATCGCGACGAGGAGGCCTATGGCGACGACAAACGCCAGGAGCGACGTGAGGACCTGTGACATGCGGCGAATCTTAAGGCATTACGCCAGACCTTGCCTTGCAGAGCGAAGGTAGCAGCGCCGAGTCGACTACCCGGTTGACAAACCCAGCCACGACAAGGCCAGGGCAAAGAATGGCATGGCTGCCGTGATGCTATCGATCCGATCCAGGACCCCTCCATGACCAGGGATCAGCTGGCCACTGTCCTTGGCGCCCACGCTGCGCTTGAACATGCTCTCCGTGAGGTCCCCCACTACGGACAAAGCCGCGACCCCGAGCCCAACGGGGACCATGACTCGCGGCGATAGATCCAGCAGCAGTCCACCTCCCCCGGCAACGGCCGCGGCCAGAAGGACGCCACCAATGAGACCCTCCCAGGTCTTGCCCGGGCTTACCTGGGGAGCGAGCTTGACTCGTCCAAAACGATGGCCCGCGAAGTAGGCCCCAATATCTGCGGCAAAGATGATGCTCAGGGCCAGCAACGCCAGGGCGGGCCCCTCGGAGGGGACACGCAGGATGGCCACCATGGCCAACCAGGACGGGACCAGCACCAGCACCCCGGAGACGGCGGCCAGGAACGGCGGAATGACCGTTGGGTAACGGAGAATCCAGAGAAAAGCTATTGCCCACCACAGCAACGCCGCCCACAGCAAGAGGTGCAAACTGACGACTTCAGGGACCAGCCAGCCCGCGCCGGCCAGCAGCAGGGCCATGCCGGCGCCACAGGCGGCCCGGGCCGGGAGGGAGCGCAGCCCAAGAAATGCAGCCCATTCCCAGGCGCCTAAAACCATCACCCCCGCCGTGACCCAAACGGCCACCCGGAGGGGCGCGACAAACAGCAGCAGAAGGAGGCCTATCAGTAACGGAATCGCCGTCAATATGCGCTGCGCCAATTGGCTCATGGCCTACTGCGACCCCGCTGAAATGAGAAGACCCTCAGTCGGCGACCGCCTCAAGCTGATCACCGGTTCGCCCGAAACGGCGCTGTCTTTGACTGAAAAACTCCAGAGCATGGGCAATCTGGTCCGCACCGAAGTCAGGCCACAAGGTATCGGTAAAACAGAGTTCCGTATAGGCAAGATCCCAAAGCAGGAAATTGCTGACGCGCTGCTCCCCGCCGGTCCGGATGAGCAGATCAGGGGATGGCAGCCCCGCCAGGGCGCGATGGCGGGCAATCAGTGCCTCGTCGATGTCCGCAGGGTCAAGGTCCCCGGAACGGACCTTCTGGCTGATCCGGCGCATAGCCTGAACAATGTCCCACTGCCCGCCGTAAGCCACGGCCAGCACCAGAGTCATCCGGGAATTTGCCGCGGTCCGCGCCTCAGCGTCGGCCATGCGCTTGCGAAGTATCGTCGGGAGACTCTCGCGGTTGCCGATGAAGCGCAACTGTATGCCGTTATCGTGGAGGGTATCCACTTCGCGCTGGAGCACCTCGACAAACAAGCGCATGAGGGCATCCACCTCACTGGGCGGGCGCTTCCAGTTCTCACTGCTGAAGGCAAACAGAGTGAGAACCTTGACATCGGACTCCGCGCAGGCCTCAACAACCAGGCGAGCTGATTTAACGCCCGCCCGGTGTCCGGCATGACGGGGCTTGCCGTTAGCGGTCGCCCACCGGCCGTTTCCATCCATGATTATCGCAACGTGGGTAGGCCTGACTGGCCGAACGTTTCCACCGCTATTCATCAAGACTCCATCCTTGGTGCTGCGCCAGACAACAACTAGAACTCCATGACTTCTTTTTGTTTTTCCTCGGAAATTCTGTCCACTTCGGCCACATACTTGTCGGTGACATCCTGAATCTGCTGGGCACCCTGCCGCTCCAGATCCTCGTTAATCAACTTTTCCTTTAGTGCTTCCTTCAGGTCGGTCATGGCGTCCCGCCTCACATTCCGGATTGCCACACGACCTAATTCCGCTTCCTGCTTTACGAGCTTGGCTAGGTCGCGCCGCCGCTCCTCAGTCAGCACCGGCAGGGGCACCCGAATCACGGTCCCCGCGGTCACCGGAGTAAAGCCGAGATTGGCACCCATGATGGCCTTCTCGATAACGCTCACCATGCCCTTCTCCCAGGGCGTGACCGTCAGGGTCCGGGCATCCTCCACCGAGATATTGGCGGTTTGGGACAGGGGCACACTGCTCCCGTAATAATCGACCATCAGATGCTCCAAGAGGCTGGGACTTGCCCTCCCGGTACGGAGTTTACGTAACGCCTGACCCATTGCTGTGACGCACTTGGCCATCCGTTGGTCTGCGTCCTGACGAATTTCGTTGATCACGCCCCCTCCGCTCCTGCCTAACCGGTTACCAGCGTCCCGACGTCCTCGCCCTGGGCCAGCCGGACCAGTTCACCGGCCACCTGCAGGTTAAATACCCGGATGGGCACGCTGTTCTCGCGGCACATCACTACGGCCGTGGTATCCATGACGTTCAGCTTGTCATTTATGACGCGATCAAAGGTGAGACGGTCATAGCGCTTCGCCTGGGGATCTTTGTGGGGATCGGCCGTATACACACCGTCGACCTTCGTGCCCTTGGCAAGGATATCGGCGCCAACTTCGATGGCACGGAGTGCGGCTGCTGTATCGGTGGTAAAGAAGGGATTACCCGTCCCGGCCGCAAAGATCGTGACTCGGCCCTTCTCCAGGTGCCGTATGGCACGTCTGCGGATGTAGTCCTCGCTGACTTCATGAATCTGCAGGGCTGACATCACGCGGGCAAAGGTGCCGACGCGCTCGAGAGCATCCTGCAAGGCCAGCGCGTTGATCACGGTGGCCAGCATGCCCATGTGGTCCCCCGTGACGCGGTCCATTCCCGCTCTGGCCAGTCCGGCGCCGCGAAAGATGTTACCGCCGCCGATGACAATGCCGACCTCGATGCCGAGGGCACGGACTTCCTTCAACTCGCCGGCAATACGGGTTAGAACGTCCGGATCAATACCATAGTCACCTTTGCCCATAAGGGCTTCGCCGCTGAGCTTCAGCAGGATGCGCCGGTAGGCCAGACGTGCATCTTTCATAGAAGAAACCGCGGGCGACTGGGTCGGTGCCAGCCTTGTAGGTCGGCGAATTCTACCGGATTTGCCCGCCCCCGCATCGGCTCTCTTGTGGAGATCGGGACCTGGAGATCGGGGTCCGGGCGACCCCGGGCCAACTCACCCCTGAGAGTGCATCGCTGCAACAGCCTCGGCGATATTCTCGGACTTCTTCTCGATGCCTTCCCCGACCTCAAGCCGCACAAACCGATGGACGCGGCCCCCCCGGTCCTTGAGCAGCTTGCCAATGGACGTGTCCGGGTCCTTGACGAAGGGCTGGCCAATCAGCGCGACCTCATTCAGGTACTTGCGCAGGCGACCCTCCACCATCTTCGCAACGATCTCCGGTGGCTTGCCTTCCCCGGCGGCCTGCTCGGTCAGAATACGACGCTCACTCGCCCGAAAAGACTCCGGCACGTCATCCGGCGAAAGGTAGCGGGGATTGCTGGCGGCAATATGCATGGCAAGGTCCTTGCCGAGTTCCGCATCCGCGCCCTCTACGTCCACGAGGACCCCGATCCGGGTCCCATGAAAATAGCTACTCAGCTTGCCGAGCGGACGAACGGACTCGAACCTGCGCACAGTGATGTTTTCACCAACCTTGGCAACAAGATCGAGCCTGGCATTCTCCAGGGTCTGGCCGTCGGGTAGTTGCAGGCCCATAAGGGCGGCCACGCTGTCGGGCTGCCCGGCAGCGGCAAGCTGCGTAGCGGCCATAGCGAAGCGCTGGAAATTCTCGTCCTTGGCCACAAAGTCAGTTTCGCAATTGACTTCAAGGATGACCGTAACGTCCTTGCTGGAGCTCGCAGCCATGAGAATCTGGCCCTCAGCGGCAATACGACCCGCCTTTTTCTCGGCCTTTGCCTGGCCGCGAGTCCGCAACAGTTCCAGAGCGGCATCGATATCACCGCCCGAATCCACGAGCGCTTTCTTGCACTCCATCATGCCGGCGCCAGTCCGTTCGCGGAGGTCCTTGACGAGGTTTGCTGCTATGGCCATGTGCGTCTCCCGCTCAGGCGCCAGCGGTGCCGGCGGCGTCCGCCACGTCGGCATCACCAGCCGGCGCATCAACGTCGGACCCGGAACCAGCTCCGGGCGAGCCAGTCGCGCCCTTGGCAGCGCGCGCTCGGGAGGGAACGGGAGCGGCAGCCGACGGTTTACGCGGGGGACGCTTGGCTGATGCGGGACGCCGGCCCTCGGGGGAGGACTTCGGCCGGCCCTCAGCATCCAGCTCGACGAAGTCATCTTCGCCCATTGGGAGTGCCGGAATGGAGGCCTGACCCTCGATTACGGCATCTGCGACAGCCATTGCGTAGAGCTCAGCCGCCCGCATTGCGTCATCATTGCCGGGCACCATGTACTGAACACCATCGGGCGACGAGTTGGTATCCACGATGCCGATAACTGGAATACCAAGCTTGTTGGCCTCATGCACCGCAATCTTTTCGTGACCGACATCAATCACGAAGATAGCGTCTGGCAAAGCAGCCATGGATTTCACGCCACCAAGGCTGCGCTCCAGCTTCTCGCGCTCCCGGCGTCGATCCAGAACTTCCTTCTTGGTCAGTTTGCTGAAACGGCCGTCCTGCTCCATCGCGTCAAGGTCTTCAAGCCGCTTGATCGACTGCTTCACTGTCTTGAAGTTGGTCAGTGTGCCGCCGAGCCAGCGGTGGGTAACGTGGGGCATGCCACAGCGGGCGGCCTGGGCCTTCACCGAGTCCTGCGCGGACCGCTTCGTACCTACAAACAGGATACGGCCACCATCTGCCGCCAGTGAACGGATAAATGCGGTCGCCTTGCGGAACAACGGAACCGTGTGCTCCAGGTTGATGATGTGGATGTTGTTCCGGGCACCAAAGATGAAGGGACTCATCTTGGGGTTCCAGTACCGGGTCTGGTGGCCAAAATGCACACCGGCCTCCAGCATCTGGCGCATGGTTACGTCAGTCATGGGATCTCCTTTGAGGATCGAGCCTCGAATCGGGTTAGGGCCGCCGCGGTCCCCATCCGGCAACCGACCCCCGAAACGGGAGAAGGCACCCAGCCAGATGTGACGGAACGCGTGTGGATTTCGTTGCCTCTAGGGCGCGCGTTTTATACCATACGAGGTTAAGGGTCACAACGGAGACCCGCCCCGGGGCCCGCCGGAGTGCAGCCCACGGGCCGGAATCAGGTTACGGATGAGCATTACGATCAAGACCCCGGCCGAGCAGGACGCTATGCGGGAAGCCGGGCGTCTCACCGCCGCTGTGCTGGACATGATAGGCCCGTACGTCCAGCCGGGCGTGACCACCGACGAGTTGAACCGGATGTGCCACGACTACATCGTGGACGTCCAGCAGGGCATCCCCGCCCCCCTGAACTACCGGGGATTCCCGAAGTCCATCTGCACGTCGGTGAATCACGTTGTGTGCCATGGCATTCCGAGCGCCAAGACACTCCGGCTGGGAGACCTGATCAACGTGGACATCACTGTCATCAAGGACGGCTTCCACGGCGACAGCAGCCGTATGTTCTCAGTGGGCAAGGCCACGATTCAGGGCGAGCGCGTGGTCCGCGTGAGCCGTGAGGCGCTCTGGCTGGGTATCGCCCAGGCACGCCCTGGAAATCGCCTCGGTGATATCGGCCACGCAATTCAGCAGTACGTGGAGGCTCAGGGCTTCAGCGTCGTTCGGGAGTACTGCGGTCACGGGATCGGCAGAACCTTTCACGAGGATCCGCAGGTTCTCCACTACGGGGAGCCCGGTACGGGTCTGGAATTGCGGGAAGGCCTCACGTTCACCATCGAACCGATGGTGAACGTAGGCAAGCGCCACGTCCGCCTATTGCCTGATGGCTGGACCGTGGTGACCCGCGATCACTCGCTGTCAGCCCAGTGGGAACACACTATTCTGATAACCAGCGACGGCTGCGAGGTACTGACCCTCGGCGCTGACGAACGACGATGAGTGCCGTAATCAGTCCGGCACTGACCCTGTCGGATGAGGCCAGGGAACTGGCCGCAAGCGTGCTCCAGCAGGACGGTACAACCTTCGATTGGTCAGCCGTGCGCCGCCTTCTGCAGGCAGCGGGCGACGCACTACCGGTACTGAAGTCCGGGCTGAGTGCGGGCAACGCGGCGCTCAAGCAGCGCTTTCTGGCTGGCGAGTCTGCGGCCCGGCTGGTCGCTGACCGGGCGGCACTGATGGATCTTGCGGTGTGTGAGGCTTGGCGGCGCGCGGCAGGGACAGAGCATGCCGAGTGCTCAGTGGTAGCGGTTGGCGGCTACGGCCGTGGAGAACTGCACCCCTACTCTGACGTGGATCTTCTTGTGCTTACGCCAAACCGACCGACGCCGCTGCCCCCCGACAGCCTCTCTGATTTCCTGACTCTGCTCTGGGATGCCGGGATCGAGATCCGCCACAGTGTCCGCAGCGCCGTCGAATGTGGCCAGGACGCCGGCGAGGATCTGACCGTGGTTACTACCCTGATGGAAGCCCGGCTGCTTCTGGGTCCGGAGGAACTCCTGTGGGAGATGCAGGCTGCGATCGCCCCGGGAAAGATCTGGCCGTCGCGGCCATTTTTTGCAGGCAAGATCCGCGAGCAGCAGGGCCGGCACCACCGCTACGACGACTCAGCCTACAACCTGGAGCCTGACGTGAAAGGCAGTCCGGGCGGGCTGCGGGACATCCAGACAATCAGTTGGGTCGCACTTCGGGAGTACGGCCGGGGCGACCTGGAGTACCTGGTCAGCCGCGGCTTCCTGAGCCCGCCCGAACTGCGCCTGCTCCTGCAGGGTCGGGAATTCCTGTGGCGGATTCGTTTTGCCCTTCACCTCCTCACCGGACGCCATGAGGATCGCCTGCTGTTCGACCACCAGAGCCGGATTGCCCAGCTATTCGGCTACCAGGATGCGTCCTATATGCTCGCGGTCGAGCAGTTCATGCAGCGCTACTACCGCACCGTCATGGACCTGAGTCGCCTGAACGAGATGCTGCTGCAGCAGTTCCAGGAGGCAATCCTCAACGATCCCAATGCGGAAGCGGAGCCGCTGAACGAACACTTTAGCGTGCATAACGGCTTCCTGCAGGTCGTTGACGATAGCGCCTTCGACCGCACACCCTCCGCGCTGCTTGAGTTGTTCCTCCTGCTGCAACAGCGACCGGAACTCAAAGGCGTCAGCGCAGCCACAATCTCCCTGATTCGTCGCAGCCTCAACCTTATCGACGACGAGTTTCGACAGGACCCGAGAAACCACCGCCTTTTTCTCCAGATTCTCAGGGCCAAAGAGGGCGTTACCCACGAACTCCGGCGGATGAACCGCTACGGCGTTCTTGGCCGCTACGTGCCAGCTTTTGGCCGCATCGTCGGCCGTATGCAGTACGACCTCTTCCACGCCTACACCGTGGACGAACACACTCTTTTCGTAGTGAGCAATCTGCGGCGCTTTGCGCTGGACCGGTACAACCACGAGTTTCCCCGCTGCTCCGAGATCATGCAGAGCCTGCCGACGCCGGAACTGGCCTATCTCGCCGGGCTTTTCCACGACATTGCGAAGGGTCGAGGGGGTGACCACTCCGAACTCGGCGCGTTGGATGCAGAGTCGTTTGTCCTTGAGCATGGGATGAGCCGCTACGACGCCCGCCTGGTGGCATGGCTGGTCCGCAAGCACCTGCTGCTCTCCCTGACTGCCCAGAAGCGCGACATCAGTGACCCTGCCGTTATTCGTGAGTTTGCCAGCCAGATTGGCGACGAAGTCCATCTGGACTACCTCTACCTCCTCACTGTGGCAGACGTGCGGGGCACCAACCCGAAGCTCTGGAATTCATGGAAGGCCCAACTCTTCGCCGAACTCTACAATCAGGCCAAGCGGGCCCTCCGGCGGGGCCTGGAGAATCCCATAGACAGAGACGAACTCCTCAGCGAGCGCAAGATAGCGGCGCGCACCCTGCCCGACCTGGCCGGCGTGCCGGAATCCCGGATCGACGCGCTGTGGGCTGAGCTGGGCGACGACTACTTCCTCCGCTGCCGACCTGAGGAGATTGCCTGGCACACGCGACTGCTGGCAGCACGGGAAGATGAGGGCCGACGGGTGCTGGTCGGCGTCCAGGACGACGAGTCCGGCGCGGGAACGTCAGTTGTTGTGTACGCCCCGCAGGACCGATCCACCTTTGCGACCGCCACAGCGGTGCTGGACGAACTCGGCCTGAACATCGCCGATGCCCGCATCATTCGGCTTGGTAATGGCTTTAGTCTTTCCACTTATGTCGTGTTGGAGAATGGGGGTGAGCAGGCGCGAGACGATGACCGCCGCGAGCAGATACTGCGCCGCCTGGAGCAGGCCATCACCGCTGGCGAGGACAAAGCGCTACGGGTTACACGTCGCCCTCCGCGCCAGGTCCGGATGTTCTCCACGCCGACCCACGTGGGCTTCGCGACGGATGAGACCAACGATCGGACAGTGATGGAGATTGTTGCCGGCGATCGTCCCGGGCTGCTCTGCCAGGTCGGGCAGGTCTTGCGCAATCACCGCGTCGGCATTCAGGCGGCGAAGATCCTGACGGTCGGGGAGCGTGCCGAGGATGTTTTCTATGTAACCGATACCGCCGGCGCACCACTAACGCCGGAAGTCTGCGATCTGCTGAAGCAGGCCGTTACCCAGGCACTGGACAGCGCTGCCTGAGGGCGGCGCCCATTCACCCCGAATTGCACCGGACATCACCTGTGAACCACTCCGCCAGCCAGACCATTATCGAATCAGCGTTTGAGCAGCGATCCTCCCTGGATCTCACGTCGGCCACGCCGGAACTGCGGTCGGCGGTGTCGATGGCCATTGAGTTGCTGGACACGGGAAAGGCGCGCGTCGCGGAGAAGACTCCGGAGGGATGGGTGGTCAACCAGTGGCTGAAGAAGGCGGTCCTTCTGCACTTTGGCATTGAGCGCAGCCTGCGGATGCCCGCGGGCGTTACTGACTACTACGACAAGCTGCCCCTGAAGTACCAGGATTGGACTGCGGAAAAGTTTGCCAGCGCCGGTACGCGGGTCGTGCCGGGCGCCATCGTGCGGCGTGGCGCTTACGTGGCCAGCAGCGTCGTACTGATGCCCTCCTTCGTGAACATCGGCGCCTTTGTGGACAGCGGCACGATGGTGGACACCTGGGCTACGGTCGGCAGCTGCGCCCAGATCGGGCGGAACGTGCACCTGTCTGGCGGCGTCGGGATCGGCGGCGTCCTTGAGCCTGTCCAGGCGGGTCCGACCATCATCGAGGACAACTGCTTCATCGGCGCCCGCTCGGAGATTGTTGAAGGCGTTGTGGTCGAGGAAGGCGCCGTGATCTCCATGGGCGTATTCATTGGCCAGAGCACACGCATCTATGATCGCGCCAGAGACGAGGTGCTCTATGGGCGGGTGCCTGCCGGTGCCGTGGTCGTTGCAGGCACCCTCCCCTCGGATAGCGGCCGATGCCAGCTCTACTGTGCGGTCATCGTCAAGCGGGTGGATGCAAAGACCAGGGCCAAGGTGTCCCTGAATGAACTTCTGCGCAGCGACTGAGGAGAGCGGGCTACGCTATGGAAGAAACTCTTGCTTTTGCCTGTGATCTGATTCGTCGGCCATCGGTCACCCCCGATGACGCCGGTTGCCAGGCACTGCTCGCCACCCGCCTGGCTGCCGCGGGGTTTACCGTGGAAGCACACCGGTTTGGGGACGTGACAAATCTCTGGGCGCGTCGCGGTACCTCTGCGCCTGTGCTCTGCTTTGCCGGCCATACCGATGTCGTCCCTGCAGGACCCCGTGAGGCGTGGCAGTCAGATCCCTTCGAGCCGGAAGTGCGCAGCGGCACGCTCTACGGTCGGGGAGCAGCCGACATGAAGGCCGGCCTTGCCGCGATGGTCGATGCCGCATCCGGCTTTGTGGCGGCCCGACCCGATCACCGGGGCTCTATCGCCTTCCTGATCACCAGCGACGAAGAAGGAAAGGCCCAGGATGGGACGAAACGGATGATGCAAGTCCTCGACGTGCGGGGGGAGCGGCTGGACTGGTGCGTCATCGGCGAACCCTCCTCCGAGAAGCGACTGGGCGACACCCTGCGAATCGGACGTCGGGGATCGCTCAGCGGTATCCTGACGGTTCATGGCCTCGCCGGACATATTGCCTATCCCCACCTGGCACGCAATCCCATCCAGGCCTTCGCGCCAGCGCTGACGGCGCTCTACAGCAAACCCCTGGATGGCGGAAATGAGTCTTTTCCTCCATCCAGCTTCCAGATGGTCAGGCTTGAGAGCAACGGCGACGCCGTCAACGTCACTCCGGGGTCCCTCTCCGCGCGCTTTAACATTCGCTACTCAACGGTCTGGACCCATCTGCAGCTTCGCAGTCATGTTGAGGCGGTACTGCAGGACCACAAGCTTGACTACACCCTGGTCTGGCACCTTTCCGGCGAGCCTTTTCTGACCCCGCCGGGGACATTGATCGAGACCGTGGCTGCGGCAGTCGCGAAGTTGACTGGCGTCGTGCCAGTGCTGTCTACCGGCGGGGGTACATCGGACGGACGCTTCATCGCACCGAGCGGCACCCATGTCGTCGAGTTTGGGGCGGTGAACGCCACGATTCACAAACCCAACGAAGAGATCCCGGTGGCGGATATCGCGGTCATGCGGGGTGTCTACCGGGAAATACTTGACCGGCTTCTAGGCTGATTGTGGCGCACCCTGGCGCAGGTCCCGGCTCTTCGGGCGGCGCCAGTTCCAGACCACCCCGAAGGTCCCGAGACTGACCAGGGCAATGAGGACCCAGGCGGGCATGCCGAGCCCCAGCAGCTGCCACGTGACCTTCGCGCATTCCCCAGAGCCGGACAGCACCATACTTAGCGCCTCACTCAGTGGAAAGGACTCGAGCATGAAGTCCAGGCCCGGACCACAAGCGGGAACCCGCTCAGGCGGCAGCGTGGTGAGCCACACGTGACGGCCAGCCACCCCACTGCCCAGCAGGGCCACCAGCCCGAGCAGGACCGCGTAGACGCGCCTGCCCGCCATACCGGCCGTGTGCAGTGCGGCGACCAGAAAGGCGCAGCCGAGGGCAATCACGGCCAGCCGCTGCAGGATGCACAGCGGGCAGGGTTCCAGGCCCAGTCCGTGCTGGGCGTACAGCGCGTAGGCCATCAGGCCAGCACAGGCCAGGGCTCCAAAGGCGTTGGCGAGGCGCACGTTCAAGGCTTCATCCTTCCAGTCAGTCAGCTTCACGGGGCGAGGCAACACGCTCACGCAGGTAGTTGGGTCGCGCCGCCGCAGACGAGACAAGACTACCGCGAAAGAAGCGGGGCCTGGCCAAGCGGGCAACATCGGCAGCCGATGGCAGGCAGTCAGCCACGCACCCCAGAATGCGGGACTGAAAGCGCGCAGTAATCTGCGGATAAGTGGCCCAGCCGGCGCCGACAGCAAGAAAGGAACCCTCGTCTGCCAGTCTGACGTCTTCAGGCTTCAGCAAGACGTCATCGGCCAAGGCCACCACCCCCTGCGCGGGATCACGGCGATACGTACCGAAGTAGACCTCGCCGAGCCGGGCATCAAGACAACAGGCTGCGGCATCGGCACCCGAATTTCGTAGTGCGCCTGCAGCGAGCGCTGCCAGTGTTGAAACCGGACACAAGGGCAGTCCCCGGGCATAGCCAAGGCCCTGCGCGACTGCGACAGCCACCCGGACCCCGGTAAAGCTGCCCGGACCAGCACCAAATGCAATGCAGTCGAGGTCGCTGAGCGACGTCCCGGTTTCTGCGAGCAGTTCCTGCACCCACTGGAACACGGCACGGGACGGCGCCTGCATGCCGCGGGCCTCACGAACCGCCAGCACCTCCCCCCGCAGCAGGGCGAGACTCGGGAGGTCCGTCGCGGTTTCAATGGCGAGACAAGTGAAGTTCGCGGGATCGATTGTCTAATCCTCAGTTCCGGGGCTGGTGCGGGACCCCTTGGCCCGCCAGTTGCCAGCATATGTTGACAGAGGTCAGGAACCCCTGACCCGGATTCATCAGGCCTTCTGACCGACGCAGACCGATCTGTATAATGAACTCCCTTCGCCGGACAGACACCGGGCGGCGGTCATCTTACAAGGACATCCAATGACGACGAGCAACACGGCGCTGCAGGGCTGGGTGCGGGAAGTAGCTGCACTCACTGAACCCGCAGCCATCCACTGGTGTGACGGGTCAGATGCCGAGTACCGGATGCTTCTTGACCAGATGGTCGCGTCAGGAGACCTCCTGCCGCTGAACCCGCAGACCTACCCCAACTGTTACCTGCACCGCTCCAACCCGTCCGACGTGGCCCGCGTCGAGCACCTGACCTTCGTCTGTACGCCCACCCGGGACGCCGCAGGCCCGAACAATAACTGGATCACTCCGGCGGAGGCCCACGCGAAGATGGATGATCTCTTTGCAGGCGCGATGCGGGGGCGAACCCTGTATGTGGTGCCTTACTGCATGGGCCCCCTCGAGTCCCCCTACGCCCGCTGCGGCGTGGAGATTACCGACAGCGCCTACGTCGCAGCCAACATGCGGCTGATGACCCGAATGGGCAGGGCCGCGCTCCAGCGTATAGAGCGGGATGACAAGTTTGTTCGCGGGCTGCATTCCACTGGCACTCTTGATCCCAACAGTCGATTCATCGTGCACTTTCCCGACGAATTGCTGATCCAGAGCTTTGGCTCTGGCTACGGCGGCAATGCCCTGCTCGGCAAGAAGTGCCACGCCCTGCGCATTGCCAGCTGGCAAGCCCAGAAGGAAGGCTGGCTGGCGGAACACATGCTGCTCGTGGAGATCGAGAGCCCGTCGGGTGAGAAGCACAATCTGGCTGCAGCATTCCCGTCTGCCTGCGGCAAGACCAACCTGGCGATGCTGATTCCACCCGCTTCACTGTCGGGCTGGAAAGTACGGACACTGGGCGATGACATTGCCTGGCTCCACCTTGACGAAACAGGCCAGATGCGGGCCATCAATCCGGAATCCGGATATTTCGGCGTCGTTCCCGGGACAGGACCGAAGACCAATCAGAACGCCTTCGAGATGATCCAGAGCGACACTATCTTCACGAATGTCGCGCTGACGGCAAACAACGAGCCCTGGTGGGAGGGCAAGGGCAGCGGGAGTCCCGCCATCGACTGGCAGGGCCGTCCCTACGACCCGAAGAACGGACCGGCGGCCCACCCGAATGCCCGGTTTACGGTTTCGGCGCCCCGGAACCCCAGCTATTCCCCGCTCGCGGACGACCCCAAAGGCGTGCCGATAAGCGCTATCATTTTCGGCGGCCGGCGACGGGGGCTGGCCCCACTGGTTTACCAGGCCAAGAGCTGGAAACACGGCGTCCTTGTGGGTGCCGGCGTCGCCTCCGAAACTACGGCTGCAGCCACGGGGACCGTTGGGGTCACGCGCCGGGATCCCATGGCCATGAAGCCCTTCTGCGGCTATAACTTTGGTGACTACTGGCAGCACTGGCTGAGCTTCGCGCAACGCTCAAACAAGTTGCCGACGATCTTCCACGTCAACTGGTTCCGTCAGGACGACCAAGGCCGGTTTCTGTGGCCGGGCTTCGGCGACAACCTGCGCGTACTCCAGTGGATCATTGACCGCTGCGAGGCCAGAGTGGGGGCCCTGGAAACACCCATTGGCTTTCTCCCCAAGGCAGGCGACATCGATATGCAGGGCGTCGAGCTTCTGCCAGGCGCAATGAATGCGTTGCTGGCTGTCGAGGCAAAGGCCTGGAGGGAGGAAATGGCTTCGGTGGAAACCTACCTGCTGGAGTTCGGCACGCACCTGCCCAGCGAACTCCTCGAGGAGCATCGGCGCGTCGTCAGCGGTCTGAACTGACCGGCAGCGAGCCGGACTACTCCTCGACCAGGTACTCAATGGCGAGGGGTGTGCCCCGCGCAGCGACTCTTCCCATGCTGATGACGCCGCTGCCGGTCAGAGCCATGCTGTCGCGCCGCACGTAGAGTTCTTCTCCAGCATCCTGCTGGATAAAGGTCCCGTTGGTACTCTCGTCGACGAGCAGAAAGCGATTTCGGGCGGCGTCAATCCGGGCATGGACGCGAGAAATGAGGTTGCCCTTGATGACCACGTCATTCTCATCGGCCCGCCCCATGGTAATCATCACCTTGCCGTTCTGCCCCACGACCAGTTCCTCTCCGCGAAACTTCAGGCGGAGCCTGGTGGCCGTCGTCGGTGGGCGGGCAGAAGGATCAATTGACGGCAACATGTTCGTCGCTTCTTCGGGCTGCCAGAGCACCTCGAAGACCGCAACCTCGTCGGACTGACCCTTCGGCGTCGCCACATCGATCTGACGGACCAGAGCCTTCCACTGGGGTGTCAGCTGCTCAACCAGCGTGCTGGTCGTCAGGATCTGTCCCGCCTTGGCCTGGGAGGTCATCCGGTTTGCCGTATGCACGGCAGCGCCGAAGATGTCCCGGTCCTCGGCCACGACGGGGCCAAAATGGCAGCCGATGCGAATGGACACGTGGGAGTCGTCGGTTTCTATACGGATCGTATTGGTGATCCGCTGTTGCATCTGATTGGCCGCATTCAACGCGTCATCGGCCGACGGGAAGGTGGACATTACTTCGTCCCCCATCGTCTTGATCACCGTGCCCCCGTAGTGTTCAGTCGCCTGCTTCATCACAGCCAGGCACTGCTGCACGGTCGCCCGGGCCCGGTCATCACCCAGTACCTCGTAAAGGTGGGTACTTCCGACGACGTCGGCAAACAGAATGGCGAGTGTTTTTTCGGAGCCCGCAGTCACACGTCACCGGTTCGCAATATGTTAAACAGACCGAGTTAGTATGCCACGGCCAGCCGCAGCAAGCCCCGGGTATCGTCAGCGTTCCGCGATCAGGTAGGCCACCCAGCCCGCATCCGCCTCGCCGCGAGTTTCCGGCGTAAACACGCCATTGCCACGCCCGTCCCTGCCAGTACCTTCCCACCATACGGTCACGCGGCTAAAGCCGGCCTCGGCCAGGAGCTCTTGAAGCTCGGGCAAGGTCCACAGCCGCCAGTCGTAGCTAAAGGCCCTCTCGATCTTCGAGCCATCAGGAAACCTGAAGTCGATGTGGCACAGGATGTCACTGGTAACGGGGTAATACTTCTCCTGGTGCCACACGTAGGTAAAACCCTTGCACTTCGTGGTCTCGCGCAGCTCCTTGTAAGCCTCGTAACCACCGTAGGCGTCCAGAAAGAATATGCCGTCGGCTTCCAGGGCTTCCCGCACGCGCCGGAAATAGCGCAGCATCGCAGGCCGGGTCTTGAATACCCAGTAGCTGAAGTTAAAGGCACCAACGACATCCACCGGATCTGTTTTCACGCGGGCCACGTCACCGCAGATAAACTCAACGCGCTCCTGCTGGGACTCCCTGAGCCGGGAAAAATGCCGCTCGTGACCCCAGGCCAGTACCTCAGGGTCCAGATCAACGCCGATGGCCCGCCGCCTGGGTCCGCCTCGGACCCACTCGCAGGCAACTGCTCCGGTCCCGCAGAAGTCTTCCCGCAGACTCTGGGGGGCCCGGCCCCGGATCTTGCGAAAGGTCTCCACGATGTACTCGCACTCCGCGTCCGGAGTCTGCACCGCAGCCTCGTAGGTGGCGTTTAAATCCGCCAGTTGCGCCATCGTTGGTTTACGCGGCGTGCCGCCATCAGCCATCGGTCAAGACTCCCCTTGAAACAGAACTTTCGCCAACCTCGTCCAGTGCGCGCAGCAAGACGTCCGGACCCGCACCTGGCCGGGCCGCACCGAGGGTAATCGCCCGCCGCCAGCTCCTGGCACCAGGCTGGCCATGATACAGACCCAGAAGGTGTCGGCTGATGTGGTGCAACCGCGTCCCCGACTGACACTCCCGCCGGGCGTAATCGATCATCCCCGAGACGACAGCAGCCCGGCTCTGGAGCTCAACTCGCCCATCAACCGCCAGAAACGTGGCGTCCAGTTCGGTCAGCCACCAGGGGTCAGCATAGGCTTTGCGCCCGATCATCACGCCATCGAGTCCAGCCGCAAGATGCTGCCGGACACCGTCGGCTGAATCGATCCCGCCGTTAATGATCAGCCGGAGGTCAGGAAAATCCTGGCGGAGCTGGTACACGACGTCATAGCGAAGTGGCGGTACGGTGCGATTCTCCTTGGGTGACAGCCCGGCGAGGTAGGCCTTTCTGGCGTGGAGGATGAAGGTCCTGCAACCCGCCGCGGCCACGGCTCCAATAAAGTCCCGGACAAAGCCATAGTCGTCACGGTCATCCAGGCCGATCCTGGTTTTTACTGTCACCGGAACAGAGGTCACCGCCTGCATCGCCACGACACACTGGCCAACCAGCTCGGGGGACCGCATGAGACAGGCGCCAAACGCCCCATCTGACACGCGCTCACTGGGGCAACCGGCGTTCAGATTGATCTCAGCGTAGCCGTAATCGGACGCCCGCTTTGCGGCTGCAGCCAGTAGCGCCGGATCACTGCCCCCCAACTGGACGGCGACCGGTTCCTCGGAGGGATCGAATCGCAGCAGTCGGTCCGTTGAACCGCGAACGATCGCCGCGGCAGTCAGCATCTCGGTGTAGAGCCGCACCCGCGGCGAAAGCAGCCGGAGGAAATAGCGGCAGTGCCGATCGGTGCAGTCCATCATGGGTGCCACCGACACGAGCCACTCTCCCGCCGGCACGGACACGGCCTGCGAATCGCTATCGTTCATGAAATTCCGTCGCGAGGAGTGGGCTTTGGCGGGCTCGATTCAGGGCGCAAAGAACTCAGTATGGGGCGCAGGGCTTTACTGAGCAACGTCGCCCAACGGGCAACTCCTTGACGCGTCAGCAACAGATCCTGCCGTACCTCTATCGAGACGTGGGGTAAGCCCCGGCTCTCCGCATGGGCATCGATGGTGTATCCCGCGGGATGACGCCCGGAATAGGGCTCGTTATCGCCTACATTTAGCGCTGCGTCAGACCGCAGGGCCTCAAGCAACGGGGCGGCTATGCGCGCGTCCGTATCCCACAGGACACCGACATGCCAGGGACGGGCGACGCCGTTCAGAGATGGAGTAAAGCTGTGAATGGCCACCAGGGCGGGCAATGCCGCCAGTCTCGCGAGGCCACCCGCCACCCCAGCATGGTAAGGCTGGTAAAGCGCAGCAGTCCGGATGGCGCGCTGTTCGCCGGTGAGGCGCCGATTACCAGGGATGACCACCCCGTCGCTGGTTTCGGGGAACGCTGAGGGGTCCTGGAGATGGCGGTTGCAATCCACGACCAGCCTGGAATAACCGGACAGGACCGCGGGCACCTGCATGAGTGCAGACAGCCTGCGGGTCAGCGCAGCGGCGCCTATGTCAACGGCTATATGACTGTCCAGATCTAACGGCGACAGGCCAAGGTTTCCCAGAAGTAATGGCACCCGCGCACTGGCATGGTCGCAGGCCAGCAGAGCGGGATGCGCGATGTTTTCGGGCCAGCATTCCTCGAATGCAGGCGGCTCCGGGGGACTGAGCAGTGGACCGGGCGTAGACAGGGTCACAGGAACGACAGCTTCTGCGGCGGGGAGCGCGTGTTGTACCCTAGACTTGCGCTCTGAACAACGGCGAGGAAACGGACACCATGGCGGAAAGCGGCTCTGACCAGGGCAAGGTGCTGGTCACTGGTGGCGCGGGGTACATTGGCAGTCACGTTGTGCGTCAGCTTTCGGAAGCCGGCGAAGACATCGTGGTACTGGACAATCTCACCACGGGCTTCCGGTCGGCAGTTACCGCGGGCACTCTGGTCGTGGGGGATACCGGCGACCGAGCCGTCGTCCGCCGGCTTCTCGCAGAAAACAGGTTCAGCGCGATCCTGCATTTCGCCGCCCACACCATTGTTCCGGAATCGGTGACCAACCCGCTCAAGTACTACGGCAACAACACCTGCGCGACCCGTAATCTCATCGAGTGTGCAGTAGAGGCCGGCACACGGCACGTCATCTTTTCCTCCACTGCCGCCGTCTACGGCATACCCCCTGGGGGTGTCGCTGCAGAGGACAGTCCGACAGTACCTATTAACCCTTACGGCACCTCGAAACTGATGAGTGAATGGATGTTGCGGGACGCAGGCAACGCGTACGGACTCGGCTATGTGGCCCTGCGGTACTTCAACGTCGCTGGCGCTGATCCGGGTGGGAGGATCGGTCAGTCGACGCGGCAGGCAACCCTCCTGACCAAAGTGGCCTGCGAGGCGGCCGTCGGGAAACGCTCGCACGTCTCCATCTTCGGCACCGACTATGAGACGCCCGATGGCACCGGGGTGCGGGACTATATTCATGTGGAGGATCTCGCCACCGCTCATGTGAACGCGCTCACTTACCTGCGCCAAGGCGGGCAGTCGACCACACTCAACTGCGGATACGGGCACGGCTACAGCGTGCGTGAGGTACTTGCAGCCGTTGACCGCGCCAACGGCAATCCGGTGGTGCGGCGGGAGGAGCCCAGACGGGCCGGCGATCCGCCCATCCTGATCGCCACCGCAGACAAGATCAGGCAGGTACTCGGGTGGCAGCCGCGGCACGACGATCTCGACTTTATCGTCCAGACCGCGCTGCACTGGGAACGGAAGTTGCAGCAGCAGCCGGCGGTCTAGAGGCCCCGTTCTTTGTCGTACTGGATCGCGTACTTTTCCAGCAGATCATAGAGCGTGGGACGGGTTACCCCGAGGAGCTGCGCCGTCTTGGAGATATTGCCATCCGCGTAGGCCAGCGCGTTCCGGATGGCCCGGGTCTCTGCCTCCTTGCGGACTTCCCGGAGATTGACGTTGGGTTGCTGTTCGCCAGCCGCCGCCAGTCCCAGGTCGGCGGCAGTGACGTAGCGGCCCTCCGCCATGATGACGGCGCCCTTCAGCTTGTTCTCCATCTCCCGGACGTTGCCGGGCCAGCTGTAGTGCTCGATCGCGTTCTGTGCATCCGGGCTGAAACCGCGGAACTGCCGCCGGTGCTGGGCCGCGTAACGCTCGAGCAGCGTCCGGGCGAGCAGGATGCGACATCCTCCCTCCCGCTCGCGTAGCGGCGGAATGCGGATGGTGATCTCACTGATCCGGTAGTAGAGATCCTCCCGGAAGCGCCCTTCCTTGATCGCCGTATCCAGATTCTGGTTGGTAGCACACACCACCCGCACATCCACGGGAATTTCCTCACGACCACCCACCCGCTCCACGACGCGCTCCTGCAGGAAACGCAGGAGCTTGGCTTGCAGCGACAGGGGCATGTCGCCAATTTCGTCGAGGAACAGTGTGCCGCCGTCGGCGTTCTCAATCTTGCCAGGCGTCTGCTTCACGGCGCCCGTGTAGGCTCCGCGCTCATAGCCGAAAAGCTCGCTCTCGAGGAGGTTCTCGGGAATCGCCGCACAGTTGATGGCCACGAAGCCCTTGCTGATCCGTGGACTTAGCGAATGCAGGGCCCGGGCAAGAACTTCCTTGCCGGTGCCACTTTCGCCCAGCAATAACGTCGTTGCAGTGGTCGGTGCCACCTTCTCGATCATCCGGCAGACCTGCAGCATCTGTTCGCTGGCGGCCACTACGCCATCCAGGGGTGAGGTGCTCTGCTCCTGCAACAGTCGCTGGTTCTGCCGCTCGAGGTCGTAGATGTGGTAAGCGCGATCAACCAGGAGGTGCAGCGTGCCTGTGTCTACCGGCTTTTTATAGAAGTCGTAGGCGCCCAGCCCCACGGCCCTCACGGCATTCTCCTGGTCGCCGTGGCCGGTAACGACGATGACCTTGGTGTCTGGCAGCAAAGCCAGGGTTTGTTCCAGCGCAAGGAAGCCTTCGTTGACGCCCTCCGCGTCGGGCGGGAGCCCAAGATCCTGGAGGACGACGGGCGGTTCGTGGCGACGCAGTTGCGCCAGGGCACTCTCGCGGTCCTCGGCAACGAGTACTTCGTAGTCATTGAAACACCACCGCAATTGGCTCTGCAGCCCGGGGTCGTCCTCAACGACGAGCAGCTTTCTGCGTTGATCAGTCAACAGCGTGTCCCCTCCCTAGGAGGCCGCATGATAGCTCACGAGGGACCGGCCTCAGGGAACGGGTGCCGCATTTACCGCGGCGTAAACCGGCAGCCGAATCGCGAAACGGGTACCTTTCCCCGGCTCGGACTCCACCCTGAGCGAGCCGCCCGCCTCGACAACAAACGTGCGGGCCTGGTAGGCCCCGATACCCATACCCTTGCTGCCTTTGGTGGTATCGAAGGGGCGAAAAAGCCGCTCTCGTACGAAGTCCGGCTCCATACCGGCGCCGTCATCCACAACCTCAATAAGCGCAGCACCATCAGCCAGCGCCATCCGCACGGTCACTTGACCATCACGCTCCGTCGCTTCCTGTGCATTGCGGATCAGGTGGGCCAGAACTGCCGTAAGGCGCTCACGGTCGATCCAGACGTGGAGGTCGCCTGACTCATCCGCGAGTTGAGGGAGAGGCTCGCGGGATTTACAGCGTTCGATCGCATCAGCGACAGCGACTGCCAGCCGGACCCTCTGCCGTGGGCCGCCCGCCTCTCCGCTCTGCAGTTGCTGAAGGAGTTTGTTCATGCGCGCGACGGAGTTGTCGATCGTGGCCATGGCATCCTCGAAGAACGCCGGGTTGCCCTTGTGCCTGGCGGCGTTTTCCACCATCAGGGACTGCTGCGCAATGAGGTTCTTGAGGTCATGCATGACGAAGGCAGTCAGCCGGTTAAAGGCTTCAAACTGCCGGCCTTCAGCGAGCTTCTGGTCCGACTCGTACTGCGCCAGGAAGGCTGCAACCTGCCGACCGGACGTGCGCAGGAGATCGATTTCCTCAAAGGTCAGGCGAAAGGCTGAACTTGACTGGAACAATACGATAAGACCAATCAGAGTCTCATTGCTGATCAGCGGAACGATCAGCAGGGCCTCCGGAAATGACTCCAGCCACTCCGGGCGGCGCAGCCCCCCATAGAGTTCGGGTCGCCGGGCCAGCTCTGCCGTGTCAATCGTCCACTGGCGCTCAAGCATGAACGCCACAGCGGGATCATCCGGCAGGATCTGCGCTTCGGGCAGCGTCCGGGCATTCCATCCGGCGGTCGCTGTGAAGGATCCGCCGTCACTGGCGCGCATCCAGAGCACGCCGGCAGGACTACTCACAATCTGTGCGACGCCGCGAATCACGCGCTCAGGCAGGGGTGATTGGGCATCCGGGGCCACCAGCGTATCGATCAGCCGCAGCCACTCCTCCCGGTAGTCATACCTGAAGGGCAGAAAGTGCTTGCTGACGTAGACCCGCAGCCGCGCATTCAGCCGCTCGGAAAACAACAGGAGGCAGACAGGTACGCCAGTCGTAAGGACCAGCAGAAGGGCAGACTGCTGGGCCAGTTCCGGTGCCATGGACCGAAACACCGGGAGCAACAACAGGGCCAGCAGCAGGATCGACAGGGTCGCGAGGAAGCGTGGCGCGTAACTCCGCGCTTCCGGCGAGACAAAAATGGCGAGCGACCACTGCGGACGCAGCCGCAGACCAAAGAGCAGCAGGAGCCCTGAAGCCGCCAGCACCGCGCTGGTACCTCCGAGCATTGCCCGGGGTACGCCGGCACCGGCAGCTGCCACGATGGCCAGCGCAGCCTGCGCCCCGGCAGCCAGGCCGGCTGCTGCCACCAGCGAACGGAGTGCCGTCCTGCTTTCAACAGGGGCATCGCGGCCCAGCTGCGCAGCCAGGGCCAGGCACACCAGCGCAATGCTCGCCGCCGAAACGCTGAACAATGTGCCCTGCCAGGGTGTGCCGTCGTGCCACGTGAGCCAGGCGACCAGCCCTGAGGCGCCAACCACGACCGCCCAGAACAGGCGCAAGAGGCGCTTGACCACCTCCGGCATGGACTGCTCGTAGGGACCCCTCAATAGGCGATTAACCAGCGCGTACCAGCTGAACAGCAGAATGACCTGCAGCACGTAGAAGTCGACGGGGAACCCGTCCGACAGGTTGAAGAGTCCGGGCTGGACAACGAGGACGCCCCAGGCAACCGACGCGAGGAGAACGCCAATGAGTTGCCTGCGCACCAGCACGCCGCCGGGGGCCAGCAGAACATAGGCACCGGCCACAGCGTAGATTAGGGCCATGACCCCGGCCCAGAGCGTGGGATTGAAAAATGTGGCCGTCATCGCCCCATCATAATGCCAATTAGCTCAGCCGTTTAGCGCGGAATTCACGAATCTGCAGGAGGACATCTATACTGCCCGTCCGGAACCCCCGCTGCTGACACCATGCGCCGCTATCTGATCATCACCAAGAGAACCGGGCGCCTGGGTAACCGGCTAACCGTCTCGGCCCATGGCCTGGCAGCAGCCCTGGAGCGTGGCTGGACCCTGATGAATCCGTCACTGGAGGAGTATGCCCGGCATTTCGTTGGGCCCCGGGCGGATGCCCTCGTCTGCAAGATGCCGCGGCCAGATGCCGGACGGGTTCCAGCCTACGCCCGTCCTCTGGCCTATGGCGTGGGACGACTCGTGTGGCAGTTGAGCAAGTTGCTGAAAGTTATTCCTGGCATGCCGGTCGCTGCCGAGAAGGCACTGCGCCGGGACCACCGGGACCTCGGGCCGGTGGTGATTGCCGCTGAGGAGCGCGGTGCGCGCCTGCTGGCGCTTCAGGGCTACCACTTCCGTCACCACCCCTGGGCGCGGAACCAGGCTGACGGCATTCGCACCTACTTCGAGCCCCTGCCTGAGATTCGCGCGGAGGCCGAACGTGCAGTTGCCGCTGCACGCTCACGCGCTGACGCGGTGGTTGGGGTGCACATTCGCCACGGGGACTACGCCAGCCATCTCGACGGTCGCTTCTTCTATCCGGTGCCCACTTACCTGCGCCTGATGCGCGACTGCCAGGCGCTGCTGGCCCCGCAACGAGTGGCTTTTCTGATTTTTTCCAACGCTGAGCATGCGGCCACTGAGTTTGCGGAGTTCGACGCCACACCCGGACCGGGTGGCCTGGTCAGCGACCTGCACGCGCTCTCGCTGTGCGACCGTATCATTGGCCCACCCAGCTCCTATTCGAGCTGGGCGGCGTTTTATGGTCGGGTGCCGATTGCCCGCGTGCAGGAGCCTGACCGGACCCTGACGTCAGTGGACTTTGAGGTGCTGGAGAGTCCGGATCCACTGTATTGACGCAGGCGACGGGGGAAAAGATGTAGCTGCCCAGCCGCTCGACCTTTTGCCGGTCATCGGCCCCGGCGGCCATATCCGCTAGTGGTTCACCGAGGCAACCCTGACCAGCAAGGGTCAAACCACGATCCCGAAGGTCATTCGCGATGGTCTGCGCATGAAGACCGGCGACAGGATGACCTTCAAGCTGATGCCCGACGGCGTCGTCATCATGCGCTTCAAGAACAAGCACCTAGCTGACCTCGCGGGCCTGCTGCACAAGAAGGGCAGGAAACCTGTACCCGCTGAGATGTTGTCGCGGTAATGCTCGGCCTGGACACCAACGTCCTGGTCAGTCTCCTGGATTTGCTGGAAACCGAGTGGGTGCTGCGAAGCCGGTACGAACTCTCACAGCCGGAGATTCTCTCGGCATTTTCGACGCTGCTGGAGGTTGCGGATCTGGCCTTCGAGGACGAGCCTTCAATCGAACACGCCATCTACTCCCGGAAGGATTCTGGTGCCGACTTTGCGGACTGCCTGATCGAAGCCCGCCATCGACAGCTGGGATGCGCGCCCACGGCGACGTTCGACGCCAAGCCATTGCCGCAACAAATGATGCGGCCTAGCGCCCCGCGGCAAGGGCCGCGACCTGCTGCTCAGGCGTGAGCTTCTCCGCACAGCAGTCAGCGGCTTCAGCAATGTGCGCCGGCACGGCCGTCACCGGTTTCAGGTCCCGCAGCAGGAAGCGCTCGACGGGCTTGCCCCCGAGTACGTGCTCCTCGATGAACGCAGGCACGTCCTCCGCCCTCATCCCGCTGTACCAGACCCCGTCCGGGTGCACGACGAATACCGGACCCGCGGTACCCGGCTGCCGGCATTGCATGACGTTGACCTTCACGCTCGCCATCAGCCGGCGCCGGGCCAGTTCCTGGCGCAGCGCGCCCGAAAGTGCGCCATTGCCATTGGCTTCGCAGCCGCAGAAGTCCTTGCCGTCTGTGCACAGGAAGATGTGGAAACGAAGCTTGTCCAGTAGCTTCGGAGGGGTGTCCTCCCAAGCCTGGGCGACGCAATGTTCGTGGTCGTTCGCCATGATCAATTCTCCTCAGGATGCCACGGGCTGGCGCGCCGGGGGCGCCTGCACGCCCTTGCCGGTGGGCGGGTTCACCGTCCGATGGATCAGCTCCTTCACGGGCTTGCCGCCGATGATGTGCTGCTCCAGCACCTTCTCGGCATCCGCCATCTCGCGGATTCGGTACCAGATCCCATCGGGGTAGATCATCACCACGCAACCGTAGGCGTGCTGGGCAATGCAGGCGTTCGGGCTCACCACCACATCGCTGATGCCGGCGGCCTGCAATCGGTGCTGGTACATCTCGTAGATACCGCCGCCCAGGGTGAGCCCGCAGTGCAGGCCCCGGTGGCCATCGGCGTGCTCCTCCGCCGGCCCGCTCAAGAGCTTCGCCCGGTCCTCGGGGTTCATCGCCGCGACCTGGGCCGCTTTCTTGGCGATGGTCTTGGTCCAGTGGTCCCCGTATTCAGTGGTGCAGACAAACACGTGTCGCATGGCAATACCCTCAGCTCCTCGGTGTTGAATATGGGCCGGATGGTAAACGATCGCCGCTAGACTGCGGCCCCCATGGAAGTCTGCCAGCCCGGAAGCCTGGCCGCCACGCCGAGGGGGCCTCTTTGCCCCAGGCCCTGCCGCTCCATAGACCTGCAAATCTTACCGTCGGCCCCGGATTTGTGCCGCGCGAACCGCCACCCGCGCAGGCGCCCTCCCCCGGAGTCGTGAGCCCGACCCGGGGCTTTGAAATGCCTATCCGCAGGTGTATGTTGGAAAAAAATAGCTCGCCGCCGTCACGTCGCGAGCTCCATACCTGCGCTACTGCAGTCGTCCGGGGGTCTTCATGAAAATCTGTTGGGTAATCCTTGCATTGGGCCTGCTTTCAGTGCCGGCCCAGGCTGCCGCCCCGCTCACCAACGGGAAGATTGCGTTCGTCAGCGGTCGCGACGGCAACTTCGAGATCTACACCATGGACGACAACGGGTCGGGCCAGACCCGGCTCACCAACCATTCGGCCGAAGACCTGAACCCGGCCTGGTCGTCGGACGGCCGCCGGATCGCGTTCCAGAGCAATCGGGACGCCAACGTCGAGATCTACGTCATGAACGCCAACGGCACGGACCAGACCCGGCTCACTACCAACTCGATTGGCAACCGCGATCCTGACTGGTCGCCAGACGGCAGCCAAATCACGTTCCAAAGCTCCCGCGACGGCAACAGCGAGATCTACGTCATGAACGCCAACGGGTCGGGCCAGACCAACCTCAGCAGTAACGCTGCAAGCGATGACCAGCCCGCCTGGTCGCCCGATGGCACCCGGATCGCGTTCACCAGCTACCGCAACGGCAATGCCGAAATCTACGTCATGAACGCCAACGGGTCGAACCAGGCCAACGTCAGCAACAGTAGCCCGACGATTGACTGGCAGCCCGACTGGTCGCCCGTCGGCAGACGCATCGCGTTCGCCAGCAGCCGCGATGGCAACAACGAGATCTACGTCATGAACGAGAACGGGTCGGGTCCCACCCGGCTCACCAACAACCTGGTGACCGACGTGGAGCCTGCCTGGTCGCCGGACGGCAGCCGGATTGCATTCACCAGCGCCCGCGACGGCAACTTCGAGATCTACGCCATGAACGCCGACGGCTCAAACCAGACGCGACTCACCAACAACACCGCGGCGGACGAGCAACCGGCGTGGTCCCCGGACGGCACCCGGATCGCCTTCAAGAGCAACCGCGACGGCTTGAGCGAGATCTACGTGATGAACGCCAGTGGCACGGGCCAGACGCGACTCACCAACAACGCAGTGAGCGACTTCACTCCCGCCTGGTCGCCGGACGGCACCCGGCTCGCGTACGCCAGCACTCTGAACGGCAACTTCGATATCTACGTCATGAATGCCAACGGGTCGGGCCAGGCCGGGCTCACCACTAACCGTCCGGGGCAGGATGTCGAGCCTGCCTGGTCACCGGATGGCAGCCGGATCGCATTCACCACGTTCGTCAACGGCAACAACGAGATCTGGGTCATGAACGCCAACGGGTCGGGCCAGGCCGGGCTCACCAGTAACGTGGTGAACGACGAGCACCCCGCCTGGTCACCGGACGGCACCCGGATCGTGTTCTGGAGCGACCGCGACGGAAACCGCGAGCTCTACGTCATGGCCGCCAGCGGCACGGGCCAGACCCGGCTCACCAGCAACGCGGCGCTGGACTTCGTCCCGGACTGGCAGCCGATCCCCCTGGCCGGGAGAGTCGCATTCGCAAGCAACCGCGACGGCAACCCAGAGATCTACGTGATGAATGCCAACGGTACGGGCCAGACCCGGCTCACCAACAACGCGACGTCCGACGACGCCCCCACCTGGTCGCCCGACGGCACCCGGATCGCGTTCCACACCAATCGCGACGACCTCAACCAACCAGAGATCTACGTGATGAATGCCGACGGTGCGAGCCAGACCCGGCTCACCAACAACGCCGCAGCTGACCGCTCGCCCACGTGGTCGCCGGACGGCGACCGGATTGCGTTCGTCAGTTTCCGCGACAACAGTTTCGGCGAGCTCTACGTCATGAACGCCAACGGCACGGGCCAGACCCGGATCACCAGCAACACGGCCGAAGAGTTTAACCCCGCCTGGTCGCCCTACGGCACGTGGATCGCGTTCGGCAGCGACCGCGACGGCGGCAATGAGATCTACCTTACGGACACCACTGGTACCACCCCACCCACCCGGCTCACCAACAACGCGGTGGACGATGACCAGCCCGCCTGGTCGCCCGACGGCAGCCGGATCGCGTTCTTCAGCACTCGCGACGGCAACCGCGAGATCTACGCGATGGATGCCGACGGCTCCAACCCGTTCAGGCTCACCAACAACGCGGCGGACGACCGCGCCCCAGCCTGGTCGCCCGACGGCACGCGGATCGCCTTCCAGAGCGAGCGCGATGGCAACCGGCAGATCTACGTCATGAATGCCGACGGGTCGGGCC
>ENA-ORBV01001309-ORBV01001309.1-microbial-mat-metagenome-genome-assembly--contig:-NODE-1309-length-55704-cov-5.534057_pt1 | contig 55704 bp, 47 predicted proteins | sample MGYA00237777_ERZ505514 | MGnify/ENA primary metagenome ERZ505514 (study PRJEB26160, sample SAMN06269048) | microbial mat metagenome | isolation source: Oligotrophic lake microbial mat | place... | reverse complement strand
ACCCACGAGTTGATCGTAGTGATGGTCGACCGATCGGTGAGTTTCAGAGACGCTACCCGACCAGCGAAGACATCCGAAATCGACTGCGTGAACGCCGCTGACGCCGGCGCGCTGACATCAAACCAGGCGGCGTTGGCGAAGGTCATCTTCACCGATGGATCAAGCGATGACAGCAGAGGGATGAGCGCCTTGTAGGCCGCATTCACCGCCGCCACCGTCCGATCGCCAAACCCCAGCGTTCCCCGCACCTGCGTCAGCGTTTCACCCTCGGCGCCATTCAACAGCATGCCAAGTGCCAGCGATGCCGAGATCGGGGACAGCGCGAGATTACTGTCGCGCGCCGTGCGGGCGTTCACCGCACGGAAAAGGGCCAGCCCGAAGTCGGTCGTCGCGGTTGCCGCGACCTGCTCATCACCGTTCAGCGCGCGCGGCAATGCCCTGATGATCGGTTGTGCGGATTGTGATGCATCGGTTGGGCCAGTACAGGCACCGAGCCCCACGACTGCAAGTGCCGCGAGAAAAATCGGACGAGTGAGGTGCATGATCGTGTGGTGGAAGGTGTGTCTGGCGTGTGACCGCCCGACCGTTCCGATTCGCCTCCAGTGGCCACGAAACGTCATGCAGTGCGCGATCGCTGCGCCGCATACCGCGCTGATCGACGTCGCGTCACCATGGTCGAGCTCATCAGGCGCCCGGTGGTCCGCGATCCGAGCGCGCACTCTCCGGCGGGCACGCGCAGGCGAGCAAAACCGCCGGTCGCCCCACGGTCACCGTTACACGATCAATCCCGGGGCGAGATCACCCACGGCACACGTTCCGGCCAGCGCCATCGACAACGCCAGATCCTCGCGCAGCAGCGTCAGCACACGTCGCACGCCGCGTTCGCCATCCACCGACAGCCCCCACAGATACGGGCGACCGATCAACACCGCACGGGCACCCATCGCGAGCGCCTTGAGCACATCGCTGCCCCGCCGGATTCCGCCATCGACGAACACTTCGGCACTCTCGCCGACGGCGTCGACGATGGCCGGCAACGCATCACACGACGTGACCACCGTGTCGAGCTGACGGCCGCCGTGGTTGGAAACGCCAATACCGGCCACACCATGGTTCACGGCGAGGCGGGCATCGGCCGGCGAAAGAATACCCTTCACGATGATCGGTAGCGGGGTGATGCTGCGCAGCCAGTCCACCGCTTCCCAGGTGAGTGTGGGATCGAACTGATCGTTGATGTACCTGAGCAGCGCCGAACCATCGACCGTATCCTCGATCGCATCGCCGAAATTCGCCGCCCGTATGTGTGGCGGCACCTTGAAGCCGTTGCGAAGATCGCGTTCACGGTTGCCTGGACGTTGCACGTCCACCGTCAGGCAGATTGCCGTGTATCCGGCGCGTTCGACACGTTGCACCAGCGCCCGCGTGATCTCGCGGTCGCGATACACATAGAGCTGAAACCACCGCGGCGCTGGTGCCGAGGCGGCGACGTCCTCGAGTGCAAATGAACTGAGCGTGCTCAGCACCTGCATCGTCCCTTCGGCCGACACCGCGCGACCGACCGCCAGTTCTCCGTCAGGGTGCGCGAGCGCGTTCAACGCACAGGGCGCGGTGATGATCGGCATCGACAACGCCTGTCCCAGCACGGTCGTCCGGAGATCGATGCTCCCGACATCGACCAGCATGCGCGGCAGCAGCCGTATGCGAGACCAGGCGGCGACGTTCTCGCGAATCGTGATTTCATCGCCTGCGCCACCGGCGTAGTAGTCGTAGACCGATTGCGGCAGGCGCTCACGCGCGGCTGCTTCGAAGTCGGTGGAGTTGAGGAGCAGGGTCATGCGACCGGGTCACCTGATTGAGTGTCTATGCCTACACCACGAACGGCAGCGTACGCGTCGGCTTGCCCGTCAGCGCCAGCAACGCATTCGCCACCGCGGGCCCGATCGGGGGTGTACCCGGCTCGCCAACACCCATTGGTACTTCACCGGATGGCACGATGTGCACATCCACCTGCGGCATCTCACCCACACGCAGCACGCGATAGCGGTCGAAGTTGTCAGAGACCACGCGGCCCTTGTCGATGTCGATCTTTCCATAGAGCGCGGCGCCCAATCCGTACGCGATTGCCCCCTCCATCTGCGAACGGACCACATCCGGATTGACCACGATGCCACAATCGACCGCACAGGTCACGCGGTGCACACGCGGCGCGCCGTTGACGAGCGAGACTTCCGCCACTTCCGCCACGTACGTACCGAACGACTGATGGACCGCGATGCCACGCGCGTGCCCCGCCGGCAGTGGCGTGCCCCAGCCGGCTTTCTCCGCCGCCAGATTCAGCACTCCAAGTCGCCGAGCGTCTTTCGCCAGCAGAACACGCCGGAATTCGAGGGGATCGCGGCCGGCGGCCTTCGCCATCTCGTCGATGAACATCTCCACCGCGAACGCCGTGTGTGTATGCCCCACCGACCGCCACCACTGCACCGGTACTGCAATCTTCGGATAGACGGTGTCGAGAAAGACGTTCGGAATGGCGTACACGTGATCCGACGCGCCTTCGTACGACGACGAATCCTTGCCATCCGGCGACTCGAACATGGTCCCGGCCATCATCGACTGGCCAACCACCCGCTGCCACCAGGCCACTGGCGTACCGGCGGCATCGAGTCCGCCGCGCATGCGATGCAGCATTGCGGGCCGGAAGTATCCCGCCGCCGTGTCATCCTCGCGCGTCCACACCAGCTTCACCGGCGCCCGCCCCTCGATCGCTTTTGCGATCGTCGCGGCTTCCACCACATAGTCCGACTTGGGGTTGGCGCGACGCCCAAAACTGCCGCCGGCGAACACCGTGTGCATCGTGACCTGTTCCGGCTTCAGGCCGAAAACCTTCGCGACGGCGGTGCGATCGGTGGTCGGAAACTGATTCCCGTTCCAGATGCTGGCGCTGTCCTTCTTCAGCTCGACGACGCAGTTGAGCGGTTCCATCGATGCGTGCGCAAGGTACGGAAACTCGTACGTCGCTTCGACCGTGGTCGCGGCTGATGCGATTGCCTTCTCCGCATCGCCATCGTTCCGGATGCCGATACCGGGCTTCGCTGCGGCGTCGCGGAACGTCTGCATGATCTCGGCGGTGCCGAGCGTGCTGGCCTTCGTCTCATCCCACTCCACCACGAGTGCATCGCGACCCAGTTTGGCCGCCCAGAAATGCTGCGCAACGACTGCGACGCCAGTGGGGATCTGCACCACATCCACCACGCCGGCCACGGCCTTCGCCTGTGTCGCGTCGAACGACTTGACGGTGGCACCGTACAGCGGCGGATGGGCGACCAGCGCGGTCAGCATGCCGGGCAGCTTCACATCCTGCGTGAATACAGCCGTGCCGTTGCTCTTCGCCTTCGCATCCACACGCGGTGTCACGTTCTCCTTGCCGATGTAGCGGAAGGCTGTCGGATCCTTGAGCGATACGTCCTTCGGCACCGAGAGTGCCGCGGCGGCCGTCACCAGCGCACCGTACGACGCGCGGCGCTTGCTGGCCGCATGCACCACTTCGCCCGGCTCCGTGGTCAGCTGCGCTGCGGCGACGTTCCACTGCTTGGCCGCCGCCGCGATCAACATCGCACGCGCCGTGGCGCCGGCCTTGCGGTGCTGCATCCAGGAGTTCGCAATCGCGCTCGAACCACCCGTGCCCTGCAACCCGCCGATGGTGGAGTTGCCGTACTTCTCGTCATCGGCGCCCGCGCCTTCCACCGTCACCTTGCTCCACTCGGCATCCAGCTCGTCGGCGATGATCGTCGCCAGTCCGGTGTAGGCGCCCTGCCCCATTTCCAGATGTTTCGACGTGATGCGAACGTTGCCGTCGACATCGATCGAGACGAACGCGTTCGGCGCCAGCGAACCATCGGCCGGCGCGTCACCCGGCGCCTCGCCCTTCGGCCCACATCCGTACACCGACACCAGCAATCCGCCGCCAACCACCAGGCTCACCCGCACGAAGTCGCGGCGGCTGACCGTCGACTCGGTATGCATGAGGAAGCGCTTCATGTGGTGGCCCTCTTCATGGTTGCCGCGTTATGAATCGCAGCACGAATCCTCTGATAAGTGCCACAGCGGCAGATGTTGCCCTGCATCGCCACGTCGATCTCGGCGTCGGTCGGTGACGCCTTCGCATTCAGCAACGCCACGGCGGACATGATCTGTCCGCTCTGGCAGTAGCCGCACTGCGGCACCTGCGCCTCGACCCACGCCCGTTGCACGGGGTGCGAGCTGTCCGGTGAGAGGCCTTCGATCGTCGTCACGGCCCTGGTGCCGACGGCGGAGAGCGGCGTCGAGCAGGAACGGACCGGCGTGCCGTCGAGGTGCACGGTACAGGCACCGCACTGTCCGATGCCGCAGCCGAACTTGGTGCCGGTGAGTCCGACGATGTCGCGCAACACCCACAGCAGCGGGGTGGACGGATCAGCGGTCACTTCTCGGGGCTGCCCGTTGATACTGACAGTGGCCATCGGTGTGCTCCCTGTGATTGCCTGACAGACACTCGCCTGCCTCTGTTCCAGATTCTGGCTGCCGCCCGCAGTCCAGCAGACGCAGCCACAATATTGGCATGCGTACCGGTCTTATGGAACGAGATATCGGCCGACGTTTCGAGCTTGTTCGGCGCCGCGACTCCACCATCTCCAGTATCAACCTCCAGTACCAACGCCACATGGCACTCCATCCTGAGCTGCATCGAACCGAGCACATTGGCTGGCTCCGCGCCGCAGTGCTGGGCGCGAATGACGGTCTGATCTCCACCAGCAGCCTGGTCGTCGGCGTCGCAGCGGCACAGAGCGAGCGCGCACCGGTGCTGCTGGCCGCTCTCGCCGGCCTCGTGGCGGGCGCACTCTCGATGGCGGCTGGTGAGTACGTCTCGGTCAGCTCACAAGCGGACACGGAGCGGGCCGATCTGGAACGAGAACGCTGCGAACTGCAGGACGATCCGGATTTCGAACGCGCCGAGCTTGCAGGCGTCTACGAGGCGCGAGGCCTCACGCCGGACCTGGCGAGGCAGGTGGCCAGTCAGCTCATGGCCAAGGACGCACTCGGCGCACACGCCCGCGACGAGCTCGGTTTGTCCGACCTGACGCGAGCGCGCCCGATTCAGGCTGCACTTTCCTCAGCTGCGGCCTTTGCCGCAGGGGCCGCCCCACCGCTGCTGCTCGTCCTGTTGCTGCCGCTGGCGAATGTGGCCTGGTCGGTGACGGGTGTGACGATCGTGCTTCTGGTCGGGCTCGGCACCCTGGCAGCACGCCTCGGCGGTGCTCCCCTGCTGCGCGGCGCACTGCGGGTGACGTTCTGGGGCGCGGTGGCGATGGCGGCGACGGCACTGGTGGGGCGCTTGTTTGGTACGGTAGCGTAAGGGCAACGCTGCCACGACCTTTCAGCATGCCCAGCACCCCCGTGGAAAGCAGATCGCTTCGCCGGATCGACGATGCCGATCGGGACCGAACCGTCGCCCGCCTGTCCGATGCGTTTGCCCGCGGTGCGTTGACCATGGGCGAGCTGGAGTTGCGCATGGAATCGGTGTATCGCGCCGCTGACCATGCCGAACTGGCCCGGCTCACCGACGATCTGCCGCGTGATGGCGTCCCGGTACCATACGCCTCGAGCGGACTGGTTCGCGGCGCGCGTCAGGGCGTGAGTGCCACCTTCAGTTCCGTGGACGGAGTCCGGATCGCGGTGATGCCGACGCTGTTCGACATCCGCGCACTCTTTGGCAGCGTGGAACTCGACTTTCGCGACACCGAATTCCAGCCGGGCGTGACCGAGATCAGCATCCATGCCAACCTCGGCAACATCGAGATCAAGTTGCCGGCCCATGTGGAAGTGGAACAGACAGGCGATCTCACTTTCTGCAGCTTCAGCCTGAAGGACAAGAGCTTCAGGGGGGCGGCACCGATGTATCGGGCTCAGGAACGCTCCATCGTCCGGTTCACCGGCCACTCGTTCATGAGCAACATCGAGATCAGGCGGGTGAAGGCGTAGCGGTGGCGGGCTGATCGCAGATGCGAGGCACCCAGCGCTTGGCCGCACCGTGTCTCTGCACGCGGGCGGCCGGTATCCATACTCATCTGGATGAATTCGATGCCGATCGCAGGCCGGTTTCGTGCGACCCTGTTTCGTTATCCAGGGAAAGGCGGCTGGACCTTCGCCCCGATTCCTGAGCGTGACGCCCCACCCGTGACGCACGGCTGGGGGCGCACGCCCGTCGAGGCGACGGTTGACGGTCTCACATGGACGACGAGCGTGTGGCGCGGGAAAGATGGTCGCACGCTCCTCGCGGTACCGAAGCACGTGCGCGGCGACAAGGGTGAAGGGGATGTCGTGATGGTCAGGATCTCATTTCGTCGCTCTGACGGCGCGGGGTGAACGTTCACGGGAACACGTCAGCCGACAGGGAACGACAACGGCCGGGCAATTCGCTGAGCTGACCATGGATCAGGCCGAGGTCAGGTGAAAACGTCGCTGTCGTGATCAGCCGCGCCTCCGTGATGCGGTCCATTCGCATCGTGCGAGGTGCCTGCTTGTCGAGGTCGAACGCCAGTATGTACCAGAGGGGCGCCTGCACAAGCAGCGCGTGGGGCTCGATGCGACGCCGACTCCGCTGACCAACCCGGTCCGTGTAGCTGAACTGGATCGCACAACGACGGGTAAAGGCCTGCTCGATCACCATCAGCAGGCTACTGATCGTGGGGCCCAGCGAGGTGAGGGTGGCATGCGAAGGTGGCGGACCCACGAAGACGCGATCAAGCACGCGCCGAAGTTCGATCGCACGACTGCGTGTCAGGCTCGCCAAGAGCTTGTTCAATGCCGAGCGCGATGCCGAACTCCATGGCAATTGACTGGCGGACGCAGAGAGGCGTGCGCCCAACCAGAGCGACGCGACTTCGGCGATGGAGAGATGGACTCCCGTGACACCGCGGTCGCCGAGCAAGCGCACACCGCCTCCGCGACCAGGCTCGCCCGCAATCGCGGCGCCACGATCGCGCAGCGTCGCCAGATCCCGGTGCACGGTGCGCGACGTCACCTGCAGCGCCGCTGCCAGGTCCCCGACCGTCGTGACCTCGGCGGCCCGCAGGAGGGTGGTGAGTGCTTCCAGTCGATCAAGGCGTGACATACTGACAGAATCTGTCAGGGTTCTGGATAGGTTGGCAAGGTGAGCGAGATCGGCTCGCTCACCTAAACTCGACCGGAGCCACCATGAGTCTCTCGTGCCATGAAATCGTTGTCTTCCGCGCAGCATCAGGTGTGTCGTCCCGGCAGCTCGCCGATGCGCTCACGAGCGTCGACGCGCTCATCCGGGCGCAGCCGGGGTTCGTCAGTCGCGCCACGATGTACGACCCGGAACAGCTGTATTGGATTGACAACGTCGAATGGGACAGTCGATCCAACGCAATGCAGGCACTGGAACAATTGCAGAATGCGCCGCTGGCTGCTGCGCTCTTCAGTGTCATCGACCCTGAGAGCGTCTTGATGCTGCACGGCCATGATGCGGCTGCAGGGTTGCTACTCGAAGCGACCTGACCCGCGGCGCTGCCAACAGTGCGGCCGGCGTGACGTGAGCAGTGCTCGCATCCGTCGGCCGTACCGCATCAAGCTTGGTGTGACATCGTGATTGTGTCCCACCAGCAACCCATTGGTCTTGTGCGGCATGGAGCGCAGCCGGTCGACATCGAGCGTGCCCGGAGCTACGGTTCAAGTTCACTGAACGTCCGCTGAACGTCCACTGACCCCTCACGCCGTCCAGGAGTGCTCTGATGCGCCAGCCGTGTCGCGCAAGGTGGCCACTGGTGCTCGCGTTGGCGCTGCCACCGCTGACAGCGCTCGCGCAGCCGGCACGTCAGGGCAGTGCCTGGCGGTCGCTCTTCAACGGCACCACCCTCGACGGCTGGTACCAGTGCAACGGCTCAGCGCCCTACATGGTGGAGAACGGCACCATCACCGGTCGCTCAGTCGTCGGATCGCCGAACAGCTTCCTCTGCACACGCGAGCGTTTCGCCGACGTCATTCTCGAGTATGACGTGTGGCTCGATTCGCCGCTCAACAGCGGCGTCCAGATTCGCAGCACCGCCGATTCGACCATCATGGGTGGTCGGGTCCACGGCTATCAGGTCGAGATCGATCCTTCGTCGCGTCGCTGGACCGGCGGCATCTACGACGAGGCGCGCAGCGGCTGGCTGCACACGCTCGATGGCCAGCCAGCCGCGCAGCGCGCATTCCGGCTCGGCACGTGGAATCATTTTCGCGTCGAAGCCATCGGTACGTCGATCCGCACCTGGGTGAACGGTGTTCCGGCCGCGAACATTCTCGACGATCGTTCATCGAGCGGCATCATCGCGCTGCAGGTGCACGATATCGGGAATGATTCATCCAAGGCCGGCCAGGCGGTGCGCTTCCGGAACATCAGGATTCGCACCACGAGCCTCGCGGCCGCCCGCACGCGGGATCGCGGAGATTCGCCGCAGTTCAATCATCTCGCGAACACCCTCACAGCCCGCGAGTCACAGGTGGGGTGGACACTCCTCTGGGACGGGCGTAGCACAGCCGGCTGGCGCGGCGCACGACTCGCGACGTTCCCGCCGAAGGGCTGGGAGATCAGGAATGGTGCGCTGTCGGTGCTCGAAACCGAAGGACGCGAAGCGGCGGCCGGCGGCGATATCGTGACGGTGCAGGAGTACGCCAATTTCGAGCTCACGCTCGAGTTCCGGCTCGCCCGCGGCGCCAACAGCGGCATCAAGTATCTCGTCAACACCGCATTGAACAGTGACGCCGGCAGCGCGATCGGCAACGAGTTCCAGTTGCTCGACAACGCTGTGCATCCGGATGCGAAGCTTGGCGTGGGCGGCAACCGGACCAATGCCGGACTGTACGATCTGATCGCACCGCAGAACGTCCGCTTCAACGGAATCGGCGAGTGGAACCGGGCCCGGATCGTGGTTCGCGGTCGCCACGTCGAGCACTGGCTGAATGGACTCAGGACGGTCGACTACGAGCGCGACACGCCGCAATGGCGGGCACTGGTGAGCCACAGCAAGTACGCAGTCTGGCCGAACTTCGGTGAGGCTGCACGCGGCCATATCCTGCTGCAGGACCATGGCAACGCGGTCTCGTTCCGTTCGATCAAGCTGCGAGAGTTGCCGTAGTCGAGATGCAATACGCCAATGACGTACAGGTCATTCTCGACGACAGCTATCCGAACGGGTTGCGGTTTGAAGGCAGCGATGGCTGGGTCTTCTGCGCACGCGGTGCGGCGCAGGTGACCGGCAGCGACCCGACCGTATCGGCAAGTGAGCCAAGGGCACTCGACGCCAGTGATCCGAGCATCCTGTCTGCTCCGTTCAGTGCGACCGATGTCCGCTGGGCGCCAAGCGACAATCATTATCGCAACTGGCTGGAGGCGATCGTCAGCCGCAACGATCCCATCGCGCCGGTGGATCAGGCGGAGAAGAGCCTGCAGACGTGTGCGGCAGCGTGGATCAGCATGAAGCTCGATCGGCCGGTGACGTGGGATGCGGCGCGGGAGGAGTTCCCGGGGGACGTGGCGGCAAATGCGATGCGCAGTCGCGCGCCTCGCCTGTCGCGCTACGACGTGCGCGGGCTGTTGCGGCGCGCCGGCGTTGCCGCCGGCAGTGGGCTTCCATGAGGCTGCGTGTGCAGTCACCTGACGCACATGGTCACGTCGCTGCCCGAATGGCTTCGCAGTTTCCTGCCGAGGGTCACTTGCTCCAAGCATTCGCAGCTCGCGCTCGGTAGCTGGCCCACGACGAGCGACCAATCTCGGACGTCGCGACGCAGTCGAGTCACGTCGTCGTGACAACTGCGCGAACGTCAGCCGAGTACGCTACAGCACCTGCGTGGATTTATGTTTTTCGTGCAACAGCGTTGCATAGGGACGCATCACAGGTCCCACCTTGTCGCGCGAGCGCTCCGGTTCGCAAGACGAAGGCGGCTTCCGACTCCTGATGGAGTACGGGCCGCCTTTTCTGTTATACAGGTCCGGGAGGCCTCATGAAATCAAGTCTGGGAATTCTCCGTGCAGTCGTGCTGCTGACTCTTGCGGCAGCATGTGGACGTAAGCCCGTGGCGGAGATCACGCCTCAGCTGGATGCGGCGGCGACCCGATGGAATGCGATACTGTCCACGCCGGACGCGATGCGCGGCATCATTCAGGGACAAGGCCGCGCGTGGGCCACGTCGGTGGACGAGGGCCGACGAGTACGCGTCGATGTCGAGCTCGCCAACATGGTCCCCGGTGGCCAGCATCCCTGGATCATCAGGACAGGCCAGTGCGGTCAGAGTGGCAATGAGATGCTGCGCGTGATAGACGGGAACATCCTCAAGATCGGTGACGACGGAAAAGCACGCGCCGACTTTACCATGGACTCGCCATTTCAGACGACGGGAGCATACCAGATCCTCGTAGTCGCAGCGGCGGACAACACGGACCGGATCGTCGCCTGCGGCAACTTTGCACCGCCTACCAACCGCGCATCGCGCTGACCTTGCGGAGGACGGCATTCCTTGCTGCTGTGATGCATGCCCAATCCATGGGCGCCTCCCGACGGGTCGGTCGATCCGCGGTCGCCAGCAGACGGCGTTCGGTCTGCACGACTCGCAATCGGTCGATGACCTGAGATTCGGCGCGGGAGACGTTCCCCGGGAACGAGGCGGCAGATACGCTGCGAATGCGAGGCCTTGGTCACAGCTGGTCCATGTACACCGGGTGCTGCGTGGCTGACTGCGTTGCGCGGCGGATGTCCGGCTCGTAACGTCTGACGTAACTATCGTGTGTTCGCGTTTCCGTCGGCCACTCCTCCCGCAAGGTCGTGTTCATGCTGGCAGCATCCCGTCGTGCCCTGTGTCTGGTCGCGCTGATCGGCACCGGCGTCGTGCCGCCATCGGCGGCCCACGCTCAAGCCGCAGTCGCCGACCTGATCCTGACCGGCGGCCGGATCTTCACCGCCGACTCGGCGCACCCCTGGGCAACCGCGATCGCCATTCGCGGCGATCGGCTTCTGGCCGTCGGTACCGACGCCGAGATCGAACGCCTGCGGTCCCGGCGGTCACGTCACATCGCGCTGGAGGGCAAGGTCGTCGTTCCTGGATTCAACGATGCCCATGCGCACCTGGGCGGCGGGATCAAGGCGACCAACTTTGCCACCAGCGACAGCCCGACACCCGACCCTGCACTGAGCGTCGTGCTGGACTCCGTCACGGCCATCGCACGGCGCACTCCGGCGGGCACCTGGATCACCACCAGCGTCGCCGAGTCCGTGCTGGGTGATCCGATGGCACGCCGCGCTGCACTCGATCGTGCGGCGCCGCGCCACAACGTCTACCTGCTCGGCTGGTCCGGCCACGGCGCGATCCTGAATTCGGCTGCGATCAAGGCATCGCAGATCGATACGCTGCACGATCCGGTCGGCGGATGGTTCGAACGGACCCCCACCGGAGTCATCACCGGGCGCATCGACGAGTACCTGCACTTCGCGCTGCTGCAACGACTGACCATCGCCAACGGTGTGCCCGCCACAGTGGCGGCATTCGCGGCGCAGAATGGGGAATCGGCCGCGTTCGGCATCACGTCGGTGCAGGACATGTCCACCGGGTTCACTCCGTCGATGCTGCACGCGGTGTCGCGGGCGGGCGTGCTGAAGATCCGGCATCATGTCATTCCATTCGAGATGACGCGTGTCGGCGGGCGTGCGGCCACCTGGAATGGCGTGCGCGCGACCGATGCACTGACGCGCGTTTCTGGTGTGAAGTGGGTCCTCGACGGCACGCCGATCGAGCGGCTGGCGCTGATGCGCGCACCGTACGCGGACCGCGCCGGGTGGTACGGGCGCGGCAACTTCTCACTCGACAGCATCAAGGCCTTGCTGCGCGACGCACTGCGGCGGCGGCAGCAGCCAATGCTGCACGCCGTGGGCGACAGCACGATCGCACTGGTCTTCACCGCCATGCGTGCGGTCGCGCCGGATTCGGTCTGGCGCGCAATCCGGCCGCGGCTCGAGCATGGCGATCAGCTGATGGAGGATCAGTTCGACGATGCCCGGAAGCTCGGCATCGTGGTCGTCCAGAATCCGACACACCTGGCGTTGTCGTTGCTCGGTGATCGCTGGGGCCCCGAGCGCGCGAGTCGCTCAGAGGCATTGCGCGGTATCGTGGCGGCGGGCATTCCGCTGGCGATCGGCAGTGATGGTCCGGCCAACACCGGGCTGAACGTGATGCTGGCATCGATCAATCCCGCCAATCCGGCACACGCGCTCACGCGTGAACAGGCAGTGATCGCATACACGCTGATGTCGGCGTATGCGGAACACGCCGAGCGCGAGAAGGGGTCGCTGGTGGCGGGAAAACTGGCGGACCTGGCGGTGCTGTCGCAGGACATCTTCACTGTACCACCACCGGCGATGCCCGGTACCACCAGTCTGCTGACGATCGTCGGTGGGCGGATTACGCGGGATGCGCTGTCCACCACTACGCCAGGATCGCGCGGCAGGCCGTGAGCTGAGCGATATCTCACGCGGGCCCTTTGTCAGCCGCCGCGACGTCAGGATATGGCGCCGCGCGACGCCATGCGACACGTTCATCGCCGGAGTGAGCGCTTGAACCGCGACGTCGCGCCGTGTGATAGATGTGCGATCCGGTCACGTATCTACCAGACCACCCGCTTCGCAGAGTTCTATATGCTTCCGATACTCGTCACGCTTGCGATCACGACCAGCCTCACGACGTCCACGCCCGCCTCTGCGCCCCTCATTCCGGCATCATCACATCGCGCGTCGGATGTCAGGATCACCGTACTCTCGACAATGCTTGCGGGCGATCCGGGCCGCGGCACCGGTGAGTGGGGCTACTCCGCGCTGATCGAGGTGGATGGCAAGCGGCTGCTGCTCGATACCGGCGCCCGCCCGGAGACGGTGTTGCGGAACGCGAGCGAGCTTGGCATCGACCTGTCGACCGTGACCGATGTGGTGCTGACACACGGCCACGATGATCACACCGGTGGATTGGTCACCCTTCGCCGCGAACTGTCGAAGAAGAATCCCGCAGCGATGAGCCGAGTGCACGTTGCCCGGGGAATCTTCTGGGAACGCCTGAACGCAGCGGGGGTGGCGATCCCCGACGGCAGTCTGAAGGCGCTTCGCGCAGAGTTCGAACGTCTCGGCGGCAGCTTTGTCGAGCACACCGGTGCTGTGGAATTGGTGCCGGGCGTCTGGTTCACCGGTCCGGTGCCGCGCGTACATGCCGAGCGAAATTGGTCAGGCTCGCGACGGGTGCGGTCACCGGGCGGCGATGTCGAGGACAACGTGCCGGAGGACGCGTCGGTGGTGATCGACACACCGGAAGGGTTGATCGTCGTCTCGGGCTGCGGCCATGCGGGGATCGTCAACACGATTGAGTACGCACGCGCGGTGGTCCGGAACGCACCCGTCGTCGCGGCGGTGGGTGGATTCCACCTCTTCGCCGCCACCGATGCGCAGCTTGCGTGGACATCAGGCAAGCTGAAGGAATCGGGCCTGGCATACCTGCTCGGCGGGCACTGCACGGGAATCGAAGCGGTCTACCGAATTCGCGCACTGGCCGGGCTGACACGAAAGACGGCCGTGGTCAGTGCGGTGGGGTCGACGTTCACCCGTGGGCGGGGGATCACTGCGCTGCCACTCGCGGGGTAGACGCACCACGTGCTCTCGATCCGCACGACGACACAGCCGCAAGTTCCGGCACGGAGGCGCGCCAGAGCGTATCCGAGTTCCTGCAGTCTCACGCGCTCACCCGTGCAAGGTCTCATGCGATACACACTGCCGATGCTGATCGCGGCCCTCCTGATCGTCGGTGAACCGAGGGCGCAGGCGCGCACGCCGGCGCTGCGCGAAATCGGCCGGACCGCGGCTGGAAATCCGGTGCTGGTGGAACAACGCTCCATCCGGCGCACGCCGCCGATGCTGGACGCCATCATTCGCGTCAGGTTTGCGAAGGCCGTGCGCGCCCCTGGCGGCGACTGGTGGAGTTCGCGCACGAAGCTGACCTTCGACTGCAGCAAGCGACAGGTCAAGGTGATCGAGAACTGGTACTATGGCGACACCACGTGGACCCGCGTGCAGAGCCACAAGGTGAGCGGGCAGCCGGCGTTCGGCACGGTGATGGGCGGATCGATGACGTCGGTCGGGTACGACGCGCTCTGCCCGGGATCGTGAGCTCCGGCGCGGCGACCATCCGCGATCATCTCTTCGCGGCGGGCGTCCAGACCGCCACACCAACCCGCGAATCGGCCGTGCCGTAGTACAGGAACCACCGACCGCGAAACGGGATCATCGCCTCGACGAAGGTCGTCCCTTCGATGTACTGCCCCGTTTTCTCATAGTCCTCCGTCGGACGGATGAATGGCACGTCGGTCCGATCGAGCAGCTTGATCGGATTGCGCGCGTCGTACAATGCCTGTCCGCCAGTGTAGATGCGCGCCGGCATCGACGGATCACCGTTGACGCCAAGATTGCCTGCGTTGTAGAGCAATACGATGCCGCGATCGGTGAGGATGGCCGGTGGCCCCGCCTCGACCAGCCATGAATCGAAGTAGCCGGCGCGCGGCGACAGCACCTTCAGCGCAGTGCCGTCGGCATCCTCCAGCGGCGTCCAGTTGATCAGGTCATCGGACGTGGCGATCTGCACATGCGGCACGTTGTAGTACATCCAGAATTTCCCATTCACCTTCGCCGCCACGAGGCGATCACCGACCACACGGACGAGAATCGCTCCCGACTTCGACTCGGTGCGGAGGAACTTTCCGTCACGCACCCTCGCAAACGCCGGACCATGTTTCGTCCACGTGAGCAGATCAGGCGAACTGGCGACCGCCAGCCTGGGGACGTCGCCATTCCACTGTGTATACGTCATGATGTAGCGACCGTCCTCGGTCTCGACCAGCCGCGGGTCCTCGGTGCCGCCGGGCCACTCGTAGCGCGCCTGCGCGTCGCGTTCGGGCTGCATCACGGGTGCCGTGCGTCGCGTGAAGTGCAAGCCATCACTGCTCTCGGCCAGGCCGATGCGCGACGTATGTCCGCCGATCATCGTGGCGCCGGTGGCATCCTCAGCGCGATACAGCAGGTGGACCCTACCATTGCGCACCAGCGCGGCCGGATTGAAGGTCGCGTACGCCTCCCACGCCACCATGCTATCAGTGAGCGCCGAGCGCACCGTGGCGGTGGTACTCGGGGCGATGATCGGGTTGACGGCGCGCGGCTTCTCGAACGGGCCGAACATCCACGATCGATCCTGCGCGGTGGCGGTGGTCGCGAAACAACAGAGCAGGCTCGCGACGCCCGCGAGTTGTCGAAGAAGCTGGCTACGCATCAACGAATAATGCGACCGCGTACCGGATCTCGCTGGCGTTCCAGCTGCTCAGGGGCGGAGTCGGACCGTTGGCGGGGTCCAGGTTGCCGCGTCTCCGCTGATGCCGAGCGTGGAACTGACGATCTCGAGCCGTTCCGCCTCGACCGCGATCAGCACGACACTCTTGTCCCGATCGGGATAGAACGCATTCCAGGCCTGGTCCCAGTGTGCCGCCTTCGTCGCCCGATCGCGGACCACACGCGCACGTCCGATCAGCGACACGTAACTGCGCGTCGACTGGTCGAAGTAGTGAAGCACCACGCGCGCGTCGCGCTCCACCTCGCCAACCTTCCGCGTGCGTGGATTGGTCGCGAACCAGACGGTCCAGCCGCTGTCCGGCGCCAGTGCCTGGACGGTGCGCGCCTGCGGCCGGCCGCTGGCGTCGGTGGTGATGAAGGTCGGATACGGCACGGCGCGTACGATTCGGCGCGCGAACTCCTCGAGCGACGGTCGCACCACGGTATCCCGCGGGGGTCCCCGTGCAGCGCCAGCGCCATCGTCCGCACCGCGTCGCCGGCCCGCCAGTTCGCGCAGTGTGCCAGGTGAACGGATGGCATTCGCGAAGACCGGTTCACCAGCTTCGTTCCGCGTGTAGCGATACATCACGTTCGTCCTCATGCCGCTGCGATGTTCCACCTCGACGATGATCGCTTCGACGACCGATGCCGATGCCCGCGATGGCTGACGGATGAAGTACGCGAGGCCGATGGCCTGCGACCGCTGACGTCGTCCGGCGGCGCCGAGGGCCTGACGAAATGCGCGCAACACGGTGTCAGGGGTGATGACCGCTTCCTTGCCCGAGCCCACCACCGATTCGACGTTGCCGGTGGCGTCCAGCAGACCGCCCACCGGAATGTGCGCCGCTGGAGTCACGATGGCCCAGGCGGCCATGTCGCGCACCGTCACCACGAAACTGTCGAGGGCCGCCCGCGTTTCACCACTGGTTATTGCGACCGTTCGCTGCGCCTGCACCGGAAACACAAGGGCAAGACCGGCGAGCATACCACAAAGAAAACGACGCATGGCTCTCAGGCTGAAGTCAGGCGCAACTTACTCGGCGCTGTCAGGGCATGGGCTGTCGGGACACTCGCGGATTGACAGACCTGTGCCCGGACCGGATTCTACGGTCGTCGCACCGATGCCTGTCGCCGGTTTCCTCATTCCTCCGTGCACCATGTCCACGTCCCGCCGCACCTTCATCGCGCAGTCGGCTGCCGCCGCCGTGGGCGCCACCTTCGCGAGTGCCATCCCCGTGGCCGCCGCCGCGGCGGCAACCGACCGGAAACGCGTCGCCCCATCGGATCAGGTGAACTTCGGCGTGATCGGGGCCAAGGGCATGGGCTGGTCGGACATGCGCTCGCACCTGAAGATTGCTGGCGTGAACTGCGTTGCACTGGCCGATGTGGACCGCAGTGTGATCGCACAACGCACCGAAGATGCGAAGACGATTCGGGGCACCGCTCCCCGTGGCTACGACGACTACCGTCGCCTGCTCGAGAGCAAGGACGTCGATGCGGTGATCATCGGCACGCCGGATCACTGGCATTGCCTTGCCATGACCGATGCGGTCAGCGCGGGCAAGCATGTCTATGTCGAGAAGCCGATTGCCAACACCATTCAGGAATGCCAGATCATGCAGGCGGCCACCAAGCAATCGGGCAAGATCGTGCAGGTGGGGCAATGGCAGCGCAGCGGGCCGCACTACGCCAGCGCGATCGAGTATGTCCGCTCGGGAAAGCTGGGCCGGATTCGTGTGGTGAAGGTGTGGGCCTATCAGGGCTGGATGAAGCCGGTCGCGAAGCAGCCGGATGCCGCGGCGCCGGCGGGCGTGAACTACGACATGTGGCTTGGCCCGGCACCGAAGCGCCCATTCAACCCGAATCGCTTTCACTTCAACTTTCGCTGGTTCTGGGACTACGCCGGCGGCCTGATGACCGACTGGGGCGTACACGAGATCGACATCGCGCTGTTCGCCATGAACGCCAGCGCGCCGAAGTCCGTCATGGCCAGCGGTGGCAAGTTCGCGTATCCGGATGACGCCTCAGAGACGCCCGACACGCTGCAGGCCGTCTTCGAGTACGATGGTTTCAACATGTTGTGGGAGCACGCCACCGGTATCGACGGTGGCCCCTACAACAAGGCGGAGGGCATTGCCTTCATCGGCAACAACGGCACCCTGGTGTTGAATCGCGGCGGATGGGAAGTGATTCCGGAAACTGACACAATGAACGGGCTGCGCAAATACAAGCTGGAGGCCGTGCCGCCGCAGTCCCTGCAGGGCGACATTCTCGACCTGCACACGCGGAACTTCGTCGAGGCGATCCGGGCCAACAATCCGGCAATGCTCAAGTGTGGCATCGATACCGGAAGCGTGGCCGCCGTCAACGCGCAGATGGGGAACATTGCATTCAAGACGGGTCGGAAGGTGTTCTGGGATGCGGCGGCGAATCAGTTCACGGGTGATACACAGGCGAACGAACTGATGAAGGCGCGATACTCGAACGGATATACCGTGCCCTCGGCGTCGTGAGGCCGATGCGTCAGCGGCGTGCAGCGGAGGGACGCTGCGCGCGCTGATGCACGGCAACCGCTGCGCGCCGCCGCGTGTCGTCAATCAGCTGCATCGGCGGCGCCACACCGCGCTCCATCGTCCGCGGCCGGAGATGCTCCACGAAGAACGTCGCCACCACGTTGTCGTATTCGACACCGACCGTGCGCAAGCTCGCCAGATGCCGATCGCCGCGCGTGATCCAGAGCTGTGCGTTCCCCGCGCTGGCCAGCGAGTGTGCGTGCTCGACCGGCACGAAAGGATCGTTCTCGGCGTGAATCACGAGCGACGGCCGTCCACCCATCCGGCGCATGTTCTGTTGCGGCGAGTTCCGCGTGAGGTGTTCGCCCGTCAGCACACGCGCCACCACCAGCGCGCCCGCCAGGAAACAGGTGGGCAGGCGGGTCAACCGCGTGAACTGTGCACGCAGCAGATCGCCGAGGTCGGCAAATGAACTATCGGTGACCATCGCGCCGATGGCCGTTTCCTCGGCCGCCGCCGCAATCACGCTGGCGCCGCCCATCGAGGCGCCAAGGACGCCGATGCGGGTGGGCTGGTAGCCACGGGCCAGCAGAAAATCCACCGCCCCGAGCACGTCGTGCCGCTCACGACGACCAAAGGTGAGTCGCGCCCGGTCACTCTCGCCATGGCCGCGCAGATCGAGCATCAGCACACTCATGCCGTGTGACACCATGCGCTGCGCCAGGCGGAATGTGTCGCTGCGCAGTTCATCGCCACGACACCCGTCGCGTCCATGCACGAAGATCACCGCGCTGGTGGCCGACGGCGCTGGGAGGTACCAGGCCGCCAGCTGCACGGTGTCGTTCCGGGCGAAGAACTGCACCCGCGTCACCGCATCCGACGTCCCCGCCGGTGGTGCTGGCGGTGTGACGCGTCGCGGCGTCGTGAACAGGTGCGCAACCACGATCAGCGTCGTCACGTAGACGGCCGCGAATGCGGCACACATCAGAACTGCGATCAGACTTCCCGACATGACTCGATCTCGGCGCAGGCGTGGTACTGAGCTCCTCTGCCTGAGAGATCGAGAAGTGACCCGCGAAGCCGACAGCCTGCCGGATTCGGGCTGGCGCGGCGTCAGTCCGCTGCCGTCGGCCCGCCGCCATCCTCCCGCAACACGTGGTGCAGCAGCAGCCGCGCCTTGCGCCAGTCGCGCTGCGCCGTGCGCTCGGAAACCCCTCGCATGGCGCCGATTTCGCCGAGCGAGAACCCGCAGAAGAAGTGCAGGTCGACGAGCTCGGAGAGCGCAGGATCGATGGCGCGCAGTTCCTCCAGCGCCAGCCCGAGCGCTTCCAGATGAGCGGTGTCGGCCTGCTCGCCGACTGGGATGACGCCGGTATCGCCGATGCCGGTGATGTGGAACTCGCCCCCCCGCTTCTGCGCCTGCTTTCGTCGGCTGTAGTCGATGATCAGCCCGCGCATGGCCCGGGCGGCGTAGGCCATGAAGTGCGCCCGATCCGGAAACTCCACGCCCGACCGTTCGGCGATGTTGAGATACGCCTCGTGCAGCAGCGTCGTCGTGCCGAGGGTGAGTTGGCCACCGTTCCGGGCCAGTTGCCGCTGGGCGAGGCGATGCAGCTCGTCATAGAGCGCCGCAAAGAGCCGTTGGGCCGCCGCCGGCTCGCCCGTGTCCGCTTCCCGAATCAGGGCCGCAAGTACTGTATCCATATCGTTCCGGCCTGACGGTAGTCGACGTGCTCAACCTTTCGGCGAATCTACCCTCGACGCGAGGCGGGCAATACGGCCAGGCGCCGGCTGCGAGGGATTCGGCCACCGCTGCCGACCCACCAGCGTGACCGCCCGTCCGCGGCCCAGGCGCACCGACCCCCTCGTTCATCGGCACGAGCGGATCGTGATCGCCGACGAACCGCGCGCGCCGGGATTCATCGGCCGACGTGCCCCGCAGAACGTCGGCTGGCCCGATTGTTACTCGCTGACCTGCGGCTGATGGTCAATATGCAGATGCGCCGCGCGCCCGTACACCAGCCCCACCTTCTGGATTAGAGTTCAGCATGACACCCTGGGTCACTCGGCTGCTGATCGCCAACATCATCGTCTACTTCCTGCAGATCTCGCTGCCCCCGATGACGGGGTGGCTGGCGCTGGTGCCGGCGCAACTGCTGGAACGCCCGTGGACCCTGTTCACCTACATGTTTGCGCACAGTCGCGGCGGGTTCTCGCATATCCTGTTCAACATGCTGGCGCTCTACATCTTCGGCCCGCGGGTGGAGATGCGGCTCGGCGGCGCCACTTTCATCCGGCTGTATGTGATCGCCGGCCTGAGCGGCGGGTTGCTGTCGCTGCTCTTCACGCCCTACGTCGCGATCGTTGGTGCATCGGGGGCGCTCTTCGGTGTGCAGCTGGCGTTCGCGAAATTCTTTCCGCGGGAGAAGATCTTCATCTGGGGCGTGGTCCCGGTCGAGGCGCGCGTGCTGGTGGTCATCATGACGGCACTATCGATCTTCGGCGGGTTCTCCGGTGGCGGTAACACGGCACATTTCGCGCATCTCGGTGGCTACGTCGGCGCGTGGTTCTACCTCAGGTTTGCCGAGAGTCGGCTGCCGTCAAAGCAGTGGGAGAAGAAGCTGTCCGGGCCGGCTCCGAGTGCGATCACGATCGGCGACTGGCGTGGTGTCGATCCGGCGACGGTGAACGAGTACAACCGCGATGAAGTGACGCGTATCCTCGACAAGATCACGTCCATCGGAGAGGGCAGCCTGACGTCGCAGGAACGCGTCTTCCTTGGGCACTTCACGCCGAAAACCTGAACCAGTTGCGAGGCGCAAGTGACGGGGTGCCGCGGGTTCACGATCCGTGTTGCACCAGCCAGTACAGCGTGCCATCCATCGCCTCGGCCCACTCTGCCGCAGACGTGAGATGACCGGCGCCGCGAAGCTCGTGATGATCGTGTCGCTCCGACGAGGGCAACACGCTGTGCCGTGAATGATGGAACCGTCGAAGAGGATCAGGTGGAACGCTGACGTCGGGTCAGGGAATGATATTGCCGCCGCCAGTGGTGCCGACCGCCTGCTCATCAGACATTACGCCAGGTGCACAGCCAAATCTGCGCACCTCCCGCACCTTCGCGTCCCGCGCCGGCTGCCCCGCCCGAACCCGACTCTAGATGGCCGCGTCCAGCTTGCTTGCCCTGATCGACGACATCGCGTCGCTGCTGGATGACGTCGCGACCCTCAGTGGCGTGGCGGCGAAGAAGACCGCCGGTGTCATGGGCGACGACCTGGCGTTGAATGCCGAACAGGTGGCCGGGGTCACCACCGATCGGGAACTGCCGGTGGTCTGGGCCGTGGCCCGGGGGTCGCTGCTCAACAAGCTGATTCTGGTGCCGGCCGCGTTGGTGATCAGCGCCTTCCTGCCGGTCGCGATCCAGCCGTTGCTGATGATCGGCGGCTTGTTTCTCTGCTACGAGGGATTCGAGAAGGTGTGGCACAAGCTGATGCACTCGCGGCACGACGACAGATCAGAGCGTGCGGCGCGCGTCCAGGCGGTGGCTGATCCATCGGTCGATCTGGTCGCGTTTGAACAGGCAAAGATCAAGGGCGCGGTGCGCACCGACTTCATCCTCTCCGCAGAAATTGTCGTGATCGCACTCGGCACGATGGCGACGGAGACGATTCAGCGTCAGATCGCCGCGCTGAGCATCGTGGCGGTCGGCGTCACGGTCCTTGTGTACGGCCTCGTGGCGGGCATCGTGAAGCTCGACGATCTTGGTCTGCGGCTGCGCCGCAACGGCACCACCAGCACGACCGGCAAGGACTCGTCGAGGCGTGTGCTCGGCGGCTGGATTCTGGCGGCGGCGCCCGTGATGATGAAGGGCCTCTCGATTCTCGGCACCGCCGCGATGTTCATGGTCGGCGGCAGCATCATCGCGCACGGTGTTCCGATGATCGAGCATTTCGTCAGCGGTCTCGATGCACGTGCGGCGCTCGTCAGTGGTGTGCTGGCGACGGTCGTGAAGACGGCGCTCGATGCCCTGGTGGGGATTGTGGCTGGTGGGCTGGCGCTGGGGGTGGCGAATGGTGTGAAGACGATGGTGGGTGCGGCGCGCGGAACGGAGAAGACGCCGGCGTGATGGTGGTCAGGTCGCGCCGCTGAACCGCGCGCGCGTCAGAATCCCAGATACCGTGGCGTCAGCTTCACATCGCGCTCCTCGACACCGTTCGTCACCCGCAACTTGATCGTACCGCTGCCGCTCATCGCGTCGCGCCACTCGGCTTCGCTCACCCGGGTCACGGCGCGACCATTGAGACGGAGAATCACTTCGCCCGGCGTGATTCCCGCCTCGGCAGCGGCCGAATTCCCGGCGACCGCGAGCACGAATCGCAAGCCGTCGGGACGAACGATCGCACTCAGTCCGGTGGCATACAGCGGCGGCGGTGCCGGCACGTCACGGTCCTCGCGTGCGAAACGCACCCGGCCCACGCGCTGATCGAGCGTCACGGTAAACTGCGACAGCACCTGCAAGCCAAGGATGAACGCATCCCGCGGCAGGGGCGCCGAGAGCGGCAGCAGATCCACCAGCGGTTGATTCAACCGGGCATCTCCGATGTACGCGTCGAGAGCCAGGCGTGCGCGCTCGAGCTGTACGTTGCCGATGGTCGGGCCGCGCGCCTGGCCCACCACGGCAGGTGCGGATGTGAAGCTGAACTCACGGACGCGGGAAGTGTCCGCCGAAATCGAAAGTGCGGACTGCGTATCGAGAATCGCATCCAGACGGCGATTGCCGAGTGTGATCGGAACGGTCCACAATTGCGATGTCGCACCGAGCGTGAGCACATCGCGGTCATTTGCCGCAGGCAGCGTGTCTTTCGCCAGCCGCAGCTGACGCCCGGGGAAATCGAGCGTGACCGCGGCATCGAACAGTGCATCGAGGCCAAGGAGTCCATCGATGCCATGGACGCCGAGTTGCTCGCGTCGGCGAATCCGGATGCCGGTGAGTATTGCGGTGCCGATGCGCACCGTGTCCGACGTCTGGGCCCGCTGGCTGAACACCCGCGCGTAGTTTTCGGGCAACAGGTACGATGTCGGGGAGCCTGTCTCGACCAGCATCCGAAACGGGCCATGGCCATTGATCGTGACGTCGACGATCGGGCGCAGACCGGGGTGCAGCGGCACGCTGGTCCCAGCGGTCGGAAGGCTCAGCGTGCCGAACGGGGTCTCGGCCGACTGTGCGCGCGCCGTCACGGTCCCTGACGCGAGGAGCATCGCGAGGGCTATCGTGGCACGGAGCACGGTTGCTATCGATCGACTGGCCATGCGGAGTGACGGTGGGCTGACTGGAACGCTAGTGTCGTGTCGCCGAAGTCTCGTGGCAGTCGGGCGCGTCTTTTGACGCGAGCAGGCGTTGCAATGCCTCGCGATACTTGCCGCGTTCCTCGAGCACAAAAAGATTAAACAAAGAGCTTCCGAAGAGCAAACTGCCTGACGCAAAGACGCAAAGACGCAAAGACGCAAGGGACGTCTGACACCTCGGCGCGATGTGATGGTCAGCAGCGACTCCAGCACGGATGTTTTGTCACAGCAACGGCAGCAGCGCTGTGTTGCTGCTGTGCCCATGCATCTGCGGGCCTTTACGCCTTTGCGCCTTTGCGTTAAGCAGTTGCCCTTGCGCCGGTGCCGGTACGCCGGTGCCGGTACGCCGGTGCCGGTACGCCGGTGCCGGTACGCCGGTGGGATCGTGTCGCCGCCTCGGAGGCAGGCTTCGCTGGATGCAATCCCGCCGCGCGGAGTTCGTGTCGTGTCGCCGAAGCCTCGTGGCAGTCGGGAACGTTGCCAACTGGCTCGACATTCCCGTGACGATGCTCAGAAAGTACCGGGGCGCACGACGGCTGACTGGTCTCGGTCACGGCAGTATTCCATGCGGTTCGGTTGTCGTCGCGTGTCGTGCGCATCACGCGGCGCGCTGGCGGCGGAGCTCTCCTCTCGCTGGCTGATGGGCGGACGCACGATGCACGTGCGGTGATCCTGGCGCTGCCGCCACGACTGATCGCGAGCGGAGTCGCCACTCGCGGTGTACTTCAAGGATTGGACGACGGATACCGATACGACCACGCCTGCCGATCTGGAGCCGGCGACACTGCCGCATGGGCCGGGTGGCGCGCTGTTGCATTCCACGCACTGGGACGATCGACTGCTGTTCGCTGGCGCTGCGGCGTCACGCAAACACCCCGGCTATCTCGAAGGTGCGCTGCTGTCGACCGAGCGTGCGGTGGCCGCGCTGATGCCGTGAACGACAAAACGACCGGCTCGTCATCCGTGAGGTGCTCCAACTGAGCGATGCCTTCGCATTAGGATTCGCGCATGGCTGACATGCGAGATGGAGAACTTCGTGAGCCCGGCTCACTTTGCGAGAGCCTGTTCGGATTGGCAGCGCGGGCCACCCCGCTCCCCTCCGAACGCGACCAGAACTTCCTCATCGCCACGGCTCCCGGCCCACGCTACGTCCTCAAAGTCTCAAATCCCGCCGAGTCCCGCTCCCTGCTCGAAGCCGAGTGCCAGGCCCTGCGCCACCTCGCCCCCCTCGGCCTCTGCCCCACGCTGATCCAGACGACTGACGGCCACGACATCGCCACCCACGACGGCCATCTCGTCCGCCTCATCACCGCCCTGCCCGGCCAGACGCTCGGATCCACCCCGCTCCAGACCCACGCCCTCCGCCGCAATATCGGCCGCGCACTCGGTCGGCTCGACCGCGCGTTGGCAACATTCGACCACCCCGCCTGTCACCGCGACTTCCACTGGGATCTCGCCAATGCATCGGCCGTCGTCGCACAACACGCACACCTGGTCAGCGATCGGTCGCTCGCAGCGCTCATCGCAACCCTCTCCGCCTATCACGAATCCAACGTGGTCCCGGCGCTCGGCGCGTTCAGACAGAGCATCATCCACTCCGACGCCAACGACTACAACATCCTCGTCGACGAAACGCTGCAGTCCGTCACCGGTATCATCGACTTCGGCGACATGGTCTACAGCCATACCGTCAACGACGTTGCGATTGCGATGGCGTACGTGGCACTCAGCAGTCCCGATGATCCGCTCGCTTCCGCAGCTGCCGTCCTCTCCGGCTACCACCAGACGCACCCGCTGACCGAGCCGGAGATCGCCGCGCTCTTCAGCCTCATGTGCATGCGACTGTGCGTCAGCGCCTGCATGGCCGCCAAGCAGACCGCCGAGCGCCCCGACGACGACTACCTCGGCATCAGCCAGGCGCCGATCGCGACCACGCTGCCGATCCTTGCCGGCATCCATCCGCGGTTCGCGCGCTACACCTTTCGCGACGCCTGCGGACTGACACCGGTGCCGCACGCAGCCGCTGTCATCGCGTACCTGCAAAGGGAATCAGCGTCGTTCGCGCCACTGCTCGGCCGCGACCTGCGAAGTACGCCGGTGGCACCGCTCGACTTCAGCGCGGGCAGTATGCTCATCTCGAGCGACACGGCCGAGAACGCGCCGGCGGAACTGGATCGCCGCGTGCAACGTGTGCTGGCCGATCATGGAGCGACCATCGGCGCAGGCGGCTACGACGAGGCACGACTGATCTATCACTGGCCGAATGAACCACGAGCGGCCGAGCCGCGCACGATTCACATCGGTCTCGATCTGTCGCTGGCGGCAGGGTCACCGCTGTACGCGCCGCTGGATGGCGTGGTGCACGGCTTCGAGGACGCGGACACCCATCACGACTACGGGCCGCTGATCGTGCTGCGGCATGCGACAGATGATCCGGAGCCCGTCGAGTTCCATTCGTTCTACGGACACCTCACGCGCGATTCGCTGGACGGCCTCGAAGTTGGCGCGATGATCCGCAAGGGCAGCCAGTTTGCGCGCATCGGCCGCGCGCCGACCAACGGCAACTGGTGGGCGCATGTACACGTGCAACTCGTCACCGACATGCTTGATGTGCCGTGCAACGTGGACGGTGCCGTGCGCGCGAGCCAGCGCAACGTCTGGAAGAGCATCTTCCCCGATCCGAACCTCATCCTCGGCATTCCGGCCGAGCGACTGCCGCGTCACGTGCTTAAGCCAGCGATCGCGGCGTCTCGGAAGATGCATATCGGTCGCAATCTCAGCATCTCCTACGGCGCCAGCCCGCTCAACATCGTTCGCGGCTACAAGCAGTATCTTTACGACGACGTGGCCCACCGCTACATCGACTCCTACAACAACGTCGCGCACGTAGGACACTGCCACCCGCGTGTGGTGCGCGCCGTGAGCGAGCAGCTGGCCGTGCTCAACACCAACACGCGCTATCTGCAGGAACAGCTCACACAATATGCCGAAGCGCTGACGGCGCTGCTGCCGGACTCACTGAGTGTCGCCTACTTCACGGCCTCCGGCAGCGAAGCGAACGAACTGGCGCTCCGCCTGGCCCGCGCGCACACGGGTGCCCGCGACCTGATCGTCATGGACTCGGCCTACCACGGCCACACCACCACACTGATCGACATCAGTCCCTACAAGCACGCCGGGCCGGGGGGTGAAGGCGCGCCCGACTGGTGTCACACATCACCGATTCCTGACGTCTATCGTATGCGTGGTGGAAAGGCGGAACCGGGACCATGGTTCGCATCGCAGGTGGGTCAGGTGATCGATACCATCACTGGCAGCGGACGGAAGCTGTGTGGCTACATCGCCGAAACCTGCCCGAGTGTCGGCGGGCAGATTCTGCTGCCTGACGGATTCCTGCGCGATGTGTACGCCCGCGTGCGCGCTGCCGGCGGCCTGTGCATCGCCGATGAAGTGCAGACGGGCTTCGGCCGCATGGGTACGCACTTCTGGGCCTTCGAGGCGCATGGCGTCACGCCGGACATCGTCGTCCTTGGCAAGCCGATCGCGAACGGATATCCGATGGGTGCGGTGATCACGACGCGCGCGATTGCCGACAGCTTCAACAATGGCATGGAGTATTTCAGCACCTTTGGCGGCAGCACGGCGGCGTGTGTCGCGGGCCTGACGACGCTGCGGGTGACGGTCGAGGAACAGCTGCAGCAGCACGCGCTCACGGTTGGCAACCGGCTGCTGAGCGGACTGAGGCCGCTGGTGAAGCAGATGGAGATCGTTGGCGATGTGCGCGGCTCCGGGCTGTTTGTCGGAGTTGAACTGGTGCGTGATCGCGAGACGCTGGAGCCGGCACCAGACGAGGCGACGTTCGTGGTCGATCGCATGCGCGAGCGTGGCGTACTGGTGGGCACGGATGGGCCGTTTCACAACGTGATCAAGATCAGGGGGCCGATGCCGCTCGCACTCTCTGACGCAGATCGCATCGTCGAGACGCTCACACTGGCACTGTACGAACTGCCGCAAAGAGCGATTTGACCCACCCGACGGCCGTGACCCGAGTCGAGTCAAGAGAAGGCATCTGGCCTCTCGAGCACACCCGCCATGGTTCGCTGTCACGCTGCAGCGACTGTGGTTTCCGGGCCGGCCCTACCCCTTGGCGTGGCCGTCGCGCAAGTTCACTCCACTCGATTCGCACGCGGCGGCCGGTCATGCGCGCGGAACTCGATGCCCTGACGTTCACCGAGTCACCCAGGGCCACTCGATTCCTCGCGAGGCGCTCGTGAGTGAACTGGATCCTGGCGTCGCGGCCAAGAGAACGCACCAGACGCACGATCTGATCGTCCGGCTGGCCTGGCTGTATCTGGCGGGTCTGTTCGGTCTGCTGACACTCGCGTACGCGGCGTTCATCGGCGTGGCGACGATGCTTCCCGGCGGGCCGTCGCCGCTCTGGCAATACGTGCTTGCGTTCGGCCTCGGTCTGATTGGCGTGGTTCCCACCTGGTTCGCAGGCAAGGCGTACCTCCGATCCTGCCGTCGCGGGAACACTCCGCCGGTCGCCTTCGGACTGCGGTGGCTGGGTGCCCCAATCGCACTCGCGGCAGTCATCAGCGCGGCGTTCTTCTTCCGCGCACGTGCAGTTCCCTGATATCGAGCCGTGGTTCACCCACGGCACTCACTGAGCAGGTCTTCTGCGCGATCACCATACGGTGCCGCAACAACGGCAGCGTCGACCCACCGGATCCATGCGCTCGCCATTACTCCTCGTTTCGATTTTGCTGATCGCTGCGGTAACCGTGGCCGACGCGCAAACCGCAGAGGCCGGCTGGATCGTGACGCCACGGTCCAGCCCAGAGCAAGGGCGTCTCTTCACCGACCCTGCCAGTACACCCACGGCCATGGTGAACGTGCGTGAATCCCGGCGGAGCGTCATCGACGCGCCATCACTCGAGGAGTGGCTCACGCGGATGGCGCGGGCAGAACCCCCGATTGCAGGAACACGCTGGCTCGATTTGGAGAAACTGATCAAGAACGATTTCACATTATCGGCGCAATTGTGGCGGGTGTTCGTGTCGACCGATGGCGTGAAGGGGGTCGCGATTTTCGGCGCGACAACCGGCGACGGCAGGCAAGGCCGAATCATCCGGGCGCTAATTCCAGACGCCAGAGAAGTGGATGGACCGGTCGGGGCGAAGGTGCAGAAGCTCTTCATTGAACTGATGATGGCTGAGCAGAAAGCGCCACCGGTGCCCGAACGGAAGCCGTAGTTCAGCACGCGCCCGACCCTGCCACCTTGACTCTGGCGCTCGGCAAAGCCGACATACGCAGGACTGTTGTGCTTCGGCTCACACGGCACCACGATCATCTCACCTGACGCTGACGATCTTCGGTGACTGAACACACTCTTGACGGTGTTCGACGACGAGTTCCAGACGCAAGACATCATGCAGGGCGAGATGCTGCGCACGTGACTGAAACGCCTGACCATTCTCCTCACGCGACTGGCGCGCGCAGCGTCCATCGCTGACACGATGACGCGGCCGCAGCTCGAGGTGGTCGGACAATTCAAATCGTCGGTGAGCTGGGATTTGCCGATGCGGCCACGTTCAGCCGCTTCCTCGAGCGGGTGGCCGGCGCCAGCGCGCACGCGATCGTTATCGACATCGCGATCACGATCGGCGAGAAGGTCATCACGAACTTCCTGCACGAGATCACGCAGGTGCCAATCGACTTCCCGATTGCGGCGGCGTTGAGCGAAAGAAGAGCGACTAACTGTGTGAATGACGCAGAGAAAAGACTGGCTCATCAAGGCTCAACAGGAAATTGCAAACGGCTGCGGGAACCGCGCTTGCGCGAGGCAGTTCCCACAGCAGTTCCAAAGAGGCTACGCGAATGAGTCTGACGCTCGAGACCACATTCCCTCTGTGGCTCCGCGTCTCTGCGTCTCTGGTTTCAACAGCAGTTGGTACGTGCCGCGAACAACATCCAGCCCCGGGAACCATTCGTCTCGCTCGCGAGTCTCCTGCCCTGCCGAGCCCGTACGCAAAGCGCCTCTGGAGCAGCGTCCGCCGCAGCCCCCGAACGGCGCTCGCGATGGCCGATCTCGGCACCTCCAGTCGCCGCAGAAGCATCGAGCCGACACCATGGCGAGCGTCGCCTCTGATGTTGACGCCACCAAACCCAACGTGGCACACCTCTCGTCTGGCACGACAGGATCGCTGCTTTCAGCGGGCTCGACATGCCGGCGCTCCCTCGCGGCGCCGTTCACCGGCCAGAGCGACCTCACGGCACGGGCCATCCTGCCGTTCCTCGATTCCTACGGCGCGGCGGCTGGAAATACGGCGCTGTCCACGGTAGCGACCGGCGCGGTCTGGCTGGGCGGCGGCATCGCGCGCACTCCGATCGACGGACCCGCCGGTACCTCCGCCGCGTGGCGAACACATGCCCGGACCACGCTCCTGAGCCGATTTCGTGACAAAGGCAGATTGGTGGCACTGCTCAAGGTGATGCCAGCCCATATCATCATCACCGACGAAGCACCGTTGCTCGGCGTGGCACGCTTCGCGCTCGCGGAACAGTCCAGCTGACACCGTCACTCCGACGGCTCAGCGCACGGATCTACACAGACAGATCAGGGAGCGGTTCGATGCGCATCGGCATGGTCGGGCTTGGACGGATGGGCGCCAACATGGTGCGACGGCTGATGCGGAGCGGACATCAGGCGGTGGCGTTCGATCGGTCGTCCGACGCAGTGGCATCGCTGGTGAAGGAAGGCGCCGACGGCGCGAGTTCCTTAGGCGACATGGCCAGCCAGCTCCGCACCCCGCGCGTCGTCTGGCTGATGGTGCCGGCCGGCGTCGTCGATGCGACGATCGCGGATCTGGTGCCGCATCTCAGCGCGGGCGACACGATCATCGACGGTGGCAACTCCTACTACGTGGACGACATTCGCCGCGCGAAGGAGCTGGCGGCGGCCGGGCTGCACTACGTCGATGTGGGCGTCAGCGGCGGCGTCTTCGGACTCGAACGAGGCTACTGCCAGATGATCGGCGGCGAGAAGTCGATCGTAGCCACTCTGGAGCCGATCTTCGCCACACTCGCCCCGCCGAAGGACGCCGCGACTCCAACGCCCGGACGCAACGACCGCGCTGGCACCGCCGACCACGGCTACCTGCACTGCGGGCCCGCCGGCGCCGGACACTTCGTGAAGATGGTCCACAACGGCATCGAGTACGGCATGATGGCCGCCTACGCGGAAGGCCTTGGCATCCTGCGCAGCGCGAACATCGGCAAGGCTGATCAGGAGCATGACGCCGAGACCACGCCGCTGCGCGACCCGGAGCACTACCAGTATGACTTTCCGCTCGATGACATCACGGAGCTGTGGCGGCGCGGCAGCGTGATCACGTCATGGCTGCTCGATCTCACCGCGCAGGCGCTGATCGAGTCACCCGATCTGAAGGAGTACGCGGGCCGGGTCTCTGATTCCGGCGAAGGTCGCTGGACGATCAAGGCAGCCATCGACGAAGCGGTTCCGGTGCCGGTGCTGACCGCGGCGCTGTACTCGCGGTTCTCCTCGCGCGGCGAAGCCGACTACACCAATCGCGTGCTTTCGGCAATGCGCGCCGGGTTCGGCGGTCACAAGGAGAAGAAATGAGACCGACACCATCTGGCGCCCTGGTGTTCTACGGCGCCACCGGCGACCTCGCCTTCAAGAAGATCTTCCCTGCCATGCAGCGGATGGTGAAGGAAGGTGTGCTCGACGTGCCGGTGATCGGCATGGCACGGGGCGGCGGCTCGCTCGAAGGACTGCAGAAGCGCGCCGAAGAAAGTGTGACGAAGCACGGCGGTGGCGTCGATCCGGTGGCGTTCCCGAAGCTGATGCAGCTGATGCGCTATGTAGAGGGCGAATACACGACGCCGGAGATGTTCGACCGGCTGGATGTCACCCTGGGTGACGTGAAGAACCCGCTGCACTACCTGGCGGTGCCGCAGTCCCTGTTCGAAACGGTGATCAGGCAATTGAGCCGCAATGGCAGGCCCGCCGACGCGCGCCTCATGCTCGAGAAACCGTTCGGGACCGACCTGGCGTCGGCCCGTCGTCTGAATTCGATCATCCACGAATCGTTCAACGAAAACCAGATCTTCCGCATCGATCACTACCTCGGCAAGGAGGCAGTGCAGAATCTCGTCTTCTTCCGCTTCGCGAACAGCTTCCTCGAACCGATCTGGAATCGGCAGTACGTCGAGAACGTCCAGATCACGATGGCTGAGCCGTTCGGCATCTCGGGACGCGGCGCATTCTACGATGCGACCGGCGCCATCCGCGACGTGGTGCAGAATCATCTGCTGCAGGTGCTGTCGAACATCGCCATGGAACCGCCGCCGAGCAGCGAGGACACCGAGACGCTGCGCGACGAGAAGGTGAAGGTGCTGAAGGCGATTGCGCCACTCGAACGAAAGCAGGTGGTGCGTGGGCAGTTCCGCGGGTATCTCGACGAAGCCGGGGTTGCGTCGCGCTCACACACCGAGACCTACGTTGCGCTGGAGCTGGCGGTGGATTCGTGGCGCTGGCACGGCGTGCCGTTTTACATCCGCGCCGGAAAGCAGATGCCGGAGTTGCGCACCGAGGTGCTGGTGAAGCTCCTTCGTCCGCCGCCGATCGGTGGCATCCGACTGCACTCGAACTACGTGCGCTTCCAGCTCGGGCCCAAGTTCGAGCTGGCACTGGGTGCGACCGCTCGTGAGCCGGATGTGGCCAGCGGGCATCGCCTCGAGTTGAAAGCGCTTCACGAGCACGAAGGGGCAGAGACGGATGCGTACGCCGAGCTGTTCGGTGACGCGATGAACGGCGAGACCTTCCGCTTCGCAAGGCAGGACTACGTCGAGGAAGCGTGGCGGATCGTGGATCCGGTACTCGATGATGGCGCGCCGATTCTCTACGACCCCGGGACATGGGGGCCTGAGGAAGCGGAAGATCTCGTGCCTGGCGGCTGGTACGAGGTTGACCGGTGACCCTGTACGCCGGCCAGCCATCGCGAGGATCGCATCATCCGGCACTGGAACGAGATCTGTCATCTCGGCGGGCACTGAGCTGATGCGCGAGGAGATCCTGGCCGACGTCGATGCGGTGGCACGACGCGCGGCAGAGGTGATTGCCGACGCGGCGCGCGAGGCCGTGGCGGCGCGCGATCGATTCGTCCTCGCCACCAGCGGCGGCAGCACGCCCTGGCTGATGCTGCGCCATCTGGCAGACCTCCAGGTGCCGTGGGCGAGGGTCGAACTCTTTCAGGCCGACGAACGGATCGCTCCCCGGGGCCACGCCGATCGGAACCTCACCAGCCTCACGCAATCACTCCTCGACCATCTGCCGGAACCGCTTGGCGGGGTGCATGCGATGCCAGTCGAAGTTCACGATTCTCAAGAAGCGGCTCGTCGCTATGCTGATACTGTCACTTTGGTGGCTGGTAATCCAGCGGTTTTTGACATGATTCACCTTGGACTCGGCGAGGATGGACACACCGCGTCGCTGATCCCGGACGACCCCATTCTCGACGTAGACAGCGCCGAAGTCGGTGTTTCGGGTGTGTACGCTGGCCGCCGCCGTTTGACCCTCACCTACCCTGTACTCAATCGCGCCCGCCGCATCCTCTGGGTGGTCACGGGCGCCGCGAAAGTACCGATGCTGGACCGCCTGCGCTGTGGCGACCCCACAATTCCGGCCGGTCGCGTACGCTCCGTCCACGCCCTCCTGCTGGCCGATCGCGCGGCCAGTCCGCGAACACATTCCTGAACCAGAGACACATCCGTGCCGATGCCGACCGACGATCGCGACAGCCTGCTGCCGCCTGGAGCTGTGATGAATCCGCTCGAGCTCTGGGACCGCTACCGCGCGCATCTCTGCGTGACCGAAACACTCGGCATCTCGCTCGATATCTCGCGCATGCGATTCCCGGACGATTTCGCAGGCCGCATGGCCGCGCCCATGGCCGGCGCCTTGGCAGCGATGCAGGCGCTCGAGAAGGGAGCGATCGCGAATCCGGATGAAGGGCGTATGGTTGGCCACTACTGGCTGCGCGCTCCAGAGCTGGCGCCCGAGCCGGCGATGACCGCCGCGATCACCGGTGCGATCGAACACATTCATCAGTTCGCGGCGGCAGTGCACAGCGGCCAGATCTGCCCCGAGCGGGGAGCGCGCTTCGAACAGCTGCTGGTGGTCGGAATCGGTGGATCGGCACTCGGACCGCAGTTCATTGCCGATGCATTGGGCACCGGTGCTGACCGGCTCACCCCGCACTTCTTCGACAACACCGACCCCGACGGCATGGCGCGCGTCATCGAGCGACTCGGTGACCGGCTCGCGACGACACTCACGCTCGTCCTCTCCAAGTCTGGCGGCACCAGGGAGACGCGGAACGGCATGCTCGTCGCCGAAGCGGCCTACCGCACGGCCGGCCTGAGTTTCGCGAAACATGCGGTGGCGGTCACGGGCGACGGCAGCGAACTCGATCAGACCGCGACCACCGCCGGCTGGCTGGCCAGGTTTCCGATGTGGGACTGGGTTGGCGGCCGGACGTCGATCTTCTCCGCCGTCGGCTTGCTCCCGGCCGCGCTGCAGGGCATCGACATCACGGCGTTGATCGACGGTGCGCGCACCATGGACATGACGACGCGGAACACCACGGTGGCCGCGAACCCGGCGGCACTGCTGGCGCTGATGTGGCATCACGCCGGCGGCGGCCGCGGTATGAAGGACATGGTGGTGCTGCCGTACAAGGATCGCCTGCTGCTCTTCTCGCGCTATCTGCAGCAGCTGGTGATGGAGTCGATCGGCAAGGAACTGGATCTGTCGGGCGCGGTTGTCCATCAGGGCATTGCGGTCTACGGCAACAAGGGGTCGACGGATCAGCACGCGTACGTGCAGCAGCTTCGCGACGGCGTGAACAATTTCTTCCTCACCTTCGTCGAAGTGCTCGCGGACCAGGCGGACGCGCCGCTGGAAGTCGAACCGAACGTGACATCCGGCGACTACCTCCTCGGGTTCATGCTCGGCACCCGCGAAGCGATGCACCAGAATGCCCGCGAGTCGATGACGCTCACACTGCCGGATGTCAGTCCGCGCTCGGTGGGCGCGCTGATTGCGCTTTACGAGCGCGCTGTCGGTCTCTATGCATCGCTGGTGAATGTGAACGCCTACCACCAGCCAGGTGTCGAGGCGGGAAAGAAGGCCGCCACCGCGGTCCTCGGAATACAACACGCCGTACTCGAGGCGTTGCGGGCCACGCAGACGCCGCGCACGGCCGAGCAGGTCGCGGCGTCTGCGGGCGTTGGTGATCAGGTGGAGACCGTCTTCAAGGTGCTCGAGCATCTGGTGGCGAACGGGCGGCTGCGGAGTACGGCCGGGGCAACGCCAACCAGTGCGATGTATATGAGCGTGAGTTCCCCGTGAGACTCGCTGTTGCCGTCAGGACAGCCATCGTGTGAGGCCCCAGGTGGCCTGCGGTTCGTCACCTGGTCGCGGGTGAGCAGGTCTGTCGTGGGTTGGCTCGCGATTCGAAGGTCCCACGATACGTTCGTGGCGACCGTAGTTTCACCGCCCGCCTCCGTCTGGAGTCTGCCATGCTTCGCCGAATCGCCCTGCTGCTCACCTGCCCCGCACTGGTCTGCGCGCAATCTCAGCCCGCACCGGTGAAACCAGGCTGGCAATGGACGATGGACTCAGTCCGCACTGTCGTGAATGCCGTACGCGCCGGTCGCTCGCTGGCCCCCGCCACCTGGCCCGGCGGCGCCCGCGTTGCCGTCCTGCTTTCCTTCGACGTCGACAACGAGACGATCCCGCTCCGCTTCGGTGAGCCCACCGTGGGCACCCTTGCCTCGGCGCAGTACGGTGCGCGCCGCGGCCTGGGACGGCTGGTACGCCTGCTCGATGCGCAGCGCATTCCGGCGTCGTTCTTCATTCCGTCGGTCAGCCTCGCGCTCACCCCGTCGATGGCCGACACGATCAAGCGCAGTGGACGACATGAGTTCGCCGTGCATGGCTGGATTCACGAACTGAATGCCACGCTCCCCGATTCCGCCGAGCGCGCGTTGCTGAAGAAGGCGGTGGCCGAGCTGACGACGCTGACCGGGACCAAACCGACAGGATACCGCGCGCCGAGCTGGAACTTCAGTCCGAACACGTTGAGCATCCTGCGTGACATGGGCTTTCGCTATGAAAGCTCGCTGATGGCGGATGACAGTCCGTACGAGCTTCTGCAGAACGGCCGGCCAACCGGAATCGTCGAACTGCCGGTGGAATGGATTCTCGATGATGCGCCGCTCTTTGATCCACGCGGGAACGCCTACATGAATCCGCGGGACGTGGCAAAGGTCTGGATGGACGAGTTCGACAAGGCGTTCGAGGAAGGCGGGATGTTTCTGCTGACGATGCATCCGCACGTCTCGGGACATCGGTCGCGGATCGTCGCACTCGAGCTGCTCCTGGCGCATATCAAGGCGAAGGGCGCCGGGCGCGTCTGGTATGCCACACATGCCTCCGCAGCGGAATACGTACGCACCGCGGCAGGGCTCGGTGAACCAGTCGCGCCAGGCAGGAACTGAACGGGAATACTGCGCTGGCGTGCCATCGCTGAGCAAATGTTGGCTGGCGAGAACGCCACACCGCAGCGCACGTTGCATCACGTGTGGAGTGCGTGTTCCTCCATGGCACGCAGCAGCGTTCGGCCACCTGCGCTGCTGCCGCACCAGACAGGTCGGCGGAGAAGAGCACCCGATGGCATTCATCCCGCAATCCCTGAACTGGCCCGGCACTCGGGCCATCCTGATGGTCCACGGCATCGGCGACGCGAGCGCAGGAAAGGCCGGCTCGTTTCCGGATGATGCACTTCGTGGAATCCTCGGAGCGGATACGGCGGCGACGGCGATCTACAGGCTGAATTACGATTTCATCAATGACTGGCTTGCCACGAAGGTGAATTTCACTGCTGGCGTGAACGCGCTGAAGACCGCGCTCAGCGTCAAGCTTGGCGGCGCTGCGACCGACGCGGTGATTGCGGAGTACGCTGGTGACGTGCTGTGGCCAGTGTTGAGCGCTGATTTGCGCTTCGCGATCCGCGACGCGTATCTGGCGCAACTGCAGCAGATCCAACTCGACCGTGACCGGGCCGCCGACGCCCGCGGTGACAATCCGCTCAAGTACAGTGTGTCGATTCTCGCACACAGCCTTGGCTGCTTTCACACCTACGAAGTGCTCACCGCGGCAGCCGCCGAGCCCGCGCACCAGCTCCGGCCCGCCAGCGACCTGGTGACGTACGATTCGGTCATTCTGATGGCGTCGCCGGTACAGATCATCCGAACGATCGGTGCAGCGATCGCGGGGCTGATCCCCGACATCGGCAGCCTGACCACACTCTCGCAACCGCTGGCGATTCCGGCAGAGATGCGCCGCGGACGGAACGTGCGCTGCACGAAGCAGTTCGTCTCGGTCACTGGAACGCACGACCCGGTTGGTGGACATGTGCTCGGCAGGCGGCTCTCATGGGCGTACATGACCATGCCGGGTCAGAAGAGCATCGTCGTGCCGCAAACCGGATTGTGCATCACCAGCGCTCAGGGCACCGCGCAGGCGCTCGCTGCCGCATTCGGACCAGGCGGACCGGTCGCCAACGATCCTCATTCGTGGACGGCGTATGTCTCGAGCCAGGAAACGTTGCTGCGGACGGGGGTCGTGGTATGAGCGGTCTTCACGTTGCCCGAGTGTCTGGGTGTGTCGGCGCCCTGCTGCTCTGCACCGTCCCGCACAGCGCCGGAGCTCAGGCAGGCCGTGCGGCGCCCGACTCGGCGCTGATCGCCCGCGCCGATTCGTTCACGGTCGGCGACTATTGCCGCGCCACGCGTTCCGTGATCGCGTCGCGAGCGATCATGACCGCACTCGCTGCCGACAGCGTGATCGTCCGGGTGAGCGGCGCCACGATCTGCGATCCACTCCTCTCGAGCTTCTCGCTGCGAGCCCTCTTCGGCGGTACACATGCGCCCCTGGCCGCCGTTGCGCGGTTGCACACACAGGGCACCGCCGAAGCTCGCACACGCATCTTCGACGCCATGTCGGAGTTCCGCGCGACTGTTCAGAGTCCGGAGATGATCGAGACCGTCGAGCGTGGGCTCGACTCGGCATCGAATCGATCGCTGGTGCGCGTCACGAGTACCGTGCAGAGCCTGCTGACCTCCGCGGCCCGGGATCGCGCGCTCGACCGCCTCGCGCGATACGAGCGGAAGCTCGGCCCTACGTCAGCTCGACTGAATGGACCCGAGGTGCTGTTGAACTACGCCGCGCAACGCTGGATTCCGAAGTTCCGCGCCGACCCGCTGCAGGGGCCCAGCCCATGGGAGATCATCGCGTCGTACACGCCGGGATACGTTACCCGCAGCGCGAATCGCGTTGAGGCCGTCTCGGCCTCGGAGTTCGGCCTGCGCCGGTACCTGTTCGGCGATCGCTTTGGACAGTCCGGCGCCCACGGGCTGCGCTATCCGAGCTACTGGGCGGCCGGCGTCCTCACCGCCAGCGATCGGAACGGCGCGCTGGTGTGGCCGTGGGAAGGACGCAACCGCGTTGGCGGATTCGTAAGCTGGGGATCGCTCAAAGTCGCCTACATCCCGGATCGCGCGGGCGCCTTCCTGGTCACGAAACAGTTTCAGGCGATTCCTTTCGTCTTCTGAAAACCTGCACCACGTCGTGCATCAACCAATCGTCACCGTCGGGTCACCAAGCAGCACCATCGATTCCAGATCCGCTGCAATCAGGCGCAGCCGGCGCAGTTCGTCTGCCGCGCCGGACTTGAAGGTGTTCATGTCGTCGCGTGAACTGGCAACGTCACGCCACAGCCCGCCGACGCCGCGATAGTAGACCTGCATCGCGAGGCCCAGTGGCGGCCTGCTGGCCCGGTGCAGCTGGCCGTAGAAGGCGTCGATGATGTGGGCGGTGGTGGTCTGACCATTCCGTGTGTCGCGCAGCGTCCAGTCGAAGGTCGGCTCGACATGTCCAATGAACGCACGCGCCGGTGACGGCCTGCCGAGCAGCAACTTTGGCAGCGGAGCGGACCGCGCCCCCAATGCGCCGAGCGCGCTGAGCGTCTGCCCCAGTGTGGATGTCGGCGCGGCAACGCCCGCGAAGCTCGACGCCGCATCACAGCCGGCCGAGCAGCAGGCGTGCGCATACCAGATCGTTCCATGCGGCGACCAGGTGTCAGTCAGCGTTGCCAGGGGCAGCGCCGTGTGGTCACGATCAACGGGCACGCCAAGCTGCGCGGCCATGTTCACTGCATCATCGAGGGGGCCCGTTGCGCCGTGGCTCGACGTCGCGACGAATGCGGGAGTGCGCTGCGTCAGCGCGTCGATCAGTGCCGTACCGGTGGAGGTATCGTCCGACAGCACACCGCCCGGCATCGCGAATTCCTGCCCCGCGTCAGTTGCGAAGGCCTTCGTCAGCCGATCGGCAATCGTCCGGCGCATCAGGCGCGTGATATCCTGCGGGCCATGATCCACCGCCCAGACGACCGGCGTGGCGCGCGTCACCTTCGCGCCATTCCATTCGCCGAGCAATGCGTCGATGTAGTGCTCCAGCCCCGCCGGATCCAGGTCGAGCCGCCCCACGGCGGCATCCAGTTGCAGGCGATACTGAAACGACCAGGGAATCTCCGCTGGCGATCCAATGATCAGCAGAAACTTCGGGATTGCGTTGGCATCCATTCCGCGCAACCCGGCGATACCAGGATCGGTGTACGAGCCGTCTGGCGCATAGCGACGTAGCACGCCAGCTGGCAGCGTACTGACATACCGAAAGACGGGCGCGTTGGAGCGCGCGGCGATCAGCGTGCGGACACACTCCGGCGCGTCGAGCGCCCGCGCCTTGTCGGGCCCGGGGGCGCCGGAATCAGGGAGGATCACCCCCCAGCCGATGGCTGGGTTGCGCCAGTTCCCAGGATCCACCTCGGCTGGCGCCAACAGTTTTTTCGGTGGCTCGCGCTTTCCAGCCATCCCCCACGCATCGAATGCTGCGTCACGTGGCGCGACGACTGCGGCGCCGCACCAGGCGTTGGCACGCAGCTGGCCATCATCGCGCAGAATTGCGTCGTCGTCAGCCACCCGCGCCCGCGCCGTCGAATGTGCCATCCACGTCAGGCCAGAACCGCTCAGGGACGCCGGCCAGCGTGAGCGCCGTGGCCATCGCGGCACGACGGCGATCTTCCGAGAGCGAATCCCCGACGGAGCGGAGCCAGGCGACCATCGTGTCGAGTGCGGCCTTCTGTGCCCCGATCACGACATCCGTGACCGCATCCGGCGCCAGCCGGAACTCCATCGCATCGACACCACGCACGTAGAGTGCGGGGAGCGCCCATTCGTGCCGCGTGGCCGCGTTGCCCTGATGCAGTGCGTTGATTGCATCGCGTGCATCGTGCGTGATCGACGCCCACTCGAAGCGGACGGTCTGTCCGGCATCGAGCCGTGCCTTGACGGTGGCGAGCTCCGAGAGCATCGACCCGTAGATCGCGCGTGTGAACTCGTGCGCATCGCTCGCATCCACCGGCTCGAGCATCGCAAACGCTGCCGGAAATGCCGAGGATACCACACGATGTGCCATCGACAATGCGTCATGACTGGCCTGTGCTCCTTCGCAGGCGTTGAGCACGAGCAACCAGGGATTGTCGAGCGACTCGCCAAAGGCTTCGAGCTGATCACCATCGATCGTGACCGATCCGCGGGTCACGGCCGGATCTGCGACGTCGGCAGCGGTGGCGAGTTCGAGCCGATGATCACCGTTGTCAGCACGTCCATGACAGAAGAAATGAATGATGTTCGGCCGCCAGCGGCGGATGGCACCGAGCACCCTCGCGCTGGATGCCTCGATGCCCGCCACCGAGGCCCACGGACGCCCGCCCAGTCTGTCGGCCGAGACTTGCGCGTGGACCGCCGGATCCCCGGTCAGCACGTGAACGTCCACGGGCATGCCCGCCGCACGGGCATCCTCGGCGGCGTCACGCAGCACGACCCACTCCCGCTCCTGGCCGGCGATACCATGCGCGGAGATGACCGCCAGCAGCTTCACCGGAAGACGAAAGAGCGGCGTCGGTCGAGCGATCGTGCTGGCCGGGTCGGTGATCCGCCCGATGGGCCAGCGCCGATCGAGCGCGACGAACTTGTCCGTCACATCGCACAGTGTTTCCCATGCGATCAACTCCGCATCGCCCTCGCTCAGCTTGACGTAAAGCGGCGCTTGCGACCCGGCACTCGTGGTGCCCAGTGAGTCGAGCACGGCGGCAATCCCCGCGTGCTTGCGGAGCGCATCACGCAGCAACCGACCGCGCGCAACGACCGCATCGGGCGTACCCCAGGCGGGAAGTGGTGCCAGCTCCAATGGCCGGACGTGGCCCATGCCAGGAATGTTGGCGCTGTGGCGCTCGATCTTCATCACGAACTGTTCGACGTTCGTCACGGGATCGACCGATCCGCTCGAGTCAATGGTGATCACGGTTCTCATGCGGTACCGCCTTCAGCCGCTGAAGCTGCTTCGTCTGTGAGTCGCGATTTCGAGGCGGCCGTCTCGGCCGTCCGCTCTGCTGCTGCGTCTTCGTCCGCGAACGCCGCCACCGATTCCCGAAGCGAATCGAGCATCGCGATGGAGGCATTCCGCCGGGCATTCTGCACTGGATCATCCTCGTCGTCATCGCGCGCATTCTTCTGGAGCCTGAGCTGCACCTGCTCGGCGACGCGCTCCGTCGCGGCAACCCACGGCTTCACCGGGCCAGCGCGCTGAATGATCGCGTCCAATGCCGAAGTACTCTGGCTCGCCTCCTCGGCCGACGCACTTTGTGCATCGTTGCGTGCCACCGGCGACTCGAGGGTGATGTCGTTCCGGGTGAAACCTTGCGTGCCGACCTCGAACGGATCACTGGCCGTTGTTCCGACGCGGTACGGCTGACAGTAGACGAACAGAGCATCCGAGACCGGCATGCTCGACGGCGCAGTGTCGAACAGCAACCGATACGCCGGTGCCAGCAGTGCCTGACGCGGATCACGATCCAGGCTGTGCATCAGGACCGGGCCGGGTCGCGATTGTCCGATTTCGTCGGTAAGGGCACGGTGCCCCATTGGCGAGAAGTTGTCTCGGACTCCTGTCAGCACCGTGCCCCAGGCACCGACCTGCGTCATGAAGTTGGCCAGCTCGATCGCACTCACCGGCCCGGCGCGAAAGTCCCCGGTTCGCTCGAGAGGCGATTGCGCCAGCAGCAGCGCGCCGCGGTCGCGCGTGAGGAAGCCATGACCGATCATGTGCACCACATCCACCGAATGCCGGGCCAACGCGTTGCGCATCCAGAGCAGCCAGGGTGACCGCAACTGGCCCGTGCGGTCCACCAGCCGAGACGATGGGTCCGGCGCCGTGTATTCTGCCGCGTCGGCCGGATCGTACAGCGTCAGGCTTACGTCGCTGTCCGAGACGAGTGCGGCGGCAGCGCGCACCTCGTTGTACAGCTGTGTATCGGTGAAGACATGCAGCTCCGTCCGGCGGACCGATGCCTTCATGATTCCGCCGATGGCATCGTGCAACGCCTCCCGAACGAACCCTTCCTCGAAGTTGAGCGGGGCGCTCGCGCACAACGCGACATCGAGCGTATCGGATGACTCGCGCGGCGGCGGGAACAGGAAATCCGGCAGCATCAGGATCGCGTGACCGAATGCACTGCCGAATGCGCGCTCCCACGGCATGAAACGGAGTGCACCATACGGCTTCACCAGATGCACCCAGAGCGGCTGCCCATCATGAATGTTCTCCCGCATCCACCGTCCAATCTCACTCACCATGTCCGACGGCAGCGTGCCATCGCCTGCCGTGCGACGGGTGTCGGACTGATCACGATTCAGGCCGAGCGTCTCGATGCCGCTGAGCCAGATGCGTATATCCGTCATTGCGCCATCCACCTTGGCCTGCAGCGTGAACAGCACCTCCGGCTGCGTCGGACGCATCTCGACCTTCAACACGACCAGGTTGTACTGTCGCTTCAGCACCTCGGTCATGGTTCTGCTCCGTCAGGGGCGCATGTGCGCGGTGGCCAGCGTCCACGCGAGGTACCAGACCTCATCGTTGAGAATGCCACCATGTCCATCGATCACGCGCGACCCATCGATGCCGATGACCGCGGGCGCCAGCGGAAGGACATAGGCGACGCCAGGATTTCGGATCGGGATGATTGCCGCGCCAGCAGTCGAGCGCGGCCCATAGCCACCCATGGCGGCAAACTTGCTCGGCGATTCGGCGCCGGCATACTGCAGCTCGCCGAGATCGTCGTGACGCCGCACCGAGAGATGGAACATGTCGTGCAGCGGCTTGTCGTGCGTGCTGAACGTCGCGGCAATCGGTTGACGCACCCGCGCCCGCGCCGCGAAGAAGCCACCTGGCACGTTCCGCTCCGGCACCGATTCGGCGAACGCGTACTGCGAGATTGCCGGCTGCATCAGCAACGCCGATTCCACCTTGCGCGCCGTCGGCTGCATTTTGCAGGTGGCGGTCATGAGCACCTTGCAGCCGTACGAATGGCCGAGCAGATGCACGCGTGCCGTCGGCTCGCTGCGAGTCAGCAGATCACTGAGCAGCGCCGCGACGCCCGTTGCGCCGATTTTGCCGGCACGGTCTTTCATCTGCCAGACCGTGAATGGCTTGATCAGATTGCGCGGGTCGAGCATGCGAATGAGACCGCCGATACCGCCTGCGGCCGCCGGCGTGGTGGCCGTTGGGCCGGTTGTCACGGTGCCAATCGCGTCGTAGTCGGGTTCGGGGGTCGCGAGTGCGGCGGCCGATGCAAGCAAGTCGGCCGCAGTCGGGGCGGTTTCCTTGCCAGCTTCGGTATCGGTCGCGCCACTGAGCACACCGGCAAGGATACCAGCAAACTCCGCGGCATTCGTTTCATCAAGCTCAGTGGCCGATGCCAGTACATGAAAGCGCTCGCGCGCTGACGGGGGCAGTTGCGCGGCAATGTCTGCCAGCAGACTCTGCATCTCGCCGACACTCGCGTCGAGCACGGTGGTGCTGGCGAACTCAGGCCCGGTCTCGCTGTCGAAGATTGCCAGGCTCTGACTGGGCCAGAAGACGCCGACGAGGAGCGGCTTGTAATTTGCCGGCATGGCAAGGACTTGCGCCGATCTCAACGACTGAAAGCCCCTGATGAATTCTTCGTAGCGCTTTGTTGCTGCCGACCAATCGTTGTTCCAGCCGTGCGAGAACAGAAAGATGTCGGTGACGCCCTGCAGGTGCGACAGCAGGTGCGCACGTGTGAGCGGTCCAGTACAGACGCCGTCGGCATCGAACGGCAGGATGTAGTACGGAAACGCCGCCCCTTCAGGGGTTGTCAGCGTGCGATATGGGCCGGCGGGGAGTTGCGTCGTCACGAGCACCGATCCGTTTCAGGGTGGCCGGGGGTGTGGACGCTGTACTGCAATTTTCATACAGCAAGCGGCGTCGCGAGAGAGACGAGCGCAGTGTCCGGACGCTCTCACGCGCACGCCCGACTGTCGCGGGACAGACCGCGACGACGGCGCGCTGCGTTGTCGCACCGCAACACGACGAGCTCAACCGGCTCAGCGTCTGTTGCCGATGCGGATCAGAACTAGTGTCGCGTCGCCGAAATTACGTGGCTGTTGACGCGAGCCGCCGTTGGCACGCCTTCCGATATTGACCGCCGTCCTTGACCGCCGTCCTTGACCGCCGTCCTTGACCGCCGTCCTTGAGCGGAGAAAGAGCAAATGAAGAGCGAACTGCTTAACGCAAAGGTGCAAAGGCGCCAAGGCGCAAAGGTTCAAGCGCTGACTCCAGAACCCAGACACTTCGGCGCGACCCGGATGGTAGCAGCGACGTCAGCAAGGATATTTTGGAACAGCAAAGGCGGAAGCACTCGATTTCTGGTGTTCCTACGCATCTGAGGTCCTTTGCGTCTCTGCGCCTTTGCACCTTTGCGTTAAGCAGTTGCTTTTAAGCCATACCCGATGAGCCGTTGCTGACGAGCTGTTGCCGTTCTGGCAACTGGCGTCGTGTAGGCAGGCGTTGACGGATGCAATTGCACCGCGCGGAACTGGTGTGGTGTCGCCGAGCGTCACGGTTCCGAATCGCGGTTCAGCGGCGCACGAGCGTTCCCGCAAACAGCAATCTCACGTTCGGGTCGAGCTCCACCGACGATGGGGCCGAATCCGATGGGAATGCATAGCGACCGCTGCCAGCCGCCAGCTCGACCCGTTCGACCCGCGCCTTGCCACCAGGCGTTGCAATACCGATGTCGATCGGAATGCTGAACGGCTCGCCTGGCTGCGTTTGCCGGAGCTCGACGATCACCTGCTTCGCGGTCGAGTCCCAGCGCCAGGTGCCGTCGAGGCGCGGGACGCCACCTCGATAGAGCCACTGCTGAAAGAACGCACCGAGGTCGCGACCGGCAGCGCGTTCCATCGCGAGCCGGAAGTCGGCGGTGGTGGCGCTCTTGTCGCGGAACCGCGCGTAGTAATCGCGGATGCCCGCCCAGAATCGATCGTCACCCATCTCCTGACGCAGCATGTGCAGCGTCCAGCTGCCCTTCTGATACGTCATGCCAGTCGTGACGTCGGCCATGTCGGCCAGATTCGCGTGAATCACGCGATAGTCGGGGCGGTTGGCATCGAAGGCAATCACATTGCGACGGGAGTCGCGCAGCCCATCCGCAAATTCGTCGCGACCGTAGGCGTGTTCGATGAACAGGAGCGTGAAGTAGGTCGCAAACCCTTCGCTCAGCCAGACGTGGTCCCAGTCACTCTCGGTGACCGCATTGCCAAACCACTGATGCGCAATCTCGTGGATGACCACGTTCCGCCACCGCACCGGGCGTGTGCCGGCCACGCTACCCGCGCTGTAGAAGATGGCCGACGCTGCTTCCATCCCCCCGCTGACGGAGTTCGACTGCACGTTGGCCAGCTTCTCGTAGGAAAATGGGCCGACCCACTCGCTGTAGAACGCAAGCGCGTCCTTCGTCGGCACCGCAAAGTCGTGAAAGCCGGCGTCGCGCTGCTGCGCAAAGACCCACGTCTCGATCGGGATGCCGTCGTAGTCACCCACATGCTGCACCGCGAAGCGCGCCACGCCCAGCGCGTACAGCCAGGGCGCGATCGGCACCGACTCGCGCCACACGGTTCGACGCGTCCCGCGCACGTCGTCCGTCGCTTCGACACGCAATCCGTTGGAGATCACCTGATAGTGCGACGGCGCCGTGACATCCATCTCCATCGTCGCCTTGTCGGCGATGTGGTCGATCATCGGCAGCCAGTGGTGTCCCTTGTCCGGCCAGTTGTCGGAGAAGAAGGCGCGGTCGCCGTGCGGAGTCGGCTTGATCTGCAGGCCGTCGGCGGGAATCCCGGCGTACCGCACCACGAGTTCGATCACCGTGCCGGTGGCAAGTGTGCCGTCGAGCGTGATCACCAGCCTGTCCGCCGCGTGCTGAAAGCCGAGCGCCTTGCCGCCACGCGTCACCGCACTGACGCGCATCCCGCGCCCCTGTCGCGCAGGCGTCATCCCCGCCAGGTCGAGCGATACCTGCGCCAGGTCCGCTGTCAGCAGGCGCAGGCGCACCGTGGCTTCGCCGTCGATGCGATCGGTGCTGTCAGCCAGTCGCAGCGCGAAACGGTAATGCTCCACATCGATCGACTGACGTGGGTACGGGTCCGCGGAGACTGTTTCCGCGATCATGGCGACGCAGAGCAGTGAGAAGAGATGCCGCGAGAATCGTGTCATGTGCGTTCCGGTTCCGATGAGAAACATGCTGCGCCGCTGCCCCGACGGCATTCGCCACCGGCTTTTGTGCCATCTGTCGCGCTACCGCACCGCCGGACCATTGAACCAGATCGCATTCGGCGCTTCGGAGCGCGCCACCGCAAGGTCGGGCCACGTATCACCATCGAGATCCCCGATGGCCACACCGTACACGGTGCCCTTGCCATCATTCCAGCGGATCGATGCAAAACTCAGTTGCGGGCCACGACTGGAATTGAAGAAGATCGTGCCTGGTCCTCGAGCGGCGCCGACCACGATGTCGGGTGCGCGATCCTTGTTCAGGTCTCCGATGGCGATCGCACCGGCTTCGACCGCTCCAGTGCCGATGTCGACGGCGTCCGCGAATCGCCGATTCCCGAGGTTGCGGAAGACGAGGACCCGCTTCGTGGTCAGGTCACCGATCACGAGATCAGGCGTGCCATCGCCATCGAGATCGGCGGCCGCGGCCGCCCGCACTGACACCGGCGCCGGACCGAACGGCTCACCGCCGCCGGTGAACGCGCCAGCGCCGTCGTTCCAGAGCATCAGGCTCTGGCCGCCATCACGATGCGGCACGAACAGATCGGTGTGGCCATCGCCATCGAAGTCGGACGCCACGATGATCGTGGCGGATTGCGTCGGCAGCGCGGTGCAGACCGGAAAGTTCGCGGCCCCATCGTTCAGACAGACAAAACTCGGGCGCGGACTGGCCGGATTGCTGCTGCGGTTGGCGACGATGATGTCCGGCCGCCGATCGCCATTGAGATCGGCGACCGTGACATAGCGGGTGGACCACTCGGCCCGCCCAAACGTTCCCGCCGCGTGATAGTGCCCCGTCGCATCACTGAGATAGACGAGCTTCGGATCGGGGCGATCGTTGCTGACGACGAGATCGAGCGTACCATCGCCGTTCAGGTCCGCCACTGCCGCCGTGTACGTCCGATCTGCCGAATCGCCGATCGCCTCGGTCGTGAAGGCCGCATGACCGTCGTTGCGCAGCACCAGATTCCGCAGCGGCCAGTGGCGGCCCTTGGCCAGGATCAAGTCCAGATCACCATCGCGATCGATGTCGCCCAGACTGACGCTGGCCGAGGTTTCGCTGGTCGTTTCGAGCAGCTGCATGCGGTCGAATGCTCGGAGCTCGATCACCCTCGCCGAGAGCGCGGGAAGCGAGCAGATTCCGGTAAGGACCAACAGACGCCGTCGCGCAAGGCGAGTGAACGGCCATGCTCGAGCGGGCGCCGGTGGGCTACCGAGAGGGACTGGGCTCATCGGGGGTGCGGGGTGAGGATCGGGGAACGAGGTCTCGGGCGGGAAGCTATCGGCGGGGGCGACGTTCCGAGTGACGGCGCCCCGACCGCTGCCTCCCTCCGGCCGCGGCGGTCTTCCGCATCCGATCTGTGGTGCTTCCGATGCGAGCACTGACTATCATGACGATGACGCCATGCCTCAGTCTGCCGCCGCCCTTCTTCAGTACCTGCTCCCGAAGCAGGCACTCACCACCCTCGCCGGCCGCATTGCGTCGGCAAAGGCTGGCGGCGCAACGACGGCGCTGATCCGCTGGTTCGTGAACAGCTATCACGTGAACATGAAGGAAGCCGCGGAACCGGATGCGGCGCGCTACGACACCTTCAACGACTTCTTCACCCGGGCGCTCAAACCAGGAGCCCGGCCCATCGCCACCGCAGACTTCGTCTGTCCGGTGGACGGTGCCATCAGCCAGTGCGGCACGATCGAGGGCAACCAGGTGCTGCAGGCGAAGGGACACAATTATTCGACCACCGCACTGGTGGGCGGTGATGAGATGCTGGCCGAGCAATTCACCGACGGCACCTTCGCCACGATCTATCTGAGCCCGAAGGACTACCATCGCATTCACATGCCGATCGATGGGCGTCTGACGCGGATGATCTACGTGCCCGGCGACCTGTTCTCGGTGAACCCGGATACCGCGCGCAGCGTCCCCGGGCTGTTTGCCCGCAACGAGCGCGTGGTCTGTGTCTTCGAGAACGAGCAGGGGCCGTTCGTGATGGTGCTGGTGGGTGCGACGATCGTCGGCAGCATGGCGACGGTGTGGCACGGCGTGGTGAATCCGCCGCGCTCCGACGCGCCGCGCGAATGGCACTATGGCGATGGGAGCGTTGCGCTGGAGAAGGGCGACGAGATGGGACGCTTCCTCCTTGGCTCGACCGTCGTGCTGCTCTTTCCGTCGCAGTACGTGTTGTTCACGCCGCGATGGAAGGCGGGGCTCTCGGTCAGGATGGGCGAGAGCATGGGGATCAGTTATCCGCGGACGGCGGAAACGCGGATCTGACACCAGTGAGCGTCGCCGGCGAGACGACACGCCAAGCGATACACACCTTGTGCACATGCCGGTCGTAGAATGTGCGCTCGGCCTTCGGGTCGGCGGCCAGCGCCTCAGCGATCAGCTGTTGGTCGTCCACGGGGGAGGAGGGGTTGTGCGGCGCGCCCCAGCGGCCGGCGATCAGTACGTGTTGAAATACCGCTGGATCTCGCGCGGGTCGCGAGCTTTCGTCAGGGCCAGCATCAGCAGAATCCTGGCCTTCTGTGGCGTCAGGTGCTGGACGGCGACGGTCGGCACCCACGGGGTGCGAAAGAGGCCAGCGCTGTCCAGCGCGGGGCACGACCGGCGGAGGCCACTGGGCCCGCTGTCGCTTGGAGGGACGGGGTCACTCACGTCCTCGCCACTCGTGAAGACCGTCACCACCACCACCCCGCTGCGGGCCAGCGTCTGGTAGGCCGCCGATTCCGCGCAGGTGAATCCGGTCCGCGAGACGACGACGCCCGCCGGCTTGCGCTCGTAGGTGCGCCCTGTGCCACCGGGATACGCGTAGACCAGATCGACGTCGCTGAGCACCGTCACCGTGGACAGATCGAACTCGCTGGCGGCACCGTGTTTGCGCGTTGGTGCGAAGAAGAACTCCGGACCATCGCCGCCAACCACGCCGAGCATGCCCATCTCGCCACCGGAGAATCCACCGCTCCGGGGATAGAGCTTGCGCGCCTCGCGGGCCGAGAGGATGCGATCGTCCATCACCACCAGCACCCCTTTCCCGACAGCCTGCGGCGAGACGGCCGTCCGGATCGCCGCCACCAGATTGATCGGACCGTCCGGACTGATGCCGGTGGCCGGACGTTGCGCGCCGACCACGATGACCGGCTTCTCCGAGTGCACCGTCAGGTAGAGAAAGAAGGCCGTCTCCTCCAGCCGATCGGTGCCGTGCGTCACCACGACACCAGCCAGATCGGGGCGCGTGCGGAAGGCATCGTCGATCCGCCGCGACAGAGCCATCCACTGTGCCGGCGTGATGAACGGGCTGGCCACGTTGGAGAACTGCTCCGCCTCGACGAGAGCGAACTTCGAGAGCTGCGGCACCGACGCCAGAATCTGTTCGGCGGTCAGCGTACCGGCGCGATAGTCGCCCAGCGTGCCCGGGGCATCCTGCACGCCGGCGATGGTGCCGCCAGTGGCGATGACGAGCACCTTCGGGCGCGGTACCGAGTCGCGTTGGGCGGTGAGCACGCACGGCATGGCGCCGAGAAGTGCTGCGAGCGCAACGCGGAGTGGCCAGGGAGCGGGCTTGGGCATCTGTTCAAGCTATATCCGGGCCGAGGTGCGCGGCACACGCTGATTCGGCCGCGGACGCCGTGCACGCCATGCAGTGATGACCTCGGATCGATGCGGAATGTGATGGATTGTCGCCCCGTCGGACGGTGATCGTCGCCCGCAGCCGTCGTCTGTTCGCGAACCGGGCTGGTGTCGGGCAAGCCGCCGGGCCAGCTGTCGGTCTATGTGTGCGCCATGCGCCGGCCGTCACCGTGCCGGCACGCGACGAGCGCTTCCGACACAAAGTCCGAGCTTGCCCGTCTCACGATGATTGCCGCTGACCAGCGGACCCACTCTCGGCACTCCGCGGAGGATCCAACGGTCTGCTCGCCGCAAAAGTGCGTGCTCTGCCGCGCCGTCATGCCGGTGCCGAGCACGACGTCCAGCGGCACGGTCGTGGTGCGCCACGCGGCTTCGCTGCCGGTGAGCGATCACTGGGTCGGTGTAGTACCCCGACACGGCGCTGGCGGCGAACCACAACGCCATCTCCAACAGCTCGGCGACGGCACGTCTGCCAAGCATCCGCCAACCACCTGGCATTAGAGACGACTCGCCGACGGGCCTACGGTCAGCGATCACGGACAAGAAGCTGGCGGACTTCATCGAGCAAGCGACGCGACGTGAATGGCTTCTCGAGATAGCCCGTGATCGCCGGATCGTCGTCGCCCGCCATACCGTTCTCGGAATAGCCAGAGGTGAAAAGCACGGGTACCCGCTCGCGTTCGTCGCGCAGGCGCGTGGCGAGTTCACGGCCGGTCGATCCAGGCATGATCATGTCGGTGACGACGAGATCGATCCCCCCGCCCGGTCCGTCGTGCTGTCGCCAGAGCAAGTGTCCTTCCACCGCATTGCGCGCTTCGATCAGTCGATAGCCGGCGCGCGTGAGGACACGATGCACGATCGCCCGCACGCCGTCATCGTCTTCGACCAACAGGATGATCCCGTGGACGGCGGCAGGAATCGAGGCACCATCAATCGTACGCTCGGCCGGCAGCGCTTGATCGGTCAGCGGCAGCGCCACGAAGATCGTGGTGCCGTGTCCCGGCGTGCTCTCGATGGCCACCAGACCGCCCGACTGCTCGATGATGCCGTACACCGTGGCCAGTCCGAGGCCGGTACCGCGCCCCTGCTCCTTGGTGGTGAAGAATGGCTCGAACGCGCGCGCGCGCACGGCGTGGTCCATCCCGACGCCCGAATCGCTCATCGAGAAGAGCACGACGTGATCAGGCGACGCACCCGGCCACGGCGGCATCGATGACGGCAGGGTTCCGCCATCCCGAACATTGGTGGTGAGTACCAGGCTGCCGCCGCCAGGCATCGCGTCGCGGGCATTCACCGCGAGATTCACAAACACCTGCTCGAGCTGACCAGCATCGGCGAGGACACGCAGGGGATTGGGCTCGAGCGTCACCTCAAGTGAGACGTCTTCACCGATCACGCGACGGAGCAGCCGCTCGACGTTCGTGATCACGCCGTTGAGGTCGAGTACCTCGGGTGTCAGCGTCTGCTTGCGGCCAAAGGCGAGCAGCTGACGCGTGAGACCTGCCGCGCGATCGGCCGCCGCGATGATCTCTTCGGTATCGCGCCGCAGCTGACCCTGCGCCGGCAACTCACTGAGCAGAAAGTCGGCGCCGCCGCGAATCACCGTGAGCAGATTGTTGAAGTCGTGCGCGACACCGCCAGCCAAGCGTCCCATCGCTTCCATCTTCTGGCTCTGACGGAACTGTGCCTCAAGCTTCTCGCGCTCCGTGACATCGCGCAGAATGACCGTCAGCAACGACCGGCCGCTGATGGCCGTGCGCGAAATCGTGGCCTCGATCGGAAAGATCTCGCCGTCGGCGCGCTGTGCGCGCAGCGGACCCGCACGCCCCATGCTGCGCGTCGTGGTGCCGCTGGCCGCGAACTGTTCAACCATGCGCGCGTGTCCGTCGCGCAAATCGCTCGGGAGAAAACGATCGATCGACGTGCCCAGCGCGTCCCCGGAACTGACCCGAAAGATTCGTTCGGCCGCCGCGTTGAAGATCATGATGCAGCGATTTGCGTCAACGGAGATGATGGCATCCATGGCCGAGCCGATGATGCGCGCCAGTCGCAGCTGGCTCTCTTCGAGCGAGGCAGTCATCTCGAGCAACCGCTGCTCGCTGACGGCCTGCGCGCGCGCATCGGCGATCGCCTGTGCCAGTCCGGCGCCCTGCTGCAGCACCATACGATCCTGCGCCGTCCAGCGGCGCGTCGTCGTGTCGGCAAGCATCACATGACCGACCGTGTCGCCCGACGTGCTGCGCACCCGCGCCACTGCGAGCGCCGATATGTCCTGCGTCCCCGACATCGCCGCGCGCGCGACGGGAACTGTCGCAAGGTCGTCGATGCAGACGATGTCCTCTCCGTTTAGCAGCAACTCGCCATCGCGCGCCTGCAGTGTCGGCTGCGTGGCGTGCAGGCCGTCGCGATCGAGTTCCACGGCAATGGCTTCGCGCTCGCTCGGCAACTCCAGCGTCACGTGCACATGCGCGACCTCGCTGGCCGTTCGGAGCAACGCGGCGAGCTGGCCAAGCGACGACAGCACCGCCGGAGCCACGAGAGTCGGGTTGGCGGAAGGAGGCATCGGTCTGGATAAGGTGCCGGGAAGCTCGATATCCTTCTAAAAAAGTCGGCGTTCCACTGCTGTCCAGCCCGATACTGTGAACGTTGACCCTCCCGGGCGCCCATCTCGACTCGGGCGCCGGGGACCTGGGGCCGCACGCCTCCTGACGGCCCCCCGGCGCGCCTGACGCAGATCCCGCGGTTCATCTCGGTTCGCATGACGCCGTACCGTGACACGATGTGACCTGAGGCGACGTGCAGTGCGCGACGAACCGTGACGACACGCAAGTCTCACTCGCGCCCGCGCTCATTGACACCCGCTGGGCGCACGATCAGGTGGAGACGGTAGCCGTCATCTACGACTACGGCGCCCGTGCCGCCTCCGGATATCGCTTCAGCAACTCGGCCAGCGGCGCGACGCCGTACCGCGCGCGTTCCGCGTCGGTGGTGACCCGATCGATCGGTGCCAGTTCCTCCTTCTCGGTCTTCTGGTTGATGAACCGGTTGGTGCCGTATTTCTGGACGCCCGTGGTCAGGCTCAGGTAGCGATCGATCGACAGTGCCACCAGCTCGCGCGCAGGCGCGTAGCCTGCGGCGAATGCGGCCCTGGCCAGGTGGTGCCCGAGCAGGTAGTTGTCAGGGCTCACGCCCATCAGCGAGTCGTTGCGGAAGACCATCGGCGTATGTTGGAGCACGAGCGCCGCGTTGAAGCGGTCGGCCGCGGTCACGACGTTGCCGGCGCCGATCTGCTCGAGTACCAGCACGACCCGGTCCTGATCCCTGCGCTTCATTTTTTTGCCCATCTGATAGTCCTGATCTTCTCTTCCCAGTTCGGTCAGCAGCGGGTTGTCGCTCGCAACACGCGACGGCGGGGTGGCAGGCGGCGCTGGTGGCTGACAGGCAGTGACGACGGCGAGTGCGCAGACGAGTGTAGCGAACGCGGAGCGGTGCATATCGAGTGTGACTGGAGAAAGGAAATTCGCTCGGGGTCGTGCCTGCGTGCGGCGTGAAGCACTCCGGGACGCCCGAAGAATGATAGCACCTTCGCCACTCGGCCCGCCCGCGCAGACTCCCGTTCCGCTGATTGAATTTTCGCGTCCGCGGCGCTCAGGGAAAGACGTGCGCCAGTGTGGGAAGCGGCAACAGTCCGCTCGACAGCACGGTGCCGACTTCCGTCTTCACGACGGTCCCGCCGGAATAGATCCTGATGGTTCCCGTCTGTCCGGTAACGCCACCCCGTCCGACGATAGTGCTGCCGGTGAAAGCGATCACACCAACGCCGCTGGAAATTGTGATGTCCCGGGTCCACGGCAACGTGAATGTTTCGGTAGTGACCAGCGCTCCGGACGCGCCTGTATACACGATGATGAGCCCACCGGTATAGTTGCCGGTGATCTCGTACTTCACCGTGCGCACGTTGGACGCCGGCGGCGTGGTGGGTGAATCCTTGCCGCCGCATGCCACCAGCAGGAATGACACTGTGAGTGCGGCGATGAGGTAGAGGAACTGAGAGCGCTTCATTGGATCGGTGCGTGGGGAAGGCCGTTCACCCGTTTCTGGTGTCGGCTGTGTTGTGAATGCTCTGCGTATTGGGCAGCAGGTATTCGCAGGCGGTGTCTGTGATGTTGCGGCGGGTCAGGCAGTTGGCGCCGGGCGTTGGGCCGACGCGGCCGGAGGGCGCTGTGCGTTTCCGCGACCTTCGTCAAGCGCAGATGAACGGAGCAGGATCAGAATCAGAATCAGAATCAGAATCAGAATCAGGCGACGCCGACCAGGTTTCCAATGAAGTGCATGCTTCACGATCGGTCGCCGGACACGCGATAGCCAGCGTTCAGGGATGAGCGGGAGCCCAGCGCCGCCAGGTGGCTGTTTTCAGGCTGTGGGTCGTGTCTCGCGGGCGCCCCAGCCGGCATGGTGCCATCCGAACTTCGATTCCACTACACTAAAACCGGCGCCCGAAGTGCAGCCCGGGCTCGAACAGGAAATAGCGGTTCCATTTTCTGTCAGCCGCGGCGAAAGCTGGCGGAACGTTGGTGTTGATCGGCCACGCCGTGACGGCAACTGATGGCTCGATGAACCACCGGTCTGACCGCAACTTCACCTGATATCCGGTCCGAAGCGTCGTGAACAGCTGAAATCCATCCTGAATCTTCTTCCCGTTTGGGTCAGAGTAGCGCTGCCACAGCGGCAGGGCATGCCCCTGCGCGTACAGCCCTTTCCAGAACAGGTGCTGATACGCGACCCCCACGCCGCTTCCCCGCACGCGGCCCGGATACTCCTGGAGCTTTGACTTTGCATATTTGTTCGGACCCCACGGAATTCCCACTGGCTCGCTGTACGTCCACGTGATGGCTTCCAGCGAGATCGCGTCCTTTCGCGTCAGGCGATACCCGAGGTTGAGCTGATAGAACGACGGCCCGTCCGGGAAAAAGGAGCGAAGCATGAACGTCGAGGATCCAACAAAAAGTCGCCGGAACGCGAGATCACTGCTCTCGCTTTTGGGCTGCGGACCTGTGGGCTGCGCAACCAGCGATGACACCGCCAGCGGTGTCGTGAGCGCGAAGAGTCCTGTGACGATGAGCCGGCGAACCGTCGGCGTTCTCTCGGTTGCTATAGACATCAAATCCTTCCCTCGATACGGGATCACGGTGTCCGGGCGAGCACCTTACAGTGTAAGAGACAAGCATCTTACAGTGTAAGGGTCGGGCGGACAAGAGGGAAAGTGTCAGCGCCGTGTCACGTTCTCCGCCACCAGCCCGTCCAGAACGACATCCAGCCCGCGCTCGAACTCGTTCCCGAACGCGAAACCCGGTTGAAGCACATGTTCGACCGCGAACGCACGAAGGTTCGGATACTGGTCAGGCGGAAACTGCGCCAGCATCGCCGTCGTCATCGCCTCGATCTCCTCGGCGCTGGATCCCGGCAGGCTCCTCTCCTGGAGCACGAACCCAAAGACGTACGAGTCCATCACGGCGCTCACTTTGGCGACCTCGCTCATCGAGAAGCCGGCCGCGCGCAACACGCCGATCATCGTGTCGTGGTGTCGCATCGTGGCGGCACCCATCGAGGTGCGCGAATCCATCAGGCCGACCGCCCAGCGGTGTTGCATCAGGACGCGACGGGCAGATATCGCGCGCCACCGAAGCGCTGCGCTCCACGAAAGCCCTGCTGCCGGGAGTCCGATTTCGTCGAACACGATGTCGATCATCCCATCCAGGATCCGCTCCTTGTTCGCCACATGATGGTAGAGCGACATCGCCTCGATGCCGAGCTCTCCGGCGAGCGATCGCATCGTGAGCGCGTCGATGCCTTCTGCATCGGCCAGCGCCATCGCACGCTGCAGTACCTGTCTCTTATACACATCTCCGAGCCCACGAGACTAAGGCGAAT